>Ga0208490_100990_pt1 | contig 12386 bp, 15 predicted proteins | sample SubbioAug_CSWold_FD_184818 | JGI IMG/M metagenome (GOLD analysis project Ga0208490, IMG submission 184818) | Serpentinite rock and fluid subsurface biosphere microbial communities from McLaughlin Reserve, California, USA - CR11Aug_CSWold (SPAdes) | ecosystem: Environmental > Terrestrial > Deep...
ACGCACCCGGCCAACGCTCCAGCCTCGCGTCGGCGTCGGCCTCCGACTCGGACGACTCCGAGCCGAACGAGCCGCCATCCTCGCAGCGATGCCTGCCGATACCGGTGCGGAGCGCGGACGGCTCGCCATGCGGCGACGAAAGCTCACGACCGAACTGGAGGCTCTCCGGGCCGGCGCTGGGCCCTACGCCGACACAGACCTCGGCAAGGCCGCGCGGCACCTCACCACGGCCCGGGCCGACCTCGCCCGTAGCGAAGCTGACCTCCGGAACGCCGGCGTGCTCGGGAGCCGCCGAGCCAGGACGAACCTCGCCCAGCGCCGAGCAGCCCTCGATGCCGCCGCCGAAGGCTGGCGCGCCGTGGGCGCACCGGCCGAGCGTCGACTCATCACCGCCATCGAGGAGATCGACACCACCGTGGGCGCCCTGTCCGGTCGCAGCCTCGACCAGCGGTTCTGGGAACTCGAACACCCCCAGGTCCTCCGACGGTTCGACGCCGTCAACCGGGAGATTCTGACCCTCGAGCACCAAGCCGGGCTCGCACCAGCCGGGCCGCGCCGGCCGGCGCCAGCGGTCCCCGGTCTCGGGCGGTAGGTCACCTCTTCTGCTCCCAGCCCATAGCGCGGTAGGTGACGTTCTGGCCCGGGATTTGGGGACGGCACGACTGTCCCCGGCGCGTCGCAGTCCCGGCGATGGAGGATGGTGGCGGGCAGGAGTCGGTGCCGTCGTTAGGTGGCGGTGCGCTGCTCGCATACGGGCGATCTCTGTTGCCCTCGGACCTGCTCCGCCAAAGAGCCGGATCAGCGCTGCGACGGCGGAGCTTGCTGGTTGGGCTCGCGCAGTCGCCCGAGGAGGGGAAGGAAACGTCCGGCGCTTTTGGCGTAGCGGACGTAGTCGTCGCTGTGGGTGTAGTGCAGGTAGGGCTCCTCCACCAGGCGTACCTGGAGTTGCAGCGCGGCGACGAGGGCCACGAGTCCGGCCACGGCAACCAGGTTGCCGACCATGAGCGTCAGTCCGAGGGCTGTGATGCTCATGGCGGTGAAGATCGGGTTGCGGACGTGACGGAACACGCCGGTGGTGACGAGACCGGTTCGTTCGGAGGCGTCGACACCGATCCGCCATGAAGCACCCATGGACAACTGCGACGCCATGGTCGTCCCGATCCCGGCGACGGCAACGATGACCCCCAGCGCTCGGAGTTCGGCGTTGTCGAGTGCGTCGAGGGGGTCGAGGCCTGCGAGACCGCCGATGGGTGCGGCGACGCCTGCGGCGAGAGCAAGGACGAAGGCGAGTTTGGCCCACCACTGCACGGTCCCGGGCTCGGCGTGCAGACGTAGACCGGTGTCACCGGTGCGGCGCCACTGCACCCACGTGCGCCACCCGAACGCAGCGGTGAAGAAGACGAGGTAGAAGATCAGCGCGAGGGCGTCCATCAGCAGCAGCCGTCTTCGCCGAGCAGTTCGCCACGCCAGGCCTCTCGACCCTCGCGGACGGCGATGGCGGCGACGACAAGGGCGGCGGCCGGGTCGGCCCACCACCAGCCGAAGGCAGCGTTGAGCCCGAGGCCGAGCAGCACGGCGGCGGAGAGGTAAACGCACACCATCGTCTGTTTGGACTCGGCCACGAGCGCGGTGCTCGACAGGGCGTCCCCGGTCCGGCGCTTGGCCCGGGCCAGTGCCGGCATCACCAGCACGGACAGGGTCGTGAGCACGATCCCGATCGCAGAGACATCGGGCCGGTGGCCAGCAGCGAGGTCGGTCAATGCGTGGTAGCCGACCCAGGCGGCCAGTGCCCAGAAGCTGAGACCGATCAGCCGACCGGCGGTTGCCTCTCGCTGCTCCGCGTCGCCGTTGAGGTACCAGAGGGCGGCACCGGCCGCCGACATCTCTACGACGGCATCGAGCCCGAAGCTGACCAGTGCGCCCGAGCTGGCAGCCGCACCTGCAGTGAGTGCGACGACAGCTTCGACACCATTCCACGCCATCGTCGCTGCGATCAGCAGACGGGCCCGACGTCGAAGGACTGCCGCATCTGTGGGAGCTGTCGTGGTCATCGGTCGTCTCCGTGGCGCATGTGCTCGGCGGCGAGGTCGAGCACGAGGCGGACGTGGTGGTCGTCGATGGCATAGAAGGCCATCCGCCCGTCCTTGCGTGCCCGCACGACACCGGCCATACGCAGGAGGCGGAGTGCGTGGGAGACCGAGGTCTCGGGGACCCCGACCACCGCAGCCAGGTCGCACACGCACAGCTCACCGGTCTCGACGAGCGCGTACAGGATCTTCAGCCGGGTTGGATCGCCGAGCAGTTTGAATAGGTCAGCGACGTCGGCGAGCTCGGCATGGTCGGGGAGCCGGTCGAGGGCGTGCATGACCTTGCCGGGATCGACGGCCTCGACGGCGCAGGAGTCGATGTCGGTATCGGACTTGCTGGGCGTCACGGGGCCTCCGCACTCGTCGTTACATCTGAAGAACTATTCAGATGTTGACGTGAGATGCGGCCACTGTCAAGGCGTCGGCCGCGTGTCTGCGGTTGACTCAGTTGCGGCGTGCCGGCGCGGCGATCGTGACGGGCTCGTTGGACGGGGTGCAGGTCGAGGGCCGCCGGCGTCGGCGGACGATCAGGGCGATGGCGGGGACGGCGATGAGAAGGCCGACGGTTCCGAAGAGGGCGAGTCCGGTGACGGTGAGCAGCCCGGTGACGGCGACGAAGCCGAGGATGGGCCCGGCACAGCAGGCGACGCAGGCGGCGGCGCCGATGCCGAGCATGCCAAAGGGCTTCTTGGTCGTTGTCATGCCTTGTCTCCGAAGACGGTGGCCAGGAGGTCCTGGCCGTCGGTAGGGGCGGTGACTTCGAGGGCGAGGCCGCGCTGGTCGAGGGTGATGGCGAAGGCGAAGAACGGGCAGCACGTCTGCTCCGCTTCCACGAGAGTGGCCAGGTCTGCCACGGCGGCGCGATCTCTGAGCTCGAGCCGGACGCCGCCGGGCAAGGGCAGTCGGCCGGAGACGTCGCCGAGGACGGTGCGCCAGTCCTCGATTCGCTGGCCCATGCCGTCGCCGGACAGCGAGCAGGCGATCGGCACGGGATCGTCGTTCTCGGGCCGTTGGCCCAGCGGGACTTCCGGGTCTGTGGTCCCGCAACCGCATGTCACCCCGCACCCCGCATTCGGCTGCACTGCAGTGTCGGCCTTCGTGGTGCAGCCACAGGAGTCGTCGCACGGTCCATCGAGGGGTCGGGTGGCCAGAGCGGCGGCCGTGGCCCGGAGCTGGTCGGCGAATGCCGCCTGCTCGGACAGTCGGGATTCGACCTCGACCACCTTGTCCTGGACGAGGGTGCGGAGGCGGTGCTTGACCGGCCCGCACTGGTCGCTGTCCCAGGCCCGCACCAGTTCGGCGATCTCGTCCAGCGAACAGCCAAGGTCCTTGGCCCGGGAGATCAGGCGCAGGCGTTCCAGGTCGCGGTCGCTGTAGAGGCGGTAGCCGGCCGGCGTGCGCTCGGAGGCGGCGAGCACACCTGCTTGCTCGTAGTACCGCAGCGTGCTCGGGCTGAACCCGCTCAGCTCGGCGATCTCGGCGATGCGGTACCGGCCGGTCGCAGTGTCGATCGCGCTCATGCCCGAACGGTAAACCCTCGACCTGACTCGAAGGTCAAGAGGAATCTTCGCAGCGTGCGAGAGTGAGCGTCGTGACCCGCTGGCAGGTGCCCGTCGTGCTCGCCGCCGTTGCCGTCGGAACCACCCTCGGCTCATCTTCGATCTCGGCGACGCCCCCGAACGCCTCGTCGTACCCGCACTCGTCGGCCTGCTCGCCCTCACGTTCGCCGGCGTCAACGGCCGCTCGTTCACCGAAGGCATCCGACCCCACCCGAAGGTGGCTGCCGCCAGCCTCGGCATCAACTTCGCGTGGACACCAGCGTTCGCCGGCCTGCTCGGCTGGCTGCTGCTCTCCGGCCACCCCGATCTCCGCCTGGGCCTGATCATGCTGCTCGTCACCCCGTGCACCGACTGGTACCTGGTCTTCACTGGCACCGCACGAGGCAACGTCGCCCTCGCGGCATCCCTGCTGCCACCGAACCTGGTCCTCCAACTCCTGCTGCTTCCGCTGTTCGTGACCGCTCTCACCGGCTCCGCCGCCGACATCCCGCTGGGCGAGCTGGCCGGCAGCGTCGCCATCGTCCTCGGCATACCCCTTCTCGTCGCAGCGACCGTCCGGTTCCTCGCAGCACGAGCCGACGCCCACGAGCGTCTCGACCAAGCCCTGGAACGAGCCCAACCCGTCGGACTCGGACTACTCGCCGTCGCAATCGTGGCGATCTTCGCCACCCACGCCCGCGTCGTCACCGACAACCCCGACGCCTTCCTCCGCCTCCTCGCCCCGCTCGCCGCGTTCTTCGCCATCACCTACCTGATCGCCACCGCCACCACCCGAACGCTCGGTCTGCGCTACCCGGAGCGGGTGACCCTCACTATGACCACGCTCGCCCGCAACTCGCCCGTCGCCCTCGCCATCGCCACCGCCGCGTTCCCAGACCGGCCCCTCGTCGCCGTCGCCCTCGTCGTCGGACCACTCATCGAGTTCCCCGTCCTCGCACTCACTGCGAACCGGCTCTTGCACGCATGGACCTCTTGGGCAAAGGCGTGAACGGTTGGTCCCAATCTGGCGATAGCGATGGCGACCAGTGCCACCTATCACTCGTCGGGCTGCGCGCGGATCCCATCCCGAATGTGCCGGTGGAGGCGAAGGTGTCGAGGCGCCCGGAGTGTCGTCCCCCGACCGGACGATTCCCACTGCAATGACACTGCGAGCCGAGTGCACCCGGGGGGGGCCTCCCATGGCCGCAGTGCCCACCCGTTCTGTGGGACGTGCCGGTGATCTGAGCGAGGGTTCAGGCGGCTGCGGGCAGTGGGAGGATGTCCGGCCCGGAGCTGAGGCTCACAGGCGGCGCTGGCAGCGAACCCGAAGGGGCCCGGTGTCGTCGGGTGGGGCGATGGCCAGATCGTCGACGAGGGACTCGACGATGACGAGTCCGCGTCCACCGGGTCGGAGGGGGTCGTCGTAGTCCCAGTGCGCGCCGGGGTCGAAGGCTGCGTTGGCCGGATTCGTGACCTCCAGTGCCAGGTCACCGTCGATCCACGCTCGCACCGCGACTGCGCTGTGACCGTCACGACTGGCCCTGAACGCGTTGGCCAACAGTTCGCTGAGCACCACGACCATCTCGTCACCGACGCCGGACCCCGGTGCGACCTGGGCCAGCCACGTGGAGAACGTGGCGCGGGCGTCGGCAATGACGGCGTTGTCGGGACGGTACGTGGCAAAGAACTCGCCCGGCTCGGAAGGACGGTCTCCGCCGGGGGACGTCCACGTGCGCTCCACGGCTTCGCCGTACCCACCCGCTGGTGACACCAGTCCGGCACATTCGACGCGTTCCGGGCATCCCCCACGATATCGGCAGAGACAGAGCAGCAACCTCGACGACGTTCGCGAGGTGAGCGTCACGCGGTGCAGACGGTTGCGCCTAGTCCATGTGTGGAATCTTTCCATGGTGCATTCGCGTCAGTACAGTGCTCTGCACGCCGGGGAGGGGTCGCACCGCCCGCCTACCCGACCTGGCGTTCCGGGGTCGGCATGAGTCGACTCAGAGGGCCTCACCATCCGCCTGGTGAGGCCCTCGCCGCGTTCGGTCTGAACTCGGCGAAGTCGGGTAGACATGTCGGCGCACCACCGGCCGGCGGTGCTGATCCGCATGCCTGGACCTTCGCTTGCGACCTGCCACCGACTTCCTCACGACCATGTCCGCCGATCGATCGGAGATCGGACCGGCGCGGTCGGCGCTCGCGCAGTGGCTGCGGGCCGGCTCGGTGGACCACGACGCGGCCAAGGACCTGGTCGTGGTGGCCAGCGAGCTGCTGGCCAACGCCATCGCCGCCTCCCCGGGCGATGCCACTGTGGCTCTGCGCGGTACGCATGGGTCGGGTGCGGTGATCTTGGAGGCGATCAATCGGGTGAGCGAGTGGGTCAGTCCCGCCGAGCGCTGGGACCTGGGCGATCCGCTGCGGACCGGGGGGCGGGGCCTGTTGATCGTGTCCGCGCTGGTCGATCACATCGAGGCGGAACATGACGTTGCGAACTTCTGCACCGTCGTTCGAGTTCGCCGAGGCCTCACGTCGATGCAACGCCATGACGAGGCCGACTGCGCGGAGATCGCCGACCTCGAGCCCGCACTGCGCATCTGAGGGCCACAGCTTGGGTCTGGTGGAAGCGAACGTGTTGTCCGTCGGACCGCACCGACTGCTCTTCTCGCATTCGAGCGATGGGTGGCGCACTGGTCTGGAGCTCGGTGCCGGTCAGTCGTCGTCGGAGTTCCCTCGACCTCGGCTTGCGAGTGGTTCGAGGAGCTGGCGGGCTTGTGCGGCGATGACCGTGTCGAGTTCGCCGTCGTCGACCCAGCCGTCGATGTCCTCGATGAGGTCGGCGGCTTTCTCGGCCTGGTCCCGCCCCCGCTTGCGCTGGAGCTCCTGGAGCTTGTCGAGCAGGTCGCGGCCTTTCTTGCCGTAGTCCTCGGGGCCGGCTGACAACAGGTCGGTGAGCGCGCCGATCGACGCCACCGTGGTGGTTGTCGTCGTCGTTGGTGCGGTCGTGGTCGTCGTTGTGGTGGTGACCGTCGAGGCAGGCGCGACCGTCGAGGTCGTCTCCTGGACGGCATCGCTACCCACGCTGGCCTGGTCGTCACCGTCGCGGTTGGCCAGGGCGATGGCTGCGAAGCCGAGCAGCGCGCCGACGGCACCGGCGATGAGAAGCGTGCGACGTGATGTTGGCCCCGGGGCCGAGGCTGGGGCGGAGGGTGGCGGGGTGGGTCGGGCCATTACCGCGGTCTCGGCAACCCGCGGGTGTTCGAGAGCGTTCCGCAGTGCCGTGCCCATCGCGGCGGCCGATGGAGGGCGTTGTGATGGGTCCTTGGCGAGTGCCTGATCGACGACGGCTGCCACCTCCGGGTGGACGGCATTGCTGACGCTGGCCAGTGGTGGCGGCGTCTGATCTCGGTGGGCGAGGACGAGGGCCACTGGGCTGTCGGCGATGAAGGGCGGGCGACCACTGATGGCTTCGAACAGGACGGCGCCGACGGCGTAGAGATCGGTTGGCGGTCCGGGCGGATCACCCCGAGCCTGCTCCGGTGAGAGGTACTTGGCGGTGCCGAGGATCTCGCCGGTGCGGGTCAGTCCGGCGGTGAGGTCCTGCAACGGCTTGGCGATCCCGAAATCGACCAGGCGCGCCCGGCCGTCGTCGGCAAGGAGGATGTTGCTGGGCTTGACGTCACGGTGGACCACCTCGACCCGGTGGGCCGCGTCGAGCACGTCGAGCACCTGGACAGCGATGTCCACCGCTTCGCGCTCGCCCAGCGGCCCGGTACGCGCCAAGCGTGCCGCCAGGTCCTCCCCGGCGACGAGCTCCATGATGATGTACAGGCCCGCGTTGTCCTCGCCGGCGTCGAGGACCTTGACCGCGTTGGGATGGGAGATCCGCCCGCCGAGCAGAGCTTCACGTAGGAACCGCTCCCGGGCCAGGGGTTCACCATGTCCGAGGTGGAGGATCTTGGCGGCGACGTCACGGTCCAAACGTCGGTCCCGGGCCCGGTACACGTGTGACGACCCGCCCGATCCGAGCAGAGCGCCGACCTCGTAGCGACCTGCGAGCACCCTGCCGGTCACGCAAGGCCTCCCCGAGCAGTGGACGCGACGGTATCGGTCCGCCGCTCGAGCACGGTCCGAGGGTAAGCGATGCCGGGCGCACTACGGACCCCCGTCGGGGAGAGCTGCGTCGCAAGCCCTCGGACATGGCCGGACCCACCGCCGCGACACTGCAGCGGCCGGTCCGAGGAGGCACGGTCGCAGCGCCATCTGTCGTCTCGCCAACCCCTTCCCCAACAAACACGCCCGCATCAGATCCGTTGGTCACTGGACGCGCCGGGGGCTCCGCCACCAGAGTCCCGCGTGGCCGGTAAGCAGCGAGTTCAAGTTCGCTGTACCCCGCCACGGACACCAAGCGGCACGGATCAGCCACCAGATCAACGTCTCAATCCGCGCCGACACGCGGACAGGCATCTTCATCGACCAGCGCGCAGCGGCCGACGGCGCGCTCGGCCTCATTGCCCGACTCGGGGACTGGCTACGTGGAGCGAAGGTGCTCTCATCACCGCCGATCAGGCGCAGGATGAAACCACCCCCTATCCCACGCATATCTGCCAGGGCATCGTCACCAAGGATTCGGTCGGCAGCGCGGGAGGTGACCGGCCCAAAACGTCGTCCCCGACCGGCGGCTCGACGCACTCCACCACGACGCGTGTAACCGGCGCTCGGGGCAGGTCACCGTTCCCGCTCGAATCCTTAGAGTCTGGCGGTGCCTTGGATCCCGCTGTTTCTGCTCGGTGCCGGGATCGTTCTCGCATTCTGGGTCGTGTTGATCCTGTTGGCGAGACGTCTACCCCCGGGGCTGGCCAAGGACCTTGCGAGCTTCCTGCCGGCGTGCGCGACAACGCTCCGCCGACTACGCAAGGACCCCCGAGTTCCGCGCTCCGCGAAGATCGCTGTGGCCATCGCAGCGGTGTGGGTGATCAGCCCGATCGACCTCATCCCTGAGTTCCTCCCGGTGATCGGGCCGCTCGACGACGTCGTGGTCGTCGCGCTGGCGCTCCGCTTCGCGGCCAGGCGGGTGCCAGACAAAGCGATCGAGGAAGCGTGGCCGGGCGAGCGAAGACTCCTCGACCGTGTGCTCGGCCCAGCAACGTCGCAGCCGATGGACTAGCTGGCGATCTGGCGTCGCATGCCGGCATTCGGGGCGCTCCGTGCGGGCGCGGGCCGGGGCGTCTTGGCACAGGACGGATCAGGTATCGCCTTCGGTGTGGCGTGGCGAGGAAGGACGGCCGACGAGCTGTGGGAGTGCTGCGGCCGACGCCGCGATGAGGTCGCGAAGCTGGGACTGGCTGACGGCCTTCGTGGCGAGCCATTCCAAGCTGGCGCTCTCGAGGAAGCCGACCCAGCCGCGCAGGGCGATGCGTTGAAGGTCGGTGAGTTGGTTGACGCCGAACGCTTGGGCGAGCCGGTCGACGGTCTCGGCTCGGGAGCGCTCGACTTCTTCCTGCACGACCGGGTCGGAGCTGAGTGCACCCTGGATCACGGCTCGGTAGGCCAAGGCGTGGGCGTCGATCCAGTCGAGGTGAGCATCGAGGGCGGCGCGCATCCGCGGCCTGACGGGCAGGGTCGGGTCGGGGCGGGTCGCCTCCCGGAGCTCTGCGGCCGCCGCGGTGACGGTCGCCCGGTACAGGTCGGTCTTGGTCGAGAAGTAGTGGTACAGCAGCGGCTTGGACACGCCGGCTGCGGCCGCGACGTCGGCCATCGTGACCTCGTCCCACGGTCGTCGTCCGAGCAGGTCCAGGCAGGTGCGCAGCAGCTCGGCCCGGCGGTCCTCCACCGAAAGCCGGCGTCGCTTCCCCTCTGCCCTTGCTGGCGCACTATTGACCATGTGTATGATAGTAGCGTGACGAACACCCCGACGATGGACATGTCCAGGCTCGAATCACCAAGCAGAACGTGGCGGTCGAGAAGGTGCTGGAGCAGACCGACAACCCGCGGCACCGGTACCTGTTGCAGTCATACCTGCGCCACCGCTACCTGGAGTCCGCCGGGCGGTGGAAGGAAATCCTCGATCCGGCCCTGACCGTGGACGTGCCGCACTACCGGTTCAACCTGGCCGGACGGGAACCGTTCACGCTGACCGGCAAGGACCAGGTCGGGATGCTGTACGGGCACTGGACGGCGACGAACCAGTGCATCTTCTACGTCGAGGACGAAGACGTCGCCGTCGGCGACCACATGGTCATCGGCCGGGGCATCGGCTACCAGCAGACCCTCGGCGCCGAGCTCGCCGCCGCCGGCCTGGATGTCGACCCGGAGGCCATGTACCTGAAGAAGTCTCAGATCATGATGCTGTGGCCCTACGACGACAACTGCTGGCTCGTGGGCGAGGACGTGTGGGAGTTCGACACCGCCGAGGCCGGCCTGTTCCGCCTCGATCCCGCCGACGTCCTCACCGCCGAGCAGTCCCGTGCGTTGCTCGATCCCTACATCGAGCCGCTGCCGTCCTTCGACGACAGCCTCCTGCCGTCATGAGAGCGGTCGCTTGCCACCAACACGACCTCTCCGTCGTCGACCTGCCCGATCCCGAACCGGCCGAGGGTCAGGTGCTGCTTGAGGTCACCGGCTGTGGGATCTGCGGCTCGGACCTGCACACCCGACACCACGCCGATGCCCAAGCCGACGTGCTCGCCGAAGCCGGCTACGACGGCTTCGCCCGCCGCCCACCAGAACGTCGTTTTCGGCCACGAGTTCTGCGGCACCGTCCTCGACCACGGCCCCAAGACCAGCAGCAAGACCAAGACCGGCACCCCGGTCGTCGCGCTTCCGTTGATCCGCAAGCCCGACGGCATACACGCCATCGGGCTCTCTGCGTCCGCGCCCGGCGCCTACGCCGAACGGGTCCTGGTCGAGGAGGCGTTCATGATCCCCGTCCCGAACGGACTCGACTCCAAGGTCGCCGTGCTCACCGAGCCCATGGCCATCGCCCACCACGCCGTCAACCGAGCAGAGATCTCCAAGAAGGACGCCGCGATCGTGATCGGCTGCGGACCGGTCGGCCTCGCCGTCATCTGCATGCTGCACAGCAAGGGAATCGAGACCATCGTGGCCAGCGACCTCTCCGCCGGGCGGCGCGCCCTGGCCGAGGCGTGCGGCGCCACCATCGTCGTCGACCCCACCGAGCAGTCGCCCTACGACGTCCTCGACGACCGGGGTTACCAGACCTCCATCGTCGGCGCCGCCGCCGGCGGGCTCAAGGCCATGAAGGGCCTGCAGAAACTCCCCGTCCCCTGGCATCTCGTGATCCGCGGCCTCGACCTGTTCGGAGCCACCGCACCCAAGCGGCCGATCATCTTCGAGTGCGTCGGCGTGCGCGGCATCATCGACGGCATCATCGGCGCCGCGCCCCTCGGCACCCGGGTGGTCGTCGCCGGCGTCTGCATGGAACCCGACACCATCCGTCCCGCCATGGCCATCAACAAGGAGATCGACCTCCGCTTCGTCGTCGGCTACGGCCCCCTCGAGTTCCGCGACACCCTCTACCTCCTGGCCGACGGCAAGATCGACGCAACACCCCTTGTCACCGGCAACGTCGGCCTCGACGGCGTCGCCAACGCGTTCGACGCCCTCGCCGACCCCGAACAGCACGCCAAGATCATCATCGACCCCCGAAGCAGGGCGACCGCCCCATAAGGCTCTGCGAAACACCCCCCTCGACGCATCCTCAAAGTGCCGGTGAGGGCGAGGACTTCGACCTATCCCCAAAGCCCGTGACTCATGTGGCCGACGCGCCGTCGGGCCTACTCGGAGGGCCCTGCTTCTGCCTTCAGGGCTCCTGCGTTGACCTCGAGATCGAACACCTCGATCGGCGACTCGACGTTGAGTGTCGGGATCGGAAAGAGCTTCCACGGCTTGGTGCCGTCGAAGTTGTCGACGGTGTCCGCGAAGCGTGCGGCGAGATCGGCCTTCACGCCGCCCCGGTGGTTGAGGAACTGACCCCACGCCGAGGATCCCTGGAACTCGTACACATCGGTGCGCTCGGTCGCTGAGGCGATGTGGGTCGGCGGGAACAAGCCGCAGTACGACTTGGTCGCGTAGAGCCATGACGTGCCTCGCACCCGTCGTGCGCCAGGGCAGAGGACCGAAGCGGCTGCCAGCGCCGCACGAAGTTCGCTGCGGCGTGCTGGAAGCTTGGACGCATCGAGCGGACTCGTGGTGTCCGTTGCCTTCGGTGCGAAGTGCGTGCGGAGTAGGTCGCCGACGACATGGACGCTAGACGGGCCGGCGCGGGCGACTGCGGACGATGGTGGTGGCCCGCACTGTTCGACGCAGCGAAGGCGAGGGTCCAGCGCACCTGTCCGGACAGGTCTGGCTCGGCGTCGAGACCGTCGAGATAGCGAATCCATCGCTCATCGGCAGGCTCGCTGGGGTCGCCGAGGCCGAAGCGACGATGAAGGTTCGTGAGCCGGGTCACTGCGCTGGCGAAGTCGTGCGTGCCGACCAACGCCGCGCGGCGAGCGAAGCGCAGCTGCAACTCGACGTAGCCGGCGGGAAGATCCGGGCCATCACCGATAACCGCACCGCCAGTCTGCCTGCCCGCCGCTCGAGGCATGCCCCGATCGAGGGGGCGCCTTCGCACGCCGGATCCGGTGTGGGGCACGTTCAGGCCGGGCTTCGACAGTTCGAGCGTGCTTTCGGGGTCCTGTGGGCGCGTATGTGCTGGTCAGAGCGTTGTGGCTGAGCGAACGGGTTCGGCTGCCTAGGT
>Ga0208490_100991_pt1 | contig 12357 bp, 12 predicted proteins | sample SubbioAug_CSWold_FD_184818 | JGI IMG/M metagenome (GOLD analysis project Ga0208490, IMG submission 184818) | Serpentinite rock and fluid subsurface biosphere microbial communities from McLaughlin Reserve, California, USA - CR11Aug_CSWold (SPAdes) | ecosystem: Environmental > Terrestrial > Deep...
GCACCCGCCGGCGGCGCTCGTCACGACGTGCCCCCGGGCGCGGCAGCTGGCCCGGGGCGCTCGAGGCGCAGCTCGAGCACGGCCAGGCCGTCGCGCCGGAGGCGGAAGCCGAGCCGCTCGTACAGGCGGACCGCGCCCTCGTTGGCGGTCTGGGTGTTCACCAGGGCCTCGCTCACCCGCCACCGCCGCAGCCAGGACAGGCCGTCCAGGACCAGCGCCGTGCCCAGCCCCCGTCCCTGGGCGTCCGGCTCGACCGCCAGGCGCTGCAGGTAGCCCCGATCGCCGGCCCGGCCGGTGAGCGCGTAGCCGTGGCCGGCGCGGTCCATGCGGAACCGGGACGACGGGGTCGCCCGCACCGCGTCCTCGAGCGCGTCGGCGTCCAGTCGCCAGAACGGCTGGAAGGACACCTGGTCGATCGCCAGCACCCGCTCGTGGTCGCCGCGGCGGACGCGCCGCAGCCGGGGACCCTCCCGGCCGGTCCACGGGCGCGACGGCAGGTCGAGCAGGTCGTGGGCCAGCAGGTGGAGCTCCTCGCGCACGGTGAAGCCGGCGTCGAGGTAGGGACGCCACTCGCTCCGGGGCAGCGCCGGCGTCACCACCCGGGCGTAGCCGCGCTCGTGCGCCCGCTGGACGGCGAGGCGCACGAGGTCCGGGGGAACCAGCGCGCCGGCGGGCACGGCCGTGACCTCGGCCGTGTCCGGGCCGCCGCGCCAAGGCCGCACGCGCAGGCGGGTGCCGGCGGCCGACACCGTGTCGATGACGGTCATCGGGCGCGGGCCGACCGGGCGGGCCGACGGCAGCGGGGGCCCGCCACCGTTGCGGGCGCGAGGAGCACCACCATGCGCGACGCACGTTACGCCCGGGGCCGGCGCCCGCCGATCGGCCGCCCCTGCCTGTCCACGCCTGCCCGTGCACACTGGGGGCGATGGCGACCCTGCTCTACACCGACGCGCGCTTCGCGGCCCACGACACGCAGCCGGGTCACCCGGAGCGGCCGGCGCGCCTGCAGGCGGTCGCCCGCGGGGCCGAGCGCACCGCCGCCCTCGACGACCTCGTGCCCGCCGTGCCTCGCACGGCCACGGTGGACGAGCTCGCTGCGGTCCACGACCGGGGCTACCTCGAGGCGCTCGAGCGGTTCTGCGCCGACGGCGGGGGAAACCTCGATCCCGACACGGTGGCCGTCGCCGCCTCGTGGGAGGTCGCCTGCCTGGCCGCCGGGGCCGGCCTCGACGCCATCGACCGCCTCCGCGCCGGCGACGCCGACAGCGCCTTCCTCGCGGTGCGGCCACCCGGGCACCACGCCACCCCGACCCGGGCCATGGGCTTCTGCCTGCTCAACAACGTGGCGGTGGCCGCCGCCGCGCTGGCCGCCGCCGGCGAGCGGGTGCTGGTGGTCGACATCGACGCCCACCACGGCAACGGCACCCAGGACGCCTTCTGGGACGACCCGCGCGTCACCTACGTGTCGATCCACGAGCACCCGATGTACCCGGGCACGGGCATGGTCCGCGAGACCGGCGGCCCCCACGCTCCCGGCGCGACGGTGAACGTGCCCGTGCCGGCCCACACCGGCGGCGACGTCTACCGGCGCACGGTCGACGAGGTCGTGGTGCCCGTGGCCGAGCGGATGGCGCCCACCTGGCTGCTCCTCTCCACCGGCTTCGACGCCCACCGCAACGATCCGCTCACCGGCCTCGGCCTCAGCTCGGGCGACTACTGGGACCTGACCACCCGGCTCCTCCGCATCGTCCCCGCCGGCCGCCGGCTGGTGTTCCTCGAGGGCGGCTACGACCTCGACGCCGTGGCGCTCTCCACCGCCGCCACCCTCGGCGCCATGGCCGGCGTCGAGGACCGCCCCGAGCCGGTCACCACCGACGGGTCCGGCGGCCTCGGGATGTCGGCGGTCGGCGCCGCGCGACGCATCCACGATCTCGGCTGACGGCCTACGGTCTGGCCCGTGGACCCGACCCCGCTGCTCCGAGCCGTGGTCGAGCGCGGCGCGTCCGACCTGCACGGCAAGGTCGGCAGCCCGCCGGCGCTGCGCATCGGCGGCGAGCTGCTCCGCGACCACCCGAGCGATGCGGACGGCGTGCTCACCGAGCCGCTGACGTCCGAGTCGGTGGCGCGCCTCGCCCAGGCGCTGCTGACCACCGACCAGCAGCAGGCGCTCCTGCGCGACGGCGCCGTCGTCGCCACCCACTCCGAGCCCGGGGTCGGCCGCTTCCGGGTGGCGGTGTTCCGCCAGCGCGGCTCGGTGTCGGTCGTGGTCCACGCCGTGCCCCACGACGTGCGCCCCATCGACGACCTCGGCCTCCCGCCGGCCGTGGCCACCCTCGCCTCGGCCGAACGAGGCCTGGTGCTGGTGGCCAGCCCGGTGGGCGGCGGCGCCACGACGACCCTGGCGGCGATGGTCGACCACGTGAACCGCACCCGGGCCTGCCACGTGGTCACGGTCGAGGACCCGGCCGAGGTCCTCCACCACGACCAGCGGAGCCTGGTCAGCCAGCTCGAGGTGCCCACCGACGTCCCCGCCCTCGCCGACGGGGTGCGCGCCGCGTCCCGCCTCGACGCCGACGTCGTCGCCATCTCCGACCTCGGCCAGCGCGACGTCGCGCTCGCCGCCCTCGATGCCGTCGCCCGCGGCCAGCTGGTGCTCGCCGCCATCGGCGGCAGCTCCGTGCGCTCGGCCGTCGACGGGGTCCTCGAGCTGTTCTCCTTCGAGGAGCGACCCAACGTCCGTCAGACCCTTGCCCGCTCCGTCGCGGGCATCGTCGCCCAGCGCCTGCTCCCCGCCACGGCCGGCGGCCTGTGCGCCGTGGCCGAGGTGCTGATCGGCACCCCGAAGGTCCAGGCGGTCCTCGCCGACGGCGACCGCACCGGCGAGCTCGGCGCCCTCCTCGCCGACGGCGCCTTCCACGGCATGCAGACCATGGACCTCGCGCTGCGCGACCTGGTCCGGGCCCGTCGCATCACCGAGGCCACCGCCCTCGGGGCGGCCGCCGACGCCGAGGAGCTCCGGATCGAGCTGCTGCGCACGTGCCCGGGCGGCTCGCGACCTGACGCCTAAGGTCCGCGCCCATGCAGTTCGCCGTGTGGCCGGGCACGCAGCAGGCCTGGCCGGACATCCTCGACTTCGCACGGCACGCCGAGCTCACCGGGTGGGACCGCGTCTACGTGGCCGACCACTTCATGAGCAACGACGAGTCCGCCGGTGGCCCCATGCTCGAGTGCTGGGCCGTGATCACCGCCCTCGCCGCCGCCGTGCCCCGGATCGGCATCGGCACGCTCGTGTGCGGCAACACCTACCGCCACCCGGCCGTGCTGGCGAAGGCGGCCTCGACCGCCGACATCGTCTCCGGCGGCCGCGTCGTGCTCGGCCTCGGCGCCGGTTGGCAGGAGAACGAGCACCAGCGCTACGGCATCGAGCTGCCATCCGTGCGCGAGCGCCTCGACCGCTTCGCCGAGGCGTGCGCCATCGTGCGCAGCCTGACCACCCAGGAGCGCACCACGTTCCACGGCGAGCACTACCGGCTCACCGACGCCCCGCTCGAGCCCAAGCCCATCGGCCCCCTGCCCCTGCTGGTCGGCGGCGGTGGCGAGAAGCGGACGCTGCGCATCGCCGCCGAGCACGCCCAGGAGTGGAACGCCTGGAGCACCCCCGAGGTGTTCGCCCACAAGTCGGCCGTGCTCGACCGCCACTGCGAGGACGTCGGCCGCGACCCGGCCGAGATCCGCCGCTCCACCCAGGCCCTGCTGTTCCTCTCCGACGACCAGGCCTGGCTCGACCGCCACCGCGGCACCGACCTGGGCCGCGCCGCCATCGTCGGCACGCCGGCGGAGGTCACCGAGATCGTGGGCCGCTACCGCGACGCCGGCGTCGACGAGCTCATCGTCCCCGACTTCACCCTCGGCACCGGCCAGCGCCGCCTCGACACCCTCGATCGGTTCAACGAGGAGATCGCCGTCCACTTCCGCTAGCCCGGACCCGCCAGCACCGGCGAACCGGAAACTGGCAGCGCCTGCGTTGCAGTCGGTGGACACAGCCCCGTGCCTCTGCCGTCGGAGAACGCCAGATAGCTGCGACAGCCCCGGCGGCCGGGGCCGCTCGAACCACCGAGGATCGGCACATCCCCGGCGCACTGCCGGACGAAGACGGCGGCACGCCGGCGACCCGACCTCGACCCCATGCGCGCCGGCCCCCGGCGCGAACGGGGTCGAGATCACGAGCCCCGGCGAACTCGACCTCTCTCGCGCCGGCCCCCGGCGCGTTGGTTGCACGAGCCATCCTTGAGATGTGGACCGCACGTGACAGCCGAGCTCATCGAATCCCGGGTCGCGAAGGACGCTCGGTCGAGTTCGAACTGCGTCACGCTGCGGTACCGAATGAAGGGGCCCGGGGGCCCACCCCTATCGTTGACCGGGTGATCCCCGAGCGCTTCACGCCCGTGCTGGAGGACGTCGGCCCCCTCGCCGACGCCTTCGCCGCGGCCGGGCACCGCCTCTACCTGGTGGGCGGCGTCGTGCGCGACCTGCTCCTCGGCGAGAACCGGCCGATCGACTACGACTTCACCACCGACGCCCCCCCGGACGAGATCGAGGCCGTGCTGGCCGGCTTCGACGGCGTGGACGCGGTGTGGACCCAGGGCAAGCGCTTCGGCACGATCGGCGCCAAGGTCCGCGTCGGGCCCGACCAGCGCTCGGTCACCCACGAGATCACCACGCACCGCGCCGAGGCCTACGACCCCGAGTCGCGCAAGCCAGCGGTCACCTTCGCCACCGACATCGAGGCCGACCTCTCCCGGCGCGACTTCACGATCAACGCCATGGCGCTGTCGCTGCCCGAGGCCCGCCTCGTCGACCCCTTCGGCGGCACGGCCGACCTGGCCGCCAAGGTCCTGCGCACCCCGCTCACCGCGGTCGAGTCGTTCTCCGACGACCCGCTGCGCATGCTGCGCGCCGCCCGGTTCCTCACCCGCTACGAGCTCAAGCCCGACGACGAGCTGGTCGAGGCGGTCGAGTCGATGGCCGAGCGGCTCGAGATCGTGTCGGCCGAGCGCATCCGCGACGAGCTCGACCGCCTCCTCGTCCTCGACGACCCCTCGCCCGGGTTGTGGTTCCTGTGCGACACCGGGCTGGCCGAGCACTTCCTGCCCGAGCTGCCGGCGCTGCGGGTGGAGCAGGACCCCATCCACCACCACAAGGACGTCCTCGCCCACACCATCGCCGTGGTCCGCAAGACCTCGCCCGACCTGGTCCTGCGCCTCGCCGCCCTGCTGCACGACATCGGCAAGCCCGCCACCCGCGACTTCGGCCCCAAGGGCGTCAGCTTCCACCACCACGAGGTGGTCGGCGCCCGCATGGCCCGCCGCCGGATGAAGGCGCTGAAGTACCCGAACGACATCCGCGACGATGTGTCGCAGCTCGTCTTCTTGCACCTGCGCTTCCACGGCTACGGCGACGAGGCGTGGACCGACTCGGCCGTGCGCCGCTACGTGCGCGACGCCGGCCCCCTGCTCGACAAGCTCAACGAGCTCACCCGCTGCGACTGCACCACCCGCAACCGCCGCAAGGCCGAGATGCTGTCCCGGCGGATGGATGCGCTCGAGGAGCGCATCGCCGCCTTGCGCGAGCAGGAGGCCATCGACGCTCTGCGCCCCGACCTCGACGGCCAGCAGGTGATGGCGCTGCTCGACGTGGCGCCCGGCCCGGTCGTCGGCGAGGCCCTGTCGATGCTGCTGGAGGCCCGCACGGAGGAGGGCCCCCTCGGCGAGGCCGAGGCCACCCGCCGCCTGCTCGCCTGGTGGGACGAGCGGTGCACCGGCGAGGGGCCCGCGACGTAGGAGACTGGGGCCATGACCGACCCCGGGCGCGTGGCGTGGACCCCCTTCAGCGTGGCGGCACCGGGCGGCGCCGCCATGCCCGACGAGGTCGTGACCTACGGCCCCGAGATCCCGAGCGAGGCCCAGCTGCGCCTGCTCGGCGACGTCGCCGGCAAGCGGGTCCTCGACCTGGGCTGCGGGGCGGGACGCAACGCCGTCGCCCTCGCCCGTGCCGGCGCCCGGGTGATCGCCGTCGACCACGACGCCGAGCAGGTGGCGGCGGCGCGGCGCAGCGCGGATGAAGCCGACGTGAAGGTCGAGCTCCACCAGTCCTCGCTCGCCGAGCTGGCGTTCCTGCGGGCCGACACCATCGACGCCGTGCTGTCGGTGCACGCCCTCGCCCGCGTCGCCGACGTCGGCCGGGTGTTCCGCCAGATCCACCGGGTGCTGCGCACCGAGCACCACGTCGTGCTGGCGCTCCCGCACCCGGCGTTCGCGCTCGTCGACCCCGGGTCGCCCGATCCGCTGGCGATCCGCCGCTCCGCCTTCGACGAGGAGCCCTTCGCCCACGACGACCCCCGCCAGGGCACGTTCGTCCGCTCGACCTCCGCGCTGTTCACCGAGCTCGCGCGCGCCGGCTTCCGGGTCGACCACCTCCTCGAGCCGGCGCCCGCCAGCCCGTCGCACGGTCCGCATTGGAGCCCGGCCATGGCGAAGGTCCCCGCCACCCTGCTGCTTCGAGCCCGGAAGGAAGGGAACTAGCAGTACCCTGCCGGGATGCCGTTCCCGGGCGCCCGGCACCTCACGGGCACCGACCGACCCGCCGGCGTGGTCGACCACCGCATGGCCCGGCACGCGCTCGTGGCCGAGTTCCGGCGGGGCCGGCTCGCCCAGCACGAGGTGTGCGACGCCCACCCCGAGCTGCGCCGGGCCGCCGAGCACATCAGCCGCAAGACCTCCGAGATCTGCCCGATCTGCGAGGACCACTTCGTCGTGCTGGTGACCTACGCGTTCGGGCCCCACCTGCCGAGGTCCGGCTACGCCGTCGAGGACCGCAGCGACATGGACAAGGTCCGCCAGACCACCACCGAGTGCACCTGCTACGTGGTCGAGGTGTGCACCGGGTGCGGGTGGAACCACCTGCTCCAGACCTTCCCGGTCGAGGGCTTCCGGGGGCGGTGAGCCTCCCCGCCCCGACCTCGGCACCGCTCCGGCCCCGCCCGAACCACCTGGGGGCGGTCCTGCCGGCGCCCTCCACGGTCCGGTCGGCCGCCGCGCTCGCCGCCGCCCTCCTCGCCGCCGCCTCCACCGGGTCCGCCGCCCTCGCCGCGCTGCTCGTCGGGGTCGCCACCGCGTCCCGGCGCAGCGGCGCCGCGGTCCTGCTCGCCGTGCTTGCCACCTCCCTCCGGTTCCGCACCGCCGCCCTCGACGACCTCGCCGGCGTCCAGAGCGTGCTCGGCCTCGCCGTCGAGGTCGGCCCGGCCACCGCGGCCGCCTCGGCGTGGCTGGCGGCCGGCGCCGTCCTGCTCGCCGCCGCACCCCTGCGCGCCGGTGCCGGCGCGTCGCTCGGCCCGATGCGGGCCGGGGCGCTGCTCCCGTTCCTCCCCGCACTGCCCTGCGGGCTGCTCGCCGCCGCCCTCGCCGCCGGCCCCGGCCCGAGCAGCCTCGGCGTGCGGGTCGCCACCTCCGTCGCCGGCGTCGTGCTGGCGGCCGCCGTCGTGCGCGTCGGCGGCGCCGGCCGCCCCGCCCGGGTCCGCCCGTGGGCGGCGGTGGTCGCCGGCGTCGCCGCCGTCGTCCTGGCCGGGTGGCCGTCGTGAGCGTCCTGCTCGTCGCCCTGCTGCTCGCCCCCGCGGTCGGCGCCCTGGCCGTCTCGGTCGTGCCCGCCCGGGCGCGGGACCTGGGCACCGTCGTCGCCGCCACCGTGGCCCTCGGGTGGGCGGTGGTCGCGGCCAGCGACGAGCCGGTCACCGCCGGCGAGCTGGTCGCCGACCCGTTCCTCGCCGCCGCCGGCGCCGGGCTGGCGCTGCTGGTGCTCGCCTCTCGCACCGCCACCGGCACGGGGGTGGCCGCCGGCCTGCTCGCGCTCACCGCCCTCCCGGGCGCGGCCGCCCTCGACCCGGCGCGGCTGCCCGACCGCCGCCTCGCCGCCGGCGTGGTCGCCCTCGGCGTGCTGGCCGCGGTCCGGCTGCTGGCCGAGCGGGGCACCCGATCCGGGCAGCCGGTGGTCCTGGCCGCCGCGCTCGTGATCGCCTCCGGGCTCATCGGCCAGGACCCGGGTGAGGCCGTGGCGCTCGCCGCCGCCGGCACGCTGGTGGCCGTGGTCGCGACCGCGGTCTGGGGCTCGCCCGGGCGGTTCCTGGTGCCCGCGGGCCTCCTCGCCCTCGTTCGCGCCGCCGAGCTCCGCGACCCCGATCCCGACCTCGACCTCGTGCTGGTCGCCGTCGCCGCCGTGATGCTGGCCGGCGCCGGCGTGCTCGTCCTCGTCCGCGACCGGCCGGTGGCCCACCGGCTCCCGCTGGCCGGCGCCGTCGCCGCGGCCGGGCTGCTCGCCCTCGACGTCCCCGACCTCCGTGGCGCCGGCGCGCTGCTCGGTGCGGGTGCCGTCCTCGCCGTCGCCGGCCGGCACCCCGCGGCGCTGGTGGCGCTCACCCCGGGCGCCGTGGCCGCCGTCGAGTCGGCCGGCCTCGCCACCGAACCCGAGCACGCCCTGGTCGGCGCCGCCGTCCTCGCCGCCCTGGTCGCCGGCGCGTCCGGCCGCCTCGACCTGCGCCCCGGCCCCGACGGCGCTGCTGCGCCGGGCCCGCTGACGGCCGCCGCCGTGGGCTTCGCGCTCGTCCCGCTGTGGGGCTGGTCCGGTGCCGACACGGCGCCGTACGGCCAGGGGGTGGCCGTCGCCGTGGCGGTCGCGCTTCCCGCGCTGATCCTCTCGGGCGCCGCCGCCGGTACCATTGTGCGTCGCCCCCGAGCGGAACCCACGCATGGCAGCGCGCCCCTCGCCGAAGTCCTCGCGGAAGCCCGACCCCAGGAAGAAGCCGGCCACCGAGCGCCGTAGCGTCCTGTGGCGGTTCCGCCGCAGCCTCTTCCTCGCCGCGCTCGTGTTCGTCGGGACCATCGCCGGCGCCGGCTTCGCCCTCGCCCAGGTCGACCTGCCCGAGGAGGACCCGCTCCTGCAGTCGACGTTCGTGTGCGCCGCCGACATCACCGAGCAGTGCAGCGAGGACAACGCGATGGCCAAGCTCTCCGGCGAGGAGGACCGGGTCTCGGTGCCCCTCGAGGAGATGCCCCAGGTCTTCATCGACGCCGTCCTCGCCGCCGAGGACCGCCAGTTCTTCTCGCACTCGGGCATCGACCCGGTGGGCATCGCCCGGGCCCTCTACCGCGACCTGCGCAACGAGGGGGTCCGCCAGGGCGGGTCCACCATCACCCAGCAGTACGCCAAGAACGCCTACCTCTCCTCCGAGCGCACCGTGCTGCGCAAGCTCAAGGAAGCCGTGCTCGCCATCGAGCTCGAGCGCGAGCTGTCCAAGGAGGAGATCCTCGAGCGGTACCTCAACATCGTGTACTTCGGGCGCGGGGCCTACGGGGCGGAGGCCGCCGCCCGCTCGTACTACGGCAAGTCGATCCGCGACATCGGGCTCCCCGAAGCCGCCTACCTCGCCGGCCTGATCCGGGCGCCCGAGACGGCCGACGTCAGCAACGACCCCGAGCGGGCGACGTTCCGCCGCGACTCCGTGCTCGCCGGCATGGTCCGCACCGGGGCCATCACCGGCGACGAGCGCGACGCGGCCGCAGCCGTGCCCATCGGGGACATGGCCCGCCCCCGGTCCCAGCGCGACAGCATGACCGTGCTGCGGGGGGCCGAGGTCGGCAGCCACTACTACGTCGAGCACGTGCGCCGGCAGCTCTACGACAGGTACGGCGCCGAGCGGGTCAACGGCGGCGCCCTGCGCGTGTACACCACCCTCGACCTCGACCTGCAGGCCGCCGCCCACCAGGCCGTCTGGGGCACGCTCGACCGTCCGGAGGACCCCGCCGGCGCCCTCGTCTCCATCGACGACGCCGGGCGGGTCCTCGCCATGGTGGGCGGGCGCGACTTCGAGGCCTCCGAGGTGAACCTGGCCCTCGGCCGCTCGGCCGGTGGCACCGGTCGCCAGCCCGGATCGTCGTTCAAACCCTTCGTGCTGGCCACGGCGCTCGAGCAGGGCATCTCGCTGCGCTCGCGCTTCGACAACGAGTACCAGAAGGTGTACCCGAAGGCGAACGCCGGCGAGGACTGGGAGGTCTCGAACTACGAGCGGGGCAACGAGGGCGTCATGGACCTCGCCGAGGCCACCCGCATCTCCTCGAACACCGTCTACGCCGACCTGATGCTCGAGGTCGGTCCGGGCAACGTGGCCGACGTCGCCCGCCGCCTCGGCATCCGCTCCGAGCTGCCGGTGGTCAACTCGCTGGCGCTCGGCGCCGGCGAGGTGTCGGTGATGGACATGGCCAGCGCCTACTCGACCTTCGCCCGCGAGGGCGAGGCCATCCAGCCCGTCATCATCACCAAGGTCGAGCAGGTCGTCGACGGCGAGGTGCGGGTGCTGGAGACGGCCTCCACCAAGTCGGAGCAGGCGGTCTCCGAGGCCACCGCCGCCCAGGTCTCCCACGCCCTTCGCCAGGTCGTGCTCGGCGGCACCGGCAGCGGCGCCAACCCGGGCTTCCCGGTGGCGGGCAAGACCGGCACCACGCAGGACTACCGCGACGCCTGGTTCGTGGGCTACACGCCGCAGCTCACCACCGCGGTCTGGATGGGCTTCCCCGACCCGGACGAGCAGGGCCAGCCCCGACGGATGGAGGGGGTGCGCGGCCGCGACGTCACGGGCGGCTCCTTCCCCGCCCAGATCTGGCGCACGTTCATGCGGGCCGCCGTCGACGGCGAGGACCACGGATCGTTCCCCACGCCGGACTTCACCGGCGAGCTCCTGGGCGCCGACCTCACCACGACGACGTCGAGCACCACGACCCTGCCGCCGTGCCGCAGCGGCGAGGACCCCGACGAGGACGACTGCCGGGCCACGACCACCACCACCGAGGACCCGGACGGCACCACCACGACGACCGAGCCCGAGGAGGAGGGCGGGGAGCCGCCGCCGTCCACCACGGCGCCGACGACCACCGCTGCCCCGACCACGACCACCACCACGACGACGGCGCCGCCCCCGACGTCGACGACGCTCGTCCCCCAGTAGGCGGAGGAGGTCGGGGCGTCAGACCTCCTGGTGGGGGTAGTGCGAGCGGCAGACGTCGCACCAGCGCTCGGTGCCGGCCTGGACGTCGACCTTGCCCTCGGTGTCCCAGTCCTCCGGGGTCACGTAGACCCGGCGCACCTCGGTGACGTCGTCCTCGCGACCGCAGCTCTCGCACGTCCCCGTGGCCATGGGGCGAACCTAGCCCCAGCCCCTCCGTCCTGGACGCGCCTGCGGCGCGCGAATCCGCCACGAGGATGTTCGATTGGTGCATGATCTGAGGGGCGGGCCGATCGGTCCTGCTTCGGGTGGACAGATGGGGACTGGGAGATGAAGAGCACACGGTTGCGCGCCGCGCTGGCCGCGTCGCTGGCGATCGGCCTGCTGGCCGGCGCCTGCGGTGACGACGACGACGAGGCGACGGGGGAGACGTCGGAGGCCACCGAGGCCACCGACGACACGACGGAGGGCACGGAGGACGAAGCGGGCGGCCTCGAGGTCACGCTCTCCGACGAGGGCCTCGACGGGCTCCCGGACACCTTCGCCGGCGGCGCCGTCGAGGTGACCTTCGCCGACGAACGGGCGGAGGGCGAGGACGGCGGCGAGCTCAACTTCACGAGCGTCGAGGAGGGCACGACGGCCGAGCAGTTCGCCGAGGAGTTCGCCGTCGTGTTCGAGGGCGGCCCCTTCCCGGACTTCGTCGTCGCCAACGCCGGCGTGGGCTCCGCCGACGGCAGCGCCGTCACGTCGACGATCCTTCTCGAGCCGGGACCCCACGTCGTGTGGTTCGAGGAGGGCGGCGGCGACGAGGAGGGCGGGTCGACGATCAACGGCACCCTCGTCGAGGTGACCGAGGGCGAAGCCACTGAGCTCCCCGAGACCGACGGCGAGATCGTGGCCGTCGACTACGGCTTCGAGATCACCGGCGCGACCGGGCCCGGCACCTTCACGTTCCGCAACGACGGCCCCGACCAGCACCACCACGCGCTCGTCGTGGACTTCGGCACGAACGAGGCGAGCGTCGCCGAGGAGGCGCTGCCCCTCTTGGTGGCGGGCGACGAGGACGCGCCGCCGCCGGACGTCGAGGGCTTCGACATGGGGCAGGTGGACTTCGAGTTCGCCGGCACCGGCGTGTTCGGCCCCGGCCTCGGCGGAACGTTCGAGGCCGACTTCCAGGAGGGCAACACCTACGCGCTGGTGTGCTTCATCTCCGACAGCGAGGGCGGCCCGCCGCACGCCATCGGGATGGAGATGTACGAGGTGTTCACCGTCGGCGGCTGACACCCGGACGAGGCGGCGCCGGCGGGGGT
>Ga0208490_100992_pt1 | contig 12354 bp, 9 predicted proteins | sample SubbioAug_CSWold_FD_184818 | JGI IMG/M metagenome (GOLD analysis project Ga0208490, IMG submission 184818) | Serpentinite rock and fluid subsurface biosphere microbial communities from McLaughlin Reserve, California, USA - CR11Aug_CSWold (SPAdes) | ecosystem: Environmental > Terrestrial > Deep...
CCTCGCCGCGGGGCTCGGCCGTCGACTGGCCGGGGCGACGACGCGACCGAAGTGGCTGGCGCCGGTGGACGGCGCGCACCCCGCCGACGCCCACCTCGAGGCCTTCGCGGCGACCGCCCTCGACCGGGTCCACGTCGTGGTGTCGCCGGAGTCGTCGACGATCGAGGCCCACCTGACGCCGTGGCAGGAGCGCCTCGACCTGCGCCTCGTCCCCAACCCGCACGCCTCGGACCGCAACAACTGGTACTCGCTGCTCCTCGGGCTGGAGGCGGCCGCCGAGGCGGGCGACGACGTCCTCGTGGCCAACTCGGACCTCTTCGCCGACGCCTCGTGGTTCGTGGACCTGATCGGCGCCCTGCGCCGCGCCGACCAGCCGGCCGCCCTGGCCATCGACCCAGCGCGGGGACGCACCGACGAGGCGATGAAGGTGGCCCGGGCCGGGAACGGCACGACGGTGACGGGCATCGGCAAGGTCGGCATCGCCGACCCGGCCGGCGAGTACGTCGGCCTGGGGTGGTGGACAGCGCCCGCCGCGTCGGAGCTGGCGAAGGTGCTGGCCGGCTTCGAGGGGGACGCGACCAGGGTCGACCACTGGTACGAGCATGGCATCCAGGCGCACATCGAGGCCGGCGGCGCCTACGGCGCGGTGCCCGTCCCCTCCAGCCGGTGGGTGGAGATCGACGACGAGGCCGACCTCGCCGAGGCCCGCGCCCTCCGCGCGGCCGAGGCGCCCCGGTGACCGCGGCCACGGCGGCCGCCACGGACGCCGTCGTCGCTCGTCGGTGGGTGCTGGCTCGTCGGCTGCTCCACCTCGTGACCAGCGCCGGGCGCCCGCTCGTCGTGCTGCTGGTCGTCGCCTCGACGCTGGCCGGGGTGCTCGAGGCGGCGGTCATCCTGGTGGTCGTCGCCATCGCCGCCGGCCTGGCCGAGGGCGGCTCCGACCTCAGCCTCGAGCTCGGCCCGATCGACCTGTCGCTCTCGACGGGGGAGGGCGTCGGGCTCGGCCTCGCCCTCACGGTCGCGCTCGTCGCCGTCGGCCTGCCGACTGCCTCCGCCGGGGCCCGGATGGGGGCCCGCGTGCTCGGGCGGACGCGCGCCCGTCTGTGCCGCGGCCTGCTGGCCGCCGGATGGGAGCAGCAGGCCGCCGTCTCCGAGGCGAGGTTCCAAGACCTGGTCGCCGTCCACGCGTACCGGGTCGGGAACCTGGTGCTCGTCCTGTCGGTCCTCGCCACCCAGCTGCTCGGCCTCGGAGCCCTGGTGGCCGCCGCGTTCCTCATCGACGTCGTCACCGCCGCCGCGCTCCTGGCTGCCGTCGCGGTGCTGGCCGTGGTGTTCCGGCCCCTCGTGAACAGCATCCGTCGGCACTCTGCGACCCACGTCGACTCGCACCAGGGCTACGTGGAGGAGGTGTCGAACGCCTTCGGGGTGCTCCCGGAGATCCGGGTGTTCGGCGTGGGGGAGGCGGTGACCCGCCAGCTGGAGGCGGCCAGCACCAGCACCACGGGCGTCTACCGCCGCATGATGTTCCAGGGCCTCGTGCTGCCCACGCTGTACCTCGGGGCCACCTCCGCGCTCCTCCTCGTCGGCCTCGCCATCGCCGGCACGCAGGGGGAGCTCGGCCTCACGAGCGTCGGGGCGATCGTGCTCTTCCTCCTGCGGGCGCTGCGCTACAGCCAGCAGGCCCAGTCGAGGTGGCAGTCCGTGATGGAGCTCGTGCCCTACCTCGAGGCGGTCGAGGAGGCGCTCGAGGCGTGGGAGCCGCGCCAGCGCTCGAGGGGAGGTCACCGGTTGGCGAAGGCGGGCGTCCTCGAGCTGCGGGGCGTGAGCTACCGGTACCCGGGCGGGGAGGTGGGCATCGAGGACCTCGACCTCACGATCCGCCCGGGCGAGATCGTCGGGCTGGAGGGCCCATCCGGCGCCGGCAAGTCGACCATCGCCCAGCTCGTCCTGCGGCTCCGGGAGCCGAGTGCCGGCTCGTACCTCGTCGACGGGGTCCCGGCTGACCGCTACGACGACGAGACGTGGTTCGCCCGCTTCGCCTACGTGGCCCAGGAGCCGCGCCTCATCGAGGGCGACGTCCGGGAGAACGTGCGGTTCCTGCGCGAAGACGTCACCGACGCCGACGTGGACCGAGCCCTCGCCGAGGCCGGGCTCTCCGTCGATCTCCTCACCTCCTCGGGCGGGGGTGGGCGCCAGGTCGGCGTCCGCGGGCGCGAGCTCTCCGGCGGCCAGCGCCAGCGCATCGCGATCGCACGGGCCCTGGCCGGTCGTCCCGACGTGATCGTCATGGACGAGCCCACCTCCGCCCTCGACCGGGAGTCCGAGCAGATCGTGCGGTCCACGCTCGAGGGGCTGCGAGGGCGCATCACCGTCCTCTTGATCGCCCACCGGGAGTCGACGCTCTCCGTCTGCGACCGGATCATCACCGTCGACCGCCATCGCGCCGTCGAGCGCGCCTCGGCCCCCCCGGCGCCGGTGCGGTGAGCGTCACCGTCGTCGTCCCGACCTGCAACCGCCGGGCCTGGGTGCCCGAGCTCGTGGCCGCGCTCGGCGCGCAGACCTGGGAGGAGCTGCGCGTCATCGTCGTCGACGACGGGAGCCACGACGGCACCGCCGAGGCCTGGGCGGAGGCGACGGCGGGAGATCCCCGCTTCCGGGTGCTGCGCGCTGGCCGCGGCGGACCGGCGGCGGCCCGCAACGCGGCCCTGCCCGAGATCACCACGGAGTGGGTGGCCTTCACCGACGACGACTGCCTCCCCACCGCGGGATGGGTGGCGGGCCTCGTCGCCCGGGCCGACGCAGCCCGGGCCGACGTGGTGCAGGGTCTCACCCGGCCAGATCCGCGCATCGACCGCACCCGTGTCCCCTGGTGGTCCCGGAGCATGACGGTGACCGAGTGGTCGGGGCGGTACCAGACGTGCAACCTGCTGGTGCGGACCAGCGCGCTGCGCGCCGTCGGCGGCTTCGACGACCGGTTCCCGCACCCTTGCGGGGAGGACACCGACCTCGGCCTGCGGCTCGTGGCGGCTGGCTGCTCCGCCACCTTCGCCGAGGACGCGGTGATGCACCACCGTGTCATCCCGATGACCTACCGCGAGTTCCTTCGCCGCCGGTACCGCTGGGCGCACGTCGTGCAGCTCGTCGCGGTGAACCCGGCGGCACGGAGCGTCTTCCCCATGCCGTACGTCTCCCACAAGCTCCACCTCGCCTTCTGGCTGGGGATCCCGCTGTCGCTCTGGGCGCTGTGGAGCGGCCGACCATGGGTGCCGTTGGTCGGAGCCGCGGCCTTCGGCTGGCGCCAGGCCCGCCAGTCGCCTACCAAGGGCCGGTCACCGGTGGTGGCCACCGCCTACGGCGCCGCGGAGCTCGGCGGCCTGGCGGCCGCCGCGATCGGGTTCCTCGTCCAGTCCGTCCGACACCGGAGGCTGCTGCTGTGACCCCCAGCGCGGTCGCTCCGCCCGTGCCAGCACGAGACGTGCTCGGCCTCGCCGTCCACGCCTTCGACCTGGAGGGCTTCGCGCGCTGGCTGGCCGTTGCGGCGGCCCGTCCCTCGTGCCCCGTGCGCGTGGGGTACGTCAACGCGGCGACCGTCGACCTGGCGGCCGGCTCGGCGGAGCTGCGCGCCGCCCTGCGCTCCATGGAGTGCCTGGTCGCCGACGGCCAGTCCGTGGTCTGGGCCGCCCGCCGCCTCGGCCAGCCGCTGCCGGAGCGGGTCAACATCACCGACGTCGCCGAGACGGTGGCGTGCGAGGTCGCCAGCCGCGGCCTTCGGGTCGCACTCATCGGTGGGCCCCCCGGGGAAGCCGAGGGCTTCGCCGCCGCCATGCGCCGGGTGGCCCCCGATCTGCAGGTCGTGCTGTGCGCCTCGGGCTTCCTCGACGCGGCGGGTGAGCGGTCCGTCCTCGATGCCATCGAGGAAGCCGATCCGCACCTCGTGCTCCTCGGGATGGGGACGCCCCTCCAGGAGGAGCGGGCGAACCGATGGTCGGCCGAGGGGTCGCCGAGGGTCTGGTGGTGCGTCGGGGCCGTCTTCACGTACTTCGCCGGCACGCGCCGCCGAGCGCCCGTGTGGGTCCGCCGCGCTGGCCTCGAGTGGGTGGTCAGGTGGGTGCAGGAGCCTCGCCGCCTGGCTCGGCGGTACCTGCTCGGCAACCCCCGCTTCGTGTGGCGGGTGGCTCGTCGCTCGTCCCTGCCGGCCGACTAGCGGCTCACGCCGTCGCCCGGGTCGGGGCGGCCGGCTCGGCGTCCGCGGCCGGTGCGTGGTACGAGACGTAGCTCCGATCGGGCTCGACGTCGTTCACCACGAGGCCCACCACCGGCAGCGAGGCGTCGCGCAGGCGGCGCAGCGTGGCCCGCACCTCGCGACGGCGCACCACGCCGAGCCGAGACACCACGAGGACGACGTCGACGGCCCGGGCGACGAGCAGCGGATCGGCCACCGGGAGCACCGGTGGGGCATCGACGATCAGCAGGTCGCACTGACCGGAGAGGTCCCGCAGCAGGGCGGCGAAGTCCTCGCTCCCGACCAGCTCGTTCGCGACGGCCGACGCCGGCCCGGCCGGGATGACCGCGAGGTTGGGCTCCACGTAGCGGATGGCCTCCGCAGCCTCGACCTGGCCCGTCAGGATCGAGGTCAGGCCGACCCGGTTGTCGAGGCCGAGCTCACGGTGCACCCCCGTGCGCCGCACATCGGCGTCGACGAGCACCACTCGGCGGTCCGTCTCCGCCACGGCCCGGGCCAGACGCACCGCGGTCGTGGTCTTGCCCTCGTCGCTCACCGCGCTCGTGACCACCATGGACCGGAACGGGGACCGCATCCGGCTGAACTCGATCGTGGTGCTCAGGTAGCGGTACGCCTCGATCCCCTCGGGACTCGGGTCGGAGGCGTTCGGCATGTGGGGGATCGCCGCGAGCACGCTGAGGTCCGGCGCGACCGAGTCGAGCTCGTCACGGCTCGACAGCCGGTCCTGCACGATGTCGAGGACGACGGCCAGGGCGAGCCCGGCGAGGAGGCCCAGCACCCCGGCGACGAAGCCGGCTCGCAGTGGGCTCGTGCTGATCGGGTCCGTCTGGAGGGTGGCTCGCGAGAGGACCTTGATCCCGCCCTCCCGGAGCGCCGCCTCGATCTCGAGCTCGTCCGCACGGCGCGAGTAGTCCTGCGCCTGGGAGGCCAGGCTCGTCCGCTCGAGGCTGAGCCGCTCCTGGACCAGCGGGTCGGTCGCCCCGGCGAGCTGCCGGTCGATCTCGGCCAGGTCTTGCTGGGCCGTCGCGGCTCGCGTGCGCAGCTCCGACGCCTGCGACACCAGCGCCTGGTTGGACTCCCGGCGCCGCTCCTCCACGAACACGTCGGCGTAGGCGTTGGCGGCGTCAGCGGCCGCCGAGGGCGAGCGACCGGTGACGCGCAGCTCGATCACCTCGCTGAAGCCGATGAGCGTGGCCGTCACGTCGTCGAAGAGCTCGGCGTCGTCGCCCAGGCGCTCCACCACGAGGGCCCTCATGCCGCGGCTCTTCAGCGCCTCGACGTCGGTCATCACCGAGCGCACCTCGCGTTGGACCGTGGCGTCACCCCGGTCGGCGAACGGCGTGCTCTGCTCCGCGGTGACCTGGAGCTGCGCCGTGGAGGCGTAGGTGGGGGTCCCGAGGGCGACGGGGAGCACGCCGAGGGCGATCGTCGCGAGCGTCACGAGCAGGATGATCCAGCGCCGCCGGCGAAGCACGTCCAGGTACTCGCGCAGGGTGAGTTGCGTCGTCAGCATGGGAGGACTCGTTTCGTGGCTCTGTCGGGCGGTGGGGAGCGAAAGGCTGTTCGACAGCCGGGGCGCGACCGCCTGCCCACGACCCCCGGTCTCCACGGCCCGAGCGTCCGCACCCGTGCCCTGATCGGCGCCGGCGCCGTCGCCGCCCTGGCCGTGCTCGCACGTGCCGGCGCCGTGGGGCTGGGCGTCTCGGCCGTTGCCGTCGTCGCCCTCCTCGCTGCGAACGTCCTCGTCGTGCGGCGCAGCCTCGTCGTCCGGCGCCTCGGCGCCCGCGAGTCCGGGCCCGTGGGCGGCCCGCTCGGCGCCTGCTGGCTCCTCGTCACCCTGCTCCCGCTGCACAGCTTCGTGATCCGACCCACCACCGTGGCGGTCACCCAGCTGGGCATCGAGCCGCTGATCGAGCTCTCGTACTTCCTGGTCGTCGGCGCCTACGCGGTCATCGTGATCGCCCGCCACGAGCGCGGCCTGGACGGGTCCCGCCCTCCGGTCCTGCTCCTGGCGCTGCCGGTCTGGACGATCGCGACCGCGGCGTGGGGCCCCTACGGCCCGTACGCCTTCGCTCGCGGGTTGCAGATGCTGATGCTGGCCCTCCTGGCCTGGGCCACGATCGCGGCGTCCCGGGGGCGCCCGGATGTGCTGGCCGACGCCGTGGGCACCTACGTCCGATGGCTGGTGCGCCTCGCCGTCCTCCTCGTGGGGGTGGGGCTGGCCCTCGGCCCCATCTTCATCCCCGCCGGCGGCGCCAACCTCGAGCGCTTCACCTGGATGGGGGCCCACCCGAACGCCTCGGGACTGGTGCTCGCCTGTGCCTGCGTCGTCGCCCTGACCGCACCGACCAACGTGCTCCGCCTCCGGTCGGGTGCCCGCACCGCAGCCGTGGTGGTCATGGTCGTCGCCCTCTACAGCAACCACTCCCGGATGTCCTGGCTGGAGGTGGTGGTCGGGGCGCTCGTCGCCTTCGGGCTCGCCGGTCGGCTGCGGCCCGTCCTGCGATGGGTCGGAACCCCCCTGATCGGGATGACCGCGTTCGCCGCCACCGTGTTCTGGGGGGAGCAGATCGGCTCCTACCTCGCCCGGGAGGGCAACTCCGAGTCCCTCGGGACCGGCAACGGGCGCCTCCAGCTGTGGTCGGTCGGTCTCGATGCCCTGGCGACGCCCTTCGACTGGGCCTTCGGCCTCGGCTACGGGGTGACGCGCACGATGTTCCTCGAGGTCGGCCCGTGGGCTCGGAACGCCCACAACTCGTTGCTGGCCTGGCTCGTGAGCGGCGGTGTCGTCGCCCTCCTCCTCTTCCTCGCCATCGTGGGCACCACGCTCCGAGACCTCGTCCGGGCCCGGATCATCCGCCGTCCGGACGGGCTTGCGGTGGTCGGCCTCCTCGTCGTCCTCGGCGTCAACGGCCTGGCCGCAGACGCGATGGCGGAGCCGACGATGGGGCTCGGCGGGCTGCTGCTCCTGGCCGCCGTCGGGCGTGCCCTCGCCGCCGACCGGGTGGAGCGGCGCGAAGACGAGGGCTTGCCGGCCGAGCGGCCGAGCGCGCGACGATGACCGCGCCGGCCGCAACCCCCTCCCGCCGGGGTCTCACCGGGCCCGAGCGGGCGCTCGTGCTGAAGCCCCTCGACAGCGCCTGGACGGTGTTGCTCATCGACCCTCCCGGGGTGCGGGTCCTCGGCTGGATCGCCCGGTGGCCGGCCGTGACGCCGCTGCAGCTGACGGTCGCGGCCCAGCTCCTGGGCGTGGTCGCCGCCGTCGCCTTCGCCGCCGACCTCCTCGTGCTCGGTGCCGTGGTCTTCGAGGTGCGGTTCTTCGTCGACTGCCTCGACGGCAAGCTGGCCCGCCTGCGGGGCCAGGGGTCGCGGCTGGGGGCTGTGCTCGACGCCCACGGCGACCGGGTCGTGGTCACCGCGGCCTTCGTCGGCCTGGCTGTGGCCGTCGGCCAGCCCTGGGTGGCCGTGGCCCTTGCGACGGCCTACCTGCTCGCCTACGCCTTCCGGGACCTGCGCGACGCCCTCTACGCTGAGGCGGGCCTCGACAAGCCGATCGATGCCCTGTCGCTGGGCGGCGTGGCCGGTTGGCTCCGGCGCCGCCGGATCTACCCGACGCTCACCACCATCGAGGTGGAGCACGTGACGCTGTTCGTGGTGCCGCTCCTCGCGGGGTGGCTCGACCTCACGGTGGCGGCCCTCGCCCTCGCCACGGCGTACTTCACGCTCCAGGCGGCGCGGTTCGCAGCCGGCTCGCTGCGGGCGGCGGCGGTGCTCGACGGTGGCCCGAGCACCGAGGCGGTGGACCGGTGACCCAGGTCGCGCCCGTCGTCGCAGCCGGCGCTGCGCCGCGGACGGTCCACGTCGTCACGCAGCGGGAGCCCGCCGGCGCGCAACGGGTCGCGCACCTGCTCTGCCAGGGCTTCCGGCGGCGCGGGCTCGGCAGCGACGTCGTCTTCCTCTACCGGCGCGAGGACGCCTTTGACGACGAGGGCTACCTCGACCTCCGCGCGGACCGTCCTGGCGTGATCGGCACCCTCGGCCTCGTGGCCCGCCTCACGGCGACGCTGCGCCGGGTCCGCCCGGACGCGGTCGTCGGCCACACCTTCCACGCCAACGTGGTGGCATCGGTGGCCGGCGCCCTGGCCGGCGTGCGCCGCCGCGTCGTCGTCCACCACGTGCTGGCGGAGTTCGAGAGCGCTCCACGCCGGGCCGTCATCCGGGCCTTGCGCCGCTCCCCGCTCGTGAGCGCCGAGGTCTACGTCTCAGAGGCCACGAGGGCCAGCTTCGGGCCGGCCGCCGCCCGCGCCGGGATCGTGATCCACAACGGCGTCGAGCTGCCCGCGGGCCCCGGGCCCGGCGCCTGGGCCGGCGACCCCCGGCCCGACCGGGACCGGCCGCTCATCGTGTCGGTGGGCCGGCTGGCGGCCCAGAAGGACCACGGGACCCTCCTGCGAGCCTTGAGCCAGGTACCTGAGGCCCACCTCGCCATCGTCGGTGAGGGCGAGCTGCGCGACGACCTCCTCCAGCTGCGCCACGAGCTCCGTCTCGACGATCGGGTCTCCCTGGTCGGGAACATCCCGCCGGACGAGGTGCCGGCGGCGCTCGCCGCCGCCGACCTCGTCGTCCAGCCATCGATCTGGGAGACCTTCGGCATGGTGGTCGTCGAAGCCATGGCCGCGGGCCGGGCGACGGTGGCCTCGGACGTCGCCGCACACCGCGAGGTGCTGGGGGACTGCGGCCGCTACCACCCGGTCGGCGACGCCGGCGCGCTCGCAGCGGCGATCAGCGACCTCCTCGCCGATGCCCCTCGGCGAGCCGAGCTCGGCCGCCGCGCCGCAGAGCGGTCGCGACGGTTCGGCCACGACGAGACGGTCGACCGCTACCTGGAGGTGGTAGGTGCCTGAGCCCGTCGCGGACGTCCCCGGAGCAGCCTCGGTTCCGGTCGCCGAGCTCCACAAGGTCGACGCCTGGTGGACCGTGCTGGCGATCGATCCGTTCGCCGTGCGGCTCGTGCGGCTCGTGTCACCCGTGGCCTGGATCACCCCGATGCGGCTCACCGCCGTGGCGCACCTGCTCGGCGTGGTCACCGCCGTCCTGTTCGCCACCGGTCAGATCGTCCTCGGGGCCGTCCTCTACGAGATCCGCTTCGTCATCGACTGCATGGACGGGAAGCTGGCCCGCCGGCGTCGAACCACCTCTGCCGTGGGCGCGTACCTGGACTTCGTCGGCGACTACCTCGTCACCGGGCTGAACCTGGCCGGGGTCGGGTTGTGGCTGATCTGGGAGGTGGGCACCTCACCGGTCCTCGCCTTCGCCCCTGCGCTCGCCTTCTCCCTCCACATGGCGGTCCGCCTCAGCACCGAGGCGCAGGAGGGCTCGATGTGGCGCGCCTCGGAGGAGCTGCCCGGGCGGTACGTGGCCTGGATGGCCGCTCGCCGGCTGGTGCCCGCGCCGGTGCGGGTCGACGTCGAGCACGCGTTCCTCTTCATCGTCCCCCTCGCATGGGCGGTCGTCGACGACGACCGGGTCATCGAGGTGGCCGCTGCTGTGGTGGCTGCCTACTTCGGCTACGTGCTGCTGCGCTTCTTCCGTGGGGGGCTCTCCCTCGCCGCGGCCAAGGACCATGCCCGTGAGGCCGGCGCGTGAGGCGGCAGGCGCCGGGCGGCCGGCGCGGCCTCTGGGTGGTCGTGGGGCTGGTGCTGGTGGTGGCCCTCGGTGCCACGTTGTTCGATGCCGTCCGCGTCGGACGCGACCTCCAGGCCGTCGAGGGCCTGGTGGAGGACGCGGCCGAGGCCCTGCGCGACGGACGGCTCGGCGACGCCCGTGCCGCGCTGGCGGACGCCGAGTCCCGGGTCATCCGCTCCAACGACGCCCTCCACACCTCGGTCGGGCTCTCCGCGCTGCGCGCGCTGCCGCTGGCCGGCGACAACCTCCGCAGCCTCCAGGCATCGATCGACCTGGCCGCCGTCGTCATCCACGGCGGCCGACGGATCGTGGACCTGTCCGGTCCCCTGGAGTCGCCCGACGGCACCCTGGAGGTCAGCCTCTCCGACGGTTCGGTCCCCCTCGGCGCCATCGGCGCGGTCGAGCGCGAGATCTCTCACCTCCGGGCCCAGCTGGCCGAGGTGCGCGGCGGCCCCACGTCGTGGGCGGTGCTGCCCCCCGTCGCGGAGGCCCACGAGGCGGTGCTGGCGGAAGCCGACGAGCGGGAGCACCAGCTGCAGGTGCTGCAGCGAGGCCTCGGGCTCCTCGGGCACCTCGCCGGCGGTGATGGCCCGCAGCGGTACCTCATCGCCGTCGCCAACACCGCCGAGATGCGCGGGTCGGGCGGGATGATCCTGAGCTACGGCGTGCTGGAGGGCAGGGACGGGACGATCGACCTCGCCCACTTCGGCCGCATCGACGAGCTGGCGCTGGCTGCGCCGGTGGCGAGCGACGTCGTCCCGACGGACTACCACGAGCGCTGGGAGGGCTTCGAGCCGCTGCGTCGCTTCCGCCAGGCCAACCTCGCCGCTGACTTCACGGTCGTGGCCCCGGCGCTGGAGGCCATGTTCACCGAGGCGACGCGGCTGCCGGTCCACGGGGTCATCCAGATCGACCCCGCCGGCCTCGCGGCCATCCTGGAGGGGGTCGGGCCCGTGGTGGTCCCCGAGCTCGGCGAGGTGACCTCGGACAACGTCGAGGCCCTGACCCTGAACGAGGCCTACGTCCGGTTCCCCGACGTCGAGCAGCGATCGGACGTGCTGGGTGACGTCGCCGAGGCCGCGTTCCGCAAGCTGGTGGACGGCGAGGTGCCCTCGCTGCGGGGGCTCGCCGAGGCGCTCGTCGACGCCGTCGATGCGCGCCACGTCCTGATGCACGCGACGACGCCGAAGCTCCAGGAGCACCTGGTCGCGCTCGGCGCCGACGGCGCCCTCCCCGACCTCGAGGGCCCTGATGCCTTCGCCCTGACGGCCCAGAACCTGAGCGGCAACAAGCTGGACTACTACCTCGATACCCACCTGTCCCTGACCGGCGACCGGCCGGCGGGGGAGCCGGGGCGGATCACGGCCCAGGTGACCCTGACCAACGGCGCCCCACCTGGTGCGACGAGCCCCCGGTACGTCTTCGGCCCCTTCTCGGGCGCGGCCGTGCAGGAGGCAGGGCACCTCCGGAGCGTGGTCACCCTCTACCTGCCGGTCGGTGCCAGCCTGATCGCGGCCGCCGGCGACCCGCTCGTGGAGCCGGTGAGCTCTGGGACCGAGGGGGGCCGGCCCTACGTGTCCTACCCGGTGGACGTCCGTGCCGGGCAGGCCCACACGGTGTCGCTCGAGCTCGACCTCGCGCCCCGCCCGGCTGGTGCCTACGAGGTCGAGGTCGTCCCGACGCCCCGGGTCCGGCCCACCACCGTCCGGTTGGACATCGCCACGGGTGCAGGAACGGTGGCCGGCGAGGCCGAACTGATCAGGGTGTGGCGGTTCCGGGAAGGTGCCCCGCCCGCCCCGCTCGTCGCCCCTGCGTTCCGCTAGCGGGACAGGGGCGAGTCCGATTGGTACCATTTGCTCCCGCTCGCGAACCCTTCAGACGGGGACCCTGACATGTCGACCACCGTGCGCCCCCTTCGCCTGCTCCTCGCCGCCGGTGCGGCGTCCGCTGCCCTGCTGCTCGCGAGCGGACCGGCGGCCGCTCAGGACGAGGATGACCCCTACGGCAGCACCACCACGACCACGACCGCCCCCGGCGGCGAGGCCCGGATCGAGCTGACCGGCGAGGTGGGACCGGCGGGCGGCGAGGTCGGCGTCTACGCCTGTGGCTACCACCCCGGCGAGGAGGACGGCCCCGAGGGCAGCATCACCTTCGACGGCGAGGTCATCGTCGGCGGCCTCGTCGTCGACGCCGAGGGGTGCCTCACCGTCGGCGGGCAGGGCGGTGGCCGCTCGGTGGCGACCCGCAGCCAGGAGGGTCGCTCGGCGCCCCTGACGATCGTCATCCCCGAGGACAGCCGCCCGGGCCAGCACCAGGTCTGCGCCGTGGTGGCCGGTTGGAACACCCCGTGCGCGAGGTACCGCGTGGAGGCCAGCGGCGGCGACAACGGGAACGGGAACGGGAACGGCGGCGGCAACGGGAACGGG
>Ga0208490_100993_pt1 | contig 12344 bp, 10 predicted proteins | sample SubbioAug_CSWold_FD_184818 | JGI IMG/M metagenome (GOLD analysis project Ga0208490, IMG submission 184818) | Serpentinite rock and fluid subsurface biosphere microbial communities from McLaughlin Reserve, California, USA - CR11Aug_CSWold (SPAdes) | ecosystem: Environmental > Terrestrial > Deep...
CGCGAATTGCCCTCGGGACCCGTCACCCAGACCCACTGCCCCTCGCTGATGCCGCGCTCGGATGCGTCGCCGGGATTGATCTCGACGAACATGTCCTGCTGCAGCTCCGCGAGCCACTTGTTGGACCGGGTCTCTTCGCCGCCGCCCTCGTATTCCACCAGTCGCCCGGAGGTGAGGATGATGGGGAAGCGTCCTGCGATGTTGGCGTCGATCGCCGCCTGCTGCACCGATGCGCCGATATTGGGCATACGGAACTGGCGAGCGTCGGGGAGCGTCGGGTAGTCGGCCACGAGATCGGGACGCGGCGAGTAGATCGGCTCGCGATGCTGGGGCACGGGATCGGGCAGGTTCCAGGCCATGGCCCGGGCCTTGCCGTTTCCGTAGTGGATCACGCCGCGCTCGAGGCAGACGCGCTGGATGCCGCCGGAAAGATCGATCGACCAGCTGACCGCATCCGCGTTCTCGCCGCCCTGACGCTCGATCTGCGCCAGCTCGGCCGGCGTGAGATCGCCCTCCCAGCCCAGACGCTTGAGCACGCCGAGGGTGAACTCGGGATAGCCGTCCTGGATCTCGGAACCGAGCGAATATGAGCCCTCGGCCAGAAGCGTCACACCCTCACGTTCCAAGCCGAAGCGGGCGCGGAAGGTGCCGCCGCCATCCTTCACGTGGACGTTGGTGTTGTAGAGGATGTGCGTTCCCGGATGGCGTATCTCGGGCTTGCCCCAGCACGGCCAGGGGAGACCGTAGAAGTCGCCGCCGATTTCCGGCTCGTCCTTGGGGGCGCGCAAAGTCACCAGGTCGAACTTGCCTTGGTTGCGCATATGCGCCTTCAGGCGCTCTGGGCTCTGCCCGGTGTAACCCGTCGACCAGCCGCCGCGGTTGATTTCGCGCAGGACCGATTCAGCCTCCGGCTCCGGCCCGAACTTGCCTTCGATCATCGCGATGTTCTTGAACATCTGATCTGCGAAACCGAGCTTCTCGGCGAGCTTGTACATCACCCAGTAGTCGTTCTGCGATTCGAAGATCGGCTCCACGACCTTCTCGCCCCACTGGAGCGAGCGGTTCGAGGCGGTGCGCGAACCATGGCATTCGAGCTGCGTGCTGATCGGCAGGAGATACGTGCCGTCGCGGCGATCGGACAAGGCCGCGAACGTGGTCGGATGGGGATCTGCGACCACCATCAGCTCCAGCGCCGCCATGCCCTTGGCCGCGTCGCCCATGCGGGGAACGGTGTTGCCGCCGTGCCCGAAGATCATCATGGCCTTGATGTTGTCGCGCTGATCCACCTCGTCGGAGGGCAGCGTTGCGGCATCGAACCAGCGGGTGGAGGGAATGCCCGCCGCTTCCATGTTCTCCTTGCGGGTGCGTGCAGCACGCCCGGCCTTCTCGGGAACCTCGTCGAAGCGCGACTGGAACCAGTCGTAATCGACCTCCCAGACCCGCGCCCAGTGCCGCCAGGCACCTTCCGCGAGGCCGTAATAGAGCGGCAGGTTGGCGATATCGACGCCGAGATCGGTCGCGCCCTGCACGTTGCAGTGGCCGCGGAAGATGTTGGCGCCCATGCCCTGCCCGCCGACGTTGCCCGTCGCGAGAAGCAGGTTGCAGTAGGCGCGGACGTTAGCCGTGCCGACGGTGTGCTGCGTGCCGCCCATGCACCAGATGAAGGTGGAGGGCTTCTCGGTCGCGAAGGCCTGCGCGACGCGCTTGACCTGCTCGCCCGGAACGCCGGTGACGCGCTCGACTTCCGCCGGTGTCCACTTGGCGACTTCCTTGCGGATTTCGTCCATGCCGTAGACGCGCTGGCTGATGAACTGCTGGTCCTCCCAGCCGTTTTCGAAGATGTGGTGCAGCATGCCCCAGATCAGCGCGATATCCGTGCCGGAGCGGAAGCGGACATATTCCGTCGCGTGCGCTGCCGTGCGGGTGAAGCGCGGATCGATGACGATCATGTTGGCGCGGTTGATTTCCTTGCCGGTGAGCACGTGCTGCAGGGAGACGGGGTGCGCCTCGGCTGCGTTCGAGCCCATGAAGATGATCGTCTTGGCGTTGCGGATGTCGTTGTAGCTGTTGGTCTGCGCGCCGTAGCCCCAGGTATTCGCGACGCCGGCGACCGTAGTCGAGTGGCAGATGCGGGCCTGGTGATCGACCGAGTTCGTGCCCCAGAAGGCGGCGAACTTGCGGAAGAGATACGCGCCCTCGTTCGAGAACTTCGCGGAGCCGAGCCAGTAGACGCTGTCGGCGCCGGAGCGCTCGCGGATCTCGCCGAGCTTGTCGCCGATCTCGTTGAACGCCTCGTCCCAGCTGATGCGCTGCCACTGGCCGGCCACGAGCTTCATCGGATACTTCAGGCGACGATCGCCATGGACCAGCTCGCGGATCGCAGCACCCTTGGCGCAGTGCGTGCCGCGGTTGATCGGGCTCTCCCAGGAGGGCTCCTGCCCGACCCAGACGCCATTCTGGACTTCAGCCGTCACCGTGCAGCCCACCGAGCAGTGGGTGCACATGTTCTTCTTGATCTCGATCGGCTGGCCGTGAACGACCGGCCCCGCCTCGGCACGGCGCACCGAGCCGAGCTTGATCGAACCGACTGCGGCGAGACCGCCGACGGCGATCCCGGAGCGACGCAGGAATGTGCGGCGATCCATGACGCCGGAGGCGAGGCCGGCTGCGACCGCCTGAAGCTTGGTGCGGCTCGCTTCGCCGCTCTTGCGCTTGATCAGCATGGCGTTTCCCCTCAGTACCGGTTCGTGCGGTAGTAGGCCTTGACGTGGTCGGTCTCCTGGTAGCGCGCCTTGCGCTGCTCGTCGGTGGACTGATCCGCCAGAGCCTGCGTCGTCGCAAGCGGGGCCGCAGCCACGGCGATCGCGACACTCGATGCTCCACCGATGGCGCGCAGGAAGCCTCGCCGATCGACCGTCTTGTCTTTCTTCTGACCCGTCATCTCTTCCTCCATCCGGCTCCGGCCTGCGCCCTCGCCTCGTCGTATGTGCGACGCGCGAAGCGTCAGGAATCCATCTCGAAGGCCTGCGCCTCGATCTCCAGAAAGGTCCGCCCCAGCTCGCCCACCGCCCTGTAGAACCTGGACGAGGGCGCGATCTCCAGATCCGCGAAGAAGCGTATTCCCCAAGGCTTGATGTGGCGCTCGAAGAAGACGCGCTCGCTCGATGCGTCCGCATCGAATTCGTCTGCGGCGAGCCCCGCCATCACGTCGCAGAGAATGGCGATGTGATCCTCGGGGTCGTGCAGCCCCGGCGAACGCTCGATGCCCAGCGATGCGAGATCGGCGCGCACCGCCGCGAGCGGACGCTCGTGGAGGAAGCCGGTGAGGTAGAAAGAACCGTAGGGCAGCAGTTCGCCGCGCCCCAGGCCGATGAAGAGATCGAAGAATTCACGGCTGACCGCATCCGGCTTCAAGCCCGTCGCCGCTTCCGCGAGCTTGAGATGCGCCATGCCGAGCGGGGTGGCGTCACCCTTCAGCCCGGCCACCATGGCGAGCGTTTCCTGCGTGGGCGCACGTCCCAGCAGCAAGGCGAGCAGGCCGTATTCCCGACCGCGCAGCAGGTCGATCTCGTCGACCTCGCGGCCCTGGTTTTCGGCTTCTTCGTTCATGTGTCCTTGATCCGGGTAGAGATCGGGGCGCAGATCCGTGCGGGCGACGCCGGTCGCGGTTTCGACCGCGAGGACGCGTTCTGCCGGAATGCGCCGCCAGTTCGACAGGGATGGTTGTGTGATGCCGATCATGCGTGCGAGCGCGCCGATACCACCGGCTGCGTCTATCGCACGCTGCAATCCGCCCTCTCTCATCGTTTCCCGCTCCGCCCGTGTTGTTGTTGATCCGGGCCTTGTTCGCTCACGGTATAGTACGGAGCTATGGGGGAACGGCAATCTTTATTTGAATGGTTTCAAACTGGTAGCGCCCGACCATGACGCCGCGCCGGGCCTTGTCCGACTTGGCTTTCCGTGCCGGACCTTAACGTTGCGTCATTCTCGCCTACGACTAAGGTAGCATCCTTCTCGGAATTGTTCGAAACCGGGTGTTCGACATTCTTCCCCGCTTCCAGCGACTTTGAAGGCTCAACGTGAGTTGCCTCGTCAGCCGATTCCGCTGCCGAAGCATCCTCTTCCGGCTGCACCTCGTCGCCAGGGCTCTGCTCCTCAGCTTCCGCGAACAGGCCCGTCTCGTTAGAGATCTTGCCGCGCATCGTGGAGAAGAACTTCTCCGCCGCGCCCTTGGCGTCAAATCCAGCCGCCAGCGCCCCGTTGCCCGGCACGCCGCCGGGGATATTCCAGTTATACGCGTAATCGAGGGCGGGATCGACATAGTCGCGAATCGCCGGATCGAGCAGCCACATCCGCCGCATGGCCGCGTTGCGCAGGATCTGGGGCACGCCCTTGCGCAGATACTGCGAGAAATCGGCGGGGTTCGTGATCTCCTCGACAGGCGGAAGCGCCGCCAGCTCCTCCGGGGTGATCGCCTGCGGGTCATGTGGCTCGATGGTCTCGACGAACACTTCCGGCGGCGCAGCGTCGGTCGCCAGTGCGACCGTGTCAGGTGCGGTCTCCTGCTCGCGCTCGGCTTCCTGCTTGCGCTCCACTTCCTGCTTGCGCTTGGACCAGCGCGAGAGGAACCCCTCCCCGCTCATCGTTCGTCCTCCAGCCCTAGCACGCGGGCCGCAGGCCGCAGCGACGTGTCGCCGATATCCTTCTTGCGCTTGCGCTTGACGAAGGTCTGCTCGACATGAAACCGCGCGACGAAATCCTGCATGCGCGTTGCGATCTCCGGCGGCATCGGAACCGCCTCGACGATCAGATCCGGATCCTGCACCTGTGATTCGCCCTCATATGGATCGGCGCAGACGCTCGACAGGGCATAGCCATTCCCGGCCGAGCGCAAAGCGACCCAGAGCGAGGGGCGGCCAGAGACGAGGTTGTCGCGATAATGGCCGGTTTCCCCGCTGTAGAGCGTCACGTCCTGCGCACCCGCATAGAAGATTTCGGCATCCTCTTCGCGCGCGACGACGGTCCATGCGGCGACATCGGGCGCGGCGGGCAGGATTCCGACGGGTTGCCACGAGAAATCCGCCCACGGGTGATCGATCCTGCGCTTCTTCACCAGCACGCCGACGCTGAACGATTCCTTGGGCATCTAGGTCCTCCGCGAGAGCGATCTGTTCAGGCCGCCGCTTCTCGACCCGATTGTGCGCCGCATGCGACCCGGCTTCAAGCGGTGACGGACGCCAGTGACCCATCGCGTTGGCGCTCCGCCTGCCTGCGCTGCACGAGAACGATCCGCAGGTGCACCGTCGCCATTGCGAGCACCACCATCGCGAAGACCTGGTGCGCGAGGCCTGCCCAGAGCGGCACCGCCAGCAGCAGCGTCACGACGCCGAGCGCCCCTTGGGCAAGACAAAGCCCCGCGATCGCCACCGCCTGCCGCGATGCGGATGATCCCGGCGCCAGACGCATCGTGCGCCAGGCGTGGAAGAAGGCGTAGCCGATCAGCAGATAGGCGAGCAGGCGATGGTTGAACTGCACCAGCGCGACATTCGCGACGAAATTGGCGATCCAGGGATCGGCGGCGAACAGGGTCGTCATCGAGGGCGCAAAACCGCCATCCATCAGAGGCCAGGTGTTGAACGTCCAGCCCGCCTTCGATCCAGCGACCAGCCCGCCGAGCGCGATCTGCGCCAGCAGCAGCACGAAGACGATGAACGCGCCGCGCATGATCGGTGACGGCAAGGCCTCCGCCGGACGCGGCTTCAACCCGACGGCGACCCAGATGAGGGCCGCGAGAATGACGCTCGCGATCATCAGATGCAGGGTCAGCTTGATCGGCGCGACGGCCACCATGCCGGGCTCCAGCCCGGAGGCGACCATGATCCAGCCGACCGTCGCCTGCAGCCCGCCGAGCCCGCCGATCGCGAGCAGCGTCAGGGCGAGCTTGCCGCTGATGCGCTTGCGCAGCCAGAAGAAGACGAGCGGGATGAAGAAGACGAAGCCGAGCGCCCGCCCGAGCTGGCGATGCCCCCATTCCCACCAGTAGATGACCTGGAATTCGGCGAGGCTCATGCCGCGATTGAGCAGACGGTACTGGTCGATCTGGCGGTAGCGGTCGAATTCCGCGAGCCAGGCCTCCTGCGAGAGCGGCGGGATCGCCCCGGTCAGCGGCCGCCACTCGGTGATCGAGAGGCCCGAGCCCGTGAGCCGCGTCGCGCCGCCGACGGCCACCATCGCCACGACGAACAGCGCCAGCACGTAGATCCAGGCGCGCACGGCGCCGTCCGGTGCATCATGGGCGTGGTGCTGCGCGGTCGCAGTCGTCATCGATCGTCTCCATACGCGGCAATCCGCGACTTGATAGTCTATCCTGCAGGGACAGATAGAAAAAGCCGGGCCATCCTGCTAGGCAACGCGTCGCCGCACCCCGTCGCGATAACGCAGGCGGGCGCGCAAGGGAAGAGTCCGGGAAGTGATCGGGAAGTGATCGGGAAGAGGTCGAGATGAACCAACGCATGCGCAAACTCGTCGGCACGATCGGGATCATCGTGTTCGTGATGATCTATGGCCCGATCGCCATGGCGCTCGCCGAAAGTCGCATCATGGAAGCGCCGCACTTCCTGCAGGTACTGGCCTATATTGTCCTTGGCCTCATCTGGATCATCCCGGTGATGCCGGTGATCCGATGGATGCAGCGACCAGACGAGGATCGCGCCTGAACCAATGGCGGATGCTTGTTGACGACCCGGAGGCACCGTCGAGTTGCAGACATTGCGGCTTTGACTTTCGGAGCACGATGTATATTCCTAGCGCAGGACTGCATTGCATCGAGCGCATTGCAGTGACAAAACCGATCAAGGGAGGATCGATCAAAATGAAAAAATTGTTGATTGGACTGGCTGCCGCAAGCGCCTTCACAGCAGGCGCAGCAATCGCTCAGGATCGTGAAGGCTGGCCCACCAGCCTCACGGTCAGCACCGCCAGCCAAGGCGGCGTCTACTTCGTCTACGGCAACGGCATGGCGAGCTTCATCGGCGAGTCGCTCGGGATCAACGCCGCGGGCGAAGTGACCGGCGGCCCCGTCCAGAACGCCACGCTCGTTCAGATGAAGGAGAACGAGATGGGCATGGTGACTATGGGTCCCATGTATGAGGCGTGGACTGGACGCAGCGAACTCGCACCCGGCCTCGAGCACACGGATGTGCGCGCACTCTTCGCCATGTATGAGACCCCGTTCCACGGCATCGCGCTGCGGTCATCCGGGATTTCCTCGGTGGGCGATCTCGACGGCAAGCGCGTCAGCGTCGGCCCGGCCGGCGGCACCCCCGGCACCTATTGGCCGCGTATATTCGATGAGCTCGGCCTCAACGTGACCGTTTCCTATGCCGGCGCGTCCGATGCAGCGAGCCAGCTGCAGGACGGGCTGATCGATGCCTTCACCTTCGCCGCCGGTCTGCCCACGGCCGCCTTCTCGCAGCTCGCTGCGGAAGCCGACGTCGTGACCTTCGGGTTCACGGACGAAGAGCACGCGAAGGTTCTGGAAGCCTTCCCGGAAGTGTCGGCCTTCACGATCCCGGCCGGCACCTATTCGAGCCAGGACGAGGATCAGCAGTCGGTCGCCATGTGGAACTATGCGATCGCGCATCAGGATATGCCTGAAAGCCTCGCCTACGAGATCACCAAGCTCGTGCTCGAGAACAACGACCGCATGCGCCAGATTCATGCCGCCGCCGTCGCGACAGTGATCGAGAACTGGGACAACAACAGCTTCCTGCCGTTCCATCCCGGTGCCGTGCGCTACTACGAAGAGCAGGGCATCGAGATCCCGGACGAGCTGAAGGGCTGAATCTCTTCCAACAGTCAAGCTAGTGGCGCCGGAGGCTGCGGAGACGTGGTCTCCGGCGCTCAACAAGAAAAACGGTAAAAGTTTCATCAGGCGAATTGGGAGAGCGCCATGGCCGCCACGGTCCAGACGGAAGATAAGCCAGCCGAAGCCGCGCCGGCCATCGCGCAGGGTGTCGATCGGGAAATCGTCGCACCCAACCAGCGGGTCTTTTCCGGCTGGAGCCATTACCTCGTGGTCGGGATGTGCATCGCCTATACCGGCTTTCACATCGGAGTGATGAACCTCTACCCGCTCGAAACCTGGACCTATCGCCTCATCCACGTCACCGGCGGCCTTGCCCTCGGCTTCATCCTCTTCTCCGCGCGAGCCTTCCCGGGACAGACTCCGGCTGCAGCCCCGCGCAATTTCGCAGAGCTCGCGCTTCTTGGCGCATCCGCCGTGCTGATCCTGCTCGCGCTGGGCCAGATCCTGCTCATGATCGCGACCGGAGACCTTATTGCGACCGGCTCACCCGCCGGCAAGATGGTCAACACCTTCGGCCTGCCGGTCGTGTTCGGCACCAGCCTCGCGATCATCGCCTCGTGGTTCTCCACGGCGCGCGACCGCTCGCGGTTCGCCCCCGCCGACATCCTGCTCGCGCTCGCGGCAATCACTGTGGGCATCTATATCATCACGCATGCCGGCTTCCTGCGCACCCGCGCGCAGGTCTTCCCGCATCCCAACGACATGTACGCGTCGATCGCGGGTATTGCGCTCATTCTGGAACTCACGCGGCGACTCGCCGGGCTCGCACTGGTCGTGATCGTCGGCGTCTTCATCGCCTACGCGTTCGTCGGCCCCTGGCTCCCCGGCTTCCTGGAGCATCGCGGCTACGCACCCGCCCGCTTCTTCGCCTTCATCTACACCGACAACGGCATTCTCGGCCCGACGACGGCGGTGTCGTCGACCTACATCATCCTGTTCATCACCTTCGCCGCGTTTCTGCAGGCGAGCCGCGTCGGCGAGTATTTCGTCAACTTCGCCTTCGCGGCGGCGGGCGGGACGCGCGGTGGGCCGGCAAAGGTCGCCGTCTTTGGCTCCGGCCTGATGGGAATGATCAACGGCACCTCGGCGGGCAACGTCGTCTCCACCGGCTCGCTGACGATCCCACTGATGAAGCGCGTGGGCTACAAGCCGCAGACGGCGGCCGCCGTCGAAGCGGCGGCATCGTCGGGCGGACAGATCCTGCCCCCGATCATGGGCGCCGGTGCGTTCATCATGGCCGAAATCACGGGGATCGCGTACACCGACATCGTGGTCGCAGCCATCATCCCGGCGATCCTCTACTTCCTGTCGGTCTATTTCATGGTCGATAACGAGGCGCTCAAGAAAGGGATGAAGGGGCTCCCGCGCAATGAGCTGCCGGAGTTCCGCAAGCTCGCCAAGCAGGTCTTCCTGTTCATCCCGATCGTCATCCTGATCGGCGCGCTCTTCGTCGGCTACTCGGTCATCCGCGCCGGTACGCTCGCGATGGGCGCGGCTGCGGTCGTCAGCTGGCTCACGCCCTACAGGATGGGCCCGCGCTCGGTGCTCTATGCGTTCGAGATCGCCGCAAAGATGTCGCTGCAACTCGTCGCCGTCTGTGCAGCGGCGGGCATCATTGTCGGCGTGATCGCGCTGACGGGCGTCGGCGGGCGGCTTTCCGGGTTGCTCATGGCGCTGGCAGATCAGAGCCAGCTTCTGGCGCTGTTCTTTGCCATGTGCGTCTCGATCATCCTGGGGATGGGAATGCCGACGACGGCCGCCTACGCGGTCGCGGCGTCGGTCGTGGCGCCAGGTCTGATCCAGCTCGGCATCCCCACGCTGACGGCGCATTTCTTCATCTTCTACTTCGCCGTCATGTCTGCGATCACGCCGCCCGTTGCGCTCGCCGCCTATGCGGGCGCCGCGCTTGCGGGCTCCGATCCGATGCGAACTTCGGTCGAGAGCTTCAAGATCGGCCTCGCCGCCTTCGTCGTGCCGTTCATGTTCTTCTACAACAGCGCGCTGCTGATGCAGGGGGAATGGCTGGACATCATCCACGTCTTCATCACGGCGGCGCTCGGGATCTACCTGCTGTCGGGCGCGGTGATCGGCTACTTCTTCGGTAATCTCGGCGTCGTCCTGCGCGTAGTGCTTGCGGTTGCGGCGCTGGCGATGATCCAGGGGGGCTGGCTCTCAGACGGGATCGGTCTCTTCGTCGGCATACTGGTGTACGTGATCCAGAAGCGCTTCGTGACGACCGCAAACGTCGTTCGCGGCCTCGATTGAAGAAAGGCGACAGGGTCGTGCGAAAGCTCCTTTTGATCCTGTCCCTCCTGCTCTTCCTCCCGCTGCTCGCACTCGCGCCGAGATCTGCCGGCGCGCAGGGGGAGGCGGATTGCGAGAAACATGTGGAGGCGCTCGCCTACAACGCCTGCCTCGCGGCGCTGGGTCCGCTGGTCGGCGAGCGCAGTCTTGGCGAGCGCAGTCTCGGCGAGGGTCGTGGCAGCACCGTCGAGCAGAGACGCCCGGGAAACTCCGTTCAGCGTCGGTCGGACGGGCGAAAGGCTGCTACGTTCGACGTCATCACCGGCAGGAAATAGCTGCTCGGATCAATCCACGTTGACCCGTCGGCCCCGGTTCCAGGCGAGGAAGGGCACGCCCGAAAGCAGCGAGCGCATGGCCGCGCGATTCTGATGCAGCCCATTGATCGAGACGCGCGGCAGCGCGTGCATGTGGTCGCGATGTCCCGCAAAGACATGCCCGGGCCGCGTCGTCACCGCCGTCTCGTACCCCACCTCTGCTGCAATGCCAAAGTCGCGCGGGCCGGCGGATGTCGAATCTCCGACAGGATAGGCGAGATGTCGAACGAAGCATTTCAGCCTGTCCTCGATCCTCTCGCGTGACGCCGCAAGCTCGGCGCGCACGGTCTGCTCGTCGTGCTTGGCAAGCATTGGATGCGTGCAGGTATGCGCGCCGATGGCGATGTCCGGCTCGCGGGCGATCGCCTCCAGCTCCGCCCAGTCCATGCAGAGCCTTTGCGTCAACTCACCGCTGCTCACGCCGGCCGCAGCCGCGAGTTCCGCGATGACCCGCAGGAGGCCCTCCTCGCTCCCGGAGCGCAGCCGCCAGTAGACCGTGTCGAAGGCGCGTCGCTTGTCCGGCACGGTGTGGGCCGGCAGATCGAAATCACGGCCTTCGTGATGAAACACGATGCGATCAAGCCGCGCGACCGCCTCCTCCAGTTCGAGCCACCACAGCCTGCCGTCCCCATCGGCAAACGACGTCGTCACGTAGAGAATTGCCGGAACGGAGTGTCGGCGCAGGATGGGGAGCGCATGTTCCGCATTGTCGCGGTAACCGTCGTCGAAGGTCAGTACGGCGAAAGGCCGTTGCCCGCCGGAGTTCAGGCGGCGACCGACATCATCCATTGAAATGAACTCGAAACCCATTTCCTTCACGAGCGAGATCGTGAGGTCGAGGAACTCGGGGGTGATTTCGAGGAGCCTGTTCGGGGCGAAGGCGCGCTCCTGATGCGGGCGCACGTGGTGCATCATCAGAATGACGCCCCTGCCCTGCGCGAACGGCCGGAGCCAGATATCGGCGCGGGTCGCCTGGATGGCTCTCAACCCCTGATTGATGATCGTCCGCTTCAGCGACATCGCCTGCTCACGCGCTTCCCGCCCCTTTGCCTCGCGCTCGCTTTCATGCTCACGCAGCGACGGCCTCGGCCAGCTCTCCGACGCAGGCGACGACCACCTGCGGCGCGCCAGCCCTGCGCGCCGCCTCGTACAGCGCGACGACCTTCGGGCTGTCGGGGTCCAGATCGCTGGCGAGGACGACGCTGTCGATGCGAACGGCAAACGCCTCCAGCGCGCTTTCCTCGGGGCGCTGCGGCATGACGAAAACCACCCACTCGTAGGTCTGGTCGAAGGCCGCGAGGCTGATTTCGAGCGCCTGCGGCTCGTCCTCGATCACGGATGCGTCCAGGCTTCCAAAGCCGATGCGATGCAGCCGGCTCTCGCTCTCGCGCTGGATGACGTTGAAGAAAGACGCTTTGTCCGCGATCAGATCGGTGAGGCCGAGCGCCCGATCTCCCCCGTCCCAATTCTGCGCATCGACGATGATGATGCGCTTGGTGCGAGAGACGGATCTGGCGAAGTCGCGTGCCAGCTCGTAGACCCGCTGAGGATCTCCGATACCCGTGATCAAGACACGGCGACCGCGATCCTCCACCGGGATGAGCGACAGACGGGCGATGAGGTCGTCGAACCTGAAATCCTCCCGCTCCGCAACCTCCTGCGTCGCCTCGTCGCCTTCGACACCGGCCTCCTGCCGTTGGATCGCGGCGGGCGTCTGCGGAAGGTCGTCCATATGGCCATCGTCTGGCCGAACCCCCGCCCCCTGTGCAACGTCGTGGGAAATCTCAAGCTCCGGAGCGTGATCGTCGAGCGGAGCCTCAACCTCGTCGCCCTCGCGTAAGGCGCTGGCGGGGGTAGCA
>Ga0208490_100995_pt1 | contig 12328 bp, 12 predicted proteins | sample SubbioAug_CSWold_FD_184818 | JGI IMG/M metagenome (GOLD analysis project Ga0208490, IMG submission 184818) | Serpentinite rock and fluid subsurface biosphere microbial communities from McLaughlin Reserve, California, USA - CR11Aug_CSWold (SPAdes) | ecosystem: Environmental > Terrestrial > Deep...
GCCGCCCGCCGAACCCTCCGTTGACCACCCCGAACTCCCGGAGGTCGTCGCTGCGCGGCTCCTCCCGGCAGGCGCCGGTGCGCAGGTCGAACCGCCAGCGGTGCGGGCGGGCCTGGAACTCGTCCACGGCCAGGTAGCGGAAGAGGTTCTCCTCGAACGACCGGGCCTTGTCCGACCGGATCGACGGGTTGTGCTGGAAGAACCCGTCGAGCACGACCTCGTCGCCGTCCTCGTACGCGTTCACGAAGTGCAGCACGTAGGTGGGGTCGGCCTCGAACCACCGCACCTCCCCGGGCACCCCGTGGCGCGGGACGACCGCGAAGCGCGACGGCAGCTCCCGGTGGAAGGTGGGGATGTAGAGGCCCTGCTCCACGAGCGACGGCGCCCAGAACATCGGGAAGTCGTTGACGATCGCGTAGTGCTCCGTGAACGCCATGTCGTGGGGCAGCCGCGGCCCCGGGTACGGCACGTCGACGTGGTGCTGCAGCGTGCCGTCGGGGGCCAGCTCGCCGTAGCGGAAGTGCGGGGCCTCGAGCCCGTAGCTGAAGAACAGGAGCTCACCGGTGCACTCGTCGACCTTCGGGTGCGCCGAGACGCCCTCGGCCGGGAACCGGCCCCCGAAGTCGGCCCGCCCGAGGGGCTCGAGGGTGACCGGATCGTGGCGGTAGAGGTCGCCGCACATCCAGAAGCTGCTCAGCGCCTCCCCGCGGTGGACCACGACATCGGTGCTGGAGGCGTCCTTCATGCGCGGCCGCGCCCCCCAGCCGTCCTCCCGGAGGGACTGCGCCGGTGCCTCGGCCACCCCCGCCCAGAGCGTCTGGCCGGCCTCGCGCTCGGCCAGGAACGCCTCGGTGCGCACGAAGCGGTTGGCGTAGCGGGCCTCGCCACCCGCGAACGTGACCGAGTGCAGCATCCCGTCCCCGTCGAAGGGGTGGTAGGTGCTGATGGCGGGCAGGAGGGGGTTCTCGGTGTTCCGGAGGTAGGTGCCGGCCAGGTCGGTCGGGATCTCGCCCTCGACGTCGAGGTCCCACGCCTCGTACTCCGCGTCGCGCTCGACCGTCTGCGGGCGCCACGCGCCGGTGCGGTACGGGTGGGCGTCGTCGGCCGGGAGCCCCGACTCGAAGCGGTGGTGCTCCTGGACCTTCATGCCTTCCCCCCGTGACGACGTCCCGGTCAGTCAACCAGAGCCGGAGCCGCTGACCTAGGGTCTTCGACCATGCCGGCTCGGATCGATCCGCCCGCGGTGACCGGCGCGGGGGAGCACGTCGACTGGTCGCTGCACCGGGTCGAGATGGCGATGGGGATGGGCGCGCTCTCGAGTGCCGTCTACGAGCACAGCCGCCTGCCGGTCCGGGAGCGGGAGGCGGCGCGGTGGGTGATCGCGCTGGTCAACCGCTGCGCGGTGTGCCAGGACACGCGGCTGCGCGACCCGGCCCAGCACTCGGTGGACGAGGGCTTCTACGCGGCAGTCGCCGAGTGGGCCACCACCGACCGCCTGACCGACCGGGAGCGGATGGCGGCCGAGTTCGCTCAGCGGTTCGCGCTCGACCACCAGGCCATGGACGACGAGTGGTGGGCGCGGGTCCGGGCCACGTTCTCGGACGACGAGATCGCCGACCTCATCATCTGCTGCGGGATGTTCCTGGGGCTGGGGCGGGCGATGGCCGTCGTGGGCGTCGATCCCCCGGACGAGCGCATCCTCATCTGACGCCGCGTGCCGGCGGCGGCCCCTGGGCTAGCGGGCCAGGGGCTTGTACTTGATGCGGTGGGGCTGGTCGGCGGCGGCGCCGAGCTCCTTGTGGCGCCAGGCCTCGTAGTCGGTGAAGTTGCCCTCGAACCACCGCACCTGGCTGTCGCCCTCGAAGGCGAGGATGTGGGTGGCGACGCGGTCGAGGAACCAGCGGTCGTGGCTGATGACGACGGCGCAGCCGGGGAACGAGTCGAGGGCCTCCTCGAGGGCGCGCAGCGTGTCCACGTCGAGGTCGTTGGTGGGCTCGTCGAGGAGCAGCACGTTCGAGCCCTGCTTCAGCATCTTCGCCAGCAGCACCCGGTTGCGCTCGCCGCCGGAGAGCTGCCCGACGATCTTCTGCTGGTCGGAGCCCTTGAAGTTGAACTTCGAGACGTATGACCGGCCGTTCACCTCGTGGGCGCCGAGCTTCACCATGTCGGTGCCGCCGGTGATCTCCTCGTAGACGGTGTTGGAGGGCTCGAGGCTGTCCCGGCTCTGGTCGACGTAGGCGAGGTCGACGGTCTCGCCGATGCGGATCGAGCCCTCGTCGGGCTGCTCCTGGCCGGTGATCATCCGGAACAGCGTCGTCTTGCCGGCGCCGTTCGGGCCGATGACGCCGACGATGCCAGCCGGCGGCAGCTTGAAGGAGAGGTCCTCGATGAGGAGCCGGTCCCCGAAGGACTTCGAGACGTGGTCGGCCTCGATGACCACGCCGCCGAGGCGACGGCCGGGCGGGAGCTGGATCTGCAGCTTCTCGGGGCCCTTGTCCATCTCCTCGGCCTCGGCCCGCAGCTTGTCGTAGGCGGCCAGACGGGCCTTGCCCTTCGCCTGGCGGGCCTTGGGCGCCATCCGCACCCACTCCAGCTCGCGCTGCAGCGTGCGCTGGCGGGCCGACTCCTGCTTCTCCTCCATGGCCAGGCGGGCCTGCTTGGTCTCCAGCCACTTCGAGTAGTTGCCCTCGAACGGCCGGCCCTTGCCGAACTCGAGCTCGAGGATCCACTGGGCCACGTTGTCGAGGAAGTAGCGGTCGTGGGTGATCGCCACGACCGTGCCCGTGTACCGCTTCAGGGTCTGCTCCAACCACGCCACCGACTCGGCGTCGAGGTGGTTGGTGGGCTCGTCGAGCAGCAGCAGGTCCGGGTGGGAGAGCAGCAGCCGGCACAGCGCCACCCGGCGGGCCTCGCCACCGGAGAGGGTGGTGACGTCGGCGTCGCCGGGGGGCAGGCGCAGCGCGTCCATGGCGATCTCGATCTGGCGGTCGAGGTCGTCGGCGCCGGCGGCCTGGATCTTGGCCTCGAGCTCGGCCTGCTCGGCGCCGATCTTCTCGTAGTCGGCGTCGGGGTCCGCGTACATGGCGAGGACCTCGTCGTAGCGCTGCAGGAGGGCCTTCACCTCGGCCACGCCGTCCATGACGTTGCCCTTCACGTCCTTGGTGGGGTCGAGGTGCGGCTCCTGCTCGAGCATCCCCACGCTGAAGCCGGGGGTGAGGCGAGCCTCGCCGGTGTACCCGTCGTCGAGCCCCGCCATGATCTTGAGGAGGGACGACTTGCCCGCGCCGTTCGGACCGATCACGCCGATCTTGGCGCCGGGGTAGAAGGAGAGGCTGATGTCCTTCAGCACCTCCCGATCCGGCGGGTAGTACCGGGAGAGCTTGTGCATCGTGAAGATGTACTGGGCGTTGGGCGTAGACATGAGGGTCCGACGATACCGGCGCGCGCGGGCCGTTCCCGAACCGGCTGGGCCCGAGTTCGGTGCGTCGGACCCCCGTGGCTAGGGTGCGGCGCAGCACCACATCGCGACATCCAGGGGGTAGTGGGTTGAAGACGAACGCTGCAGTGCTCTGGGAGCTGAACGCCCCGTGGAGCGTCGAGGAGATCGAGCTCGACGAGCCGAAGGCCGGTGAGGTGCTGGTCAAGCTCGCGGCCTCTGGCATGTGCCACTCGGACGAGCACCTCGTCACCGGGGACCTCCCGTTCGGGCTGCCGATCATCGGCGGCCACGAGGGCGCCGGCGTGGTCGAGAAGGTGGGTGAGGGCGTGAGCTGGGTCCAGCCCGGCGACCACGTGGTGTTCGGGTTCATCCCGGCCTGCGGCCGCTGCCCGAGCTGCTCCACGGGCCACCAGAACCTCTGCGACCTCGGCGCCGTCATGGCCCTGGGCATGCAGATCACCGACGGCACCTCCCGCCACCACGCGCAGGGCAAGGACCTCGGCCTGATGTGCCTGCTCGGCACCTTCGCCAACCACACGGTGGTGAACGAGGCCTCCTGCATCAAGATCGACAAGGACGTCCCGCTCGACAAGGCCTGCCTGCTCGGCTGCGGCGTGGTCACCGGCTGGGGCTCCGCCGTCTACGCGGCCGAGACCGCCCCGGGCGACATCGTGGCCGTGGTCGGCGTCGGCGGCATCGGCGCCAACGCCATCCAGGGAGCCCGCATGGCCGGCGCCAAGCAGATCTGGGCCATCGACCCGGTCGAGGGCAAGCGCGAGAAGGCGATGGAGTTCGGCGCCACCCACACCGCCGCGTCGCTCGAAGAGGCGATGCCGGCCATGCAGGAGGCCACCTGGGGCCGCATGGCCAACAAGGTGATCATGACGATGGGCGTCGGCTCCGGCGAGCTGATGGCCCAGGCCCTCGCCGTCACCGCCAAGCGGGGCCGCGTCGTCGTCACCAACATCCACCCGGCGCTCGAGTTCTCCGCCACGATGAGCCTGCTCGACCTCACCCTCATGGAGAAGCAGGTGGTCGGCTCGCTGTTCGGCTCGGCCAACCCCCGCGCCGACATCCCGAAGCTGCTCGAGCTCTACGGCGAGGGCACCCTCGACCTCGACGGCCTCGTCACCCAGACCTACGCCCTGGACGAGGTGAACCAGGGCTACGAGGACATGCGGGCCGGTAAGAACATCCGCGGCGTCCTCGTCTACGACTGATGCTGGCGGCGACGCGCCCGACGTATCGATGAGCGACCTCGTCGGGCGCGTCGCCCAGCACCTCGTCGGCCGCCGCCGCGAGCAGGAGCTCGTGCTGGCCGCCATCGCCGCCGGCCGCCACGTCGTCATCGAGGGGCCGCCCGGAACCGGCAAGTCCACCCTCCTGCGGGCAGTGGCCCGCGAGCTCGGCGTCGGCTTCGAGTTCGTGGAGGGCAACGCCGAGCTCACGCCGGCCCGCCTCGTCGGCCACTTCGACCCGGCCCGCGTCCTGGCCGACGGCTACGACCCCGACGTGTTCGTGGACGGACCGTTGGCCACGGCGCTGCGCGAGGGCTCGCTCCTCTACGTGGAGGAGCTCAACCGGGTGCCGGAGGAGACCCTCAACGTGCTGATCACGGTGATGAGCGAGGGTGAGCTCCACGTCCCGCGCCTGGGCCACGTCGAGGCGGCCGACGGCTTCCGGCTGGTCGCAGCCATGAACCCCTTCGACGCGGTCGGTACGGCCCGCATCTCGGGGGCCGTCTACGACCGGGTCTGTCGCCTCCACGTCGGCTACCAGAGCGCAGCCGAGGAGGCAGACATCGTGGCCCGCGCCCTGCCGGGCTCGGACCCCGCGTGGGTGGCGAAGGCGGTGGATCTCGTCCGCCGCACCCGGGAGCACCCCGACCTGCGGGTCGGCTCCTCCGTGCGAGGGGCCATCGACGCCACCGCGGTGGTGACCTCGCTGGCCGAGCTGCGGGGTCGGCCGGCCTCGGCCCGGGAGGTCGGGCTCGACGCGGTGCTCGTCGCCCTGTCGGGCCGGGTGCGCCTGCGCGAAGGGTCGCTGCGGACGAGCGAGGAGATCCTCACCGAGCTCTACGACGAGGTGTTCGGCCCCGAGGCCGACGACCACGCCGAGCCCGGCGACCGCGCCGACGAGGGCGATGCCCCGCCGCCGGCGGGAAAAGCCCCGGCCCCGCCGGGGCCCCACCGCAGCTGAAGGAGGGGAGCGAGGCCGACGCCGAGGTGGCCCGGTCGCAGCGCTCCACCGTCGCCCGGCGGGACCTCGCCCGGCACCAGCGCTTCGAGGACCTCTCGCCCGAGGTGGGCCAGCTCGACGAGGCCGCCGTCGACGCCGCCATGGCCGAGGATCCCGACGACGTGCTCGGTCTCCTCGCCGACATGGCCCGGGCCACCGACCCGGTCCTGCGCGAGCTGGCTCGTCGCCTGGCCGGACGGCTCGTGGTCGACCTGGCCCGCTGCGGGCCCACCCGCCAGCGCGGGGTCGGCCGCATCGAGACGACCCGGTTCGACCCCGACGCCGGCGACCTCGACCTCGACGCCAGCACCGAGGCGATCGTCGAGGCTCGCGCGGCCGGCGCCGCCGTCGACCCCGACCGCCTCCACGTGCGGCGCTGGGTGCGGCCCCGCACCGCGGTGTGCCTGCTCGTCGACCGCAGCGGCTCGATGCAGGGCCGTCCGCTGGCCACGAACGCCCTCGCCGCAGCGGCTGCGGCGCTGCGATGCCAGGACCAGGACTACAGCGTGATCGCCTTCGCCGGCGACGCCGTGGCGGTGAAGTCCCAGGACGAGGCGGCGCCGGTGGAGCGGGTGGTCGACCGGGTCCTCTCGCTGCGGGGCAAGGGGACCACCGACCTGGCCGGTGCCCTGCGCCTGGCCGCGCACCAGCTGGCCCGCACCGACGCCGGCCGCAAGGTGGTGGTCCTGCTGTCGGACTGCCGCGCCACCGAGCCGGGTGACGTCCTGGCCGCTGCATCGGTGCTCGAGGAGCTCGTCGTCGTCGCCCCCGCCGGAGACGACGAGGACGCTCGGCGCCTCGCCCGCGAGGCCGGCGCCCAGATCGCCACGGTCTCGGGCCCCAGCGAGATCCCCGCCGCGTTCGCCACGCTCCTCGGCTGACCGCCCGTCACCCCCCACCCCACCCAACCCAACCCCACCCCACCCAACCCAACCCTTCTTGCGTGGATGGGGCGCGAAGACCGCGTCCATCTGACGCAAGAAGGGTCACCGGGGGGGGGTGCGGACGGCTCGGTCGCGTCAGGGGTCGAGGTGGAGGTCGAGGGCGGCGAAGGCCTGGGTGAGGAGCTCGGCCAGGTCGCGGCCGGGCTCGGCCAGCCACTGCTCGTAGGCCGCCACCGCGGCACCCAGGGTGAGGTGGCCGACGAGGCGGGGGAGGAGGGCGCCCTCGGGTTGGCCGTTCCGCCGGGCCACGAAGCGGGTGACGATGTCCCGCCAGGCGGCGTAGCGCAGCGTGCTGTGCGCTTGGAGGGCCGGCACCTGGAGGATGAGCGACATGCGCTGGCGGTGCGCCGCCTCTGCCTCGGGGGGCACGGCGTTGAAGCGCACGACGGCGTCCGTGAGGGCGTCGAGCACCGGTACGTCGTCGTCGACGCCGGCCAGCCACGCCTCCATCGACGCGAGGAGGGCGTCGAAGTCCCCCCAGACGACGTCGTTCTTCGAGTCGAAGTAGCGGAAGAAGCTGCGCCGCGAGATCCCGGCCTCGGCGGCGATGGCGTCGACGGTGGTGCGGGCGAAGCCGTGCCGGCTGAACAGGTCGAGGGCCGCCGCCGCCACCTCGCTGCGATCCGCCGCCGGCGGGCGCCCGATGCGCGGCGGCAGCTCCGCTGGCTCCTGGTCGCTCGTCACCCCTCGCCCTCCCATGCGTTGCCTAGTGGCACTCGGTGTCACTAGGCTGTCGCAACCGCATCGTTGCGTCGACCACCCAAGGGGGAACCGCCATGACCGATCTCGTGGATGCCGTCGAGCCCGCCTCGGCCACCGAGGCCGAGCCCGCCGCCGACACCGAGGCGCTCGTGGAAGCCGACCTGCTCGTCGAGGACGTGTCCATCGACGGCATGTGCGGCGTCTACTGAGCTCCGTCCCACCTCCACCATGACCGAGGCCTCCGTCCTCGACCGCGCCTGGGGGGTCCACCCCCAGGTGTCGGTCCGCCCCGAGCGCTTCGGCGCGCTGCTCTACCACTTCGGCACGCGGCGCCTGTCGTTCCTGAAGGACCGTCGGCTGCTGGCGGTGCTGGAGCACCTCGGCGAGGCCCCGACCGCCCGGGCCGCCTGCGAGCAGGCCGAGGTCGAGCCCGCCGCCTTGCCCGCCTACGAGGCCGCCCTCGCCCGCCTCGCCGCCACCGACATGCTGGAGGAGCGCACCTCGTGAGCGTCGCCACCCCGCTCGTGGAGCACTTCGCCCATGGCCTCGACTCGCCCATCTGCCTCACCTGGGAGCTCACCTACGCCTGCAACCTGGCCTGCCGGCACTGCCTGTCGAGCTCGGGCCGGCGCGACCCCCGCGAGCTGACCACCGACGAGGCCAAGGCCGTCATCGACGAGCTCGAGCGGATGCAGGTGTTCTACGTGAACATCGGCGGCGGCGAGCCCACCCTGCGGCCCGACTTCTGGGAGCTGGTGGACTACGCCACCGCGCACCACGTCGGGGTGAAGTTCTCCACGAACGGCTACCGCATCACGCCAGAGGTGGCCGCTCGCCTGGCGGGCAGCGACTACGTCGACGTGCAGATCTCGCTCGACGGCGCCACCCCCGCGGTGAACGACGACGTCCGGGGCGAGGGCTCCTACGCCACCGCCATCGCCGCGATGGAGAACCTGGCCGCGGCCGGCTTCGAGGGCTTCAAGATCTCGGTCGTCTGCACCCGCGAGAACATCGGCCACCTCGATGCCTTCAAGGCCCTGGCCGACCGCTACCGAGCCCAGCTCCGCCTCACCCGGCTCCGGCCCTCGGGGCGCGGCGCGGATGTGTGGGACGAGCTGCACCCCACCGCCGGGCAGCAGCGCGAGCTCTATGAGTGGCTGCTGGCCCACGGCGAGGACGTCCTCACCGGCGACTCGTTCTTCCACCTGGCCGGCTACGGCGAGTCGCTGCCCGGGCTCAACCTCTGCGGCGCCGGGCGGGTCGTGTGCCTCATCGACCCGGTCGGCGACGTCTACGCCTGCCCCTTCGCCATCCACGACGCCTTCCTGGCCGGGAACGTCCGCGCCCCCGGCGGCTTCGCCGGCGTGTGGCGGGACTCCGAGCTCTTCCAGGAGCTGCGGGGCCCCCAGGCGGCCGGCGCCTGCAGCGCCTGCTCGGCCTACGACGCCTGCCGGGGCGGCTGCATGGCCGCCAAGTTCTTCACCGGCCTCCCGCTCGACGGACCTGACCCCGAGTGCGTGAAGGGCCACGGCGAGCCCGCCCTCGCCACCGTCGAGCCGGGCACCGTCCCCCGGCCCTCGGGCGACCACTCCAAGGGCGTCCGCCCGGCGCCCGTCACCGCGGTCCCGGTGTCGCTCACCCCCCGCCGTCCCGACCGGGCCTGCGACGAGAGCCCGCTGGCCGGGCTCGATCCCATCCCCTCCAACGCACTGGCAGGTACTGACCGATGAGCAACGCCTGGTTCGAGACGGTGGCGGAGGCGCAGCGACGCGCCAAGCGCCGCCTCCCGAAGCCCGTCTACCAGGCCCTGGTGGCCGGCTCCGAGAAGGGCGTCACCCTGGAGGACAACCTCACCGCCTTCACCGAGCTCGGCTTCGCCCCACACGTGGCCGGCCAGTTCCCCGAGCGGGACCTGTCCACCACGGTCATGGGCCAGCCGATCTCGATGCCGGTGCTGATCTCGCCCACCGGGGTGCAGGCCGTCCACCCCGACGGCGAGGTGGCGGTCGCCCGGGCGGCGGCCGCCCGCGGCACGGCGATGGGGCTGTCGGCCTTCGCCAGCAAGGCCATCGAGGAGGTCATCGCGGCGAACCCGCAGACGTTCCTGCAGATCTACTGGTCCGGCACCCGCGACCTCATGCAGGCCCGGCTCGACCGGGCGAAGTCGGCCGGCGCCGTCGGCATGATCGTCACGCTCGACTGGTCGTTCTCCCACGGCCGGGACTGGGGGAGCCCCGCCATCCCCGACCGCATCGACCTGCGCACGATGGTGAAGTACGCGCCCCAGGTCATCTCCTCTCCCCGCTGGGCGCTCACCTGGGCCAAGGCCGGCGGCCACCCGGACCTGACGGTGCCCAACATGGCACCGGTGGGGGAGAAGCCGCCGACGTTCTTCGGCGCCTACGGCGAGTGGATGCAGACCCCGCCCCCCAGCTGGGACGACCTGCGCTGGCTGCGGGAGCAGTGGGACGGCCCGATGATGATCAAGGGCATCATGCGCCTCGACGACGCCAAGCAGGCGGCCGCCATCGGCGTCGACGCCATCAGCGTCTCCAACCACGGCGGCAACAACCTCGACACCACACCGGCGTCGATCCGCGCGCTGCCCGCCATCGTCGACGCCGTCGGCGACCAGATGGAGATCGTGCTGGACGGCGGCATCCGTCGGGGCAGCGACGTCGTGAAGGCCGTCGCGCTCGGGGCCAAGGCCGTCATGATCGGCCGCGCCTACCTGTGGGGCCTGGCCGCCAACGGCCAGGCCGGCGTCGAGAACGTCCTCGACGTCCTGCGCAGCGGCATCGACTCCGCGCTCCTCGGCCTGGCTCGCCAGCGCGTGACCGACCTGCGCCCGAGCGACGTCCTCGTGCCCGACGGCTTCACCCGCCACCTGGGCGACACCGAGGAGTAGCGCCCCATGCCGGGCCCCGCCCGCCCCCTCGGAGGTTCGGGGCACCCGGGGCTCGATCCGGTGCCACCGTGCCCCGAACGTGAGGTCTCGACATGAGCGACGGGCTGGGCGAGCGGACGTGGCCCGAGGTGGCGGCCGCAGGTGGCGTGGTGCTCGCCGTGCCGCTCGGGTCGACGGAGCAGCACGGCCCGCACCTACCGCTGGTCACCGACTCGCTGGTGGCCGTCGCGCTGGCCGACGAGCTCGCCCGTCGCCGGGCCGACGTGGCCGTGGCGCCCGTGCTGCCCTACGGCGCCAGCGGCGAGCACGCCGGCTTCCCGGGCACGCTCTCGATCGGGCAGGCCGCGCTGGAGCACCTCTTGGTGGAGCTGGGCCGGTCGGCCGACCACTTCGCCGGGGTGGTCTTCGTGTCCGGTCACGGCGGGAACGCGGCGCCGCTGGGCCGAGCGGTGGCGACCCTCACCGCCGAGGGCCGTGCCGCGCTGGCCTGGTCGCCGCGGGTCTCCGGGGGCGACGCGCACGCCGGGCGGACGGAGACCTCGCTGGTGCTGGCCCTGCACCCCGACCTCGTCCGGGAGGCTGCAGCGGAGCGTGGTGTCACCGATCCGCTGGCCGAGCTGCTCCCGACGTTGCGCGACGGCGGCGTGCGCGCGGTGTCCGCCAACGGCGTGCTCGGCGATCCCGCAGGCGCGTCTGCCGACGAGGGGCGCCAGCTGCTCGGCGCGTTGGTGGCCGACCTGTGCGCGGCCGTCGACGCCTGGCATGGGACCCTGGCAGGGTGACCGCTGCCGCTCACACCCATCCGCGCCAGAGGCCCGGGTCCAGGCCCGGGATGGGCTCCACCGCGTGGGCGGGGCGGGCGCGGACGGAGCTCGACGGTGGCTGCTGACGAGCGCAACCCGGTCGCGGTGGTGACCGGCGCCGGCCGGGGGATCGGTGCGGCTGCTGCCGAGGCCCTGTCTGTCGCCGGGTGGCAGCTCGTCCTGGTCGACCGCGGGGCGGACGACCCGGCGCTCGGCTACCCGCTGGCCACGCCGGCGGAGCTCGAGGCGGTGGTCGAGCGCTGCGGCGGGCCGGAGCGGGCGGTGCCGGTGCTCGCCGACGTGCGCGACCAGGCCGGGCTCGAGGCGGCGGTGGCCACCGCCTCGGAGCGCTTCGGCGGGCTCGACGCGGCGGTGGCCGCCGCGGGTGCCGTCCTCGGGGGCCCGACCGCATGGGAGACGTCCGACGACGCTTGGTCCACGATGGTCGGCATCAACGCGGAGGGCGTCTGGCGCCTGGCCCGCGCCGCCGTGCCCGCCCTCATCGCCCGGTCCGAGCCGCGCCAGGGGCGCTTCGTGGCGATCGCCTCGACGGGCGGGCTGGTCGGCCTGCCCCAGCTGGCTGCCTACTCGGCAGCCAAGCACGCCGTCGTGGGCCTCGTCCGCAGCCTGGCCGCCGAGCTCGGACCGCACGGGGTGACCGCCAACGCCGTCGCCCCCGGCTCGACCCGCACCGCGATGCTCGACGCCAGCGCGGCGGTCTACGACCTCGCCAGCCCCGATGACTTCGCCACCCACCACGCCCTGGGTCGGCTCCTCGACCCGACCGAGGTGGCCGCCGCGATCGCCTGGCTGTGCTCCCCGGCGAGCAGCGGCGTCACCGGCGCCGTGCTGCCGGTCGACGCGGGCATGACCGCGTCGCCGTGACGGACGAGCCGGCGCCGGCCGGCTTCCGGCTGGCGCTCGACCCGGCCACCCGCGCCACCGACGGCGGCCGTGTCCTGATCGGGGGCTCCCCGCTGCGGATCCTCACCCTCACCGAGGCGGGTCAGCGCCTCGTCGGTCGCTGGTCGGCCGGCGAGCCGATCGGCGCCGCCGAGGCCGAGCGCCGCCTGGCCCGGCGCCTCCTCGACGCCGGCCTGGCCCACCCCCGGCCACCCGAGGGGGCCCGCCCCCACGTCGCCGCCGACGTCGCCGTCGTCATCCCCATCCACGGCTCGCCCGACGGGTTGGCGGCCACCCTGAGCACCGTCCTCGCGGCGCGCCCCGGCGCCGTCGTCGTGATCGACGACGGCTCGTCCCCGGATGACGCCGCCGCCATCGCCGCGGTGGTGCG
>Ga0208490_100996_pt1 | contig 12327 bp, 13 predicted proteins | sample SubbioAug_CSWold_FD_184818 | JGI IMG/M metagenome (GOLD analysis project Ga0208490, IMG submission 184818) | Serpentinite rock and fluid subsurface biosphere microbial communities from McLaughlin Reserve, California, USA - CR11Aug_CSWold (SPAdes) | ecosystem: Environmental > Terrestrial > Deep...
TCTACAATAAAATCCATATCCTTTAAAATTCGTTCTTCCAATTTTATCCCCTCCAAAATTTCTCATAATAATATTCTACCACAAAAAAAGCATAAAAAATATTGTTCAGTGTCATAAAAAATATTTAGAAAAAAGTGTTGACAAATTTTCCTTTTGGGTCTAGAATTCTATTTAATACATAAAAGCGTTGAAGGAGAGAAACTCAAAGTGTGATATTCCTAGAGAGTCAGTGTTTGGTGAAAACTGACAATACACCACTGAGATATATACACTCCTAAGCTTATAGACCAAAAGTATAACAAGTAGGTCTATACGGGTTTCTTGCCGTTAAAAAAGATAGGACTGTTTGGTCTGAAAAGTGATGACTTATGTCATAATTAGGGTGGTACCGCGAGAGAATATCTTTCGTCCCTATAAATCTTTGGATTTATAGAGATGAGAGATTTTTTTTATTTTAAATTTTAGGAGGAGAGTTAAATGAAAAAGAATTTAGGAAAAAAGGTATTATTAATTGTTTTATTGGTTTCATTACTTAGTGGATGTGCTTCAGATGAAGCTCCAAGTGAAAAAAGTTTTGTTATAGGAATAAACCAACTGGCAGAGCACCCTGCCCTTGATGATGCAAGATTGGGCTTTGAAGATGCATTGAAAGAAGCTAATATTACTGTTGAATTTGTTTACCAAAATGCTCAAGGTGACATACCAACATCCCTTAGTATTGCACAGAAATTTGCAAGGGACAAAGTAGATTTAATTTATGCCATAGCAACTCATGCTGCTCAGAGTTCTAAACAAGCTACAAAAGAAATACCAATACTTTTTAGTGCAGTTACTGATCCTGTTATAGCTGAATTAGTAGCTTCTACAGAAAATCCTGGTGGTAATATAACAGGTACAAGTGATGCAACTCCAATGAAAGCACAGCTTGAAACCTTTAAAAAGATTGATCCATCAATAACTAAGATTGGAATCTTGTTTAATACCAGTGAAGTTAACTCAGAAATTCAAGTAAACCAAGCTAAGAACCTTGCCGGTGAATTAGGGTTAGAGATTATTGAAATGGGAGTTTCTAACATCAACGATATCCCTCAAGCTTTAGATTCACTTATTAAAGATATAGATGGTTTCTATGCAATCACTGATAATATGATAGCTTCTGCAGTTGCTATTGTAGCTGATAAATTGAATAATGCAGGTATTGTTTCAGTTGGTGCAGAAGGTTCATTTGTAGAAGGTGGTCTATTGGTTTCAGATGGAATTAGTTACTATGACCTAGGCAAACAAACAGCTCAAATGGCAATAGATATCCTTGTAAATGGTAAAGCTCCTTCTGAAATACCTTCACAATCAGCACAAGAAACAAAAGCTGTTTTTAATCAAGAAACCCTGGATAAATTAGGACTTGATGTGAACAACGAAGTATTCAAAGGTGCAGAAGCTGTTGGAAATTAAGTAATATTTTAGGAGGCATTATAATGGGCACATTAATTTTGACTTCACTGGAGCAAGGACTGATATTTTCAGTTCTTGCCATGGGAGTAATCATGACATATAAAATATTGGATATGGCAGATCTTTCTGTAGAGGGCACCTTCCCCCTTGGTGCCTTCGTATTTGCCAAATTTGTTATAGGTGGTCTAAGCCCACTTCTAGCAACTGGATTGGCTTTCATATTTGGATCTATGGCTGGTTTAATTACTGCTTTATTATTTGTAAAGCTTAAAATTAGACCCCTTTTGTCTGGAATTCTAACCATGACAATGCTGTATTCATTTAATCTAAGGTTAAATGGCAAAGCTAATATTCCACTTTTTAAATACACATCAATATATGGTGAAATACAAGCAATTATAATATTAGCATTTATAATAATAACAATTAAACTACTAATAGATGCCTTTTTAAAAACAGAAGTCGGCTACTTGTTAATAGCCACAGGAGACAATGAATCCTTGGTTAAATCATTGGGTAAGAACACCAACAGTTATAAAATTTTAGGCTTGATGCTATCAAATGGTCTTGTTGCCATGAGTGGTGCTTTAATGGCTCAATATCAGGGATTTGTTGATATTACAATGGGTAGCTCAATAATTGTAATTGCTTTGGCTTCCATTATTATTGGAGACACAGTTAGAAGAAATTCCAATAAAATAAAACTGACAACAAGAGCAATACTTGGTGCAGTCTCTTATCGATTAATAGGAGGTTTTGCCATTGACTTAGGATTAAGTCCAACTGATCTTAAGGCAGTTAGTGCAATCATTGTAATAGTGTTTATTTCGTACAATAACTTTTCTAAACCATTTTTAACAACTGTAAAAAAGAAAGGAGGGAAGTCTGATGCTAGAAGTAAAAAATATGTGGAAGAGTTTTAATAAGGGAAGTGAATTTCAAATAGAAGTATTTAAAAATTTTAACATATCCTTTGAAGGAGGAATATCCACTGCTATAGTTGGTCCAAATGGTTGTGGTAAAAGTACACTCCTAAATTTGATCAGCGGAAGTCTTCCCATGGATAGTGGTAGTATTAGATTAAATGGAAATGAAATTTCTAGCCTTCCTGAAGAAAAAAGAGCCATCTATCTTGGAAGAGTTCACCAGAATCCTTCCCTAGGTGTATCTCCTAATCTAACTATATTAGAAAATTTAGCCTTAGCAAATAAAAAAGGTGAGTCATTTAAACTGAGAAAACTGGTTAAAAAAGACAATATTCCATCTTTTGTTGAGCTTCTTAAATCATTGGACTTAGGTCTAGAGGACAAACTCCATACCCAAGTAAAATTCCTTTCAGGTGGTCAAAGACAAAGCCTTTCTCTTCTTATGGCTACTATGAAAAACCCTGATTTATTATTGCTGGATGAACATACAGCAGCCCTTGATCCTAAAACCTCATTTGTAGTAATGGAAAAGACAAAAGAATTGCTTGAAAAAAATCAAATAACAACTGTTATGATTTCTCATAATATAAATGATGCATTAAAATATTCCCAAAGGATCATAATGATGGACAAGGGTCAGATAGTCCTTGATAAACCAAGTAAGGATGTTTCAGAAAAGGAATTATTAGATATTTATACTGCAAAACTTGTGGAAAAGATTACAGCTTAAAATTAAGGGTATTATCTCTTTAGTTTACTAATTTAGGAGGGGTAATGTGTCAAATACGAGACTAGATGCTAACTTAATTGGCAATATGGGATGGGAAATGGACATAAATGGACATCACTTCATAACTGATGCCGATGAAGATATGGGCGGTGAAAATAAAGGTCCAAGACCTAAGACACTTCTTTTGGCTGGACTTATTGGTTGTACTGGGGTAGATGTAAAGATGATTTTAGACAAAATGAAAGTAAAACTTCATGATATGAAAATATCTGTAGAAGCACAATCCTCTGATGAGCATCCAAAGGTATATACTAAAATTCACTTAACATATACTTTTGTTGGATATGATCTTCCCATTGATAAGTTGGAAAAGGCTGTTGAATTATCTCAAGAAAAATATTGCGGAGTAACTGCAATGCTTAATAAAGCAGCACCAATAACCCACGAAATTAAAGTTCTAAACCCATGAAAAAAGGAAGCTTTAAGCTAAAGCTTCCTTGTATTTTTTGTTTCGCCTTAAGGCTTCTCCTAAACCTAAATCTTTTGTCCAATTTGCGTTGATTACAAAACTTAAACTTAGATTTTTATATATTCCCTTGTTCTTTTCATAGGCTTCATCTTTAAGAAAGACTAGACCTTCCCTATTTTCTTTTAAGAAAAATACCAATGCATCCTCATCTTCCTGGGTTAACTCTTCATCTATTACAAATAATGGTTCCACATTAAAAGATCTTAGAACTTCAATCCCTTCTTTAATCTTTAACCATCCCTCTTCATCTTCAGGATACTTAAAATCAAGTACCATTGTATTTAATCCTAATTTTGAAAATCTTTGAATTAATTCTCTTTGAACAATTGTAGTATAAATATCCCCTTGACAAATATATGTTCCATTTAACGACTTTTCTTCCAATCCTTCAACAATTTTCATTAATCTATTTCCATCATTGAAAATATCGTAATCCTTTAAGTAGACATTACTATTTTTTTGTTGGATATCCAAAATAATATCTTCCACTGTTCTTAATTCTCCATGGGTTTTACCTTCATAAAAATCTTCTTCAGAAGAAAATCTCTTTATTGAAAAGACATCATATATTCCCTTGTGTTGTAAAAAATTATATGATTTTATATATTTATCTTCCAATTTCCACCCATTAAGAGTTATCTCTTTTCCAAGGTCTTTTTCTTTAGTAGTTCTTACCTTAACAATTATTTCTTCAATGGTTCTTTCTGTTTCTATTCCTAAAATCACTTCCGCAAATGAAGCTGCTGGATTTTTGCCCAATTGCAAATCCATTTGAATAAAATCTTCCTTATAATCCCCAGCAATGGCGGTTAATGAATCTGGAAGGATCTCTTTTGTTAATTTTCCATACTCTTCTATAGAATCAAATAATCCTTCTTCATAGTAAAATAAAATCAAGTCTGGTTTTTCACTTAATAAAATATTTTTGTATGGAAGTTTTTCCAAATACATATCCAATAGAGATATTTTAACTCTGTCTTTTAAGTATTCTGGTACAACTTCTGATAAAGCTATCAACTCTAAAGGCTCATATGTTCTTACTAATAAATTTTTCTTTTTCTCATTTCCCAATCCTGGTCTTATAAATAATATTTTCATGGCTTCACTCCTCATTATTACTATTAATATTATTATACATTACTCTGGTGAAATATGGGAATGATATTTTCTCCTTGACTTCGAACATTTGTTCTGATAGTATTATTTTATAATCAAGGGGGAATTTTTATGGGTGAAAGAATTATTTTTCATATAGATGTAAATTCTGCTTATCTTTCATGGGAAGCAGTTTATAGGCTTCAACATGGCTCTTGTATAGATCTTAGACTGATCCCATCTATTGTTGGAGGTGATCAAGAAAAAAGGCATGGAATAGTTCTTGCAAAATCCATCCCAGCAAAAAAACATGGAATAATAACTGGAGAAAGTGTCCACTCTGCAAAAGAAAAGTGCCCTGAATTAGTATCTGTACCTCCCAATTATCCAAGGTATGTTCTAGCCAGCGATTCTATGATAAAGGTCCTTGAAAAATATTCTCCTCATATTCAACGTTATTCCATTGATGAAGCCTTCTTAGATTATTCCAATAGAGAAGAAAATCATATGGAAGTAGCCATTAAGATAAAAGAAGAAATAAAAAACAGTCTTGGATTCACTGTTAATATAGGAATTGGCCCCAATAAACTTCTTGCAAAAATGGCTTCAGATTTTTCAAAACCTGATAAAATACATACTTTATATCATCATGAAATTAAAGATAAAATGCATCCTTTACCAATACGCGATCTTTTCATGGTTGGCTCTAGAACAGAAAAGAAACTTCAATCAAGGGGAATTTTTACAATAGAAGACCTTGCCCAAGTGGATAGAAATTATATTCATTCTTGCCTAAAAAAACCTGGTCTTGTAATATGGGAGTATGCCAATGGAATAGAAGATTCTCCTGTTAAAAATGGTCTTACCCCTCTTAAATCCGTTGGAAACTCAACCACTATGCCCTTTGATGTGGAAACCAAAGATGAAGCTCACAAAGTTCTTTTAGCCATCTCTGAAATGATAGGTTTAAGAGCAAGAGATCTTGACATGTGTGGAGAAGTAATATCTGTATCTATTAAAAATCAATTGTTCTTCTCTTATTCTCATCAAAGAAAGCTTTTAATACCTACAAGCTGTACAAATGCTATTTATAGGGTTGCAAGATCATTGTTTGATGAAATGTGGCAAGGAGAACCTTTAAGACACTTTTCCATTAATTTATCTCAACTTGTATCAAATGATTTTTTTCAACTTTCAATACTTGAAAGCTCCAATAAAAAAGAAGAACTTCTGGATAAGACCATAGACACCATACGGTTAAAATATGGACAAAATTCAGTTATTAGGTCTTGCTTTCTATATTCTGGTATAGATCCAATAATTGGTGGTGTAGTTGCAGAAGAATCTTACCCAATGATGTCAAGCATACTTTAAATGAAAGGATGTGAATAGCATTTTCTTATATAAATGCTCTTAAAATGAAAGTACTTATGAAACCAATAGAGATGATTGCCTGGTTTAAAAGCGATACTTACCCAATCCCTCTTAGATTTAGATTGGAAAGTGAAGATAAGTCAAAAATTGTGATTAAAATTGATAAGATTTTATTTCAAGAAGAAGAAAAACTTGGAGGAAATAGAATGATCATATATCGGTGTGAAGGTATAATTCAAGACCTTCAAAAGTTATTTGAACTAAAATATGAAATATCAACTTGCAAGTGGTTTTTATTTAAACTATAACTTGATTTTAGAAAAATTATTAAGGGAGGCATTGCCTCCCTTAATTACATGTATTTGTACTATTTCCAGTGATTATACTTTTACATAATTCTTCAATGCTGTTAACTTTGTAATCTACCATGTACTTCTCGATTCCAAGGATGATGTCTTCCATTATAGATGGGTTAACAAAGTTTGCAGTTCCTACTTGTATGGCAGTTGCGCCAGCTATTATAAATTCAATAGCATCTGAAGCGTTCATAATGCCTCCTACGCCTATTACAGGTATAGTAACAGTGTTTGCTACTTCCCATACCATTCTAACTGCCAAAGGCTTTATAGCAGGTCCTGATAGCCCACCGGTTATATTGCCCAGAATAGGTTTTCTTGTCTTAATATCTATTGCCATAGCAGTTACAGTATTTATTAAAGACACCGAATCTGCTCCACCTTCTTCAGCTGCTTTTGCTATTAAAGTAACATCACCAACATTGGGTGTTAGTTTTGCAATAATAGCTTTATCTGTATGTCTTCTAACTGCTCTGACGATGTCATAAGTAGCAACAGGGTCCATTCCAAATGATTCTCCACCAACTGCAAGATTTGGACATGAAATATTTAATTCGATTCCAGCTACTCCTTTTCTTTCATGGAGAAGTTTTACCATTTCTATAAATTCTTCAGTGCTATATCCAGATATACTTATTATCAAAGGTGATGAAAATTTTTCAAACTCTCCAATCTCATGCTCTATAAAATGGTGGATTCCCTTATTTTGAATTCCTACAGCATTTAACATTCCACTGGGGGTTTCAATAACTCTTTTTGGAGGATTTCCATCCTTTGCTTTATAGGTAATACTCTTTGGTAACATAGCACCCAATTTATTAAAATCAACAAGGTCTTTCATTTCAATCCCGAATGTTCCTGAAGCTGGCATAACAGGATTTTTCATTATTATGTTTCTAATTTTAACTTGTGTATTGGGTTTCATTCTAGATCTACCTCCTGAATTCTAAAGATTGGTCCATCATGACAAACTGTTTTATATCCATCTTTAGTTTTACAAGTACATCCTTTGCAAACTCCAAATCCACATGCCATGTGCTCTTCAAACGATATATATGAGTCAAGATTATACTTGTTGCTTAATTCTTTTACCAGCCTTCCCATTCTATTAGATCCACATGAGTATAGTTGTTGAATTAATCCACTTTCTATTTTAGGAACTAAAATAGATTCAATATTCTCCAAAGTACTAGTTCCTTCTTCATCTGTTATCCCAAAGACATCACATCCAGCACTATTTAAGAATTCCTTACCAATAACTGACCCTTTATTTCTACCACTTAAGATGGCTACTGAATATATCCCTTCCTTTGCAGCATTTTCCGCCAAGATTGCCACAGATGCAATTCCAACGCCTCTCCCAAGTACACCAATTCCCTTGGTTGACTCATTGATTTCAAAACTATTTCCCAAAGGTCCAAGAATTTTAACTTGATCACCTTCTTTAAGTCTAGTCATGAGTTCTGTGCCTCTTCCTTTAAGGAGATATGCAAACTCAATCTCTCCTTCTTCAGGAAAATATCTATATACGCTAAATGGTCTTCTTAACAATGGATCATTACCATCGCTACACTTAAACATAACAAATTGTCCTGGTTTAATAGTAGTTGCAATTTCCTCGCATTTTAATCTTACCTTGTAATATCTATCACTTAAAAACTCATTTGATATAACAGTTCCAATGCAGTCTTTCATATTTGTTCACTCCCTAATATTCGATGTAGCCCAGTAATTTAGATATGTCAAGAGAAGCTGCCTTCATATCTAAGACCAACTGCTCACACTGGTATTGAAATTTTCCCATAAGCATAAGAGTTACACTAGCTACAACATTTCCTTCTCTATCTCTAATTGGAGCGGCAATTGCTTGTACACCATCCTCCATTTCCTCATCACAAAATGCATAGCCATTTTCTACTACTTTACTAAGTTCCACTAAAACATCTTCTTTTTTATCCAGTGTTTTCTCAGTAAATTTGTAAAATTTTTCATTGTCTACTATCTGATTTATTAAATCTTTATTTTGATATGCTATTATGGCTTTTGATGATGCAGCACAATACACAGGCATAGTTGATCCAATTTGAACAAAATACTTCATATTTCTAGCATTGTTAACCATATCGACACAAACTACCTTGTCGTTTTTAAGAACTGAAATATAGACCAATTGACCATATTTTGTACTTAAATCACCTAGTACTGGTTTTGCTATTTTTACAACATCCATCTCATTAATCAACTTCACTGCTAAAGAAAGTACTTCTACTCCTAAAGAGTATCTTTTTGTTAATGGATCTTGACTTACATAACCTTTTTCCTTTAAAGCAGTTAAAATTCTATGGGTTGTACTCAATGGTAAGTCCAATCGATTACTTAGTTCATTTATTCCAATTCCATCCTTAGTTTTACTAAGTTGCTCCAATAGACTTAATGTCCTTTCAACTGTTTGCATACAATACCTCCTCTTTTAACATCTACAGTAGATTTGGTAAAAATAGTGATATTTGAGGGACATAGGTTATTAATAAGAGTGCAACTATATTTATTACCAAAAATTTCATCAATCCTGGCATCATCTCAATCATTGATAATTTACTAATAGAATTTGTAACATAAATGTTAAGTCCAAATGGTGGTGTAAATTGTCCTATTGCAAGGTTTGCTATAACAACTATTCCAAGATGAACAGGATCAATACCTAAATTCATAGCCATTGGAAAAGTAATTGGCATCAAGATAATAATTGCGGCTGTTGCGTCCATAAACATACCCATTATCAATAACAAAATGTTTAAAATCATAAAGAAAACAACTGGGGATGCTATATTAACAAGAAGTTCTTGGGTTACATATTGAGGGACTTGTCCTACAGTAAGTATCCAACCTAATGCTGATGCAGATGCTATCAAAACTAAAACTTGTGCTGTTGAAACTGCAGAATCCTTACAAATATTAAATATATCTTTAATGTTAATCTCTTTGTATACAAACATTCCTATAAGCAATGCATAAACTGCTGAAACAGCAGCTGATTCTGTAGGTGTAAAATATCCACCATAAATACCACCAAGAATTATTACTGGTACCATTAATGCTCCTATGGAGTTGACAAATGCATGTAACAATTCTGAGAAACTAACCTTTTTCTCAGTAAGTAATTTATTCTTTTTAGCATGTAAGTATATGTAAAAAAGTATTACAATTCCGTATATTGTTCCTGCACCTAGTCCAGCCATAAAAAGTTTCCCCACTGATACTCCCGTTGTGGCGCCAAATATTATCATTGTAATACTAGGTGGTATAATCAATGCGATGGCTCCTGCTGAGGCTAATAACCCAGAAGCAAAACTTGGTTTGAATCTAGATCTAATCAATTCAGGATACATCGTCTTTCCAATTGCTATAACTGTTGCAGGTGCTGATCCAGATAGAGCACCAAAGAACATACAGGCCAACTGAGTAGTAAGTCCCGCTCCTCCAGCAATATGCCCAACAAGAGCTCTAGATAGCTTTAGTATTCTCTCTGAAAGTCCTCCTCTGTCCATTAGGTTTGCTGCTAAAATAAAGAAAGGTAATGACATCAAAGCAAACTTATCTATTCCACCAAAGAATCTTTGGATAAGTATCATTGGTGCCACATCACTAAATAGTGCTATAGCTACAAAGGATGATAGACCTAAAGATACATAGATGGAAGCTCCACTAAATAATAAAATTGCCATACCAATTAATAATGCCGTTATCATATTTCACACTCCCTCTCAAATAGATTTATTTACTCTGCTGGTACTTCCTTAAACTTCTTGAACAATAACTGAAACAACTCAACAAGTGATAAAAAAGCTCCAAAGGGAATACCAATATAGATCCAATAAAGCTTTATCCCAAGTGCTGGTGTTATTTGTCCAGTAGTTCTAGTAAATAAAAATAAATCTATCCCATATTTAAGAAGAAATGCCATAAATGCTATTGATGCAACAATAATATATATTTCTACTGCTTTTTTAACTCCACCTTTTATAAACGAAAAAATAAGATCTATGCCCATATGTGACATTCTTCTAAAGCAAACTGCTGATCCTATAAATGTAATCCAAATAATTACATATCTAACTATCTCCTCTATCCAGGTAGAACTACTTTTTAAGATATATCTAAGTATTACATTTGCAAAAACTAACAATACTGCACTAAGTAGCCCAATACCTATAAGGTTTTCTTCTACTTTATTGATAAATTTCATAAAAACACCCCTTCCTACTTAGAAAAAAGGTGGCATGCTTTTAATTGCCACATACCACCTTGTTTTTGTTAATTCTTTACTGCATCATCTAAAGCTTTGTATAATCTTTGGATAAACTCTTTTTGCCAATCTCCACTGTAATGCTCTTCGTGAACTGGTAAAGAAGCTTTTGTAAACACTTCGATCTCAGCTGGCGTTAATTCATAGAAATTTACTCCTGCTGCTTTTATGTTTTCTTCAAATTCTGCTTCTGTTTCAGCTAAAGCTCCTCTAGCTGCTATTCTACCTTCATACTCTGCTTCATTAACAATAGCTTTGTACTCATCAGAAAGACCATCATACCAAGCTTGATTAGCTATCATGACATACATCATAACTCCATGGTAACTTTTTATTACATAATCTTGAACTTCATGATAGTTATTTAAATAAATTGTTTGTAATGGGTTTTCTTGTCCTTCAACAATACCTTGTTGCAATCCATTATAAAGCTCTGCATATGCTAGTGGTATTGGGTTTGCTCCCCAAGCTTTGTATTGTGAAATTAGTATAGGTGCTTCCATTACTCTCATTTTTACACCTGTAAAATCACTTGGGCTATGAATAGCTGTACTCTTAGTAGTAAATAATTTGTATCCACCAAACCAATATCCTAAACCGTGGAATCCACCTTGGTCAAGTCTTCCAAGTAATTCTTTACCAACTTCTCCATCTAATACTTCATAAGTTGCTTCTCTGTCACTTGGCCATATGTAAGGTAGGTCACATACTTTTATATCATCAACAAAAGGAGATATAACCGCACTTGGTTGCATACTAATATTAATAGTCCCTATTTGTACACCTTCAACTTGCTCTCTTAAACTTCCCATTTGACCTGCTGGGTAAAGTTCAACTTTTATCTTGCCATCGCTTTTTGCTTCAGCAATTTCTTTGAATTTTTCTGCTCCAACATGTTCTGGGCTTGTAGTTGGTTGATTGTGACTAAATTTGATTACTATTTCTTCTTGTTCTTCTGCGGGTGTATCACTACCTCCACATGCTGACAAAACCATGCTTAAGCTTAAGATTAATACCAACAACAAACTAAGTTTTCTTTTGCTTTTTAACATAAGTACACCTTCCTTTTCTTTTTATATATTGCATATATTTAAGGAACTTCAGTGATGTTTCTAAACTAAAATCCCATCCTGCCTAATAGAAAACCTCATGCATAATTTCACTCTGAATTAAATGCATATTTATCTCAAAGAATTATATAATAGTCACAGGATTAAATCAAATAATTTTTATTCCTTTTCCTATTATGAATTCTTTTAAATCCAATCTTCTTTCACTGGCTAAATACTCTGCCATAAGCTCTGTCCAACCCTGTGTTTTTTCCCCATTTGTCCTTTTACTATAATAATCAGAAATTACTTCATCATAATCTAGAAGACCAGGAACTATTTTTTCTATCTGATAACTATCTTCATGAACAACAATATCCATTGGTTGTCGTGGTTTTTTCCCAGGATTATCATCGGGATATCCTAGACACATACCAGCTATAGGGATAACATACTCTGGTAAATTTAATAGTTCAGAAACCTTCGAAGAATTATTTCTTATTCCTCCAA
>Ga0208490_100997_pt1 | contig 12318 bp, 11 predicted proteins | sample SubbioAug_CSWold_FD_184818 | JGI IMG/M metagenome (GOLD analysis project Ga0208490, IMG submission 184818) | Serpentinite rock and fluid subsurface biosphere microbial communities from McLaughlin Reserve, California, USA - CR11Aug_CSWold (SPAdes) | ecosystem: Environmental > Terrestrial > Deep...
GGCCTGCGGCAAGAACCTGTCGACCGAGCTCACCTCCACCATCGGCGCCCAGCGGCTGGAGAACTACGCCCTGCTCGCACCGGACCGCTCGACCTTCATCGACCTCGTCACCGAGGGCCAGCCCCCGGCTCCCGGCTACTTCATCCACGACGCCACCATGAACAAGAAGCAGCGGGCGCTGATGGACGAAGCGGCCGGGCCCCGACCCATGACCTGGGACGAGGTGCAGGCCACCATGGAGGCCGGCGCGCTGCTCGTCGACGGGCGGGATCCCGTCGAGTTCGCCCGCGGCCACCTCAAAGGCGCGATCAACGTCGGGCTCGAGGGCCGCTACGCCGAGTTCGCCGGATCCGTGGTGCCGGTGGAGGCCGACATCATCCTGTTCGTCGAGCCCGGCGCCGAGCTGGAGGCCAAGAACCGCCTCGGCCGCATCGGCTTCGACCGGGTGCTCGGCTACGTCGACCGCCCCTTCGAGGTGCTCCAGGCCCACCAGGACCAGGCCCAGGTGGCCTCGCGGCTCACGCCCGTGGACTTCGAGGAGCGACGCACGGAGCTCGACGACATCCAGCTGGTCGACGTCCGCAACCCCGGCGAGCACGCCCTCGGGACCCTCCCGGGAGCCGTGAACATCCCGGTGGGCCAGCTCCCCGGCCGCCTGGACGAGCTCGACCCCGCTCGACCCACCGTCGTGTACTGCGCCGGCGGCTACCGCTCGTCCGTCGCGGCATCACTGCTCCGGGCCAACGGCTTCGACGACGTCAGCGACATCGTCGGCGGCTACGGCGCCTGGACCGAAGTCGTCCAGCCGGCCTGAGTCGTGCCATGACCAGTCCACCCACCACCTTCGGGCAGCGGCTCCGGGGCATGCGACCGCAGATCTCCCGGGACACCCTGCTCTCGGACCTCGGAGCCGGCCTGGCGGTCGGGGCCATGCTCGTGCCCCAGGGCATGGCCTACGCCCTGCTCGCCGGGCTCCCGCCCGAGGTCGGCCTGTACGCCTCGACGGTGCCGTTGATCCTCTACGCGATCTTCGGCACCTCGCGGCAGCTCGCGGTCGGGCCCGTCGCCATCGTCTCCCTGCTCAGCGCGACCACCATCGCCAGCGTCGCGGACGAGGGGAGCGCCGGCTACATCACGGCGGCGGCTCTGCTCGCGCTGCTCGTGGGAGTGGTGCACATCGTGCTGGGCGTGGCCCGCCTCGGGTTCCTCACGCGGTTGCTCTCGCACCCCGTCCTCGTCGGCTTCACCTCCGCCGCGGCGCTGATCATCGGCGCCAGCCAGGTCAAGCACCTCCTCGGCGTCAGCCTGGAGAACGACGAGCACTTCCACGAGACCGTGTGGGAGCTCCTCCAGAAGACGACCGATGCCCACGGGCTCACGCTGGTCGTGGGACTCGGCGCCATCGCCCTCATGGTGGGTCTCAAGCGGTGGCTCCCGGTGCTCCCCGGCGCCCTGGTCGCGGTGGCGGTGACCACCGTGGCCTCGGTCCTGTGGGACCTCGAGAGCCGAGGTGTGAAGGTCGTGGGCGAGATCCCCCAGGGCCTGCCGCCGCTGACCGTGCCGGACGAGTTCGGCATCATCGGCACGCTCCTCCCGGCGGCGATGGTCATCACCCTCGTCGGCTACATGGAGTCGATCGCGGTCGCCAAGGTGTACGCCCGGCGCAACCGCTACGAGATCGATGCCAACCGCGAGCTCATCGGGCTCGGCGCGGCCAACGTCGGCGCCGGCCTCTTCGGCGGCTACCCCGTCACGGGCGGCTTCAGCCGCACCGCGGTGAACGCCGAAGCGGGCGCCCGGACCAAGCTCGCGGCGCTGATCACGGCAGGGGTCGTCCTCCTGGTCATCGTCGCCCTCACCCCGCTGTTCGAGAAGCTCCCCTCGGCCACCCTCGGCGCCATCGTCGTCGTCGCGGTGGCCAAGCTCTTCGACCTCGCCGAGATCACCCACATCCGCAAGCTGAAGACCGCAGACTTCGTGACCCTGGTCGCGGCGTTCGTCGCCACCTTGGCCCTCGGCGTCGAGCTCGGCATCGGCGTCGCCATCGCAGCGTCGATGGTGGTCGTGGCCGTGCGGATGATGACCCCGCACACCGCCGAGCTGGGTCGCCTCCCCGGCAGCACCCTCTACCGCAACGTGGATCGCTACCCACAGGCCGAACGGGTGCCCGGCGTGGCCGTCATCCGCTTCGACGTGTCGCTGTCCTACCTGAACGTGGAGTTCCTCAAGCGTCGGGTGCACCGCCTGGTGGACGAGAGCGGCCCGGACCTCCGGGCCGTGGTGCTCGATGCCAGCGGGGTCAACGACATCGACACCTCGGCCGTCGAGACCCTCGCGGAGCTGGTCACGGACCTCGAGGAGCAGGGCATCGCCCTGCACCTGGCCAGCGCGAAGGGTCCGGTGCGCGACGTGCTCATGCGAGCGGGCACCTACCAGCAGCTCGGCAACCGGGTCCACGACCAGGTCCACGACGCCATCGCCGCGCTGGCACCCGAACTCGCGCAGACTCATGGAACGACACCCCCTGGGGTACCGACCGACCGCGGGCGCAGTGCCCGACCCGAGAGCAGGAGCTGACGTTGCAGATCCCCGAAGAGACCACCGACGACCTCCTGAAGCGCCTTCGTCGCATCGAGGGCCAGGTTCGCGGCATCCAGGCGATGCTCAGCGAGCAGCGCGACTGCGCCGACGTCGTCACCCAGATCGCGGCGGCGAACAAGGCCCTGGAGCAGGTCGGATTCAAGCTCGTCGCCTCCGGGCTCACCTACTGCATCGCCAACCCCGAAGCAGCAGCGGAGGACGGCTACGACCTCGCTCGCGTCGAGAAGATGTTCACCAAGATCAGCTGAGAGGACCAGACGTGCTCGACATCCGCATCGTGGAGACCCCCGGGCTCGGGGACCGCAGCTACATCGTCACCGACGGCGAGGTCGCGGTCGTGATCGATCCGCAGCGCGACCTCGACCGGATCCTCGAGGCGGTCGGCGACATCCCGGTCACGCACGTCCTCGAGACCCACATCCACAACGACTACGTGACCGGCGGCCTCGCCCTCGCCGCTCGCTGCGGGGCCACCTACGTCGTCAACGCCGACGACCCGGTCGACTTCGACCGCCATGGCGTCCGCGACGGTGACGTGCTCACCGCGGGCTCGCTGGAGATCACCGCGATCCACACGCCGGGCCACACCCCGACGCACCTGTCCTACGCCGTCAGCGTCGACGGAGAGCCCGACGCGGTGTTCACCGGTGGCTCGATCCTCTTCGGCGCCATGGGCCGCACGGACCTGGTCGACCCCGACATCACCGAGGAGCTCACCCGGGCCCAGCACCGCTCCGCGCACCGGCTGGCGGAGATGCTGCCCGACGACACCGACGTCTTCCCCACCCACGGGTTCGGCAGCTTCTGCTCGGCCACCGAGACCAAGGGCACCGAGTCCACCATCGGCAAGGAGAAGGAGCAGAACCTCGCCCTCACCGAGGACGAGGACGACTTCGTCACCCAGCTCATGGCCGGTCTCACCGCCTACCCGCGGTACTACGCGCAGATGGCACCCCTGAACCAGGCCGGACCCGGCGAGGCCGACCTCGCCATGCCCCAGCTGGTCGACCCCGCCGCGCTCCAGCACCGCCTCGAGCACGGCGAGTGGATCGTCGACCTCCGGTCCCGCAAGGCCTACGCCGCCGACCACCTGCGCGGCACCGTGTCGATCGAGCTGGCCGACCCCTTCGCCACGCACCTCGGCTGGGCGCTGCCATGGGACGCGCCCCTCACCCTCCTCGGCGACTCGGCCGACGACGTCCTCGAGGCCCGCCGACAGCTGGCCCGCATCGGGATCGACCAGATGGCGGCCGCGGTCGGCCATCCGACCGACCTGGTGCCCGACGGCACCGCGGCGTCCTACCGTCGCGCCACCTTCGAGGACCTGGCCGCCGAGCGAGCCGAGCGCGACGGAGAGATCGTCGTCCTCGACGTCCGGCGCCCGGACGAGTGGGAGCAGGGTCACATCGCGGGCGCGGTGCACATCCCCTTCTACGACCTCCGCGGACGCCAGGACGAGGTGCCCGACGGGGAGGTCTGGGTGCACTGCCAGTCGGGCTACCGGGCATCCATCGGGTCCTCGCTGATGGACTGCGTCGGCCGGGACGTGGTCCTCATCGACGACGACTGGGAGAACGCCGAGTCCGCGGGCAACCCGATCGAGTCCTGATGGACCGCCACGCCTGGAACGAGCGCTACGAGGCGACTCACCTCGTCTGGACCGCGGAGCCGAACCAGACCTTCGCCGACGAGGTCGGTGCACTCGAGCCCGGCACGGCGCTCGACCTCGCCGCCGGCGAGGGCCGCAACGCGATCTGGCTCGCGAAGCAGGGCTGGACCGCGACGGCGGTGGACTTCTCCGACGTCGCGCTCGACAAGGCCCGGCAGCTGGCCGAGGCGAGCGGGGTCGAGATCGAGACCGTCGTCGCCGACGTGACCACCCACGTGCCACCGACCGGCGCGTACGACCTGGTGGCCGTCATCTACCTCCACCTGCCCGAGGACGAGCGCCGCCTCGTGCACCAGCGGGCCGCCGCTGCCGTCGCCCCGGGCGGGACGATGGTCGTCCTCGGCCACGACACCACGAACCTCACCGACGGCCACGGCGGGCCCCAGGACGCCTCCGTCCTCTACACCCCGGACGACGTCGTGGCCGATCTCGAGGGGTCGGGGCTCACCGTCACCAAGGCCGAGCGGGTCGACCGCACGGTCACCACCCCGGACGGCGACCGGACCGCCATCGACGCGCTCGTGGTCGCCCGCCGGTAGCCACCCGGCGTCGTGGTGATGGGTGCGCGGCGCCGTTGCCGAGCACCCAAGACCACGTCACCGCTGGTCCGGCGACGACCTCACGGCTGCGGGCAGGCCACGCAGCTCTGCGTCAGGGGCAAGGCCTCGAGACGCTCGAACGGGATGTCCTGCCCGCAGCCGGTGCAGCGGCCGTAGGCGCCGACGTCCATGGCCGCCAGGGCGCGCTCGGCCTCCTCGCAGACCTCGGCCGCCTTCGCCGCGGCCACGCGGGCCGCTTGGCGCTCCCCCGCGTCGACCGACGGGTCGCTGACGAGGACGCCGAACAGCTCCTCGTTCTCCTGCAGGTGGCGCCGGTGGTCCTCGAGCGTCTCCTGCACCTCGGCGCGCACGCGCGCCAGCTGCTCGCTGGTCAGGTGGAGCCGGGTCGCGCCGCTTCGCGCCGGGTGATCGGTGAACGTCTGCACGACTCGGGCTCCCTCCTGGTGTGACGACCCTCGGACACCCATGACCGTAGGGACGGTCCGACCCTCCGGCGTTGGGGGAACTCGACGATCTGGCGAGCGTCCGGTTGTCGGATCTCCACATCCCGGGAGCAGCGGCGCCGCCTGGCACCGTCCGGCCCTCGCCCCGGCCCTGCCGGACTGGTCAGACTCCCTCGATGGGGATCCCACCGGACCTGGAGATGCTCGTGGACCGCTACGCGACCATCACGCTCGAGGAGCTGATCTCGTCCGACGCGGGGCGCGCCTCCGAGGCCGTCGAGCGCGCCGCGACGATGGGGTGGGACCTGCACCGACCCCGGGCCGTGCTGCTCGCGTCGATCGACCCGCCGGTGGATCCCGCCGTGGCCCGCCGGGTCCTGGCCACCGTCTCGGCCGCGGCCCGGGCGACGCTCGGCGACGACGCCATCGTGTGGACGAGGGCGACGTCGGTCGCTGCCCTCCTCGTCGCCGATGACCCCACCGCGGCGCAGCGCCGGCTGCTGGCCGACGCCCTCCGGGAGGAGCTGGACGAGCGCGTCCGCAACGTCACGCTGAGCATCGGGGTCGGGCGTGGGGTGGAGGACCCCCTGCTCCTGTCATCGAGCTTCGTCGACGCCCGCCGCGCCGTGGAGGTGGGCCGCTGGGCCAAGGGCCGCCACGTCACCGAGCTCTACGACGAGCTCGGCCTCGAGCGCCTCTTCGCCTCCGTGCCCCAGCCGGACCTGCACGACTTCGTCCTGCACGCGATCGGTCCGCTCCTCGATCACGACCGGCGGCACCGCACCGAGCTGGTGGAGACGCTGTCGACGTGGCTCGAGGCCCGCAACATGGCCGAGGCCGCCCGGCAGATGTTCGTGCACTACAACACGTTCAAGAACCGCCTGGAGCGCATCGAGGCCATCCTCGGACCGGTCCTCAGCGACCCGAGCCGGTTGCTGGAGTGCGAGGTCGCCATCCACGTGTCCCGCCACTACGACGGACCGTGGCGGCTGGCGCCGATCGACGGGTGACGCGGTTCAGCGTTGGCCTGCTCAGTCCGGCACGACCGGCAGCGGTGGGCGGTGCAGCGTCTCGCGCATGCGGAGCGAGACGTCGAGGCCGCTGGCGGCGGTGATGCCGGCGACGATGAAGATGGCGAACTCGATGCTGACCACGTCGGCGAGGACGCCGGCGAGCACCGCCCCCACCGCGAAGCCGAGGTCACGCCAGAGGCGGTAGACGCCCACGGCGCTGGCTCGCCAGGTGGGATGGGCGACGTCGCCGATGGCGGCGATGAGGGTCGGGTAGGCCATGGCGGTGCCGGCACCGAACACGGCGCTGCCGAGCGCCCACACACCGAAGCCGTCGCCGAGGGCGATGATCGTCAAGCCCGCAGCCTCGGTGAACTGCCCGCCGGCGATCAGCCACTTGCGCCCGACCTTGTCCGACAGGGCGCCGGTGAACAGCTGCCCGAAGCCCCACACGGCTGGGGCGATGGCGATGAGCCCGCCGATCCTGCCGACCGAGACCCCACCGGCGGCGAAGAAGAGCGGGAACAGCCCCCAGGCCATGCCCTCGTTCAGGTTGTTGACCAAGCCCGCCTGGCTCGCCGCCGACAGCGACGGGTTCCGCCAGGTGGACAGGGCGAAGACCTGCCGTGGCGTCAGCTCGGCGCCAGGGTGCTCGTCACGCTGGACGTGGTTGGCGGCCTCGTGGGCGACGTGGTCGGCGGTCTCCCGCACGAACAGCGTCGACAGGCCGAGGCCGATGATGACCAGGCTGATGCCGAGGTAGAAGGGCTCGGGCCGCAGCCCGTGCTCGGAGGCGATCCAGCCGGTGGCCCACGCTGCGGCGGCGACGGCCCCGTACCCGGCACCCTCGTTCAGGCCCATGGCCAGGCCGCGGCGGGCCGGTCCGACCAGGTCGATCTTCATGATGACGGTGACCGACCACGTGAGGCCCTGGTTGATGCCGAGCAGCACGTTGGCGAACAGCACCCAGCCCCAGGTCGGCGCCCAGATCAGCAAGAGAGGGACCGGGATGGCGATCAGCCAGCCGACGACGAGCACGGGCTTGCGGCCGTACTTGTCTCCGAGCGCACCTGCGAAGAGGTTGGTGATCGCCTTGGAGACGCCGAAGACGGCGATGAAGCTGAGCATCGCCGAGTAGGCCGACAACCCGAAGACGTCCTCGGCCAGCAGCGGGAGCACGGTGCGCTCCTGGCCGACGGTCGCGCCGACCAGCGCGTTGACCAGGACGAGCAGCCCGAACTGGGGCAGGTTCTCACGCAGACCGAGCCGGATGCCCGTGGGGGCGGTGTCGCTCGACGGCGGGGCGGTGGTGTCGCTCATGATCGATCCTTCAGTCGGCTCCGACGGCGACCGGGAGCCCGGCCCTGCGCCACTCGGGGAAGCCGTCGTCGAGCCGGACGGCGCGCCGGCCGGATGCGACCAGGGCGCGCACCGCGTCGTCGGCGTAGACGCAGAACCGGCCGCGGCAGTAGGCGACGACCTCTGCGTCGTCGGGGACGTCGTCGAGCCGCCGCTGCACCTCGTCGGGCGGGACGGACACCGCGCCAGGGAGGTGCCCGGCCGCGTACTCGGACGCGGGACGGACGTCCCAGACCAGGACGCCGTCGCCCAGCCGCCGGGCGAGCTCATCCCTGCTCACCTGCTCCAGCCCGTCTCGATCACCCAGGTACTCCTCCGCTGCCTGGCGCACACCGGAGACGTTGGCGGCGGCCACGGCTCGGAGCGTCTCCCACAGCGCCTCCACCTGCTCGTCGGCCAACCGGTACAGGACCCGGTTGCCGTCCCGGCGCGACGTCACCAGCCCGGCGCGGGCGAGCACCTGCAGGTGCTGCGACGTGTTCGCCACGGACTGGCCGATCTGGCCGGCCAGCGCCTCGACCGCCCGTTCGCCCTGGGCGAGCACGTCGACGAGCTCGGCCCGACGGCCGTTGGAGAACGCCTTGCCCACCACCGCGAACTGATCGAACAGCGCTGCTTTCTCCTGTCGGCCCACATGACCACCATACAACGATGGCTCAAGTAATCAAGTGAATTCTTGACAAGAAGGGTCTGCGACCGGGCGGTACCTCAGATCGGACAGGCGGGCGCCCCGGGGAAGTCGACGTGGAAGCCCTTCGTGACCCACCGGCGGGTGGAGACGCGGAGGGTCGGTGCGAGCGGCACGAGGTCTCGCGCGATCAGCACCTCGAGATCATCCCGCCGGAGCCGGAGGTAGGGCGCCAGGTTGCGCCCCTTGGTCTGGGTGGCGACCGCCACCTCGGCGACCTTGCCTCAACCGGTGGGACGGATGAGGTCGATGACCAGCGTCCTGCCCCGCTTCGACAGGAGGGCGGCGGCGTCGTCGGTGAGCTCGAGCTGCATGCCTCCCACAACCCGCCGGGGCCGGGTCGTGTTCCCGCCGCGCTGGGTCACGCCCGCGGCTGCTGGGTACGGGCAGGACATGGCCGTGCTCGTGATCCTCGTCATCCTCGCCCTGCTCTTCGGTGTCGGCGCCGTCCTCGAAGGCCTCCTCTGGGCGTTCCTGATCGGCTTCGTGCTCCTGCTGGTCGCCGCGTGGTGGGGCTTCTCCAAGGTGCGCGGCGCCACCGGTCGACGCTGATCGGTCCGCCAGTGACGACCGCGCATGCCTGAGCTCGACGAGATCGGAGCGCGGGCGGCCGAGCTCGGCGTCCGGTTCGTCGTCGTCGCAGGCGTCGTCGTCGCGGCCATCGTCGTCAGCAGGCTGACGGCACCCGCCATCCGTTGGCTCGTGGCGCGCCGGGGCCGGCCCAGCCGGACCCGGGTGTTCACCGCCCTCTACCGGGTCGTCGTCGTGATCGTCGGCAGCCTCGCCGCCCTCACCCTGGCCTTCCCGTCGGTGCGGGTCGCCGACGTCCTCGGGATCTTCGGCATCCTCTCCGTCGCCGCGGGCTTCGCGTTCAAGGACACCTTCGAGAACCTGCTCGCCGGCGTGCTCCTGCTGCTGCGGGACCCGTTCAAGTCCGGCGACCAGGTGGTCCTGGACGACCTGGACGGGACGGTCGAGGGGGTGACCGTGCGCGAGACGCTGGTCCGGGGTCACGACGGCCGGCTGATCCACATCCCCAACGCCGAGGTCATGCGCGGCGTCATCGTGGTGGAGACCGATGCACCCCTTCGCCGCCAGACCGTCACGCTGCGACTGCCCGCCGAGGCCGACCTCCCCCGCGTCCGCGACGTCCTGGGCGCTGCGCTCACCGAGACGACGGGGGTCGAGGCGCTGCCGCCCCCGCAGGTGGTGCTGACCGACATCGTGGACGGAGACGTCGAGGTCGAGTGCCGGTTCTGGACCGGATCCCGACGCAGCCGGGCCACGGGCACCCGGGACGTCGCCATCGAGGCCCTGGTACTGGCCCTCGCTGCCGCGGACATCTCTCTGCCCGTGGACACGATCCGGGTCGAGCGGGGGCGCGACCGCCCGTGAAGTTCCTCGCGTCAGCGTCGATCGGCGCGTCCACGATCCCGCCAGATCCGCACCCCCTGGGTCCCGGCCAGCGGGACGACCGCGAGCGGGACGGCAACGGCCCAGGCCGCTGCGGGTAGGACCGTCAGGCCGAGCAGCTCCCGCAACGGCCCGAACCCGAGCGCGAGGGCCTCGAGCGCGAGCGTGAGCCCCAGCGCGCCCCACAGGTAGGGGTTCGAACCGGCGCCCCGGAAGCCCGAACCCCGGTCGGACCGGGCGTTGAACACCGCGAGCAGCTGGGCCGAGGTCAGCGTCACGAAGGTGGCGGTGCGCGCGTCGTCGAGGGGGAGGTCGAGGGGGCCGAGTGCCAGCACGTAGGCGGCGAGCCCCACACCACCGACCAGCAGTCCCTGGACCACGATCCGACGCACCGTGCCGGCGCCGAGCACGGGCTCCCCCTTCGGCCGCGGGGGTTCGTCCATGGCCTCGTCGCTGCTCGGCTCCAGTGCGAGGGCGAACGAGGGGATCACGTCGATGATCAGGTTGTTCCACAGGATCATCAGGCCCGCCAGGGGCGCGGCCTCGCCCAGGACGATCGAGGCGACGACCACCAGCACCACCGCCAGGTGCCAGGAGAACAGGAACTGTCCGAAGCGGCGGATGTTCTCGAAGATCCGCCGCCCTTCCTGGATGGCGTGCTCGATGGTGCTGAAGTCATCCGTCGTCAAGACGATGTCGGCGGCCTCACGGGCGACGTCGGTGCCCGTCCGCCCCATGGCGATGCCGACGTCGGCTTGGCGCAACGCCGGGGCGTCGTTGACGCCGTCGCCCGTCACCGCCACGATCTCCCCGTCGGCCTGGAGCGCTCTCACGAGGCGCAGCTTGTGCTCGGGTGCGACGCGAGCGAAGACGTCGACGTCGACGATCCGCTGGGCGAGCTGCTCGTCGTCGCACGCATCGATCTCCGGTCCGGTCATGACCTGACCGTGGCGGAGCCCGAGCTGGCGGGCGACCGCAGCGGCCGTGCGGGGTTGGTCCCCGGTGATCATGACGACCCGCACCCCAGCGCGATCGCAGACGGCGACGGCATCGATGGCCTCCGGCCGGGGTGGGTCCATGATCCCCACCACCCCGATCGCTCTCGCGGCGGCGAACACGGCTTCATCGGCGTCGGTGCCGGCGGGGGCGGGGCCGGCTGCGATGGCGAGTGTCCGCAGCGCCCGCCCGCTCATCTCGTCCACCTTCGCCGCCAGCGCGCCGTCCCTGTCGGGATCGAGCATGACCTCGGGCGCCCCCTTCGCGTAGACGCGGCTGCCGATCACGACACCCATGCGCTTCGTCGCCGAGTCGAAGGGGATCTCGTCGTCACGCTCGAGGGCGTCGCGCTCGGCGCGCCAGTCCAGACCCGCCTCGGCGGCGCCCAGCAGGAGCGCGACCTCCGTCGGGTCCCCGACCGGGTCGCCGTCGGGTGCGACGTCGGCGTCGTTGCACAGGACGGCGGCCCGCCAGACCTCGTCGTCATCGATCCCGTCAGCGGCGTGGACCTCCACCACCCGCATCTCGTTGGCGGTCAGCGTGCCGGTCTTGTCGGATGCGATCACGCTGGTGCTGCCCAGGGTCTCCACGGTCGGCAGCCGTCGCACCAGCGCGTCCTGCCGGGCCATCCGCCGCATGCCGACCGTGAGCGTCAGCGTGGCGACCGCGGGGAGACCCTCGGGGACGATGGCGACCGCGAGCGCGATCGACACCTCGAGGATCTCCCGGACCTCCAGCCCGCGCACCGTGCCGAGGCCGGCGAGGGCCGCAGCCAGCACGACGACCACGACCGACAGCGTCCGGCCGAGCTGCTCGAGCCCCGCCTGGAGCGGCGCCTGCATGGTGTCGGTCGCCGCCGCCAGGTCGGCGATCCGTCCGACCTCGGTGCCGGTCCCCGTCGCGACCACCACGCCCCGACCGCGGCCGGCCCGCACCGTCGTGCCCGTGAACAGCATCCCCGACCGCTCGGCCAGCGGCGCCCCGGGCGCCACCGCGTCGGTGGCCTTGTGGACCGCCTCGCTCTCGCCGGTGAGTGCGGACTCCTCGACGTCCAGGTCGCTGGCCTCCAGGAGCCGGATGTCGGCGGGCACGCGGTCTCCCGCCTCCACGGCGACGATGTCCCCGGGCACGAGATCCACCGCATCGATCTCGTCGCGCCGGTCCTGGCGCTCGACGTCCGCGACGCTGCCGGCCAGGCGCTGCAGCGCCTCCATCGACCGCACCGCGCGCAGCTCGGTGGTGAACCCCACCACCGTGTTCACCACCAGCACCACGGCGACCGCGGCCGCCTCCACCACCTCGCCGATGGCCAGACCCGCCACCACCGCCCCGATGAGCAACAGGACCACGGCGCTCCGCAGCTGATCCCACAGGATCGTCCAACCCGACAGCGCTCGGCGCTGCTCCAGCGCGTTGCGCCCCACCGCTCGGCGCCGACGGGCGACGTCGTCGGCATCGAGACCGACCTCCGGGTCCACCTCCAGCCTGCGGAGGACCTCGTCCGCCTCGAGGGCGTGCGGCTCGTCCACCCGCCACCGGGTACCCGGCGACCGGCGAGGTGTCGTCATGCCACCCCGTC
>Ga0208490_100999_pt1 | contig 12307 bp, 9 predicted proteins | sample SubbioAug_CSWold_FD_184818 | JGI IMG/M metagenome (GOLD analysis project Ga0208490, IMG submission 184818) | Serpentinite rock and fluid subsurface biosphere microbial communities from McLaughlin Reserve, California, USA - CR11Aug_CSWold (SPAdes) | ecosystem: Environmental > Terrestrial > Deep...
GTCGCCGTGGATGGCGATGGCCGGGACCCCGAGGTCCTCGAGGTCGTTCACGAGCCGGTCGGCCATGTGCTTGGTGCGGACGAACACGTAGCAGCCACCACGGTTGGGCGACTGCAGGATCCTGGCCAGCACGCGCGGCTTGTCCATGCGGTGCACGCTGAAGAAGTGCTGCGAGACGTTCGGGGCGGTCTCGTGCTCCTCGGTGTCGGCGCGCATGAAGGTGGGGTGGTTCAGGTAGCGCCGCGCCATCTTGACGATGACGGTGGGCATCGTGGCCGAGAACAGCATCGTGTGGCGACCCTCGGCCGGGGTGGCCTCGATCAGCCGCTCGACGTCGGGCAGGAAGCCCATGTCGAGCATCTCGTCGGCCTCGTCGAGCACGAGCACCTTGACCTGCGACAGGTCGAGGTTGCCGCGCTTCAGGTGGTCGAGCAGGCGGCCCGGGGTGCCGACGACGACGTGCACGCCCGACTGCAGCGCGGCGATCTGTTCGTCGAAGCCCACGCCGCCGTACACGCTGATCGTGGTCAGCCCGCGCGTCTCGCCGATGGTGAGGTCGCTGTGGACCTGCTGGCACAGCTCACGGGTCGGCACGATCACCAGCGCCTGCGTGGCGGCGAGGTCCGGGTCGATCTGCTGCAGCAGCGGCAGGCCGAACCCGAGCGTCTTGCCGGTCCCGGTCCGTGCCTGGGCGATCAGGTCGTTGCGACCGAGCGCCAGCGGGAGGGTGAGCTCCTGGATCGGGAAGGGATGGATGATGCCTTGCGCCTCGAGTGCCTCGCAGAGTGCGGGGTCGACACCGAGGTCGCGGAACGTCTTGGTCACGTGTGTCTCTCGTCCGGGCGATCCCGGCGCATGAGGTCACGTACGCCCGCTGGATCGCAGCTCTCGTCCGGCGGGACGCAGGTCGTCCTCGGCCGGCGGCCGTGTGTCGCCGCACGTACGGGGCCGACCGGACGATGCCGATCGGGCCTGACGGCGGCCGTGCAGGGCCTCCCCGAGGCTATCGCACCCCGGACACGGTCGGACGGGCACGCGGCACGGCGCGCTCCCGCTACTAGCGTCGAGTGCGAACGCGAGGACGGGGACGCGACGTGAGCGAGCACCTGCGGCGGGCCGACGAACTCGTCGGGCGCTACCTCGACCACGTGCGCGAACACGCCCCGGTCGAGGCGACCCGCCTCGGCATCCGTGATCGCGACAGCGAACTGCCCGACCTGTCGACCGATGCGCTGGCCGACCGAAGTCGCGACCTCGCCGTGCTGGCCGCCGAGGTCCGTGCGGCGGCGGCGGCCCTGCCAGGACGGGTGCACGGCGACGACCGCGAGGCCGCCGCGGACCTGCACCTGTTGGCCGACGACCTCGAGTACCGCCACTTCCTGCTCGACGTCCGGCCGCGCTACGTGCTCGACCCGCTGGCCGCGCTCGAGACCATCTCGGCCGGCATCCACGAACACCTGCGGCGGATCGACCTGCCCCAGACCGAACAACGGCGCCGGCTCGCGGCCGCCACCGCCCGGGCCCGGCGTGTCCCGGTGCTGCTCGAGCAGGCAGGCAGCCTGCTGCGCTCCTCGCCCGCGCCGCACCTCGGCGTGGCGCTGGACCGGTTGCCGGGTCTGGTGAAGCTGGTGCGCGACGAACTGCCCCGCCGCGCCGAGCAGATCGGCGGCGACGTCACCCACGCCCGCGACGCCGGTGAGGTCGCGGCCGAGGGGCTCGAGGCATACGGCGCCCTGCTCGACGAACTCCACGACGAACCGGCGGCCGGGTGGCGGCTCGGCCCCGACCAGCACGAGATCACCCTGCGGGCGGCCCTCGGCACGGCGATGGCGCCCGCCGAGATCGAACGCCGCGCCCGCGCCTGGCTCGAGGAGATCTGCGCCGAACTCGCCGAGCTGTCCGGCGCGTCGTGGGAACGCCGGTTCCCGGGCGAGCGCCGGCCCGACGACGTCAACGACCGCATCCGGCGCGTGCTCGCCCAGGTGGCCGACGGCAGCGTGCAGCGGCACGACCTCGTCGCCGAGGCGCGTCGCGCCGTCGACGAGGCACGCGAGTTCGCGATCGCATCCGGGCTGGCCGACGTGCCGCCGGCCGACCGGCTGACGGTCACCGAGGCGCCCGAGTACCTGCGCGGCATCGCGGTCGCGTTCATCACCCAGGCGCCGCCGCTCGAACCCGACACCGGCTGCACCTACTACCTCTCGCCGGTCCCCGACACCTGGGACGACGACCTCGCCGAGTCGTTCCTGCGCGAGTACAACCCGGCGCAGTTGCGCTCGCTGGCCATCCACGAGGGCTATCCGGGCCACTTCGTGCAACTCGAGCACGCCTCGCAGCATCCGCGGGTGGCCCGCCGCCTGCTCGGCCGCCCCGCGTTCGCCGAGGGGTGGGCGGTCTACATCGAACGCGAGGCGGTGAAGGCCGGCTTCGGTGACGGCGACACCTCGGCCGTCTCGGGCGAGGACTACCGGCTCACCCAGCGCAAGCTCGAGCTGCGCATCGCCTCGAACGCGCTGCTCGACGTCGGGCTGCACGCCGGCGACCTCGACGACGACGGGGCGCTCGAACTGCTCACCCGCACGGCGTTCCAGGAACGGGCCGAGGCCGAGGGCAAGCTCGTGCGGGCCAAGGTGACCTCCGGGCAGCTGTGCTCGTACTTCGTGGGCGGCGAGGAGATGTGCGACCTGCGGCGCGAGTTCGAGGCGGCCGCCGGCGTCGGTTTCGATCCGCGCGCGTTCCACCAGGCCGTGCTCTCGCACGGCACGCCGACGATCGGCATCGTGCGCGACGCGCTGCTCGACGACGCGCCCGTCCGCCGCCCCTTCGCGCCGGCCGACTGACCCCCACCGGGGAACCTCGCCTGCGGGTGTGCGCCCTGGGTTGCATCGCCCCGGCCCGGGCCGCGCACACCTCGGCCGTGGGCGCGTCGCGCACGCAAGAGCGCGAGCCCGCCGATAGATACCGGGTATGCATACCGAGTATGTACAGTCCCGGTCCGGCCCGTCGGGGCCGATCTCCCGCTCCCGAGGCATCTCCATGTCCATGAAGCTCGGCCTGCTGGCACTGCTCAGCGACGGTCCCACCCACGGCTACCAGCTCAAGCACGACTTCGAGTCGCGCACCGGCGGGGCCTGGCTGCTCAACGTCGGGCAGGTCTACACCACCCTGCAGCGGCTCGAACGCGACGGGCTGGTCGCGCCGGCCGGCGACGACGGCGACGAGCGCCGCGTGTTCGGCATCACCGACGCCGGTCGCCGCGCGATCGACGACTGGTACGCCGAGCCGGTGGTCGTGGCCGCACCGCCGCGCGACGAGCTCGCCATCAAGGTGCTGCTCGCCCTCGCGGCCGACGCGGTCGACGTGCGCGGCGTGCTCCAACGCCAGCGCACCGCCACCATCGAACAACTGCAGGAGTACACCCGCTTGAAGCGCCAGGCCGACACCGACGAGGAACTGGCCTGGGTCCTGCTGCTCGACGCCATGATCCTCAAGGCCGAGGCCGAGGTGCGCTGGCTCGACCTGTGCGAGGCACGGCTGCGCCGCCGCGACGCGGCAGCCGACGCCACCACGAAGACCGACGGGGGACCACGATGACGACCGCAGACCAGCCGATCCTCGAACTCGACCGGGTGTGGCGCGTCCACGGCAGCGGCCACACCGCCGTCGAGGCCCTGCGCGACGCCTCGCTGACCGTGTCCGCCGGCGAACTGGTCGCCGTCATGGGCCCCTCCGGCTCGGGCAAGTCCACCCTGCTGACGCTGGCCGGGGGCCTCGACCGCCCCACCGAGGGCGCGGTCCGTGTCCTCGGCCAGGACCTCGCCGGGCTCGGCCCCGACCAGCTCGCCGCGGTCCGCCGTCGCACGCTCGGCTACGTGTTCCAGGAGCTCAACCTGCTGCCCGGGCTCACGGCGGCCGAGAACGTCAGCCTGCCGCTCGAGCTCGAGGGCATGCGCCCCGGCCCCGCCCGCGACCAGGCGCTCGCCGCCCTCGAGCGCGTGGGGCTGGCCAAGCTCGTCGACCGCTTCCCCGACGACCTGTCGGGCGGCGAGCAGCAGCGCGTCGCGATCGCCCGGGCGGTGGTCGGTGAACGCCGCCTGCTGCTGGCGGACGAGCCGACCGGCGCGCTCGACTCGGTGACCGGCGAGTCCGTGATGCGGCTGCTGCGCGACGCCTGCGACCACCACGGCGCCGCCGGCGTGCTCGTGACCCACGACGCCGCGCACGCGGCATGGGCGGACCGGGTCGTGTTCCTGCGTGACGGGGTGCTCGTCGACCAGGCCGGCCCGCTCGCGGGCCCGGAGGCGCTGCTGCGCACCGAAGGAGCCCGCCCGTGACGCGCGCAGCCGGTACACGCGCACTCCTGCGCCTCGCCATCCGCGACGCCCGCCGCGACCGCTGGCGCAGCCTGCTCGTCCTGGTCGTCGTCGCACTTCCCGTCGCCGGTGTGGTCGCCGGGGCCGCACTGGCCGACTCGACCTCGCCGACGGCCGAGGAGAACGCCGTCAGCATGATGGGCCGGGCCGACGCGGTGTTGTGGCCGTGGGGCGAACCGCCGGCGGACGGCGCCACGCTCGCCGACCTGCTGCCCGACCTGCCCGCCGGCGCCGAGGTGGAGGTGGCCTGGAGCGCGTCGACCACCCTGGTCGCCGACGGCCTGCAGCGGCCCCTGCAGCTGACCGACGTCGACCTCACGCCCGAGGCGATCGCCGACGGCCGCGTCGAACTGGTCGCCGGCGAGCGTCCCCAGGTGCCCGAAGCGGTCGCCCTGTCGAGCGAACTCCTGATCCGCAGCGGGGCGGCACTCGGCGACCGGGTCCGTGTCGAACCGATCGGCGAGTTGACCGTGGTCGGCGAGGTCCGCGACCCCGAGCGGCTGTCGCGGTCGTTCGGTGTGGTCATGCCCGGTGGCGTCGCCGGCGTGGTCGCCGGGGCGCATCCCGACGTGCTGCTGACCTTCGCCGACGGCGTGGTCCCCGATCTCGGCCCGCAGGTCGCCTTCGGCAGTGGCGAGGGCACCCCCGTGTGGACCGGTCGGACCCGGGAGCAGCTCCTGGAGGAACGGTTCGGACGGTCCCAGCGCTGGACCTTCGTCGTCATCGGCGGCCTCGCCGCCGTCGAGGTGGCGCTGGTGGCGGGCGCAGCCTTCGCGGTCTCCGTGCGGCGACGTCAGCGCGAACTCGGCCTGCTCGCCGCGACGGGCGGCACGATCCGCCAGGTGCGCCGGGGCGTGCTGCTCACGGGCGTCGCCGTCGGCACCGTCGGGGCGGTGGCCGGGCTCGCGGCCGGCATGCTCGCCGCGCGGCTGCTGCTGCCGTGGGCGTCCGGCCTGTCCGACCGGGTCGCCTCCGGGTTGCGGCTCGACCCGACGCTGCTGGTCGCTGCTGCGCTGATCGGCGGCCTCGCCGCGGTGGCCGGCGCCTGGTGGCCGGCACGCAACGTCGCCCGCCTCCCCGTCCTGACCGCCCTCTCGGGACGGCGCCCGACACCGACGCGGGCCCGCAACGGTCTCGCCGTCGGCCTCGTGCTGGCCGCGGGTGGCGCCGGCGTGTGCGTGCTGGCCGCGGGCGCGAGCCTGGCCGGCGCCACGCCGTTCGTGTTCTTGCTCGGGTCGGTCGCCGTCGTCCTCGGTGCCGGCCTGACCTCACCCTGGCTGCTCGAACAACTGGGCCGCACCGCAGGTCGACTGCCCGCCGGCCCGAGGCTCGCGGTCCGTGACGCCGCGCGCTTTCGCAGCCGCAACGGACCGATCGTGACGGCGGCGATGGCCGGCCTGGCCGCCAGCGTGACCCTCACGGCGATCCTGGGCAGCATCGATGCCCGGGACCTCGCCGACTACCGCCCACCGCTGCCGTCCCACCTGCTGGTCGTCGAGGCGGACACCGTCACGGCCGGTCCCGAGGTGGCCGCCGACACCGGCCTCACCGCGGTGCCGTTCGTCGCGCCCGACGCCGATGTCGTCGTCTCCGGAACCGTTGGCGCAGACGGCGGCATGGACGCCGCCGAGTGGGTCGACGCCGTCGTCGACGACGGCACGCTCGCTGGGCTGTTGGCCGACGACCGCGCCGCCGCGCTGCTCGAGGCCGGCCAGGCGGTGGGTCTGCGTCCGGAAGCTCCGTCCGAGGTCGAGGTCCGTGCCCGCGACGCCGACGGAAACGCAGGCGAGGTCACCGCGACGTTCGAGGTCGTGTCCGTCGGCACGCCGGACGACGCCGAGCACTGGATGCTGCCGGACGTGCTGCTCCCCGCGACCGCAGTCGACGCACCGCCGGCGACCCGCCACCTGCTCCACGGCGACGGGCCGCTCGACGACGCCACGGTCGCGGCGGCCGCCGCCGCTGCGACCGGCATCGGCGAGTTCGTCCACGTCACCGCCGAGCGCTCCTACTACTCGGAGTCCGGGGCCGTGACCACCGGGATCACGATCGCCGGTGGCATCGGCGGCCTCGCGATCGTCGCGGTGGCCATCGCACTGGCGGCCGCCGAGTCGCGCGGGGACCTGCGCATCCTGGCCGCGGTCGGGGCGGGCGCACGTACGCGGCGTTCCCTCGCCGCGGGCCGGGCGCTGCTGTTGGCCGGCCTCGGCGGACTGCTCGCGGTGCCGGTCGGGCTGGTCCCGGCGGTCGCGCTGCTGAGCGTGATCGACGGTGGGATCCCGCTCGTGCTGCCGTGGACGACGATCGTCGTGGTCGCCGTCGTGGTGCCGCTGCTGGCCTGCGGGGGCTCGGTGCTCGCCAGCCGACGCGACCCCGGGGTGCTCTCCCGCGCCGCCTGACCGCTGCGATGACGGGGGCCGGGGCGACTACGTTCGGCGCTGCACCCGCCCCCTGCACCGTCCAGGAGCCGTCCCGTGGCCTTCGATCTCGCGCTGACCGAGGAACAACTGCAGGCCCGCGACTGGGCCCGCGACTTCGCCCGCAAGGAGATCCGAGGCCGCGAGGTCGACGGGCTGCCCGCACACCGCCACTACGACGAGGTCGAGGAGTTCCCCTGGCCGATCGTGGAGAAGGCGGCCGAGATCGGGCTGTACGGCCTCGACTACTACCAGATGGTCGGGCAGGACCCGACCGGGCTGACCTCCGCGCTCATTCTCGAGGAGATCTTCTGGGGCTGCGCCGGCATCGGCCTGGCCATCTTCGGGTCGGGCCTGCCGCTGGCCGGGCTCGTCACGACCGGCACCGGTGACCAGATCGGCACGTGGGCGCCGCGCATCTTCGGCACCCCCGACGACGTCAAGGTCGGTGCGTATGCGGTCTCCGAGCCCGGCGCCGGCTCCGACGTGTCGAAGATCCGCACCCGCGCCGAGAAGGTCGAGGGGGGCTGGCTGCTCAACGGCGAGAAGATCTGGATCACCAACGGCGGCATCGCCGACGTCCACGTCGTGGTCGCCACCGTCGACCCGTCGCTCGGCCACCGCGGCCAGGCCTCGTTCATCGTCACCGGCGACGCCGACGGGTTCGCCCAGACCACCAAGACCAAGAAGCTCGGCATCCGCGCCTCGCACACCGCCGAGCTCGCACTCACCGACTGCTTCGTGCCGGACGAGCAGTTGCTCGGCGGGCAGGACAAGCTCGACGCCAAGCTCGAACGTGCCCGCAACCCCGACAAGCAGAGCCGCTCCGGTGCGCTGTCGACCTTCGAGGCGACCCGCCCCATCGTGGGCATCCAGGCCGTCGGCGTCGCTCGCGCCGCCTACGACGCGTCGGTCACGTACGCGCAGCAGCGCGAGACGTTCGGCGTGCCGATCATCCGGCACCAGGCCATCGCGTTCAAGCTCGCCGACATGGCCACCGACATCGACGCGGCACGCCTGCTGTGCTGGCGCGGGATCAACATGGGCACGACCCAGACGCCGTTCACCAACGCCGAGGGGTCGATGGCCAAGCTGCACGCGGGCCGGGTCGCGGTGCGCGTGACCGACGAGGCGATCCAGATCCACGGCGGGTTCGGCTACAGCCGCGAGTTCGACGTGGAGAAGTTCCATCGCGACGCGAAGATCTACGAGATCTTCGAGGGGACCAAGGAGATCCAGCAGCTGGTGATCTCGCGCGCCATCACCCGCAACAGCTGAAACGCCTAGCTCGCCCGCGGTCGCGCGCGGGTGAGCACGTCCCGCCCGTCGCTGGCCAGGCGGACGGCCTGCGACGGGGTGAGCTGCAGCTTCGGCGACACCGTCACGAGCCGGTTGGCGTGGACGCGGGTCGCCGGCCCCGGCGGTGACGCCGGCGGCGGTTCGGCCGGCTCGGGGCGGGCCGGGGGCGGCGTTGCGGCGGCCGGCGGAGGCACGGTCGGGAGCGGCGTGGTCACCGCGACGACGATCTCGACCGTGTCGTCGGTGTGCCCGACCGGGACGTCGGGGACCGGCTCGGCGACGGCCTCGACGGGCTCCTGCACGGCGGGATCGGCCGGAATCGGGGCCATACGGGCCGTGAACAGCAGTCGCGAGCTAGACTCGTGCGGCGCGGACGTCGGGGAACCGACGGGACGCGACCGGCCCGGACGGCCGGCTCGTGGCCGCGTCGATCGGGGGGATCGGGGCACGGGTTTCGCTCCTGCCGCTCGGGACGTCGAGTCGGTGCGGGCACACCGGTCCTCACGTGACGGTCTCGGCAGGGGCGGTGGACAGGTGGAGCAGGTGAGCGAGACGCGCACGCCGACGGACGCCGACGCGGTGTCACGGGCGATCTCGTCCGTGCCCGGAGTGCTCAAGGCGCGGGTGGTCCCGTCCGACAGGAGCGGCAAGGGGCGGCTGCGGGTACGCGTCGCCCCGGGCGAGGACCACGAGAGCGTCACGTGGGCCGTCGCGGCCACGTTGCGGGAACGGTTCGGGATCGCACTCGATCCGGCCGCGTTCGAGCTGCGGCCGGTCGACGGCGACGCCGAGGCCCGCGCCGCCACCGCTCACGCGACAGGACCGACGATGACCGCACAGGAGTTCGAAGCGCCCGAACGCGACCCGATCGCGGTGCTCGAAGAGGCCGTCGCCGCCCGCATGGCGGCCGTGTCCGCCGCCGACGGCACCGTCGCTGCCGCGGCTCCGCGCGACCGCTACCGCGCCGCCATCGGTGATCTCGTCACGCAGCAGGGCGGCGCCGCCCTGTCGGTGACCGCCACGCTCGAGCACAACGGCCGTCGCGCACGCGCCGCGGTCGACGGCCTCGCGACCAGTCGCGGCCGGTGGCGGGCGGTCGCCGAGGCCACCGTCGGCGCGCTCGGGGACCTGACCGGTGGGCGTCTGCAGGCGGCGGTCGACCGGGTGACGCTCGACACCGCCGAGGACCCGGTGACCGCCAACGTCGTGCTCACCGTCATGTTCGATCGTGGACCGGAGGTCCTCGTCGGCGCCGCGGTCGTGCGGGACGACCCCGAGCGTGCGGTCATGCGGGCCACGCTGTCTGCCCTCAACCGCCGCATCGAGCCGTGGCTCGCCGAGGCCGTCGACGCCTGACGGCTACGCGTCGGTGACCTCGAGGGCGACGTCGCGGGCCAGCGCCGCGTCCTCGGGCAGGTGGTGGCCGGGCGTCTCGAGCAGGTCGATGCCCTCACCGGCGAAGCGCTGGGCGACGGCGACGCCGCGCGCGTCGCCGTGACGGTCGAGGTCGTGCTGGGCCTGTGCAGCCAGCAGCGCCGCCTGCAGCGCACGACCGAGCGTGAGCGACAGGCGCCGTGCGCCGTGCTGCAGCGCGGCGGGCCCCGCGTCGACGGCCTGCTGCACCCACACGGCGGCGTGGTCGGCCGCGTCGACGGCCAGCTTGCCCACGGTGGCCGCCGAGGCCGAGGTGGCCTGCGCGGCGGCGCGGCGGACCTCCTCGATGTAGGCCGGGAGCACCTCACCGCTGTTGATGGCGCGCAGCACGTCCAGCGACAGGACGTTGGTGGTGCCCTCCCAGATCGGCAGGACCTGGGCGTCGCGCAGCAGCTGCGGCAGGTGGGTGTCCTCGATGTAGCCGGCGCCACCGAACGATTCGAGGGCCTCGGAGGCGCCGGCGATGCCCTGCTTGCCCGTGGTCAGCTTCGTGATGGGCAGCAGCAGGCGGAGCGCGAGCAGTTCGCGTTCGGTGGCGACGCCGGCCTCGTCACGGCCGAGCAGTTCGGCGGCCCGGAACGCCAGTTGCAGCGAGGCCTCGTGCTGGGTGCGCAGCCACGCGAGCGTGGCCTGGTGCAGCGGCAGGTCGACCAGCGCACCGTCGAACGCCTCGCGCCGGCGGGCGTAGTCGCGCGCGAGCGCGAGGCCCCGGCGCAGGCCCGACGCCGCGGTCACCGCATTCCACAGTCGCGTGATGGTCAGCATCGGCGTGATGTTGCGGGTGCCGTCGGCCGGGGGACCGACCAGTTGGGCGAGCGTGCCATCGAGGGCGAGTTCCGCCGTTGGCATCTGCCGCGTGCCGAGCTTGGACTTCAGCCGCAGCACGCGCAGGTCGTTCAGCCGGCCCTGCTCGTCGCGGACCTCGACGTAGAACATCGCCAGGCCGCGGCCGCCCGGGCCGTTGCCCTCGGGCCGGGCGAGGGTCAGCGCCATGTCGGCGGTCACCGCGGAGGTGAACCACTTGGTGCCGGTCAGGCGCCACCGCGGCCCCTCGGCCTGGGCGACCGTCTCGGAGCGGCCGACGTCGGAGCCGCCGGGGCGCTCGGTCATCCACTGGCCCGAGGTCCATGCCGTGCGCGGGTCGCGGCTGGTCAGTCGCGGCACGGCACGTTCGACCAGGTCGCGGCCGCCATGCACCAGCAGGGTCTTGGCGGCGCCGTCGGTCATCGCCAGGGGGCACGAGTACAGCGCGCTCGACGGGTTGAACAGGTACGCCAGGGCGAACTGGTGGACCCTCGAGTACTCGCCGTGCACGCGTTCGTAGCCGGTGGCGACCACACCGTGTTCGTGGGCGACCTCGGCGATGCGGGCCCAGTACGGCGAGGTCTCGACCTCGTCGATGCGGTTGCCCCAGGCGTCGAATGGCCGCAACCGCGGTTCCTGCGCCGGATCGTCCATCGCGTCCGACCAGTCCTTGAGGTCGGTGGCGGCGAGGCGCCCCATCGTGGCCAGCGAGGGCACCACCTCGGCATGCACCTCGGGCGGCAGGACCCGCTCGAGGTAGCGCTGGATCGCGAGGTCGTCCTCCCACTCGTCGCGCAGCCGCGGTGGGTCCTGGAAGAACCCGGTCGCCTCGACGCTGCCCATGACGCCCTCCGAAACGTTCCTCGCCGGATCGTTCAGGAACCGTACCCGTGCGCCGTGTCGCGCGTGGTGCTCGGTGTCGCGCCTGGCCCGCAGCACCGACCACCAGCCGCGACATCGACGGTGAACGGCGGCATCACCGGCCGGGCCCGGGGGTCAGGCGTAGAGCACGACGGCGGCGGCGGTGGCGAGGTTGAGGCTCGACACGCCGGGGCGCATCGGGATGCGCACCCGCTCGTCGGTCCGCTCGAGCAGCGCCGGGGACAGGCCGCCGCGCTCGGTGCCCAGCACGATCGCCGCGTCGGCCGGTAGACCGGCGTGGTCGAGGTCGTCCCCCTCGGGGTCGAGCGCCACCAACGGCCGCCCGAGCTCTGGCAGCGCGTCGACCCGGCCGCAGGCGGGCAACGCGAACTGCAGGCCGGCGCCGGCCCGCACCGCGGTCGGGTGCCACGGGTCGGCGTCGCCGACGACGCAGACCCCGGCGGCGCCGGCGGCCGCGGCCACCCGCACCACCGCGCCGAGGTTGCCCAGGTGCCGCGGGTGTTCGAGTACGACCAGCCGCCCCGGTACGTCCGGCGTGGGCAGCGCGGGCACGTCGGGGCGGTGCGCGAAGGCCAGGGCGGGGGAGGGCAGTTCGCGACCGACCAGGTCCCGCCAGGTGTCGGCATCCACCTCGAGGACCTCGACGGGCAGGACGACGTCGGGAGCCAGGTCGGCCAGCAGGCGCTGCAACTGTCCGCGGTCGGGCGTGGCGATCGCCGTGACCGACGCGCCGAACCGCAGTGCGTGCTTGAGCGCGTGGACACCTTCCAACCTCACAACGGACGGGTCACGTCTCGCCGAGCGCAGCAACGCCACGCCGTAGGCTTGGTCCATGCCTGCTCTCCTCGTGCTCGCGTTCGTCGCCGTCCCGCTGATCGAACTGGTCGTGATCCTCCAGGTCGGCCAGGTCATCGGGACGTGGCCGACGGTCGTGCTGCTCGTCGTCGACAGCGTCTTCGGTGCGTGGTTGCTCAAGCGCGAAGGTCGCAAGGCGTGGCTGCAGTTCCGGTCCGCACTCGACCAGATGCGCTGGCCGGGCGACGAGGTCGCCCAGGGTGCGCTCGTCATCGTCGGTGGGACCCTGCTGCTGACCCCGGG
>Ga0208490_101001_pt1 | contig 12284 bp, 12 predicted proteins | sample SubbioAug_CSWold_FD_184818 | JGI IMG/M metagenome (GOLD analysis project Ga0208490, IMG submission 184818) | Serpentinite rock and fluid subsurface biosphere microbial communities from McLaughlin Reserve, California, USA - CR11Aug_CSWold (SPAdes) | ecosystem: Environmental > Terrestrial > Deep...
CCCTCCGTGGGCGTGACCGTGTCGGGCGAGATGGCGCGGGGCCGCTCGGATGCGGAAGGGGTGGCGCAGGTCAACGCGCAGTTGCGCGCCGGCGAGCGGCTGCTGGTCTCCACCGGGGCCGATGCGCTCGTTGCCGGAGCGGTGCTGCGTGCCCGCGAGGTCGATCTCCTCGTCGGCGGCGATCTCACCATCGCCTCCCGCCAGGACACCGGCCGCATCCGGGGTTCGTCCGCGAACATCGGCGGCAGCCTCACGATCGGCCTCGTCGGCCCCTCCAGCGCCTCGCTCAACGTGGGCGGCGGCTATGAGCGCGGCGACCGAACCATGGTCGCCGAGCAGACGGCCATCATCGCCGACGAGCGCCTCGACGCCTACGTCGGCAACCACACCCAGATCGACGGCGCTATCCTCGCCAGCCTCAACGGCGATCTGCTGCTCGATACGAACACGCTCAGTTTCACCGACATCGAAGACCAGGCCCGCTACAACGCCGCCTCCGCACAACTGGGAGTGACGCTGGGCGGCAGCCTCCCGGGGGTCTCGCTCTCCGGCGAGATCGCCGAAGCCGAAACCGACGCCATCACCCGCGCCACGGTGGGCGAGTGCACTCGACCGGTCTCGGCCGCCGCATGAACCTTCGTGCTCGGATATCCGTTGTCCCCTGAGGGGCTGTCCGCCGCAAGGGGGGGGGGCGACTCGACAGGAGGTTCATCATGACGAGGATTGCGACAACCATTGCGACGACTTCGGCGCTTGCCCTATCGCTTGCGTTATTCACCCCCGTCGCACACGCTCAGAGCCAGCCGGATCTCGACGACCTGCGCAGCCGCTACGAGGTGGCCACGAACGCAAATGACGGGGCAGCGGTGGCTGCCCTGCATGCGTCGGATGCGCGAGTGCTGCCTCCGGGGAGCGACATGCTCGACGGGCGCGAGGCAATCGAGCAGCATTTCAGCCAGCGGTTCGAAATGACGAGCCCGTCCGATTTCCAGATCACCAGTACGCAGACGCGTGAACTCGGCGACGCGCAGCTCGATTACGGTACCTACAGCATGAACGCCACGATCCCCGGGGGGCAGGCGCTCTCGGTGACGGGCGATTACATGGCGGTGATCGAGGAGCGCGATGGCGAGTGGCTCATCACGCTGCAGATCTTCAACGAGGACGAGCCCGCTCCGAGATAACGGGTACGCCCCCGGCAGCTTCGTTGCCGAGGGCGTCGTTTGTCAGCTGTCGAGGAAGAACCGCACCATCTCGGCGGACGCATCCGGCCCCTGTGCATCGGCATAGGAGCCGTTCGCGTCGCCGCCCGACCAGGCGTGGCCGGCCCCCTCGATCCGCCAGAACTCGTGCGCGCCGCTCTTGCCTGGGACGAGAATCCGCGCATAGCTGCGGCCTCCCGCATCCGCCGTTTCGCGCTCCTGCCCTGCGCCTGTGAGGATACGCTCGGCGTTGGACGGATGCACCGTGCGATCTGCCGCCCCGTGGAAGACGATCGTGCGGATGGCGGGGTGTCTCGTCGGGGCACGCGCCGCGGCAGAATCGCCCCGCATGGCGGCAAATGCCGACATCACGTCGTTCGCCGACCCATAGGCCAGGCCGGAATGCACGCCCATGGCCGAGTAGAGCTCCGGATAAGTCTCGCCCATCACCGCCGCCATCGCCCCACCCGCCGAGAGGCCGGCGACGAAGATGCGGGTCTCGTCGAGGGCGAACTCGGCGATGATCTCCCGCGTGATTCCGGCGATGATCGAGGGCTCGCCCCTGTCGCGCGCCTGATCGCCGGGGTTGAACCAGTTCCAGCATGAGGAGGCGTTTGCCGCGCCGGTCTGCTCGGGGTAGGCGACGAGCAGGTTGCGCTCCTGTGCGAGCGTGTTCATCCGCGTGCCCGTGGCGAAATCGTCCGGGTTCTGCTTGCAGCCGTGCAGCATGACGATGAGGCCGCGCGGCTGCTCGCTTGATGGTGTGGGGACGTAGAGCTTGTAGCCCCGGCTGCCGGCGGCGTTCGAGAAGGAGCGGGTCAGGAACTGAGCACCTTCCGGGATCACCGGCGGAACGGTTTTCCCCTTCATCCCCGGCAGATTCATGCCCTGCAGGTTCATGCCCTGGAGATTCATCCCTTGCAAGTTCATCCCCTGCAGGTTCATTCCTTCAAGCCCGTTGCCTCCCCCCATTCGCGCCTTGCGCAGCGCCTCGAGCACTTCGCCCAGCGGCTTTCGCATCCGCTTTGCCTGCGGCGGAGCAGGGCGCGGCTCTGGCTCGATGATCTCCGCAACGCGATCGATGAGGCGCAGCCTCGGCTTCGCCTGCCGCGCCGGGGGCGTGATGTCGTGTTCCTCACGTGCGGAGGGCGAGGCCTGCGCCGGCGCTTTCGTTCCGAGCGCTTCCTGGATGATGCGTGTTGCCTCCATCACGTCGAAGGCGTGAGTCGACGCTGCCGCCCGGCGCATGGCCGCGGTGAAATTCGGGTTCATGGTGGTGTCCTTTGTGTGGGCTAAGCCCTAGTGAATGCGATCGGTCAGTGCCGACTTGATTTCCGGGCTGGCCTGGAGCGCACCGAGTACGGTGATCGATCCGATGGTCGCCAGCGCGAGTTCGGGGGTGACGTCGGGCGCGATACGCGCGAGCCCGACGACCTTGATATGAAGCATCTCTCCGGCCTTGCGCACCGTCTCGAGATCCGCGCGGGTGTAGTCGCGCAGGCCGAGTTCGAGCGTGTGACGATCGAGCGTCTGGCGGACCGTGTCCGCATGGGTCGCCAGCTGGGTGCGGATGGCCGTCCTGATGAAGTCCGTGCGGTTCGAGTAGAACCCCTCCTGCACGAGGAGATCGATCCGCCCGAGATCGACATAGCCGAGATTGATCGTGATCTTCTCCGACTCGCCACCCTTGTTGTCCCGAAGCTGCTGAACGTTCCCTGCCATGTCATTCTCCATCCGTCTGGATGGTATATGGATGCTACCGGGCTGGTTCGCAAGTGTCGGCATCGCTCTCATTGTCGCACCGAAGCATAATCGCTGCGGGTGATCGCGCGACCGCGACGCAGCTTCTTGCGCAGCTCCCGGAGCTTGTCGGGACTGAACCCCATGCCGCTTGCCTTGCAGGCCTCGCTGAGCATCTTCTTCTGCGGCTTGTAGATCTTGCTGCCGAGGAGGGCGGAGAGGGTAAGGACGTCGATGACCTTCTCCTGCTCGCTCCGGGACAGGGAGCGCAGGATTTCCCGGTGACTGTCCCAATCGACCTTGATGTCGTCTTCTCCGTAATCGAGATCCTTTCGGAGGCGCGACATCAGGAAGACCTGGTTCGGATGGGCGTCATGGCCCCGCATAAGCATCTCGCCGACCCCGTGCATCATCACCTCGACGGCCTCGTCGCTGGGTCGATGCCTGTCCTTCCCGATCTGCTGGATGAGGTCGTGCACCTCGAAGGGGCCGAGCGTGCGCAGGCGCGCTTCATGCATGATCCGCCAGATGATGTAGGCGTTCCAGAAGGCGTAGAGCGGCCCCGCGATCAGCGGAACCACGCCGCGCACCGCCATGCGAGCCGCAACGCGTCGCAGGAAGACGCGCAGGAGGAAGCTCGTCACGCCGACCTTCAGCTTGTAGGCAATGTTCTTGGCCGCAATCCACCAGCCGGGCATGTAGGCGTAGGGATCCACGCCGAAGACGAGGACGCGGGGGTTGGGGAACTCGAGCGCTGCGCGTGCGAGCCCCCGGCCGAACAGGTCAGAGTAGCCGACATTGCCGAGGATGATGCCCGATCGCGTGGAGAGCTGCGCGATGCCGCGAATGGCGAGCGCATAGAGAAAGATAATCTCGATGGCGCTGATCACGCCGGCGATCGCAAACAAGCCGATCCAGTAGGGCATCGTCTCGCGCCAGCCGAGTTCGTCCATCTCCCCGTCGAAGATGACGAGGCGGACATAGACCTCCATGCCGCCGATCAGCCCGCCCGAGATGATCCCGGCCATGGCCGCAAAAGCGACCGTCCAGCGGGTGATGCTCTCCATGGCGTCGGCTTCGGCGCGGGTGCGCTCGCGCCACTCCTCCGCGCCGCCGGCGTTCAGGCGGGCGAGGTATTCGGCGGCCTTGCGCTCGAGGATATTCGGATCGGGCGAATAGCGATCGCCGATTTGCGGCTGTGACATTCCTTCTCCAGGCGAACACGGCTGTAGTCACTGAGATATCGAAATCGGGCGGCAATCGTTCCGTTTGGGCCGCCCCGCAAGCCATCCCGCCACATCCGGCCTTCGCGCCTGCGCGCTGGTTTGGGTCACGACGCTCGACTACGCTGGAAGGCGTTCTCCAATTCGCCGGAGCGGAACCAGCCATGATTGACGCAGTCCAGCAGACCTTCTCCGCCGACCTCTTCGCCGGGCGGCAGGTGCTCGTGACCGGGGGGACGAGCGGCATCGGCTTCGCCTGCGCCCGCGTATTCCATCAACTCGGGGCGCGGGTGCTGGCGACGGGCGCGACGCCGGGCGAGGTCGAGGCGGCGCAGATGCGGGCAAGGGAACTGCAGCGTGAGGGGCAGGTCGCGGGTCGCGATGCCGCCGATCTCGCCTTCGTCCTGCTCGATGTGCGCGACGACGCTGCGGGGCGGGCGATCGTCGACAGCCTGCCCACGCTCGACATCCTCGTGAACGCAGCCGGCATCATCCGCCGCGACGACGAGCACGACCCGGAAGTGTTCGCGACGGTCATCGACATCAACCTCGTCGGCACCATGCGGATGTGCGCGGCCGGGCGGGAGAAGCTTCGCGCAGGGAAGGGCAGCGTCGTCAATCTCGCCTCGATGCTCTCCTTCTTCGGCGGCCCGCGCGTGCCCGCCTACAGCGCCTCCAAGGGCGGGATCGCGCAGCTGACGAAGAGCCTCGCCGCCGCCTGGGCCGGGGAGGGGGTGCGTGTCAATGCCGTGGCGCCGGGCTGGATTGCGACGCCGCTGACGCAGGCGCTTCAGGATGATCCTGTCCGCAGCCGGCCCATTCTGGAGCGCACGCCGATGGGGCGCTTTGGGACGCCGGAGGAGGTCGCAGGCACGGTCGCGTATCTGGCATCACCCGCCGCCGCCTTCGTCACGGGGGCGATCGTCGCCGTCGATGGCGGCTATCTCACCGTTTGATCAGGGAGCATGACCGATGAGCAGCGACAAGTGGATACCCTATCGCCATTCCCAGCCGGCCGAATCTCCTCCTGAGCTGATCGTCCCCAACGCCATTCCGACGGATGAGCGGATCTGGGTGCCGGTGGAGGAGAATGTCTGGTTTCGCCCGCTGTGCCTCAGCGCCTCGCGGGGCTACTGGATGAACCTCCTGCGCGTGCGCAAGTCCGGCGTCCTCTCTCGCCACCGCCATCCGCAGCCCGTGCACGGCTTCGTCCTCAAGGGGGAGTGGCGCTACCTCGAGCATGACTGGGTCGCGACCGAGGGCGGCTATGTCTACGAGGCCCCCGGCGAGACGCATACGCTCGTTGTGGACGAGCATGTGGAGGAGATGATCACGCTCTTCCAGGTCAACGGCGCGATGATCTACGTCGATCCCGACGGCAACGTGACCGGCTTCGACGACGTCTTCACCCGCATCGACAAATGCCGCGCGCATTACGCGAAGAACGGCATGGGGGCTGACTACATCGATCAGTTCATCCGGTAGTTGCTGCGGCTACTCGCTGCGCAGGTAAGCCGCGATCATCGGCCCCATGGGGCGGATCGTGTCGGCGCGGTCGAGGTGGGGGGCATAGAGGCTCGACATGGTGCCGTCGAAGTAGAGGGCGTTGTCGATGGAGAGTTCATCGCGGAAAAGACGGGCGAAGTGGTGGAAGTTGACGAGCCCGTCCGAGATCGCGAACACGATCGCGCCGTCATCGCGCACGCCCACCCCATTGCGGCGGCGATAGCTGTCCGAGCTCGCGATGAAGCGCGGGTGCAGATCGCCGTCGATCACCAGCATCGGGCCCGATTGCGTGGCAATCTCCGGCGAGATGCCGCGGGCGAGGAAATCCTGCGTCGTGGCGACGCCCGCGCGCCCCTCGTCGACATAGAAGACGCCGTTGGGGAGGAGGTGGAAGTTCCCCGGGCCGGGCCTGGTGCTGGCGCGCTGAAGCTCCTCGCCCTCTTCAATATGGAGACCGACGGGGGAGAGATCGGAATGGTACATGCCGGCATTCATGGCAAAGACCAGCGGCGATCCCTCGCGCTCCTTGGGCAGGCGCGCGAAGCCCGCAAAGGGCGTGCCCGTCTCATCCACTGAATACAGAACGAGCTCGTGCCGTGCGAGATCGATTTCGCAGACGGTGAAGCGCTGAGCATCGAATGTGAGCGCGCGGCAGGGGGCCTCCCCCGCGATCGCCTGAACGCTCGCGGCCAGCAGAAAGACGACGATTGCGGCGACGGATTTCATGATATGCGCCATGGATGAGCTTTGATTCGCGACTCGTGCAATCTTGTCGCGCAAATCCCCGACATAATCCAGTGGGCGGCGGGGTGGCCGGAGATTGGAAAGACCTACGTTCTGAAATTCAGGTTGCGTTGCTTCCGTCAGAGAATGCCGAACAGGAAGAGCAGGATGATGATCGGGATCGGAATGCCGATCAGCCAGAGAAGGCCGCCTTTGAACATCGAAATTCTCCATCGTTGAGTTGCCGAAACAACTCCTGTCACGCTTCGCGGTTCCGCAACTGCGACACTTTCCGCCGGTCGCTCGTGGAAAGGTTGGGCTGGAAGAATGCCGGCGGATGGCGCTAACCTGTGGTGCGAAGCGCTGCTGCTTTGCGGAACGGGACGCTGAGGCTGATGGATAACCCTGACAAGTCCGGAACGATGGACGACGAAGCGGCCCTGCGCCATGTCCGCAAGGCGCTGCCGCACGATTCCGCCATCCGCCACGTCCAGGGTCTGGCGCATTACATCGACGACATGCGCGAGCCCGAGGGCACGCTGCACATCGCGATCGGCATGTCGCCAAAGGCGCGCGGGCGCATCCTCAGCCGCGATCTTGCTCCCGTTCGCGCCTATCCGGGCGTCGTCGCGGTCCTCACCGCCGCCGACATCCCCGGCAAGAACGACGTCTCGCCCGTGATGGGCGACGATCCGATGTTTGCGGAGGATCGCGTCGAGTTCCACGGCCAGGCGCTCTTTGCCGTCGTCGCCACGACCCGCGATGCGGCGCGGCGGGCGGCGGTGCTGGCGCTCGTCGAGATCGAGGAGGAGGCTCCGAGCGTCAGCGTCGCCGATGCGCTGGCGCGGGGCGAGACGGTGCTGCCGGATTACGCCTTCGGGCGCGGCGATGCGGATGCGGCAATTGCGAATGCGCCGCGCCGGCTCAAGGGGAGCCTGCAGATCGGCGGCCAGGAGCATTTCTATCTGGAGGGGCAGGCGGCGCTCGCTATTCCGGGCGAAGAGGGCGACATTCACGTCCATTCCTCGACGCAGCACCCGACCGAGGTGCAGCACGTCGTCGCCCGAGTGCTCGACATCCCGGACGCCTACGTCACCTGCGAGGTGCGGCGCATGGGGGGCGGGTTCGGCGGCAAGGAGAGCCAGGCGACGCAATGGGCCGCTATCGCAGCGCTGGCCGCGCGCGTCACCGGGCGTCCGTGCAAGATCAGGCTCGATCGCGACGACGACTTCATGCTCACCGGCAAGCGCCACGACATGCGCAGCGACTGGGAGGTGGGGATCGACGTAAAGGGTGTGATCCTTGGATACAAGGTCGCGCACAATGTGCGCTGCGGCTATTCGGCGGATCTGAGCCAGGGCGTGGTCGATCGCACCATGTTTCATTCCGACAATTCATATTTTCTGCCCGCAGTCCATATCGACACGAAGCGGCTGAAGACGAACACCGTCTCCAACACCGCATTCCGCGGCTTCGGCGGGCCGCAGGGGATGCTCTCGATCGAGCGGGTGATGGACGAGATCGCGTGGGCGACCGGGCGCGATCCGCTCGATGTGCGCCTCGACAATCTCTACCGCCCCGGCCGCGATGTGACCCCGTATGGCCAGACCGTCGAGGATACCGACATCCTGCATGCGGTGATCAGCGACCTGGAAACGACGAGCGACTACCGGGCGCGGCGCCGGGATATCGCGGGCTTCAACGCCTCGTCCCGCTTCCTCAAGCGCGGCATTGCGCTGACGCCGGTGAAGTTCGGGATCAGCTTTACGCTGATGCATCTCAACCAGGCGGGCGCGCTGGTCCATGTCTATCAGGACGGCTCCGTGCATCTGAACCACGGCGGCACCGAGATGGGGCAGGGGCTGTATCTGAAGGTGGCGCAGGTGGTGGCCGAGGAGTTCGGCATCGCCATGGACCGCGTGCGGATCACGGCCACGACGACCGCGAAGGTGCCCAACACCGCCCCGACGGCGGCCTCGTCGGGCTCGGATCTCAACGGCATGGCGGCGAAGATCGCAGCTGAATCGATCAAGCGCCGCATGACCGCCTTCGCCGCCGAGAAATACGGCGTGCCCGAGGAGCAAGTCGATTTCCGCGACGACCGGGTCTTCATCGGCAACGACAGCATCAGCTTCGCGCAGATGGCCCGCGAATGCGTGATGAACCGGGTGCAGCTCTCGGAAGCCGGGTTCTACAAGACGCCGGTGATTTCCTGGGACCGCGCCAACGCCAAAGGCAGGCCGTTCCTCTACTACGCCTACGGGGCCGCCTGCGTCGAGACGCTGATCGACACGCTGACGGGCGAGTACAAGGTGACGCGGATCGACATCCTCCACGATGTCGGGAAGTCGCTCAACCCGGCAATCGATATCGGCCAGATCGAGGGCGGGTTCGTGCAGGGGATGGGCTGGCTGACGACGGAGGAGCTGGTTTTCGACGCGGAGGGAAGGCTGCGCACGCATGCGCCCTCGACCTACAAGATCCCCGTCGCCTCGGACATCCCCGCAGATTTCCGCGTGGCTCTCTATCCGAACGCCAACCGCGAGGTCACGATCTACCGCTCCAAGGCCGTGGGCGAGCCGCCGCTGATGCTGGCGAATGCCGTCTACTGCTCGCTCTGCGATGCCGTGCACGCGCTCGCGCCGGATCAGCCCGTCCCGCTCGATGCACCCGCGACGCCGGAGGCGGTTTTGCGCGCCTGCGAGATCCTGCGGGGGAGCCCGCTGGAGCGCGAGGTACCGTGATCGTCTTTGGGCGGCTTCTCGACATAGTGCGGCAAGATGGCGCGGCGGCGCTCGTGCGGGTGCATGCGGTACGAGGCTCCGCGCCGCGCGAGGAGGGGGCCTGCATGGTTGTGCGGCCGGATGGCGCGTTCCATGGCACCATCGGGGGAGGCCGGCTCGAATTCGATGCGCTCGCGGATGCGCGGGCGGCATTGGCAGCGGGGCGCGGGCCGGCACGGTTTCGTGACTACGCGCTGGGGCCGGATCTCGGGCAATGCTGCGGGGGGCGGGTGGTGGTCTGCGTCGAGACGTTCGACAAGCGCGATATCGGGATGCTGGAAAGCCTTGCTGAAGGCGAGCGGGCGGGGCGCATGGAGTTGCGATGTCGAATCGGTGACGACGGTCGGGTGGAGCGCGGCTGAGCAGTCTTGATGAGTCGTCGGTACCTATGGTCACTCGCGATTATTCCTGTTAACGGTTCGCGGGAAATCATGGAAATCACGCCGAATGACTGAAAAGCCTGACGAAGCCGAACAGGTTGAGGATTTGCTCGACACGCCGGATCTCGCCGGCGCGCTGGAAAGTGCGCAGTTCAAGAAGTTCCTCGATCACGTTCCGCTCGCGATCGCTGTTTCGGAACTCTCCGATCCGGAAATCATCATCTACGCCAATCCGGAGTTCGAAGAACTGTCCGGCATTCCTGCTGTCATGCTCGAGCGGCATTACTGGGATATTCTCAGCGGAAACGTCATTGCCGCGCCTGATGATGCATCGCTCGTCTCGGCGATCGTCGAGGGCAAGGATTGCGTCGGCACCTACAGGATGAAGCGACCGGACGCCGAACCGTCGGTGGTCGATGTTCATGCAAACGTCATCGAAAACGATGCGGGAGTGCCGTCCTACAGGCTCGTGGCCCTCGTGAGCCCGAAGAATCCGGATGCGTCCGAAGCGGAGCGCCTCGAGGACCGGGTTCGCGAGAAGGATACGCTGCTTCTGGAGCTCCAGCATCGCGTCAAAAACAATCTGCAGATGATTACGGCGCTCATCCGCCTCGAAACGCGCAACGCCGCCGCAGGCGAGACGGGCAAGTTCGAACGCCTCGCCGGGCGGGTCGGCTCGCTTGCGATCCTCTACGATTCGCTCTCGCTGGAGGGAGCCAAGGAGCAGGTCGATCTGGGCGCCTATCTCGGCCAGATCGCGACATCCGTGATGGCGGCGCACGCGGTGGACGGCATCCGCCTCGATCTCAAGGTCGATAGCTACGTGGTTTCGATCGACGTCGCGATGCCGACGGGCCTCGTCGTCAACGAACTCCTGATCAACGCCCTCAAACATGCCTTCAGCGGCCGCGACAGCGGGACGATCAAGGTGCACTGCATCGTCGCGGATGATCACTGCACGGTCACCATCGCCGATGACGGCGTCGGCCTCCCCGATGGCGAGACCTGGCCCCGCCGCGGCAAGCTCGGCTCCCTGATCGCACAATCCCTGCGCGAGAACGCGCGGGCGGACATGAAGGTGACCTCGAGCCCGGACATGGGGACGACGGTGACGATCACGTTCGAGGGGAAGGGGCTGACGGAAGCCAGGGATTGAGGGTGCGAACGCCGGTTGCTGGAGCTCGATGGATCATCAGTCGGGCAGGTTTGCCGGCTTTACCAGTTCCTTGCTGCGGTTGATCTCGAAGTCGATATCTTTGATGCCGGGCATTGCCAGAAGATCCGCAATTGTAACTCGCGAATTCGGTCGCACTTGTTCATTCGAATCTGGCTCTGGTTGGTCCGATCCGATGTCACGCTCAGTAGCAATCTGCATGGACGATCCTTGGTTTGATGTGCGCCGCCGATTTCACTGCCCAACACACATTCGGCCCCACCCTGTCGGATGAGGCCGAACATCGTCACGCCAATTCAGCCGATCACTTGGCTTCGTTGTACAGCTTCTCGACGTATTCCCAGTTCACCAGGTTCTCGATGAAGGCCTTGATGTAGTCCGGGCGGCGGTTGCGGTAGTCGATGTAGTAGGAGTGCTCCCAGACGTCGCAGCCGAGGATCGGGGTTGCGCCGTGGACGAGGGGGCTTTCGCCGTTGGGGGTCTTCATGATGGCGAGCTTGCCGTCCTTGACGGCGATCCAGGCCCAGCCGGAGCCGAACTGGGTGACGCCGGCCTGGATGAAGTCCTCCTTCATCTTGTCGACGCCGCCGAGGTCCTCGATGATCTTCTTCTCGAGGGCGCCGGGGATCGCGCCGCCGCCATTGGGCTTCATCCAATTCCAGAAATGGAGATGGTTGTAGTGCTGGCCGGCATTGTTGAAGAGCGCCTGGTTGGTGCCGAAGGAGCCCTTGACGACCTCTTCGAGGCTCTTGCCGGCGAGTTCCGAACCTTCGAGCAGCTTGTTGCCCGTGGTCACGTAAGCGTTGTGGTGCTTGTCGTGGTGGAACTCCAGCGTCTCGGCGGACATGTAGGGCTGCAGCGCATCATAGGCGTAGGGCAGATCGGGAAGGGTGAAGGACATGGTTTCCTCTCCTGTAAAAGAATTCTGCCGGCGCAAACGCCGCCGGTTCGTGAAGCCTAGTTAAGCCTCGAGAAGCATGACGGCAACGGGGTCATGGGCGTTTCCGTTGCAGGGTCTGTGAAAAATATGCGGGAAAACCCGGATATGCGCAAAAGCGCCCGTTCGCCACCCCTCTGCGAGATTGGCATTCCGCATAAACATCATTAACGTTTCACGAGGGGCCTTGTTTTGCGTGTGAGGGGACATGATCGTCGCAGTGTTTTGCGTCGCCGCCGCCATGATTGCGGGCGGTGCATGGGCGGTCTTTACGGGCTGGGAATTCATCATCATCGAGCGAGGCTGGACGCAGGTCCTGCTGGGCGGAATGCTGATCACCGGCGGGCTGCTGCTCGGAGGGATCGGCGTGCTCGCGACGCATGTGAAGCGGCTGGCGGGCAAGCTCGAAGGGCTCCCGAGGGGAGGGCTCTCCCCGATAACGGTTTCCGAAGCCGCGCCTGACAAGAAGCGTGACGAACGCGCGTCGCAATCGCCAAGTCCGCGGACCGATGCTCCGATCATGCCACCAGCGCCTCGGCCGGTGCCGCGTAACGAGCCGGTCGCCGAGCCTGTCATCAAGCCCGCGCTCGCGCCGGTCGCCGAGCCTGCATCCGAG
>Ga0208490_101002_pt1 | contig 12279 bp, 13 predicted proteins | sample SubbioAug_CSWold_FD_184818 | JGI IMG/M metagenome (GOLD analysis project Ga0208490, IMG submission 184818) | Serpentinite rock and fluid subsurface biosphere microbial communities from McLaughlin Reserve, California, USA - CR11Aug_CSWold (SPAdes) | ecosystem: Environmental > Terrestrial > Deep...
ACGCACCCGGCCAACGCTCCAGCCTCGCGTCGGCGTCGGCCTCCGACTCGGACGACTCCGAGCCGAACGAGCCGCCATCCTCGCAGCGATGCCTGCCGACACCGGTGCCGAACACGGACGGCTCGCCATGCGGCGACGAAAGCTCACGACCGAACTGGAGGCTCTCCGGGCCGGCGCCGGGCCCTACGCCGACACCGACCTCGGCAAGACCGCCCGGCACCTCACCGCGGCCCGAGCCGACCTCGCCCGTAGCGAAGCTGACCTCCGGAATGCCGGCTTGCTCGGGAGCCGCCGAGCCAGGACGAACCTCGCCCAGCGCCGAGCAGCCCTCGATACCGCCGCCGAGCGCTGGCGCGCCCTGGGTGCACCGGTCGAACGTCGACTCACCACCGCCATCGAGGAGATCGACGCCACGGTGAGCGCCCTGTCCAGTCGCAGCCTCGACCAGCGATTCTGGGAACTCGAACACCCCCAGGTCCTCCGACGGCTCGACGCCGTCAACAGGGAGATCCTGACCCTCGAGCACCAGGCCGGGCTCGTACCAGCCGCGCCGCACCGGCCGGCGACAGCGGTCCCCGGTCTCGGGCGGTAGGTCACCTCTGCTGCTCCCAGCCCATTGCGCAATAGGTGACGTTCTGACCCGGGATTTGGGGACGGCACGACTGTCCCCAGCGCGTCGCAGTCCCGGCGTTGGGTGATGGGCTACCCAGGTCTACCGGACGGCCGTTATGGGATGCGTTGCCTGTCGTGCTCGCGCCGGTTGATCAAGCCGTTGGGCGGGCGCCGAACTCGATGGTGACCGCACGTTCCAGGTTCTCGCCAAGCACGGTGAGTACGGCTTTATCTCCTGGGTCGTAGCGGCGGAGCAGGGTCAGGAGCGCAGGCACGTCGCGCACGGGCTCACCGTCGATGGCGGTGATCACGACACCGGGCCGCAAGCCGGCTGACGCGGCGGGCCCGTCCTGTTCGACGGCGATGATGGCGGCGCCCGAGGAGGCGTCGAGGTCGAGGTCGGTCGAGATCTGGGGGCTGACGGTTGCCAGGCGGGCACCGAGGTAGGCGTGGTCGGCGGTTCCGTCTTCGAGGAGTTGGTCGACGACGTCTCGCACCGTAGTAGCGGGGATGGCGAAGCCGAGGCTGACGGCGCCGGCCGAGGGTGGGATGTACGCGACGTTGATGCCGATGATGCGGCCGTCGGCGCCGACGAGCGCGCCTCCAGAGTTTCCTGGCGAGATGGCGGCGTCGGTCTGGATGAGGTCGACCAGCGACAGGCCGCCCTGGGCTGACCGGGCTGGGATGCTCCTCCCGAGTCCGGAGACGATGCCGGCGGTGACGGTGCTCTCGAAGCCGAGCGGATTGCCGATCGCGATGGCTGGTTCGCCCACCTGCGGGTAGTCGTCTGCCAGCCGGGCTGCGGGCAGGTCGTCGCGGTCGACTCGCAGGATGGCCAGGTCCGAGATCGGATCGGTGGCTTCGATGGTCGCGGGGATCTGTGACCCGTCGGCGAGGGCGACCACGACCGCGTCGGTTCCATCGACCACGTGGTGGTTGGTGACGATCACGCCGTCTTCACGGACGATCACACCGGAGCCCTCGCCCGCCTCCCCGAAGCGGGTCGTCGCCGACACGGCGACGATCGAGGGCTCGATCTGGCGAACGAGCGCGGGGATGTCGGATTCCCCCGCTGGCCCGTCGTGGGTTGTCGCCGAAGGCACCGTGGTGGTGGAAGGTTCTGTCGGTCGGGGCGACGGGAGCGCGGTGCCTTCGTCGGCGTCGCTGCACGCTGCGAGCGCGAGCAGAGCTGCGGCGAAACACGCGGTAATTGGACCGGGCCGGCGGACGTAGGACGCGGGCGTCACGCCGGGTTCTCTCCGCTGGCTGTGGTCCTTCCTGCCGAACGTTCACGGTGGCCGTCGAGTTGGGCGATCACCTCGCCCTCGGCTGGTCCGGTGCCCGGCCCGTACGCGCACAGGAGAGTGGCAGGTGTCTGGCAGCGCGGGCAGGAGAACGCGAACAGGATGGCCTCGTCGCCGGGGTCGGTTGCACCCTCGAACCGCCAGGTTTCGTCGACGGTGACCCGCCGAGGGAGCACGTGGCGGTGGCAGTGCCCGCAGTAGAGCCCCGGCGGGATCGTGTCGTCCTCGATGCGGAAGCTGGCGGTGTATCCACGCGCTTCCAACGACTGGAGGATCTCAATGATGGTGTGTTCGGGGTACGAGACGGTCGTCACGGATCAGGTGTCTCCTTCGGGAGGCCGTCGTAGATCGGAATGCGGCCGGGGATCCCCCAGTGGGCCAGCACCTGTCGGGTCGTGGTCCGCCGGGCGATGATGCCGCTTCGGCCGTCGGCGGCGGCAACGAGCTGGTCGACGAGATCCCCGAAACCGGCGTCGTCGAGCAGAGTCAGGTGTTCGATGTCGACGAGCACCCGGCCGGAGGTCCCCCCGGCGACGGCGGCGATGCCGTCGCCGAGATGGCCGATCAGATCGGCGTCTACGGCCCCGTCGAGGGAGATGATGGTGTCGCCGGCGACGGTCTGCACGTGCACTCGGATGCTCATGGGTCACCTCCTCTCTCGGTCGATCTGTGTGGTCAGAGCAGGACGATGGTGCCGTCGTGGGCATCGACCTTGACAGTGGCGCCGTCGTGGTAGCGGCCCTCGAGCATGGCCACGGCGAGCTGGTCGCCGATCTGGGTCTGGATAACCCGCTTGAGGGGGCGGGCTCCGAACGCAGGGTCGTAGCCGAGGTTGCCGAGCAGTTCCTTGGCGGCGTCGGTGACCTCGAGGGTGATGTCGCGATCCGCGAGGCGCCGCTGGAGCAGGTCGAGCTGGATGTCGACGATCCGGCCGAGGTCGGCGCGGGTGAGCTCGTCGAAGCGGACGATCTCATCGATGCGGTTGATGAACTCGGGCCGGAAGAAGTCCCGCGGGTCACCCGGCAGGTTGGAGGTCATGATGAGCACGGTGTTGGTGAAGTCGACCGTGCGGCCCTGCCCGTCGGTGAGCCGGCCGTCGTCGAACACCTGGAGAAGCACGTTGAACACGTCGGCATGGGCTTTCTCGAGCTCGTCGAGCAGCACGACCGAGTAGGGCCGGCGGCGGATGGCTTCGGTGAGCTGGCCGCCCTCGTCGTAGCCGACGTAGCCGGGCGGGGCGCCGATGAGCCGGGCGACGGTGTGCTTCTCCATGTACTCGGACATGTCGATGCGGACCATGGCCCGTTCGTCGTCGAAGAGGAACTGGGCCAGAGTGCGGGCCAGCTCGGTCTTGCCGACGCCGGTGGGCCCGAGGAACAGGAACGCCCCGATCGGTCGGTTCGGGTCGGAGAGCCCGGAGCGGGAGCGGCGGATGGCGTTGGCCACCGCGTTCACCGCCGTGTCCTGACCGACCACTCGCTCGTGCAGGGCGTCTTCGAGTCGGAGCAGCTTGTCGCGTTCGCCTTCGAGGAGCCGGGCGACGGGGATACCGGTCCATGCGCCGACGACCTCGGCGATGTCTTCTTCCTCGACCTCCTCCTTGAGCATCCGCAGCTCCAACTGGAGCTCGGCGAGCCGGTCGGACTCCTCGGCGAGGCGCTTTTCGAGCGCGGGGATCTGCCCGTAGCGGATCTCGGCGGCCGCGGAGAGGTCGCCGTCGCGCTCGCGGCGGTCGGCCTCGGCCCGGGCATCTTCGATCTCGCCCTTGGTGTCGCGGATGGCGGCGATGGCGTGCTTCTCGGACTGCCAGTGCGCCTTCATGCCGGTGACCTCCTCGCGCAGGTCGGCCAGCTCGGCGTCGAGTACGTCAAGGCGGTCCTTGGAGGCGTCATCGGTCTCCTTGGCGAGGGCGACCCGTTCGATCTCGAGCTGGCGGATGCGTCGTTCGACGACGTCGATCTCGGTGGGCATCGAGTCGATCTCGATCCGCAGCCGGCTGGCGGCTTCGTCGACGAGGTCGATGGCCTTGTCGGGCAGGAACCGCCCGGTCAGGTACCGGTCCGACAAGGTGGCGGCGGCGACGAGGGCGGTGTCCTGGATGCGGACGCCGTGGTGCACCTCGTAGCGCTCCTTGAGGCCACGCAGGATCGCAATGGTGTCCTCGACGGAGGGTTGGTCGACGTAGACCTGCTGGAAGCGGCGTTCGAGGGCGGCGTCAGTCTCGATGTGCTTGCGGTACTCATCGAGCGTGGTGGCACCGACCATGTGCAGCTCGCCGCGGGCGAGCATCGGCTTGATCATGTTGCCGGCGTCCATGGCCCCGTCCGAACCGCCGCCGGCGCCGACGATGGTGTGGAGCTCGTCGATGAAGGTGATGACCTGCCCTTCGGCGTCGGTGATCTCCTTGAGCACCGCCTTGAGGCGTTCCTCGAACTCACCGCGGTACTTGGCGCCGGCCACCATGGCGGACAGGTCGAGGGCGACGAGGCGCTTGTCGCGCAGCGAGTCGGGCACGTCACCTTCGACGATGCGCTGGGCCAGGCCTTCGACGATGGCGGTCTTGCCCACACCCGGTTCACCGATGAGCACCGGGTTGTTCTTGGTGCGCCGGGACAGGACCTGGATGACCCGGCGGATCTCGTCGTCGCGGCCGATGACCGGGTCGAGCTTGCCGGCTCGGGCGACCTCGGTGAGGTCGCGGCCGTAGCGCTCCAGGGCTTGGTAGGTGTCCTCGGGGTTCTGGTTGGTGACCCGGTGGCTGCCCCGCACCTGCGACAGCGCGGTGAGGACCGCGTCGCGGGTGAGTCCGAGGCGCTCGGCCATGGCCAGCAGCAGGTGCTCGGTCGACAGGTAGTCGTCGCCGAGCTGGTTCCGTTGCGCGTCGGCCTGGTTGAGCTCCGAGCGCAGGGCCGAGGACAGGCCTGGTTCGGCGCCCCCGTAGGCGGAGGGCAACGATTCGAGCCGTTCCCGGACCTTGTTGGCTGCCGTGGCGGGCTGCACACCGGCCTTCTGCAGCAGGGGAAGGACCACACCGTCGGGCTGGGAGAGCAGCGCGGCCAGGAGATGGTCGGGGGTGACCTCGGGGTTGGCGCGCTCTCGGGCGTCGTCCACTGCGGCCTGGAACGCCTCCTGGGTCTTGATCGTCCAGCGGTTCGGGTCGATGGTGGCCATGGTCATGCACCTCCATTGGGGATCGAGAAGTCGAGTGGGTGGCGCCAGGGGGCGAGCCCTTGGCAGGTGGGGACGAGCTGGGCGGACCCTCGACCGGTGCGAGGGGCAAGGGCGGCGACCTGGCGCCGGGTCCGGTCGAGGTTCTGTTCGAGTTGTTGGACCTGGGCTTCGAGTTCGAGGATGCGGCCGATGCCGTTGAGGTTGATGCCCTCGTCGCTCAGTTCGGTGATCCGCGACACCCGCTCCAGGTCGGTGTCGCTATAGCGCCGGTCACCGCCGGGGGTGCGAGCGGGCTCGATGAGCCCGGCTCGCTCGTAGGAGCGCAGCGTCTGCGGGTGGACCTGGGCCAGCTCGGCTGCAACCGAGATCACGTAGACACCGCGCTCCCGGCGTGGGGGATCCTGGCGTCGGGCATCTCGGTGTCGATGGTCTTGACGCCGGTGGTCGTTGCACTGCGGGTCGAATCGATCGGTCATTGCTCCACCCCCAGGTGAGCGCGCAGGGCCGCTGCGTGCTCGGTGGCGGCGAGTTCGTCGATCAGCTCGCGCTGGTGGTCGGTGAGGTGAAGGGGCACGTCGACCTGGACGGTGACGAGCAGGTCGCCGCGGCCACCGGTGCGTGTGGGCACGCCCCGTCCCCGGACCCGCAGGGTCCGCCCGGGCGGGGTGCCCGGCGGGATGCGGACGGTCACGGGTTGGCCGTCCGGGGTCGGCACGGCGACGGTCGTGCCGCGGACGGCTTCGGCGTAGCTGACCGGGACCGTGATGGTGAGGTCGTGGCCGAGCCGGCCGAAGAGATGGTGGGGCTCCACGTGCACCGTGACCAGCAGGTCGCCGGCCGGTCCACCGTTGCGGCCGGGTCCTCCCTTGCCGGGGATGCGGATGCTCTGGCCGTCGCCGACCCCGCCCGGGATGCGAACTGTCGTGTCACCGTGGCCGGGGACCGACACGGTGCGGGTCGTGCCTTCGACCGCTTCGGCGAAGGGCAGCCTCAGCTCGGCCCTGGTGTTGGTTCCCTTGCGACGCTGGGCGCGCCGGTTGGTTCCGCGACGGCCGCCTCCGAAGCCGAACAGGTCGTCGAACCCCGACCCCGTCTGTCCGCCGCCCGCGAAGCCAAAGCCGCCGAAGTCCCCCAAGTCGTCGAGGTTCTCGACGCGGATCGTGTACGAGCCGCCCGGTCCACGACGGGCGCCGCTCGTGGCCATGGTCCGTGCCTCGTCATAGGCAGCGCGCCGCTCAGCGTCGCCGAGCACCTCGTAGGCGGCGCCGACGGCCTTGAACCGCTCCTCGGTGGTCGAGTCGTCGGGGTTGCGGTCGGGATGCAGCTGCCGGGCCAGGCGCCGGTAGGCCTTGGTGATCTCGGCCTTGGATGCGTCAGGGGTAACACCGAGCACCTCGTAGTAGTCGGTGTCGAACCAGGCGGGATCGATCTCCATGATTCTCTGTCACCTCCTCGAGTCGTTCGTGAACGCGCACCGCGCTCCAGTTCCGGTCTGGCCGAGTCGGCGAACGTTGGTCCGCCGACTCGGCGACTCAGGCCGCGGAGTGGCTGTCGTCGTCGACGATCTCGGCGTCGACGATGTCGTCATCACCACCGGTGCTTCCGGCCGAGGCTTCCGAGCCGGACGAGGCGCTGTAGAGGTGCTGGGTCGCGGCCTGGGTGACCACGGACAGCTCCTCAGTGGCCGTGCGGATCGCCTCGATCTCGCCGTCCTCGAGGGCCGAACGCACGGCGGCGACGTTCCCCTCGATGGACGCCTTGTCGGCGTCGGTGAGCTTGTCGGCGTGCTCGCTGAGCATGCGCTCGGCCTGCCAGGCGAGGGTGTCGGCGGTGTTTCGGACCTCGGCCTCCTCGCGTCGGCGCTTGTCCTCGGCGGCGTGGGCCTCGGCATCGGCCACCATCTGGTCGATCTCCTCCTTGGAGAGCGTGGACTGGCCGGTGATGGTGATGGCCTGTTCCTTGCCGGTGGCCCGGTCCTTGGCCGAGACGTGCACGATGCCGTTGGCGTCGATGTCGAAGGTGACCTCGATCTGAGGCACGCCCCGGGGCGCGGGCGGCAGCCCGGTCAGGTGGAACTTGCCCAGGGTCTTGTTGAAGCTGGCCATCTCCCGCTCGCCCTGCAGCACGTGGACCTCGACGGAGTCCTGGTTGTCCTCGGCAGTGGAGAACACCTCCGAGCGCCGGGCCGGGATGGTGGTGTTGCGGTCGATGAGTTTGGTGAACACCCCGCCCTTGGTCTCGATGCCCAGCGACAGCGGCGTGACATCGAGCAGGAGTACGTCGTTGATGTCACCGGTGAGCACACCGGCCTGCACCGCCGCGCCGGCGGCGACGACCTCGTCGGGGTTGACGCCCTTGTGCGGGTCACAGCCGGTGAGATCCTTGACGAGCGCCTGGATCATGGGCATGCGGGTCGAGCCGCCCACCAGGATGACGTGATCGGCGTCGCCGTGCCCGATACCGGCATCCGCGAGCGCCTGCTCGAACGGGCCCTGGCACCGCTTCACCAGATCGCTGGTCAGTTCCTCGAACTTGGCCCGCGACAAGGTCTCGTCGAGGTGGATGGGCCCGTCGGCGCCGGCGGTGATGAAGGGCAGGTTGATCTGGGCCGACTGGGTGGAGGACAGCTCGATCTTGGCCTTCTCCGCCGCCTCCTTGAGGCGCTGCATGGCCATCTTGTCCTTGGACAGGTCGATGCCGTGGGCGCCGCGGAAGCCCTCGACCAGCCAGTCGATGACGCGCTGGTCCCAGTCGTCACCGCCCAGGTGGGTGTCACCGGCCGTGGACTTGACCTCGAAGACGCCGTCGCCGATCTCGAGCACGGAGACGTCGAAGGTGCCGCCTCCGAGGTCGAACACGACGACGGTCTGATCGGCGCCTTCCTTGTCGAGCCCGTACGCGAGCGCAGCGGCGGTGGGCTCGTTGACGATGCGAAGCACCTCGAGCCCGGCGATCTGGCCGGCCTCCTTGGTGGCGGTGCGCTGGGCGTCGTCGAAGTACGCCGGAACGGTGATCACGGCCTTGGTGACCGGCGCACCGAGGTAGGCCTCGGCGTCGGCCTTGAGCTTGCCCAGGATCCGGGCCGAGATCTCCTGGGCCGTGTAAGCCTTGCCGTCTACGTCGATGGTCCAGTCGGTGCCCATGTGGCGCTTGACCGACCGGATGGTGCGGTCGGGGTTGGTGACCGCCTGGCGCTTGGCCACCTCACCCACCAGCACCTCGCCCGACTTGGCGAACCCCACGATCGACGGCGTCGTCCTTGAGCCCTCGGCGTTGGGGATCACGTCGGGATCGCCGCCTTCAAGGAAGGCAACCACCGAGTTGGTGGTGCCCAGGTCGATGCCCACTGCACGACTCATGGTGATGGTCCTCCTTGTCTCTCAGTCCTTCCGGATCGCTGCTTCGAGGAAACTCAACTACCCCTAAGAAATATTTCTGAGTCCCCTGTTGTCAAGTTTGATGATGGTTGTTATAGGTAGTTCAGAGAGGAAACCCCGCAAGGGGGCGAGTCCACGAAGGAGGTGACAGCACATGCTGATGCGTTTCGATCCGTTCCGTGAGCTGGACCGCTTCACCGACGGCACCGTCGGGAGCCGGCGCAGCGCGCTGATGGGCATGGACGCCTACCGGCAGGGCGACCACGTGACCGTCCACTTCGACCTGCCCGGCGTCGACCCCGACTCCATCGACGTCACCGTCGAGAAGAACCAGCTCACCGTGCGGGCCGAGCGAGTCTGGGAACCCGCCGAGGACATGCAGGTGATCGCCTCGGAGCGCCCGCAGGGCACCTTCACCCGGTCCCTGTTCATGGGCGAGAACCTCGACCTCGACAACATCGACGCCGGCTACGACAACGGGGTGCTCACCCTCACCGTCCCGGTGGCCGACCAGGCCAAGCCCCGCAAGATCAGCGTCGGCAAGCGCCAGGCCGCGATCAGCGCCTGACCCTTCGCCGACGCCCGTTCGGGTGCCGGCGGTGACGACCCCCTGTCCTCGGCCGCCCACCCTTCCCCGCCGGGGAGGAGCGGCACTGGCTCGCCCAGCCGGGCAGGGACCGCCGAGCCGCCGGCACCCTTCCCCAGCCCACCAGACGACATCCCGAGAGGAGGACTTCCCACATGCTTCCTGCCCGACGAATCGCCACCGACGTTTCAGGATCGGGACCGGCCGGCCCCGGTCCTTTCGGCACCGGCGATCTGTTCCGCGAGCTCGACTCGCTCAACCAGCGGCTGCGCCGCTACCTCGACAGCTGGGACCAGTTCCCGTCACTGCTTGACGACCGGCTCCTCGATGGCCACGGTCTCGGGTTCACCCCGCTCGCCGATGTCGAGGAGACCGACGACGCCTACCTGGTCGAGATCGAGCTCGCCGGTGTCAAGCGAGGTGACATCGACGTGACGCTGTCCGGCCGCCAGCTCACTGTGAGCGGTGAACGCAAGGAGAAGGAGCGCGTGGGGATCCTGCGCCGGCGCACCCGGGTGACCGGCCGGTTCCACTACGAGGTGACCCTGCCGGCCGCCGACCCTGACGCCGAGGTGACCGCTGGCTACGACGACGGCGTGCTGACAGTCCGGGTGTCCAAGCCCGAGGCCGACCGGCCCCGCCGCATCCCCGTCACCTGACCGTCCACCCTGATCCGCAACCGGAAGGAGAACACTCAGGAGGAATCCACGATGGCCGTGACCGCATTGATCATCTCCCTCGGCGCCGCCGCGCTGGCCGCCGTCGCCTACTGGCGCTCCGGCGGAGACGCCGACGTGCGCCGGGCCCAGGCCGAGATCCGTCATGACCTCGAGGCCTTGCGGACCAAGCAACGCGAGCTCGTCGACCACGCCGCCGACCGCCTCGCCGCGGCCTACAACCGCAGCCGCAGCCAACTCCACGCGGTGCAGACCCGCATCGGCGACCTGGGACACCACGCCGCAGACGGCCTGCAAGACCAGCTTCACCGCGCCAGCGAGCACGCCAAGCGGCTGCTCGACAGCCTCGAGCACGCCGCAGACCGCGCCAAAGGCCTCACCGTCTCCGGCGCCCGCAACGTCGAGCAGGGCATCGCCCGCCGGGCCCGGCGCATCCACGCCCGGGTCGTGCTGCTCGAGGTCAAGGCCAAGGCGACGCTCGCGTCGCGAGCGGCCCGTGACGAGCACTTCGACAAGGCCGACGAACACCTGGCTGAGGCCTCGCACCTGCTCGCCGAGGCCCGAGCGATCCTCGACGATGACGAGGTCATCGCCGAAGAGCTCGCCGCCATGAAGGCAACGCTGCTCGACGCAGCCGAAGCCGTCCGGACCCGCGCTGAGGACACGCGCCGGCGTATCGACGCCGTCGTGGCCGACACCGACAAGGTCGTCGGCGACCTCGAAGCGGCCGAGGACCACGCCCACCAGAACCCCGAGCGGGTCGCCTGAACCCGACCCGCCACGATCCACGATCCGGACCTGCATCACGAAGGAGGTGTCAATCATGCGGGTTCGAGCCACCTGCCGTCACTGCGGCAACGACTTCTACCTGCACAGCCTGTACAACGCCGGCGGGGACGACCAGGACCGGTGCCCCCGCTGCGGCAAGCATCTCGGCACCATCGGCATCGGTCGCCTCGCCCGCCGCATCGACGACCTCGGCGGCCAGCTCATCACCGCGCTGGCCCAGTTCGCCGAAGCGGAACCGGCGATGCGCATCGACCCGACCGAGATCTGCGCCCAGGTCTGCGCCGCAGCCCACGCCGCCGCAGACTTCGAGATCAGCGACCACGCCGCCCGCCGGGCAGGGCTCGAACCCGAACCGGACCGCCGGCTCGTCGCCGCGTGAGGGAGGTGCGTCGCATGCAGGTACTCCCCACCGACATCGCCGGCATCGAGCTCACCGATGCCCGGACCGGCATACCCAACACGATCGCGGCGATGACGACGCTGTTCGACCTCGTCCTGATCGTCATCGACCGGGACCAACCGCTACCCGCAGCCGTGCGCCGATCGCTCACGGAGCTCAACCGTGTCATGACCGGAGCCGACACGACCGTGGCCGTCCTCGTGGTCGGCGCCGACCCCCACGACGCCCTCGACGTCGCCGCGGAGGCCGCCGGGCGGTGCCGCGTGTTCACCGACCCCGACGGGCGGAGCGCCCAATCGCTGGGGATCTCCGCGACGCCGGGCCTGGTCTGGATCAGCACCGAACCGGCACTGCTCGCCGTCGAGTCCGGGTTCGACCGTGGACGCTGGACCGACGTGCTGAAGCGGATGGCGCAGCGGTGGGCCTGGACCCGTCCCCTCCTGCCCACCGTCGTCCCGGGCGTTTCTGAACCGTTGCGCACCGGGCTCCGCAGTGACCCCGAACTCCAGGAGGTGACCGACCATGACCCTGCTGCATGACCGTGCCCATCATCTGCCTCATCATCGCCAGGAGGCCACGACGAGCGGCCACCGGGTCGCCGCGCTGTGGAACGGCGCCAAGACGGCGGCGCTGCTCGCCGGAATGGCCGCGCTGTTCCTGTTCGTCGGCGGCCTCTTCGGCCCGACTGGCACCGTGATCGGCGCCGGCCTCGGCCTGGCGACCGTCGCCGGGTCGTGGTGGTTCTCGGACCGCCTCGCCCTGCACGCCGCCCGCGCCCGACCGCTGCGCCGCAGCGACGCCCCCGGCCTGGCCGCGTCGGTGAAGTCCCTGGCCGCCCGGGCCGGGATCCCGGCACCCTCGCTGTGGGTCATCGACGACCCCCAGCCCAACGCGTTCGCCACCGGACGCAACCCGGACCACGCCGCGGTGGCCGTCACCACCGGCCTGCTGCGCCAGCTCCCCGCAGGCGAGGTCGAGGCCGTGCTCGCCCACGAGATCGGCCACATCGCCCATCGCGACACGCTCATCGTGTCGGTGGCCGCCGCCATCGGCACCGCCATCTCGGCGCTGGCCCACCTGGTCATGTGGCTGCCGTTCTTCGGCTACCACGACGACGAGGACGGCGGCGCCAACCCGCTCGCCCTGCTCGTCGTCGCGCTGCTGGCCCCGATCGCGGCCACGCTGGTGCAGCTGGCCATCAGCCGCACCCGCGAGTACGACGCCGACCGGGCCGCCGCCGAACTACTCGGCACCGGCCGGACGCTGGCCAACGCCCTGGCCCGCATCGACCGGGCCGCCTTGGCCATGCCGATGGCGATCCCGCCGGCCCAGGCCGCGCACTACATCGTCAACCCGCTCGCCG
>Ga0208490_101003_pt1 | contig 12269 bp, 8 predicted proteins | sample SubbioAug_CSWold_FD_184818 | JGI IMG/M metagenome (GOLD analysis project Ga0208490, IMG submission 184818) | Serpentinite rock and fluid subsurface biosphere microbial communities from McLaughlin Reserve, California, USA - CR11Aug_CSWold (SPAdes) | ecosystem: Environmental > Terrestrial > Deep...
GAGAACATCTTCACCGGTTGGGCGGTCACCATCCTCCAGCAGGGGTTCCACGACATCCAGGGCTCCGCCGACGCGGTGATGGAGGTCATCAGCTACTTCAAGGACAAGCTCGACGAGCGGGAGCGGGTTCCGCAGGGCGAGCGGCCCGACGACCTCATCACCATGCTGGTGGAGGCCCGCCACGACGGTGACCCCCTCGATGACCCGCATCGCATTGGTAGCTGCTTCCTGCTCCTGCTCGCCGGGATCGACACCACCTGGAGCTCCATCGGCTCGAGCCTGTACCACCTCGCGTCGCACCCCGAGGACCAGCAGCGCCTGCGCGACGAGCCCGAGCTGATGACCGCCGCCGTCGAGGAGTTCCTGCGGTTCTACAGCCCGGTGACCATGGCCCGGTACGTCGCCGAGGACACCGAGCACGCCGGCTGCCCCATGAAGAAGGGGGACAAGATCCTGATGGCCTTCCCCGCCGGCAACCGCGACCCGGAGCACTTCGACCGCCCGGACGAGTTCGTCATCGACCGGCAGCGCAACCGGCACTTCGCCTTCGGCTCCGGCATCCACCGCTGCCTCGGCTCGAACCTGGCCCGCATGGAGCTGCGCGTGGCCATCGAGTGCTTCCTGGACCGCATCCCCACCTTCGAGCTCACCGACCCCGCCGCGGTCACGTGGAGCGGCGGCCAGGTCCGCGGCCCCCGCTCCGTGCCCGTGCGCTGGTAGGCCGGATCGCAGACGAGAGGACCACGATGATGACCCCGCCCGATGCCCGCATCCCCATGCTCGACGTCGACGACGCCCGAGCCGCGGCGGCTCGCGTCGGCGTGCCTGAGGGCATGGCCGACCTGTCCGTGTTCAAGGTACTGCTGCGTCACGAGGACCTCGCCGCCAAGGTGAACGGCCTGCTCAGCCAGCTCCTGTGGAACGCGGCCCTGGATGCCCGCCTCCGTGAGCTGATCATCATGCGGATCGGCTGGCGCCAAGGCTCGATGTACGAGTGGACCCAGCACTGGCGCGTCGCCCGGATGCTCGAGATCCCCGAGGACGACCTGGTCGCCGTGCGCGACTGGAAGGCCAGCGACCGCTTCGACCGTGCCGACCGGGCCGTGCTCGCGGCCACCGACGAGACTCTCGGGCAAGGAGCCATCAGCGTCCAGACCTGGTCCGAGCTCGAGGCCACCGTGCCCGACGACCGAGCTCGCCTCGAGGTCGTGATCGCCATCGCCAACTGGTCGATGTTTGCCCAGTTGCTGCGCTCCCTCGAGGTGCCCCTGGAAGAGGGGGTCGACCCGTGGCCGCCCGACGGTGCCGTACCGGACCCCGCGCGCACACCGGTGCCGAGCGAACTGGACACCTGACACCGGTCATCGGGACCGACGAGGGACCGGCCGTGAAGTTCGGTGTCCAGATGGTCTTCTGCTCGTACGGCGCTGCACGCACCAGCGCCCTCATCGGTCCGCCACCTCTCCGGCGACGCCTGGCGCGTCGGGACTTGATACATTCGCCTCGAGGTGTTGCACGGCGTCAACGGTGCCGGGAGGTGCAGCGGCCGAGGGAGCACGGGTGGCGAGGAGCAGCAGCGGACCGCACATCGACGAGGTACGCGCGGCGTGCCGAAAGCTCTGTGATGCCGTTGACGCGCGGCGGGTGGCGGTGTGGGTCCACGACGAGCGGGCCGATGCCGTCTCGCCCCTGGTCGCCGTGGGCGCTGATGTCCCCGCCGCGGACGTCGCGCGGCGGTGGTCGCGTCTGCCGGTGCGAGCGCTGGGCGACCTCGCCGACGTGCTCCGACACCGCACCACGCTCCGAGTGGTCGACGCAGCCGCACAGGACATTCCGCTGGCCCTCCGCGCCGACTTCGGCCTCTCCTCGGGCTGGTTCGTCCCGCTGGTGTGCGACGACCAGGCCCTCGGGCTCCTGGTCGTCGAGCCGTCTGACGTGGCCGTCGCCGAAGAGCACGTCGAACGGATCGCCGTTGCGCTCAGCATCGCGCGCTCCCGCTACCTGGCCGAGCGGCGCCAGGCCGAGCTCGACCTGCTCCTCGACCTGACGCGGGCCGCCGTCGAGCCCGGCGCACCCGGAAAGGCCATTGAGCAGCTCTGCCAGCGCCTGGCGCACCAGCTCGGCGTCCGCCGGGCCTGCGTGTTCCTCGTCGAGGACGAGCGTCTGGTGGCGGCCCACGCCTACAACGCGGACGGCACGGTCGATCCCGAGGGCTTCCGTGCGTTCACCGCGACCGCCAACCCGCCGCCGATCGTCCAGGCCGCCTTCCGCGACTGGGAGACCCTGGTGGTCGACGAACCTTCTCCCGCCCAGCTCGGCGACTGGTGGATCGAGCGGTTCGGCGTCGGATCGGGGGTCGCCATCCCCATCGGCACGGCGGAGGAGCCCATGGGCGTGCTCACGCTCGACGATCCCCGTCCCCGCCGGTTCACCGAGCGGGTGGTCAGCCTGGCCGAAGCGGCCGCCACCCACTTCGGCCTGCTCTACGAGCGCGCTCGACTCCTCGACGACCACGCTCGCGGCGTGCGCGCCGGGGCCGCCGTCCGTGTGCTGCTTCGAGAGGGGAGCCGAGCGCAGTCGTCCACCGAGGCAGTGGAGATCGCCGCACGCATCGGACGGGAGGCGCTCGAATCCGAGCACGCGTGTGCGCTCCTGGTCGACGGCGAGGGCACCATCGAACACGTCGTCACCGTGGCCATCGAAGAGCCCTGGAAGAGCGAGGTCGAACGACGCTACGTCGGCATGCGGGCCTCCGACCTGGCGCTGGGACGGCTACTGGAGGACCGGCGTGAGCCGGTGGTCGTTGCCGACGTCGGGAAAAGCGACCTCATCCCCCGGGAGCTGCTCGACGACCTCCCGGTGCAGTCCTACGTTGCCCTGCCCCTCGGGGTGTCCGGTCGGTTCTGTGGCTCGCTGATCTTCACCGCCAGCCGACAGCACCGCCGCTGGTCCCGCGCCGACCGTCACCTCATCGAGCAGCTGATGCTCGAGTGCGAGCTGGTCCTGGAGAACGCCACCTTGCGGGAGATCGAAGCGGCCCGCAGCCAGGAGCTGGCGTGGCGAGCCATGCATGATCCGCTCACCCGGCTCCCCAATCGCGCGCTGGTGGACGACCGGCTCGGATCGGCACTTCGGGCCACCTCGCGTAGCGGCGATCGAGTCGCCGTGCTGTTCCTCGACCTGCACCGGTTCAAGGACGTCAACGACACGCTCGGGCACGAGACCGGCGACCAGGTCCTCGTGGAGTTGGCGTCACGGCTGGCCAGCTCGCTCCGACCGGCCGACACCGTCGGTCGCCTCGCGGGCGACGAGTTCGTGGTGGTGGTGCCCGGGGCCACCACCGAGGAGGCGGTGGCCGTGGCCGAGCGCATCTGCGATGTCGTCCGCCAACCGATCGCCGTGGCCGGACACGCCGTCCATGTCGGGGCGAGCATCGGTGTCGCTCTCGGGGATCACGAGGACACCAATGAGGCGCTGCTGCGCCGGGCTGATGCTGCCATGTACGCAGCCAAGCGGAGCCACGGCCACGGCTACGTCCTCGCTCCCGAGAGCGTGGCCGACGAGCTGGCGCCGCACGGCGACCGAGGCAGCTGACCCACGCGGGTCCCGGGCGGCGACGCGGTGCGACTTCACACCGTGGCGGTGGCGTGCTCCCGCAGGCGCTTGTAGTCGACCTTGCCGTTGGGTGCACGGCCGATGGTGTCGACCGTGAGCACCCGACGGGGTGCCTTGTAGGCCGCCAGGCGCTCGCGCACGTGCTCGATGACGTCCTGCTCGGCTGGTGCGTCGCCCTTGGGCTCGACGACGGCCACGATCATCTCGCCGAAGCGCTCGTGGGGGACGCCGACCACGACGGCATCGCGGACGCCGGCGTGGGTCTTGATGGCTTCCTCGACCTCCTCGGGAAAGACCTTCTCGCCGCCGGTGTTGATGCACACCGAGCCGCGGCCCAGCACGCTGATGCTGCCGTCGTCCTCCAGCACGGCGTAGTCACCGGGGCAGGAGTAGCGCTTGCCGTCGACCATGAGGAACGTCCGGGCCGACTTCTCGGGGTCCTTGTAGTAGCCGACGGGCTGGCGGCCGCCGACGGCGAGGCGGCCCATCACCCCGGGCTGGGTGATGCGCTGGTCATCCTCGCCGACGACGATGGTGTTGAGGCCGGGCTCGAACTTGGCGGTCTTGGCCGCCTGCCCGCCGCCGGACACGGACTGGCCCATGCCGAGCGCCTCCGAGGACGAGAAGGCGTCCATCAGGAACATCTGCGGGTTGTGGCACAGCAGCCCCTGTTTGGACTCCTCGCTCCACATCACGCCCGACGAGGTGATCGCCATCAGCGAGGAGAGATCCCAGCGACCCTCGTTGGCGTCGAGGGCGCCGAGGATCGGCTTGGCGAAGGCATCGCCGACGATGGCGATGGCGTTCACGCCCTTGGCCTCGACCTCGTCGAGCAGCTCGGCGGGGTCGAAGTGCCGCGAGGGCAGCAGCACGACGCAACCACCGGCGGACAGCACCGAGAAGCTGGTGAAGGCACCCGTGCCGTGCATCAGCGGGCAGGACGGCATCCCGATCGCACCGGGGGTCTCGAACATCGAGTCCAGCACCGAGGGGTCGTACTTGTCGGGCAGCGGCGTGCCGAGCGTGCCGCACAGGACGACGATCAGGTCCTCTTGGCGCCACATCACGCCCTTGGGCATGCCGGTGGTGCCTCCCGTGTACAGCATGTAGAGGTCGTCGCCGTGGCGTCCGTGGTCGGGCAGGACCCGGCCGGTCTCGTGTGACGCGGCATCCTCGTACGGCGTGGCCCAGTCCGGGCACGGGCCCGAGCCGTCGTCGACCCACAGCCAGGTCTGCACCTTCGGCACCCGGTCGCGGATGGCGTCGATGGTCTCGACGAAGCTGCCGTGGAAGACGACGGCCACCGCATCGGCGTTGTCCCAGAGGTAGACGAGCTCGTCCTTGGTGTAGCGGTAGTTCGTGTTCACTGGCACCAATGACGCCTTGAAGCAGGCAAAGACGGTCTCCAGGTACTCCGGGCAGTTGTACAGGTACTGCGCGACCTTGTCCTGCTTGCCCGCACCGGCGTCGAGCAGGGTGCGGGCGACGCCGTCGGCCCTCCGGTCGGCTTCCCGCCAGGTGGCCACTCGGTCACCCTGCTTGGCGAACGGTGCGTCAGGCAGGTGATCGGCCGCGGCCTCCCACAGCTCGGCGAAGGTCCATCCGGACATGTGCTTGTTCTCCTCGTTCGTTGTGGCGACTTGGTTCAAATGCGAGATTCGTGTCCCTGCCAGTACTGATCCCGGAGCTTTCGCTTGTACAGCTTTCCCGTGGGCAGGCGGGGCAGCTCGTCGAGGAACTCGAAGCGCTTCGGCACCTTGTAGCCGGCGATGTGCTCGCGGGTGAACGACCGCAGCTCGGCTTCCAGGTCCGGGCCTCGTTCCACGCCCTCGGCCGGCTGCACCGCGGCGAGCACCGACTCGCCCATCTCGTCGTCGGGGATGCCGAACACGGCCACGTCGGCCACCTTCGGGTGCATGACCAGGCAGTCCTCGATCTCCTGGGGGTAGATGTTCACGCCCCCCGAGATGATCATGAACGCCTTGCGGTCGGTGAGGAACAGCCAGCCGTCGTCGTCGAGGTAGCCGACGTCGCCGAGGGTGGTCCAGCCATGGCCCTTGGGGTCCTTGGAGCTCTCGGTCTTGTCGGGGGCGTTGTGGTACTCGTACGGCGGCCCGCCACCGAAGTAGATGGTGCCCTCCTCGCCCGGGGGCACCTCGTCGCCCTCCTCGTCGAGGATGTGGATCTCCCCAATCAGGGGTTGGCCGACCGTGCCGGGCCGCGCCAGCCAATCCTCGGGCTTCACCAGGCAGAACCCGTTGAGCTCGGTGCCGGCGTAGTACTCCCACAGCACCGGGCCCCACCAGTCCATCATCTGCTGCTTGACCTCCACCGGGCACGGCGCCGCGGCGTGGACGGCGACCTGCATCGACGACACGTCGTAGCGCTGCCGCTCCTCCTCCTCGAGCTTCAGCATCCGCACGAACATGGTGGGCACCCACTGGGAGTGGGTGGCCTGGTGCGACTCGATGAGTCGCAGCGCGTCCACCGGGTCGTACTTTTCCATGATCACGGTCGTGCCGCCGAGCGACTGCACCCCGAGGTTGAAGCCGATGGGGGCCGAGTGGTACAGCGGTGCGGGGGAGAGGTAGACGGTGTCCGCGTCCATGCCGAACACGCCGCCGAGCAGGGCGGCGATCATCATGCCCTGGTCGATGGTGTTACCCGACAGCGGCCGCTTGATGCCCTTGGGTCGCCCGGTGGTGCCCGAGGAGTACAGCATCATCTCGCCGGCCGGCTCCTCGTCGAGGCGGTCGGTCGACATGGTCGATATGGCGTCCGCGTAGGGCTCGAAGCGCGCATCCGCGTCGCCGATCAGCAGCGGCAGCGTCACGTTCGGTGCGTCGCGCAGCGCCTCAGACGCCACGTCGGCCTTGGCGGTGCTGGTCACCAGCGACCGGCTGCCGGAGTCGTCGAGGATGTATGCCACCTCTTCCGCGGACAGGTAGCTGTTGATGGTGGTGATGTACAGCCCGGAGCGCAGCGCCGCCCACATCACCTCCAGAAACTGGGCGTTGTTCTCGCTGAAGATCGCCACGTGGTCGCCCGGGCCGAGGCCGTGGTCGCGCCACAGCCGGGCGAGCTGGTTGGACCGCTCGTCGAGCTCCCGGTAGGTGACGACCTCCCCGCTGGCCCCCATGATCAGAGCGGGCTTGTCTGGTGTGCTGGCTGCGTGGACTCCTGGATACATGGTTCCCCCCGGGGTGGTGGTCGGTGTCAGTCGTCGGTGGGCCGGAACACCGGGAGGCGCCGGCCGTCGGAGAGCTCCATGGACCAGTCCACGGCCACGCGCTGGTCGCAGCGCAGCGAGCCGGGATCGGCACCGACGATGTTGGTGGTCATCCGGATGCCCTCGTCGAGGTCGACCAGGCCCACGACGTAGGGCACCTCGTCTCCCATCATCGGGTTCCCGGGCTTGCGCATGACGTTGAAGGTGTAGATGGTGCCGGCACCGGCCAGCGGCGCCCACCGGAGGTCTGCCGACAGGCAGCCCGGGCAGGCTTCGCGCGGGTACCAGACGAAGCTTTCGCAGGGGTCGCAGCGCTGCGCCACCAGCTCCTCGCGGCGGGTGGCCTCCCAGTAGGGCTCGGCCAGTGGCGTGACGGGGGGTTCGATGCGGGGCATCGGGGTCTCCTAGCGGGTGGCCTCGGTGCCGAGGACGATGGTGGAGGTGCAGGACAGGACGCCGCCGCAGCCGTTGGCCACGGCGATCTCGGCCCCCTCGACCTGGCGATCACCGCCCTCGCCGCGCAGCTGGCGGACCGCCTCGACGAGGACGAACATGCCGTACATGCCGGGGTGGGTGTAGGAGAGGCCGCCGCCGTTGGTGTTGGTGGGCAGGCTGCCACCCGGGCCGAGGCGGCCGTCGGCGACGAAGTCGCCGCCCTCGCCCTTGGCGCAGAAGCCGAGGTCCTCGAGCGTCATGAGTGCGGTGATGGTGAAGCTGTCGTACAGCTCCACCACGTCGACGTCCCCGGGCGTGACGCCAGCCATGGCCATGGCCTGGGGACCCGACACCGCGGCGCCGGTGGTGGTGACGTCGCCCATCTGGGAGATCGACATGCCGTGGGTGTGGGCGGTGCCGGCACCGAGCACATAGACCGGCGGGCGGGCGAGGTCGCGAGCCCGTTCGGCAGAGGTCACCACCAGTGCCCCGGCCCCGTCGGTGACCAGGCAGCAGTCGAGCTTGTGCAGCGGCTCGGCCACCATCGGCGAGGCGAGGACGTTGTCGATGGTGATGGGGTCCTGGTGGTAGGCGTTGGGGTTCTTCACCGCCCACTCGCGGAACGACACCGCGATCTGGGCCAGCTGTTCGCTCGTGGTGCCGAAGTCGTGCATGTGCCGCTGGGCGGCCAGGCTGTAGCTCGCCGCCGGCAGGCCGAGACCGTAGGGCAGGTCCCACTGGAACAGCGCGGAGTCCTTGCCTCCGATGCCGGGGCCGCCGCCCGCGAAGGGGTTCTTGGCGCCCCGCGGCGTGGCCGCGTACACGATCACCGCCACCTCGCACAGGCCGGCGGCGATCGCGGCGGCGGCGTGCTCGACGTGCACCTCGAAGCTCGAGCCACCCGTCATCGTCGAGTCGGTGAACCGGCCTCGCACGCCGAGGCGCTCGCCGAGCTCGAGCGATCCCATCATGCCGTTCGTGGTCATCAGGCAGTCGACGTCGGCGATGGACAGGCCGGCGTCGTCGAGGGCGCCGCGTATCACCTCGACCTCGAGCTGCGCGTCCGTGCGGCCGAGCACCCCGGTGGGGGACACGGCATCGACGGCCCCGACGATGGCGGCGGCGCCGCGGAGCTCGTTGGTCACAGAGATCCTCCCAGGGGGTGGAGACCGGCCACGACGGCCGGAGCGGCGAAACATAACACGATCGGCGTCTCGCATGTCCACTGGCCCGGAGTGGCCCGATTTGGGCGGTGCGACCGGTTCGGTCGTACGCTTCGGGGGACGTGTCGCACAGCTGAGAGCGGGTGGATTCCGATGTCGAGCCTCGGGCGTTGGTGCTTCCGGAACCGGCGGCGTGTGGTGCTGGCCTGGGCGGCCGCGCTCCTGGTCGTGGGCGTTGCCTCCCAGGTGCAGGGCGCGACGTTCCGCAACGACTTCCGGGTCGCGGACTCCGAGTCCCAGCGGGCCGTCGATCTGCTGCAGGAGCGCTTCCCCGAGTTCGCCGGCGACCCCCTGGCCGTGGCGTTCCGGGCCGAGCCCAGCATCGACGACCCGGGCGTGCGGGCCGCGATGGAGTCGTTCTTCGCCGACGTCGCCGCCCGGGACGGCGTGCGCGACGTCGTGTCGCCCTACACGGGCTTGGCGCCCGTGACCGCCGACCGGACCACCGCCATCGCCCAGGTCCGCCTGGAGGACTTCGGCCCCGAGGCTGACCCCGACCTCGTCCGGGGGATCATCGAGGACGCGACCCTGCTCTCGGCGCGGGCCGACCTGCAGGTCGACGTCGGCGGACCCACGGCGATGTTCGCCGAGATGGAGCCGCCGGGCGAGCGGGAGGCGGCGGGTGTCGTGATCGCCCTCGGCGTCCTCGTGGTCACCTTCGGCTCCCTTCTGGCCGCCGGCCTCCCGATCGCCGTCGCCCTCGGCGGGCTCGGCGCCGGCATGGGCCTGGTCGTGCTGCTCACCCGGGTCATCGAGGTGTTCACCTTCGCCCCGGCCATGGCGGCGATGATCGGTCTCGGCGTGGGCATCGACTACGCGCTGTTCATCGTCACCCGGTACCGCCAGGAGCTGCGGGCCGGCCTGGGACCGGCCGACGCGTGCGCCCGTGCCGCCTCCACGGCCGGACGGGCCGTCGTCTTCGCCGGCGCCACGGTGGTCGTCTCCCTCCTCGGCATGGTGCTCATGGGGGTGTCCATGGTGGTGGGCATGGCGGTCAGCGCCGCACTCGTCGTGTCGTGCACCGTGGTCGCCGCGCTCACGCTGCTGCCGGCGATGCTCGGGTTCATCGGCCCGTCCATCGATCGCTTCGCCGTCGGTCGGACGCGCCGGGTCGAGGAGGTGGCCACCGACAGCCGCTGGTACCGGTGGAGCCGCACCGTCCAGGCCCACCCGTGGCCGGCGATGGCCGTCGCCCTCGTGGTGCTCCTCGGGCTGTCCGCGCCCGTGCTCGCCATGGAGCTGGGTGGACCGCACTTCGGTGGCGGCCCCGAGACGCAGTCCAGCCGGCGGGCCTACGACCTCGTCTCCGACGGTTTCGGCGAGGGCTTCAACGGCCCGCTGCTGCTGGTGGCCGAGCTGCCCGGCGGCCCGGCCGCGGCGGGCGACGTGCTCGGCCGGCTGGTGGGCGCCCTGCAGGGTGCCGACGGCGTGGAGCTGGTGGCGCCCCCCATCCCCAACCAGGCCGGTGACACCGCGGTGCTGGTGGTGATCCCGGAATCCGCGCCGCACTCCACAGCCACCCAGGACCTGGTGCAGCGCCTGCGCGACGACGTCGTCCCCGCCGCGGTCGGCGGGTCGGACGTGGTGGTTTCCGTCTCGGGAGTCACCGCGCTGTTCGCGGACATGGCCGACCTGTTCAGCCGCCGGCTGCCCGTGTTCATCGGCGCAGTACTCGTCGTGTCGTTCCTGCTGCTGATGGCTGTCTTCCGGTCGCTGCTGGTGCCCCTGAAGGCTGCGGTCATGAACCTGCTGTCCATCGGCGCGGCCTACGGGGTCGTGGTCGCCGTCTTCCAGTGGGGATGGGGCGCCTCGCTGATCGGCGTCGACCGGCCAGCGCCGATCATGGCCTTCGTTCCCATGATGCTCTTCGCGATCCTGTTCGGGCTCTCGATGGACTACGAGGTCTTCCTGCTGTCCCGCATCCGCGAGGAGTACGACCGCAGCGGTGACAACGCCACCGCCGTCGCCGACGGGCTGGCGGGCACGGCGCGGGTCATCACCGCGGCGGCGGCGATCATGGTGATCATCTTCGGCTCCTTCGTCCTCGGTGACGACCCGTTCGTGAAGATGTTCGGCCTCGGCCTCGCCGTTGCCGTGTTCGTCGATGCCACCATCGTCCGGATGGTGCTGGTGCCGGCCACGATGGAGCTGCTGGGTGACGCCAACTGGTGGCTGCCCCGCTGGCTCGACCGGTGGCTGCCGGCGCTCGACCTGGAGGGCGGCGGGGCTGGTGCTGCTCCAACCGATGCGCCGAGGCCGGTGACCGTTCGAACTGGCGTCGTGGCGTGGTTGGAGTCGCTCCCCGAGGACGAGCGCGGACGCGCCGTCGCACACGTGGAGCTCGCGCTGGCCGACGGCGCCGTCACCGAAGCCGACCGGGGCGGCAGCAGCGACGTGCTCGTGCCCCTCGGTCGCCGGACCCGCCGCCTGCTGCTCACCTCCGCTCCCGAGGGGTACGACCTCGACGTTCGTTCCGGTCGCTCGTCGGAGGTGGAAGGCCACTGGCCCCACCTCCGGGCCCGGTTGCTGCGCTCCGCACCGGCCCGTGCGTCGTACGACCGGCTGCGCGGCACCGCCGAGGTGGCCGACCTGCTGCGCTCGCTGCGGAAGGCCCGGTACCTCACTCCCGCTGATGTCGCCGAACGAGCGGGCACCACCGTCGATGTCGTGGACCGCCTCGAACGAGGCGACGGCTCGGTGGGCGTCATCGACCTGGTCGGCGTGGGCCGGGTGCTCGATGTCCGCATCGACCTCACGGGAGCCGACGTCGACCGTCGGGACACCTGAGGTCACGCGCCCGGCTCTGCGCTGCCTACCGTCACCCCGCGCCGTGTGGGTCGGCCACCGCACCCCGAAGCGCATGCATGAGTGCCGGCGTCAACGAGGCGCCGATCTCGTCGGCGGTCCGGCTGAAGTCGGGTCCGAGTGCTTCGGTGGCGAAGGCGGAGAGCAGGACCGCCACGGTGTCGTGGACCCACAGCGGTGGCGCGCCGGAGCCGCCGGCCAGGTCCCACGCGGTCGCGGTGAACCCCTCGACGAGCTGGCGACGAGCGCTGCGCCGCACCTGGGCGATCTGGGCGAGCTCGCCGTCGAAGGCAGCTCCCGATGCCAGCTCGAAGTAGACCCGGCCGTGCTGCGCGTTCATCCGGTGCACAGCGACCACTGCCGCGCTGAGCCACTGCTCGAGCGACTGGCCTGCGAGCGGTCGGGGGACGTGCTCGCCGTAGCTGCGCATCGACTCCTCGAGTGCGGCGGCCAACAGCGCCTCTCGCGTCGGGAAGTACCGGAACACGGTGCGCCGGCTCACCCCGGCGGCGGCCGCCACGTCCTCCACCCGCACGGTCAGGCCCTGGGCGGCCAGCTCGGCGCGGGCGCCTCGCAGGATGCGTGCGCGCACCAGCCCACGATGGGCATCAGCCGCCACCGCACCGCCCGTTCCGTCCACTGCCATCGTTCCCACAGTTGCACGCGTCGCGCCTGCTCCGCCGGACCGGACGCAGTCCAGCGCGGGCGATCCCTGCCGGGCGGGCCCGCCCGGTTCTGGCGCATCGGGGAGCGCCTGCAGCACGCTCGTGTGGTGTCCCGCCTCCCGCCTCCTGGCATGCACCTCACGGTCGTGGGCACCGGTCCGCCGGTCGTGCTCACCCACGGCTTCGCCGACGACTCCTCCACCTTCGACGCCCAGCTGCCCGCCCTGGCGGACCACCGCACGGTTCGGTGGGACCTCCCGGGGCACGGTCGTTCCGCGGTCGGCGCCGCACCGGCGT
>Ga0208490_101005_pt1 | contig 12267 bp, 12 predicted proteins | sample SubbioAug_CSWold_FD_184818 | JGI IMG/M metagenome (GOLD analysis project Ga0208490, IMG submission 184818) | Serpentinite rock and fluid subsurface biosphere microbial communities from McLaughlin Reserve, California, USA - CR11Aug_CSWold (SPAdes) | ecosystem: Environmental > Terrestrial > Deep...
GCGACGCAGGGTGGATGAGGGGACTTGAACCCCCGGCCTCTTGGATCACAACCAAGCGCTCTAACCAAGCTGAGCTACACCCACCAAGGGGTGCCGGTCGCCCGGCACGATCGCGGAGAGTACGGCACCGCCGGGGAAGCGGTCAAAGCGGTCCCTCGGCCGACGCGACGGCACGGGCCAGCCGGTACAGCTCCTCGAGCACGAACGGCTTGGCGATCGCGGGTCGGTCGTCGATGCGTCCCGAGGGGGGCACGTCCCCGCTGAGATACACCACGCGGCGCGACAGCCCGGGGCGGCGCGCCTCGAGTTGTGCGGCGATGTCGGGGCCGTGCTCGGCGCCGACATGGAGATCGAGCAGCACGAGATCGACGGGCTGCTCGGCCACGAGCGCGGCAGCGGCCGATCCGTTCGAGGCGGCCGCGGTGTCCCAGCCGTCGCGGCGCAGTACGACCTCGAGCATGTCGCGCATGGTCTGGTTGTCGTCGACGACCAGGGCTCGTCGGGGTCGGACGGGTTCGCCGACGACGGGCAGCCACAAACGGACCGTGTTGCCGCGTTCGGGACCGGGTGTCAGCTCGACACGGCCGCCGAGGCTGCGCACGTGGGCGCGGGCCGCCGCGACCGCGAGCCCGACAGTGCGGGCCGGCGTGGTGCCGCCGTCCGGCGGGACGGGTCGGAACGGACGCCGTGCCACGTCGGCGGCGACCGGGTCGCCGTCGTCCCGGATCGACACCTCGAGCGTGCCTGGCTCCACCCGGTAGGTGACCTGGACCGTCGCGTGGCGGCCGGGTGATCCATGTGCGTCGGCAACGAACGCGGCCAGCACGCGCGGCAGCAGTATCGGGTCGCCGATCAGGTCGACCCGCTTCCCGTCGCCACCGGCGAACGTGACGTCGACGCCGGCCGACCGGCACCGCGCGCGCACGGCATCCACCAGTGCCTCGAGCGTCATCGGCGCCGGGGCGGGCGAAACGGTCATCTGCTCGGCGGCCGTGGTCGCGATCGACCCGGCACGCATGGCCTCGCGCTCGAGGAGATCGATCAACTCGGTTCGTTCGTCCTCGTCGGCGGCAGATCGCAGCGCCGCCACGGCCATCGTGATCGTGCCGAGTGGATTGTTGAGGTCGTGCACGACGCTGCGCAGGACGGCATGGACGATCGCGCGCTGGTAGCGCTCCTCGGCGTCGCCCGTCGTCGTGTCCACCTCGCCTCGCTCGTCGCTGCCGGCAACGCTAACCGGTGGCAGCGGGCGCGGTCGTGTCAGGTCTCGTCGTCGTCGGGGTCGACGCCGGGTGCGGTCTCGTCCGCACGGAAGTTGGCCCGCTCGTCCGCGTGCTCGGCGTGGGCGCCGTCGCCGCGCTCGCGCAGTTCGGCCTGCTCGTCGGGGTGATCGGGCGTGTTGTCGCGCGGGGCGTCACCGGTGGGGTGGTCTGACATGGTGGACCTCCGGGGCTGGTCGATCCACCACCCTACGAGCGTGTGGCCTTCCCGTCGGAGCGGGGCAGGGGTCCAGCGGACACCGTCGCGTGGTCGCGCGCGCGGCCCAGGACCGCCCTCGACGCGTCGTCGCCGACCTCGACGGCGGTCGCGACCAGCACATCGATGGTGCGGCGCAACAGCCGGGCAATGACGGGATCACCGACGGCGGCCTGCAACCGGCCGAAGGCCGCCTCGAGGTGGTCGGGCGTCGACCATGCCGCCGAGGACACCAGCCAGCGACCGTCTTCGCCCGCGAGGCAGCACGAGGCCGTTCCCCGGCGGATGAGTACGTCGAGCACCGCTCGCAGGTGGACCAGCGCCTCGTAGGCCGTCGAGGTGTCGGACGAGTGCGGCGCCATCGCTGCCTCGGCCACGTCGACGAGTTGCTGGATCGCGTACGCGAGATCGCGTTGGGGTGATCGCACCCGGGCCAACTCGAATGCCGCCCGGACCCGGTCCTGCGCGTCTTCGCCGATCTCGGCGTCGATGCGGCACAGGGGCTCGCCCGCCACCACGAAGTCGCCGACGTCGACCTGCAGGGCCAGCGTCTCACCGGGCCCGAGGACCTCGAGCAGCGCGTCGTAGTCGACTGCCTGGACCCAGCCGAGCCTCCCACTGGCGACGACACAGCGGACGACCAGATGCTCGCCGCGCGGGTCGGGCGCGGCGTCGTCGGGTTTCGGCGCGCGCTCGAGCAGGTCGAGTACCACGTCGGCCAGCGTGCGGATCACGCTGGGCAGCGACAGCGAGGTCACGGCGTCGCGCATCGCGAGCAGGATGCCGATCAGGGAGACGACGACCGTCAGCACGGCCAGCCCGGCCAGCACCGCCGGCGTCCGGGGGGCGTCGGTGGGCAGCAGCACCGTGGCACCGACGAGGTAGGCGAACAGGCCGAGCATGGCGCCAAGGACCTGCTGCTGGAACCGGTCGTCGAGGTAGGCCGCGAGGACCCGGGCCGACACCTCGGACGAGGTCAGGCCGACCACGACCGTGCGCATCCACAACGCGAACACGGCGATGGTCAGCACGCTGCCCACGAACGCGGTCAGCAGTGACTGCGCCGTCCCCGCTGCGAGCGGCAGCGTCAGACCCGTCAGGCGGTCGAGACCCCAGGCCGCCACGGCCGCGGCGGCGCCGACGGTGAGGCCGACCACGGCGCGCACCGCGAGCTGACCGGCGAACCGGGTGGGTTCGGCAGGATGGGGTGCATCTCGTGTCACGGTCATCCCGGTTCGGGGACGGGCGCGCCCGGCAGGATTCGAACCTGCGGCCGTCGGATTAGAAGTCGGACGCGAGCCGTCCACCGTAGTCCGCCCTCGTGCATAACCGCAGGTCAGAGCCGGTCGGCAGTCCACGGACCTCCAGCGACGGCCGCCGTTGTCCACCGGTGTGGCTCACACCGTGGCTCACATCGAGTGCCCCCGGACGCGCGGGGGACGCGTCCGGGGGCGGCACGGCGGGCCACGTTGGGGGCTGGCCGCTGCCGGCACCACGGACGGTAGCTGCGGCGCTCTCGGCTTCGAAGGCTCGACGTGATGCGAAGGGCGGCCGCTGTCGTGAGTCGTTCGAGAGTGCCGTCGGCTGGTTCGTGAGTGTTTCGTGAGGTGCTCGCCGGATGGTCTTCCTCGTAGGTCACGGGGAGGACGGCGATGTCGAGGACGACGCCCGCACCGGTACGGCCGCGGACACCTACGGCGGCGATCACGCCGGCGCAGCCGCATGACGAGCGCGCCGACGCCGGTGCGCCCGCGCCGTCACAGCCGGGTGACGAGGCAGCGCGCTCGTCCCGCGCGGGGCCGGGGGAGCGGCTGGCTGCGCTGGGCGTCGCTGAGCCGACCGCGCGAGCTCTGCTCGAGGAGTATGGGCAGGTCCGGGTGGTCGATGCGCTCGATGCCGTGGACACGCTTGGCGACCGGGAGGTCCGCCGGCGTGCGGGTTGGGTGGTCTCGGCGATCCGGCAGGGATGGGACCTCGGCGAGCTGCTGGCCGAGCGGCGCCAGATAGATGCCCGCCACGCCCGCTGGGAACGCGAACGCGACGAACACGACCGCCAGGCCGCGCGGTGGCGGACGAGCGAGGCCGCCTCGGCCGGCTGGCGCGCCGCGGTGTCGGCAGCGCTGAACGACGGTCAGCTGGCGATAGCAGTCGAGCGGGTCACCACGCCCGTGGCCGGCCTTGACCGCCGCTCGGTTCCGATCGTGCGTGCCCAACTGGTGGTTTGGGCCGTTGCGGCCCATCGCGCTGCGCCGGACCGTCCGCTGCCGGAGGTGCTCGCCGACGATCTGGTGGGCAGCGAACGCACCGTCGGTACTCCGTCGTTCGAGGGGCCGCTACCGCCGGCGCCGCCCGCCACGGCAGGGCGGGTGGACGACCTCGGCGCCCGGCTCACCGACCTGCTCGCCCGACGCGCCGATCTGGCACGCCCCGGCCCGTCGACTCACGAACGAGCGGCCGACGCCCGTGAGCGCGCGCTCGCGCAGGGGGTCGGACATGAACGATGACGTGGCCCGAAGCGGCGGTCGTGAGCCGGCCGTGAGTGCGCACGAGACTCGTGAGTTCCGCAATTCGGTCGAGTACACGATCCAGCTCACCTTCGTGGTGGCAGGCGGCGCCCGCTGGCGAACCGCGCATGCACGAGCCCGCAGGATCGCCGAACGTCTCGCCAACACCGCGGCGCGAGCGAAAGGCGTCGTCGACGTCCGTGCGGTCGCGGGCGCGTCGCATGACGGTGAGGTGTGCTTGCCGGAGCGGGTGCGCTTCGAGGCCGCCAACTCCGGGCAGGGGACGGGGGCCGAGCCGACCAAGCTCGACCGCTACCTCGACCCCGACCACGAGCGGGCTCTGGCCTCGCTCGCCGACGCCAACCGGGCAGCGCGGGCCCGGCGACAGGCGGACTTCGACCGCCGCACCACGATCGGGTGCGCCAACCCGACGGGGCTCGGCCCTGGCATCGCGCGCCCCTGCCACTGCGCGTACTGCCTGCCGCGTGAGCACCTCGACGCCTGGACCGAAGCGCGGGGGGTGTCGGTGCAAGGGCGCCGCTGCTTGTGCGGCCGCCCAGGCGGACCCGTGTCGTTCGTATGCCGCCCTCACCGGCGCCAGCAGCTGGTGGTGCTCGATGGCGACCCGCCCGAACTCGCCCGGCTCGCCGCCCAGGTTGCCCGGTCTCTCACGGCCGACGGCACACCACCGCCCCCCGGCCGTGACGACCCCGGTCTGCCGCCACCTGGCCGCTGACGCGGCCCAACCGTCGTACGACCCACCGGAAGGAGCCCTCATGTCCCCGCAACCGACCATCCAGCTCACCATCGGCCCCGACGCCTTGCCGGCCGTCGTGTTCGCGCTACAGCGCACCATCGACGACCTCGAGGCACGCGCCATCATCGCCATCGACCGTGACGTCGAGCTCGGCCCGCCCTCCGCGGCGGAGTACCGCGCCGACATCGGTCGGCTCGCCGGAATGCTCGGCCAACTCGGCCACCCCGCCTCGCGACCGGTTCCCGAACGTGCCGCCGTGGTCTGGTGCGACGGCCTCTACACCGTCGACGACGGTCAGCCGGTTCGCCTCACACCGACCTCGGGCCTTGACCGGCTGCTCGAGCAGCTCGTGGCACGACGCGACGAGAGGCGGCTGACGCCCGGCGCCCTGATCGAGCTGTTCGCCGATGCGATCGGCGCCGAACTGGTCGACGTCGCCGACCGGCTCGTCGACGCACGCCGTGCCCGCGACGCCGATCGCCGTCACGAGTTCGCCCACGTGCGAGGGCTCTCACGCGATCTTGCTGGCCCCGAATCGTCGCAACGATGAACGACTCGTTCACCAGCGTTCGTCCTCATCCCGGACCGACTCTGCACGCCACACCTCGGCCCGCACCTGTCCGCCCCGCTCCCGACGCTCCAAAGGTTCACAGACTTGCACCCCGGTGCGAACACCCCCGCGCGACCCGTCCCGACCGGCCCGAACCGGCCGGCGCGACGTGGCCCGAGCGTGGGGGGCGGGCATGTTGAACATCGGCAAGCTCGCCCACGGCGGCGCCGAGTACTACCTGACCTCGGTCGCGTCGTCGGTCGAGGCCTACTACACCGGCGCCGGCGAAGCGCCCGGCCGCTGGCTCGGATCGGCCTCGACCCGGCTTGGCGTGTCCGGGCTCGTCACGCCGGAGACCTTGCGGACGGTCCTGGCCGGTGCCGACCCGGCCGACGGTCGGCCTCTGGTCGGCCCCGGCCGCACCGTCCCTGGCTTCGATCTGACGTTTCGGGCCCCCAAGTCGGTGTCGCTGCTGTGGGCACTCGCCGACCCGGAGGTCGCCCGCCAGGTCCGCGACGCCCACGACGCCGCGGTCGTCGCCGCGCTCGACTACCTCGAACGCAACGCCGCCTACACCCGCCGTGGCAAGGCCGGCCGCGAACAGCTCGAAGCCGACGGGTTCGTCGCTGCCGCGTTTCGCCACCGCACCTCCCGCGCGGATGACCCGCTGCTGCACACCCACGTGCTGGTCGCCAACCTCGCCCAGGCCGCCGACGACGACATGTGGCGGTCGCTCGACGCGAGGCATCTGTACCTGCACGCCAAGACGGCCGGCTACCTCTACCAGGCCCAGCTACGCGCCGAGCTGACCCGCCGCCTCGACGTGACGTTCGGGCCGGTCACCAACGGCTACGCCGACCTCGACGGCATCCCACGAGCTGTGATCGAGGCGTTTTCTCGTCGTCGTGCCGACATCCTCGCCACGCTCGCCGCCACCGGCCACCACTCGCCTCGTGCGGCGCAGATCGCCACGCTGACCACACGGTCGGGCAAGTCGCACGCCGATGCCGACAGGCTGCGAACCGGCTGGAAGGAGCGGGCGGCCGCACTCGGGTTCGGCGCGCGTGAACTCGCCGCACTCACCCGCACTCGCGAGACCGAAACTGCGGCGATAGACGAGCAGCAGCTCGCCCGCGATACCGGATGGCTGCTCGGCCCGGCCGGGCTGACGGCGAAAGCGTCGACGTTCACCCGCCGCGACACGATCCGAGGCTGGTGCGAACGGCTCCGTCAGGGGGCCGAGATCACCGACGTCGAACGTCTCGCCGATCGGCTGCTCGCCGACGATACGGCCGGCACGATCCGGCTCACCGGCACCGCCTCCCCGATCCGGCATGTGGCCGACGCCACCGGGATCCGGCTCGCGGACGGGCGGTTCGTCGCGCTCGGTACCGGCGAGGCCCGCTACACCACACCACAGCTGCTCGCCCTTGAACAGCGGCTGGTCGACACCGCGCTCGCCTTGCTCGACACCGGCCGCGCCACCGTCACCGACCCCACCCGCGAGCGGGCGCTGATGCGTCGGCCAACGTTGACCGTCGAGCAACGCGCCGCGGTCGGCCAGCTCACCCGATCCGGCCACGGTGTCGAGGTGCTCGTCGGACGCGCCGGCACCGGCAAGACCTACACGCTCGGTGCGGCACGCGAGGTCTGGGAGGCAGCGGGCATCGAGGTCGTCGGTTGTGCCCTCGCGGCCCGCGCCGCACTGGAGTTGCAGGCCGGGTCGGGGATCGCGTCGTCAACGATCGATCGGCTGCTCGCCGACCTCGCCCGCCCAGGCTCGAGCCTTCCGGCCGGCGGGGTGCTCGTGGTCGACGAGGCCGGGATGGTCGGCACCCGCACCCTGGCCCGCCTGCTCGACGCCGCACAGACCACCGCCACCAAGCTCGTGCTCGTCGGGGACCACCACCAGCTCCCCGAGATCGACGCCGGCGGCGCCTTCGCCGGCCTCGCCAACCGCCTGCCCGCCATCGAACTCACCGACAACCGCCGCCAACAGCAGCCCTGGGAGATCGTCGCACTCGACGAACTACGACACGGCGACCTGACCGCCGCCGTCGACGCCTACCGGACGCACGGCCGGCTCGTGGTCGCCGACACCGCCGACCACCTACGCGAACAGCTCGTCGGGGACTGGTGGCACGCGAACGCCGAACACGGCACCGACGCGGTCATGGTCGCCGCCCGCCGCACCGACATCGACGACCTCAACCGCCGTGCCCGCATCCGTCTTGCGGCGGACGGCCAACTCTCCGGCCCGGCCCTCGACCTCGGCGGCGCCGAGTTCCGGGTGGGGGACCGCCTGCTGTGCCTACGAAACCACCGCCACCTCGGCGTGCTCAACGGCACCCGCGGCACCGTCACCGACATCGACCACCACGACCGAAGCCTCGCCTTCCGCCGCGACGACAACGGTCGGCAGGTCCGGCTGCCCGCCGACTACCTCGACGCCGGCCACGTCACCCACGGCTACGCCCTGACCGCCCACAAAGCCCAAGGGCTGACCTGTGACGCCACGTTCGTGCTCGGCAGCGAAGAGATCTACCGCGAATGGGGCTACGTCGCGCTCTCGCGCGGCCGGACCAACAACCGGCTCTACCTCACCGCCGATCACCTCGACCACGAACAGCCAGACGACCCGACGCATCCCGAAGTCCACCAGCACGACCCACGCACCGCCGACGAACGGCTCCTCGCCGACCTGCACCGCAGCCACCGCCAAACCCTCGCCCTCGACCACCTCCAGCCGTCTGACCGTGACCCGGCCGGAGTCGACCTCGAACGACCAGCAGGTCCCGCCCCGCACCTGGTCCGCGCGCTCGGCCCCCGCCCGCACGACCCCGACCCCCAACACATCTGGGACACCGCCGCAGGCGTGATCGAGACCTACCGCGCCGAGCACGGCATCGACGACGAGCTGTTGCCGCTCGGACCGTTGCCCGACCAAGACGACGCCCGTGCCGCCTACCAGCAGGCCGTCCACGCGCTGCTCGCCGGCCGCCGTGCCCTACGCGACCACACCCCCGACCAGCCACGTGACCGAGACCGTGACCTCGGCCGCGGCGTCGCCTGAGGGGAGGACCACCGATGACCGATTTGAGACCGACCGACCTGCAGGTACGGGCAGACATCTACAAGATCGCCAAGGCCTACCTCGAGACCGAACGTGGCCTACGCCCGCCAGAACACCTCGAACGGTTCCTCACCCCTGCCGAGTACCGCCGCCACCGCAAACAACCCGTCGACACTCGCATCCGGACCGGTGAGACGGTCCTCCCCACCGACGTGGGCCGCATCCACCTCGACCGGCACCTGCCCGGCCAGATCACCGCGACCATCACCACCCGCGAGACCGACGACCGGTGGGGAGCCCTCGTCCTGCACTTCGCCCGCGACCACGCCGGACGGTGGGGCATCGACCAACTCGAACGGCTCACACGCCCCTCGATCGCCCGCCAGCAGACCCGCCAACCGGCAGGCCACGCCGACCTCGACGAGCAGATCGGCCGTGTCGAGGGCGAGCGCCGGCTCGTCGACTCCGCCCTACGCGCCACCCGAACCCGACTCACCGAACTCCGTCGCGCCGCCGCCCCGGCGACCGCGACCGATCGCGACACGATCCGCCAACTCCGTGACCAACAACGGACCTGGAAGCATCGGCGACAAGAACTTGACGAAGAACTCACCGAACTCCGTCAGCTCCGTGACCTTCGCCGCGACCTCGCCGACGTCGACCTCCGGCACGAGGTGCACCCCACCGAGCTTGACGGCGGCCAGCTCGAAAAGCTCCTGGGACCTATACCGGACGACGACTGGCGACAGGGGCTGCGGAACGGGGTGATCGATGAGATCCACACCTACCGGCGACGCTGGAACGTCACCGACGCGCGCAGCGTCCTCGGACCCGTCCCCGACGATGCCGACCATCAGCATGATCGCGACGAACTCGCCCAAACTCTCCGAGCCGCCGCGAAAGCCCTCGGAACACATCGACGACAATCCCCGGCGCGAGACGGCGTGGACCGCCAGGCCGACCATGCTCAGTCGCGAGGACCCGAACGTTGACCGGACTCGCCCACCTCACGGAGCCACGCGGCGACCTCGCGAGCATCGCCGCCAGGGCCCTCGTCAGGAGACGGCAGCGCGGACGGCCATGCCGCCAAGTCATCGACGCCGAACACCCGCATCAAGTGCTGCCACAACACGTCCCGAAAGCCCTCCCAGTCCGTCGCAGGATCGTGCAGAGCCCGAGCCACCTCGACCGCATACAGGTACTCAGCCCGATACCCATCCGCGTCGCCGTCGAACAGCGCGTCCGTGACCATGTCCACCTCCGATCCGTCGCACCGGGATACACCAGCGGCTTGGTCTTGCCAAGCCCGGCCACGAGCGGCCTGTTGATCAGCCGTGCTCGGGTCGATCGTCAGAGCGTCGAACCAAGGTCGGAGGCGACGCCGGGGTAGGTGGGGGTCCTGGACCTCTTCGCCGGCGGGTGGTGAGGCTGAGCTTGATGGCAAGCCCCCGAAAAATCGATTCATAGGCCAAGCGGAAGCCGTGACTACGGGCCGCTCCGTTTGGTCAGGGAGGCGCGCATAGCACTCCGGCTGCGTGACGCTGGGAATCAGCCGTCGGTTCCGAAGTCTGAGATGGCAATGGTGCCGTCACAACCGAGGAGATTCCAGGTTGTAGGCGATCTGCCACACGTGTCCGTCGACGGAAACACGGCAGCAGACGACGCCTTGCCAACTAGGGTGAGGTTCTCTCTCAGCTTGGGGGCCAGGATGGCGAAGCGGATCAAGTGCCCAGCGTGCGGGACACGAGGCGAACTTGGTGACGACAGCAGCTTCGAGGTCCGTGGGCGGGCACAGAACCGGGCTGTGCAGAAGTGTCTCGTCTGCGGGTCTGGTTTGTTCGTGAAGCTGCCCTCTGGTCGGACGGAGGTCATCCCGCATGACCTGTGGATCAAAATGCAAGACCGTTGGGACCATGAGTTTGGGGTCGACGCCGTGCCCGATAATCGTGGAGAGGAAGACGCCTACCCTGCGGTGACACAGGCCGTCCAGGAGCTCTTCGATGCGACCCCCGACGAGCTGTCCCTGTACCTTCTGGTGCTCGCGTCGGCAGCGCAGGATGTCGCAGCAGCCGCGCTGAGGCAGGTGGCTGCCGGTGACCCGGACGCGTGGGCTGAGCTGGATGTCGAAGCCGCGAAGGCTGTCGTCCGCTGTGGGGCGGCGTACTTCGTTCTGGCGGCCACGAACGACGAGACGCTCCGGCGCTACTTCTCCGAATGGCTTGATCTTCGGCCGTCGCAAGTATCCGACGCTGTGCTCGCGGTCTATACGGAAACGTTTCTGACAAGTGCAGAGACCGATCTCGTCGGAACAGTGAAGTCCAGGTGGGATGACGAGGATTCACAGGGATATGCGATGGCCATCGGGCGGATGATGTGGCAGGCCGGGGGCCGAGAGGGCACGCCGCCAATCACGGACGTAATGCAATGGCGCGTTGCCCTACATGGTCTGCGAGAACCGTTCGGTCAGCACTTCATGTCCGAACTGGAGCGTTTCGCTGAAACCTAGAGCCTTGCGCCTCACGGACAGGCGAGGCATGAGCAACTATTTTTCTCTGGCAGTACAGCTGAACGCGTGCGATCTCGACGGCCTCGGTAGGCGTGAACACGATGGCGGCCAGGGCGAGGGGTTGAGGAGCTCGTCCGCGTCGCCGATGACGCCCGGAGCTTGGGCTGAGCTCGGACGGAGGTCGAGCAACTCGCACCCGGCGCCCGCCGGTGTGCATGCGACGACCAGACACGTGAGCGGGTGACGTGTCCAGGGAATGTGGCGACGCACCCGACTTGCCGCAAAAGGCGTCAGCGGTCAAGGTGGTGTGATCACGTATCGAAACCACAGCGGCACCGTGTCGGCACTGTGCTGTCACGGAGTAGGCCTCCCCGAGGGGATAACTGCGGAGCATGGCTCGTGACCTACATCGACTTTCGGGGCACATTCCGGATCCAGTGGGCGGACGGAAGCAGCGGGAAGACGCGTTTCCTCGGGCTGGAGCCAGACAAGCGGCGGCTTTGGCTCGTGCCAACCAACTCGTCCTTTCGGTCTCCGCACGTAACGGGGAGTACCCGCTCACGCGAGCTGAACCTCGACGAAGTCACCGACATCTGGCGGCGGCCGCCGCGGCTCCTCGAGAAGCGCAGCCAGTTGGTGCTCGAGTTCCAGGTGCATGAGAAGAGCACTCCGGCTCGATTGCGGATCTCGGAACCCAAGCGGCAGGGCCGGCTTGATGAGGTTGAACAGGCGATCCGCTCGGCTTGGGGCGGCTGGCGTCCGGAGGTGCTCGAAGACGATTGGGATGATGACGACTGGGCCGAGACCTCGGGCGCAGACGAGTCAGATGAATCCGACGAGTGACTGCGGTCCGCGGCCGACAGCCAGCTAGCTAGGGGCCTCGGCGCAGATGCTCGTGCACGGATCGGTGGTCGCCGCGCTCAACGCAGCCGCAGCCGACGAGGCGACCGATGGTCCCGCATCCAACTCGGCACGCCACCGTGCCCGACGAATCTAACGACGAGCTGTGTGTCACGGCCAACGACCGGCTACTCGCGCTCGGCCGGCGCGGTGCCCGGGTTCGGCCTGGGGGCTGGCCCGGCCGGCAGCGGTCATTGGCGCTACCCGCGCGAGACCGTGACTTCGCGCGGACGGACATGTGTCGTCCTTCGCACATAGCCTTCGCTGACCATAGGTTCAGTCGAGTGCAGCGAGATGGCCATGGCAACCAGTGACGACGTCTGGCTGCGGACAGACCTGGAGCACGAGGCGGTCGCGAGCCTTCGGTTCTGTCGCCGCCAACTTGAAGCCGCCGCCAGTGACTCCTACGAAATGAAGTGGGCGGCGCTTGCTGTGACGGAGGCCCTGTCAGCCTTCGTTGTGAAGACCTACCGCAGTGTCGACCTTCTGTACTGGGACGAC
>Ga0208490_101007_pt1 | contig 12260 bp, 12 predicted proteins | sample SubbioAug_CSWold_FD_184818 | JGI IMG/M metagenome (GOLD analysis project Ga0208490, IMG submission 184818) | Serpentinite rock and fluid subsurface biosphere microbial communities from McLaughlin Reserve, California, USA - CR11Aug_CSWold (SPAdes) | ecosystem: Environmental > Terrestrial > Deep...
CACGAGGCCCCGATCGCCATGCCGATGGCGGCGAGTTCATCCTCTGCCTGGACGATGGCGAAGCGGTTCCGGCCCGTCTCCGGGTCGGTGCGGAATGTCTTGCAGTGCTTCGCGAAGGCCTCGGCCACGGAGGTGGAGGGGGTGATCGGGTACCAGGCGGCGACGGTCGCTCCCCCATAGACGCAGCCCAAAGCCGTCGCATCGTTGCCCTCGACGAAGATCCGCTCGCCCACGCCGTCGGCGCGGCGCACCCGCAGGCCGATCGGGCATTCGAGATGCTCCAGCGCGTAATCGCGCCCGAGATGCAGGGCGCGGAGATTTGGAGCGATCAGCTTGTCCTTGCCCCTGAACTGCTCCCCGATCAGCTCCTCGATGACGCCGGGCTCGATCTCGAGCAGGGCGGAGAGCGCTCCGAGATAGATCACGTTCTTGAACAGCTGGCGCTGCTTCGGATCGGAGAACTCGCGGTTGGCGATGGCCGTGAGCGGCACGCCGATCACGGTGATGTCGTCCCGGAAGCGCGAGGGCGGAAGCGGCTTGGTCGAATCGTAGAGCAGGTAGCCCCCCGGATCGATGCTGGCGACATCTTTTGCCCAGGTCTGCGGGTTCATGGCGACCATGAGATCGACACCCCCGCGACGCCCGAGCCACCCCGCCCCGCTGACGCGCACCTCGTACCAGGTCGGCAGGCCCTGGATGTTCGAGGGGAAGATGTTGCGCGAGCAGATCGGGACGCCCATGCGCAGGATTGACTTGGCGAAAAGCTGGTTGGCGCTGGCCGATCCCGAGCCGTTCACATTGGCGAACTTGACGACGAAATCGTTGATACACGCTACTTGCGACATCCCGGCCCCGCATATGTCACTTCCAGAAGGAACTTCTGCATGTCCCACGCGGCGGTGGGGCAGCGTTCGGCGCACAGCCCGCAATGCAGGCACATATCCTCGTCCTTCACCATCACGCGCCCGGTGGCGAGATCGTCGGAGACGTAGATCTCCTGGCCGAGGTTCAGCGCGGGCAGCTTGAGCCGCATGCGCAGATCCTGCTCCTCGCCGTTCTCGGTGATGGTGAGGCAATCGGTCGGGCATACATCGACGCAGGCGTCGCATTCGATGCAAAGCTTCGTCGTGAACACCGTCTGCGCATCGCAGTTGAGGCAGCGTTGAGATTCCCGGTAGGCGAGTTGCCGGTCATAGCCGAGCTCGACCTCGACGCGCACATCCTTGAGCGCGATCGCCCCATCCTCCAGCGGCACCTTGTAGCGGTGGTCGGTGGTGATGTCGTTGTCGTAGCTCCACTCGTGGATGCCCATCTTCTGGCTGATCAGGGTCGTGCGGGGCGCTGGCCGCTCGTGCAGCTCCTCGCCATGGCAGAACTTGTCGATGGAGATCGCGGCCTCGTGCCCATGGGCGACGGCCCAGATGATGTTCTTGGGCCCAAACGCCGCATCGCCGCCGAAGAACACGCCCGGGAGCGTCGACTGGAACGTCACCGGATCGACCACCGGCATGCCCCATTCGTCGAAGGCGAGACCGATATCGCGCTCGATCCACGGGAAGGCGTTCTCCTGCCCGACGGCGATCAGGACGTCGTCGCAGGGGATGTGCACATCCGGCTCGCCCGTGGAAACGAGGCGGCGGCGTCCCTTGTCGTCGGTCTGCGCAGCTACCTTCTCGAACAGCACGCCCGTCAGTCGGCCGTGCTCGTGCGTGAATTCCCTGGGCACGAGGAAGTTTGTGATGCGCACGCCCTCGTGCATCGCATCCTCCTTCTCCCAGGCGGAGGCCTTCATCTCGTCGAAGCCCGAGCGCACGACGACATCGACCTGTTCGCCGCCCAGCCGCAAAGCCGTGCGGCAGCAATCCATCGCGGTGTTGCCGCCGCCGAGCACGATCACGCGCCGGCCGATCCTTTCGACATGCTCGAACGAGACGCTGGCGAGCCAGTCGATGCCGACATGCACGTTCGCCTTCGTCTCGGCCCTTCCGGGGATGTCGAGATCGCGACCGCGCGGGGCGCCGGTGCCGACGAAGATCGCGTCGAAGCCTTCGTCCACCACCGCCTTCAGGCTCCCGACATATTCACCGAAGCGGGTCTCGACGCCCATGTCGAGGATGTAGCCGACCTCCTCGTCGATGACCTTTTCCGGCAGGCGAAAGCGCGGGATCTGGCTGCGCACCATCCCGCCCGCCTTCGCGTCACCGTCGAAGACGACGACTTCGTAGCCGAGCGGCATCAGATCGCGCGCAACCGTCAGCGAGGCCGTTCCCGCGCCGATCAGCGCGATGCGTTTGCCGTTCTTCTCGCGGGGGATCTGGGGCAAGCGGGAGCGGATATCGCTCTTGTTGTCGGCCGCGACGCGCTTCAGCCGACAGATCGCGATCGGCTCCTCCTCGACGCGGGTGCGTCGGCAGGCAGGCTCGCATGGGCGATCGCAGGTGCGCCCGAGGATGCCGGGGAAGACGTTCGAGCGCCAGTTCACCATGTAGGCGTCGTCGTAGCGTCCGGCGGCGATCAGCCGGATATACTCCGGCACAGGCGTGTGGGCCGGGCAGGCCCACTGGCAATCGATGACCTTGTGGAAGTAATCCGGGTGACTGACATCCGTCGGCCTCACGCGCATCTCCCTTGCCGTACGGCAGGACGCCCGCGAGAACGCATGTGAGAACAGACGCAAAACGCAGGAACGCCATCGCCGTTTTAAGGATTGCACTCCTTAATCATCCTTTACGCAAGAAAATTCGGATAAAATTCGCCCGAATACGCGCCCGATGCCCCGCAGGCGTGTCGACTCGCAGGACGGAACTATTTCCGATCGTGCGCCGTAGTTGTATTTGCGATTTCAACCGCCATCGCCAGCCTGTACAATGAGCGTTTCATCGAATGCCGGGCGGTACCGGAACGAAAGGCAGGCGTCACATGACCTATACTCTGCTGAAGCTCGCACCGGGCGCGTATGATCTGGATCTGGACGGATCCATCGTCGGGCGCGTCGTCCGCAACGTTGCCTCGGGCAGCAAGTGGCGGGCGGAACTGCTGAACCCCGCATCGGGCGTTCCTGCGCCGTTCTCTGACGTCGAGCAGATCTTTCCCACCCTGGACGAGGTCTGCCGGTGGCTTGGCAACGCCGAAGTGCGCGACGACCTGCACGCCTGAGGCTTCGCGCACGGCGAAGAACACATCGTCGTCGCGGAAAGCGCCGCCCGCCACGGGGCCACGCGATCTACGGCGTCAAGCCCGTCTGAGCGCTTCACCCTCCGCTCGCAAGCGGCTGAAGACGAACGCGTTCGGGCAGAACTCCGGCGGCGCGGCGCCCGGCGGCGCGGTTCGCAGCCAGCGGGCGCATTCGCCGTCGTGCCTGCATTCGAGACAATCCCTGCGCGCGGCGGCGAAGGTTCTGCCGCGGTTCTCGCGCGCCAGCGCCAGCTGATCGACCTGCGTCCGCTGCAGCATGCCGTCCATCATGCCGGCCTGTCGAACGACCCGCAACCTCATCGACCACTTCATCCTTTGCCTCCGTTTTTCCAGAACGTGCAGACCAATGGCCCCTCATCCGAGGCTGATCGGGCTCCGACTCTTCTGTTTCAAGAATGCACCTGCGGTCGAGACGGTCGTTGCGCTGAAGCAAACACGGGTGTGAGGAGGGCGCGGGAACCATTCGACCGGCAGGGGTGTTCCTGCCATGCTTCCTTCCCCCGCCTTTTCGTGCGCCCGGACCGGGAGACGCAACATGACGAACCCGCACGATTTCGCCGACCGCCTTGCTGCAGGGCGTCAGCTCGCCACGCGGATCCTGACGCTTGATCTCGCCGATCCCATCGTTCTCGCTCTTCCTCGCGGCGGCGTGCCGGTGGCCTTTCCGGTCGCGAAGGCGCTCGGGGCACCGCTCGACCTCGTCCTCGTGCGCAAGATCGGCGCTCCCGGCCATCCCGAATTCGGGATCGGGGCGGTCGTCGACGGCGCGAACCCGCAGGTGGTCCTGAACGAAGAAATCGTGGCGCAGCTCGGTGTTTCCCCGGCCTACATCGCGGAGCAGGTCCGGCGGGAACTGGTGGAGCTGGAGCGCCGCCGGGCGCGCTATCTCGGCGACCGCGCCCCCCTGGCTCTCACTGGACGCAACGTCGTCCTCGTGGATGACGGCATCGCCACCGGGGGGACGGTGAAGGCGGCGCTCGGCGGAATAGCCCTCGCTCACCCCTCGCGGCTCGTCCTCGCCGTACCGGTTGCACCAAGGGAGGCCATCTCGGAGCTGAGGGGCAAGACCGACGAGATCATCTGCCTCTCGACGCCGGAGCCTTTCCACGCCGTCGGCCTGCACTACGCGGATTTCGCGCAGACCAGCGACGAGGAGGTGATTGCTCTCCTGGACGAAGCGCGCGGTTGGGTCGGTCAGGAGCCCCGTGGCCCGGAATGAGCCGGTTGCCCCGGAACGCCGTTCTCGCTCGCACGATAGGGTCGCTTCAGCGCTCGCTCGATCATCTCCAGGCGGTCCTGACCGTAGAACATGTCGCCGTCCACGAACCATGTCGGCGAGCCGAACACGGAGCGCTCGATGGCCTCGCGCGTGTTCGCCGCGTAGGCCGCATGAACCTCCGGATCGCCGCGTGCGGCGTCCAGCAGCGGCACGGGGTCGTATCCGGCCCGGCGAGCCAGCACGGTCAGCGTTTCGGGATCGGCGAGATCGGCGTCGTCGCGCCAGTGGCCCTCGAGCAGGGAGTGGGCGAGGAGATCGACATCGAGACCGGCGCGAATTCCCGCGATGATCAAGCAATTGGGGAGCGTGATGTCGTTGCGGTGATGCGTCGGCATGTGGCCCATCACCGGTGCGTCGCGCTCCTCGCTCCAGCGATCGATCTCGCGGCCGAAGAAGTAGCCGATATGCGCCGCGCTGCGCTGGCCGAAGGGCTGCGCGCCGCTTTCACGCACGACCTGCCGCAGGTCCATCGGGCGATGAGCGATGCGGCGACCCGCCGCCCGGGCGATCGTCATAAGCCGCATGGAGCCGAGATAGGCGAAGGCCGAATGCGCCGAGTAGAAATACTCGATCGTTCCGCTCATTGAACACATTCCGTTTTCAGCGGACGCAGGAGAACGCCGTCGGCTTCAGGATGAAGTTGCTGACATGCGTGATGATCGCGCCGTCCTTCTCCGTCTCCGCCTTCTTGCGCACCCATTCCGGATCGGCGATGAATGCCGACCAGATCCGCTCGCGCTCCGCCAGCGATTCCCATTCCAGCAGGTAGTAGAGATCGGCGTTCGAATCGCCGATTTCGACGGTCCAGAAGCCCGCCTGGCGAATCTTGAAGCGCTCCCAGATCCCGAGCGTGATCGTCTCGAAGCGGTTGAGAAGCGCGGGCATGCGGCCGGGGACCGTGTGGTAGATGCGAAGCTCGTGGATCATGAATGGGCATCCTTGCTGACGACCGAGTGTCGCTTGCCCGCATTGCTTCCACAAGCGGGCCGGAAGCACTCCCGGGCTTGGCGCTTTGCCGGTTGTGCAGAATGCCACCGGCTGCTCCGCAGCTGGCACGACTATTGCTCACTCTCGGAGACAGGCAACAGCTGCAGCTCGCAGGAGAAATCGCATGACAAGCCCTGGCGCATTCGACGCCGAAAAGCTCATCGACGCCATGGCCCCGTTGCTCGGCCTCGCCATCACCGACGCAGACCGCCCCGGGGTGCGGGCTCACCTCGAAACGGCGGCACGGCTCAACGGGCTCGTCGAGGCTTTGATCATCGCCGATTCGGTCGAACCAGCTCCGGTCTTCGTTCCGGAGATGCGCGAGGTCAAACGATGAAACAAGCGATGAAGCTTGCGATGAACAGCGCTACCGATATCGCATCCGCCGTGCGGGCGGGCCGCATCTCCGCGCTGTCGGTACTGGAGGACGCGCTCGTCCGGATCGACGCCGGCGCGGCGCTGGGCGCATTCACCGATCTCTGCACGGAGCGCGCACGTGCAGCTGCGGCCTCGATCGACGCAAAAGTCGCAGCCGGCGAGGATCCCGGGCCGCTCGCGGGCGTGCCGGTCGCAGTTAAAAACCTGTACGACATCAAAGGATTGACCACCCGCGCCGGATCGCGCATCAACCGCTCGCACCCTCCCGCCTCGCAGGACGCGACGCTGGTGGCGCGGCTCGAAGCAGCCGGGGCAATCATCGTCGGCGCGCTCAACATGGGCGAGTACGCCTACGATTTCACTGGCGAGAACGTCCATGACGGCCCCTCGCGCAACCCGCATGCCCCCGACCGGATGTCCGGCGGATCGTCGGGCGGATCCGGCGTCGCGGCGGCGGCGGGGCTCGTCGCGATCGCGCTGGGGACCGACACGAACGGCTCGATCCGCGTACCCTCGGCGCTCTGCGGCTGCTTTGGCCTGAAGCCGACCTATGGCCGCCTGCCGCGCACCGGGACCTTTCCCTTCGTCGCCAGCCTCGATCATGTGGGGCCGATGGCGCGCTCGGTGATGGATCTGGCGCTCTCCTACGACGCCATGCAGGGCGCCGACATCGGGGACCCCGGCTGCGCAGGTCGCCCGATCGCGCCGACTTCGAGCGAATTGGCCAGGGGCGCCGGGGGACTGCGCATCGCCGTCGCCGGCGGATATTTCGCGCGCGGCGGAGAACCTGCCGCCTTCGAGGCGGTGGCGCGGGCGGCCCAGGCCCTTGATGCGACGAAAATTGTCGAAATCCCGGATGCGGGCGTTGCGCGCGCGGCCGCCTACATCATCACCATGGCGGAGGGCGCAGCGCTGCATCTCGACCGGCTGCGCTCGGCCGGCCCCGATTTCGATCCGGCGGTGCGCGAGCGCCTGATCGCCGGGGCCATGCTCCCGGCGGCCTGGGTGCAGAAGGCCCAGAAGTTCCGCCGAGTCTATGCGGAGCGGGTATCGGCGCTGTTTGCGGATGTCGATGTCATCCTCGCTCCTGCGACCCCCTGCCGCGCGCCGCTGATCGGCCAGCAGAGCTTCGTGCTCGATGGCGTCGAGATGCCGGTGCGGCCCAATCTCGGCGTATTCACCCAGCCGATCTCGTTCATCGGCCTGCCCGTGGTGACCGCGCCGGTGTTTCTGGAGAAGGGCGCGCTGCCGCTCGGCGTCCAGGTGATCGCGGCACCCTGGCGGGAGGATCTCGCATTGCGGGTCGCGCAGGCGCTGGAGACGCTCGGCGTCGCCACATCGCCCGTGGCGCTCCAGCCAGACTGACGCCGGTGGCGCGGAGAAGGATTACACGCGCCGCTTTTTCTTGCATACAATCTGCCGATAATGCCCAACAAACAGGCGTCTGCGTGACGCCGACAAGGAGCAACGCGTGCCGCGGCTTTCCACCATCCTCTCCGAGCATCTCTCCGGCGCACGCCGCCCGAGCGAGACCATCGCCGCGTGCTATGCCGCGATCAGGGCGCATGACGATCCCGCCATGTTCATTGCGCTGCTTCCCGAAGACGAGGCGATGGCGCAGGCGCTGCGGCTGGAGCGGGAGGGGCCGCACGGGCGGGCGCTGTGGGGCGTACCGGTGGCGGTCAAGGACAATATCGACGACGCCAAATTCCCGACCACCGCCGCCTGCCCGGCCCATGCCTATCGACCGGAGCGCGATTCCACCGTCGTCGCGCGGCTGAAGGCTGCCGGCGCGATCGTCATCGGGAAGACCAATCTCGATCAGTTCGCCACGGGGCTCGTCGGCGTGCGCTCGCCCTACGGCGTCCCGCGCAACGCCCTGCGGCCAGATCTCGTGCCGGGCGGCTCGTCCTCGGGATCGGCGAGCGCGGTATCTGCGGGGATCGTGCCGATCGCGCTCGGCACGGACACGGCCGGCTCGGGACGCGTTCCGGCGGGGCTGCAGAACATCGTCGGCCTCAAGCCCAGCCTCGGCCTCGTTTCGACGGCAGGCGTCGTGCCCGCCTGTCGCACGCTCGACTGCGTCTCGATCTTCGCCCTCGATATCGACGACGCCTTCCGCGCCCTCCAGGTGATCGCCGGCCCGGACGAAGCCGACGCCTTCTCGCGGCCCGTTGCGCTTGGAAACATGGGGGATGTCGCGCCCGGAACGCGGATCGGCGTCCCGCGCGTGCAGGATCTCCATTTCGGCGGCGACGGGGCCGCGCGGGCAGCGTTCGCGACCGCGGTCGCCCGCCTGCACGCGCTTGGTTTCGAAACGACCGAGATCGACTACACCCCGTTTCTCGAGACGGCGAGGCTGCTCTACGAGGGGCCGTGGGTGACCGAGCGCTGGCTGGTGACGCGCGATCTCCTCGAGCACAACCCCGACGCCATCCACCCGGTGACCCGCACCATCGTCGAGACCGGGGCAGCGCGGACTGCGGGCGAGTTCTTCCTCGCCCGCTACAAGCTCGCGGATCTCGCCCGCGCCGCCCGCACGGTGCTGAGCCGGATCGACATCCTGATGACGCCGACGGCGCCGCGCCCCGTGACCCTCGTCGAGATCGAGGCTGATCCGATCGGCGCAAATTCCATGCTCGGCCGCTACACCAATTCCGTGAACCTCCTCGACATGGCCGCGCTCGCCCTCCCCTCGACGCTCGATGATGACGGAACCGCGCGCGGCGTGACGCTCGTCGGACGCTCGGGCTCCGACGCGCTGCTCGCCTCGCTCGGGCGGCTGATGCATCAGGCGGCCGCACTGCCGCTGGGGGCGACGGACGAGAGGCTTGCCCAAGGCGAACCCGCAGCCGCTCCCCCCGTGGGAAGCATCGAGATCGCCGTCGTCGGGGCGCATCTCTCGGGAATGGCGCTCAACCACGAGCTGCGCGACGCGGGCGCAATCTTCGTGCGCAGCGCCCGCACAAGCCCCGATTACCGGCTCCATGCGCTAGCTGGCGGCCCCCCCGCGAGACCGGGGCTGCTGCGGGTCGAGCCCGGGAGCGGCGCGCCGATCGCGATCGAGATCTGGGCCATGCCTCCGGAAGCCTTCGGCCGCTTCGTCTCGCGCATCCCCTCGCCCCTCGGCATCGGGACGCTGCACCTCGAAGACACAACCACCGCGCAGGGCTTCCTGGTGGAGGCGCAGGGCGTGGAGGGCGCGACGGACATCACGGCGTTCGGCGGCTGGCGGGCCTATCAGGCTTCCCGCGAGACGGTGCGATAGACGTCGCGCACCGTATCGATATGCGCCCGCATCGCATCGGTGGCGCGGACGCGGTCGCCGCGCAGGATCGCCTGGAGGACCGCCGCATGCTCGGCGTGCGAGCGCGCGAGGCGGCCGCTTGCGCGGAACTGCGCGTGTCGGAAGGGTGCGACCCGGGTGCGGGTCGCCTGCGCGATGCCTGCTAGATAACCGTTCGCCGCGCCCTCGTAGATTGCGGTGTGAAACGCGATATTGGCCGCGTAATACGGCTCCACCTCCCCAGCCTGCATCAGCGCGCCCATCTCCTGATGCATCGCCTGCAGCGCCGCCCGTTCGGACGGCGTCATGTGGATGGCGCAGAGCCCCGCGCACAGCGCTTCGAGTTCGGCCATGGCGCGGAACATTTCGTCGAGTTCGCGCGGCGTCGGCAGCGCGACGACCGCACCGCGATGCGGGCGCGTATCGACGAGGCCGGACGCGGCGAGCTGGCGGATTGCCTCGCGGACGGGGGTGCGCGAGACGCCGAAGCGGCGCGCCAGCTCCTGCTCGTCGAGAGGCGTTCCCGGCTCGAGAACGCCGGTGACGATCTCGTCGGCCAGCTGCAGTCGAAGGGTTTCCGTCCGAGTGCGCGGCGGCTTGTTGCGTGGCGGGATTGCGAGAAGTGTCTTTTCGCGAGTATCGGGCGTCGTCATGGGGTCACGTCTGAAGGAGCCGGGATCTGGCGGCAACTGGATAGCACTGCCCGCAGAGGAAGTCGCGCGCCGCGCGATCAAAGGTCGTCGATCATGCTGACATGCGCCGAGACGACCCTCCAGCCCTCCGGCATCCGCACCCAGACCTGGCTCTGCCGCCCTAGCTTGCCGGGAATGCTGGGTCGCCGATAGAGCGTGTTCGCCGTCGCCATGTCCTCGCCATAGGTCGTGATGTGCGTCTCCTCAAGGAAACGTTCGAGCCCCACGGACGGACGCGCTGCGCGAAACGCCTTGATCTCGTCGTAGCCATGCAGGTTTTCGCCCACTCCGTAGCGAATCGTGTGCGGCCCATCATGGAACAGCCTGTCGAGGGTTTCGACGTCGTTGGTCACGAGCGCGGTCTCATAGGCGGCGAACGCAGCTTCGACCTCGCGCTTTACGTCGGGAATGTTGATTTGCAAGGCTTGCCTCCATGTGTTTGGGAGCGGATTGTACTCCCGTTCCGTGCCATCAAGTCAGTCGGTGCCAGCTCCGCGTTTTCCCTCCCCTGAGGGGAGGGAGAAGAAAAGGCCAAGCTTCCCAGTCCGGACAAGTTACCCTCCGGCTCCGCCTCGGCCACCGGCGGATGCGGAATCGCCGCCAGCAGCTCGCGCGTATAGTCCTCTCTGGGCGCATCGAGAACCTCGCCCACACTCCCCTGCTCGACGATCCGGCCGCCGCGCATGACGACGACCCTGTCGCAGAGCTGCCGCACCACGGCGAGATCGTGCGACACGAAGAGATAGCTCATGCCGAGGCGCTGTTTCAGATCCTGCAGGAGGTTCAGCACCACCGCCTGCACCGATACATCCAGGGCGGCGGTGGGTTCGTCGAGGATGACGAGCTCGGGTTCGAGCGCGATCGCCCGGGCGATCCCGACACGCGCCTTCTGGCCGCCGGAGAGCTGGTGGGGGAACCGGTCGAGCAGCTCTCGCGGCAGACCGACGAGATCGGCGAGCTCGGCGCAGCGCGTCCGCAACGCTGCACGGGACGAGCTTTCGCCCAGCCGCAGGATCGGGTCCGCGATGGCACGCTCCGCAGTGAAGCGGGGGTTGAGGCTGTCCGTCGGATCCTGGAACACCATCTGAATCCGCCGGCGCATGGGGAGGCGTGCGAAGGTCTTCGCCGGAATGGCCGCGAGATCCTCGCCGTCGAAGATGATGCGGCCCGCGCTCGGGTCGATCAGGCGGGTTAGCATCATCGATGTCGTGGATTTCCCGCAGCCCGATTCGCCCACGAGTCCCACAGTCTCGCCGCGACCGATGGTGAAATCGATGCCATCGACCGCACGAAAACCCTCTTCCGCCGGAACGCTCCGTCCAAACAGGGTGCGCAGGCTCTTGCCCACCCCCGCACGCGGATAGCTCTTCACCAGACCCTCGACGCGTAGCAGCGGCTCGGCGGCGGGCGCCGGGGGCGGCAACGCGGCATTCGACACAGGCGCATTCGGCAGCAGATCGCGCAAACCCACCCCCGGGCGCGGCGTCGCGCGCATCAGCTTGATCGTATAGGGGTGCTTGGGAGCGCTGAAGATGTTGGCCGACGGCGCATCCTCCACCACCTCGCCCTTCTCCATCACCACGACGCGGTCGCAGTAAGTGGCGGCGAGGCCGAGATCGTGCGTGATCAGGATCGTCGACATGCCCCGCGCGCGCGTCAACTCGACCGTCAGCTCCATCACTGCCTTCTGCGTCGTTACGTCGAGCCCCGTCGTCGGTTCGTCGGCGATCAGGAGGCGCGGGCGGCAGGCGAGCGCGAGCGCGATGACGACGCGCTGGCACATGCCCCCGGACAGCTCGAACGGATAGGCGTGCCAGCGAGCGGCGGCGTCTGCGATCCGCACCTGCTCCAGCGCCTCGATAGCCTTCTCGCGCGCATCCGAGCGGGTCGCCTGCAAATGGTGGCGAAGCACGTCCTCGAGCTGCCGCCCAATCTTGCGGATGGGGTTCAGCGCCGCGCGCGGGTTCTGGAAGATCATCGACTTTTCCCGCCCGCGCAGGTCGTACATCTCGCGCTCGGAGGCGTTCCTGACATCGATTCCCGAGAACATGATCGAGCCGTCGGCGATGCGCCCGGCGCGGTCGAGAATCCTCATGGTGGCATAGGCCGTCACCGATTTGCCGGAGCCGGATTCGCCGACGATCCCGACGGTCTCGCCCTTGGCGACGCTGAGATCGATGCAGCGCACCGCCCGCACCTCCCCCCGGCGGGTCGAAAAGGAGACCGTGAGATCGCGGATGTCGAGGAGGGGCACTGCTGTCATGGCGAACCTCAGGTGCGGCGAAGCGGATCGATGAGGTCGCGCAGACCGTCGCCGAGCAGGTTGAAGCAGAACACCGCCAGCATCAGCGCGAGGCCCGGAAACAGCGCGATCCACCACTCTCCGGAGACGATGAACTGCGTCCCCTCGGCCACCATGATCCCCCATTCCGGCTGCGGCGGG
>Ga0208490_101008_pt1 | contig 12233 bp, 13 predicted proteins | sample SubbioAug_CSWold_FD_184818 | JGI IMG/M metagenome (GOLD analysis project Ga0208490, IMG submission 184818) | Serpentinite rock and fluid subsurface biosphere microbial communities from McLaughlin Reserve, California, USA - CR11Aug_CSWold (SPAdes) | ecosystem: Environmental > Terrestrial > Deep...
CGATCGCCCGCACTCGCACGTCATTCCTCTCTTCTGTTTTCAAGGAGCTCAGTGGCAGTCGGAGGAGCGAGTCCTTCCGGTGCTGCCGGAGCGGGCAAGGTAGCGGGGCACTCGATGTGGAGCAAATCCCGTCCGGCGCGCTCCCGAGGGAACCATTGCGCTGGACGTCGTCTGCGGCATCGTTGCCGGCACTGACTCGGCCAGGTGCCCCGTTCCGACCGTGACGGCCGTGCGGGGCGAGAGATCAAGTTACCGAGGCCGGCCCGGAGCGTCAACTCGACGCAGGATCTTTTTCCAGATCCAGCACCGCGAAGGCCTTCCGGCCCCGTGCGAGCAGGACGTAGCGCCCGTGGCGGACGTCGGCCGCGCCGATGGGCTCGCCCTCCTCGAGCCGCCGCCCCGTGACCCGCACCCCCCCGTCGCGCACGAGGCGGCGGGCGTCGGAGTTGGACTTGGCCAGGCCGGTGGAGACGAGGACGGGGACCGGGTCGATGCCGGCCTCGACGGACGCGCCCTCCGGGGTGCCAGCCGTCTCCACCTCGTCGGCGACGACGGCCCAGGCGGCCGCGGAGGCATCGGCCGGGTCGCCGCCGAAGAGCACGGCGGAGGCCTCCGCTGCGGCGAGCGCGGCGTCGGTGCCGTGGACCAGGGCGGTGACCTCGTGGGCCAGGCGGCGCTGGGCCGCCCGCTCCTGGGGCGCGTCGGTGTGGACCGCCGCCAGGTCGCGGACCTCGGCCACGTCGAGCAGGGTGAGCTGCAGCAGGAACCGCTGCACGTCGCGGTCGTCCACGTTCATCCAGTACTGGAAGAACTGGTACGGCGAGGTCTGGGCGGCGTCGAGCCAGATCGCTCCCCCCGTGGACTTGCCGAACTTGGCACCGTCGGCACGCGTGATCAGGGGCCAGGTGAACGCGTGGGCGGTGCGGTGGGACCGGCGGCGGATGAGGTCGACGCCGGCGACGAGGTTCCCCCACTGGTCCGAGCCCCCGATCTGCAGCTCGACGCCCTCGTGCTCGTGCAGGTGCCAGAAGTCGTTCGCCTGCAGGAGCTGGTAGCTGAACTCGGTGTAGGAGATGCCGTGCTCGGACCGCACCCGGGCCTTGACCGACTCCTTGGCCAGCATCTGGTTGACGGTGACGTGCTTGCCGACGTCGCGCAGGAACTCGAGGATGCCGATGCCGGCCGTCCAGTCCCGGTTGTTGACCACGGTGGCGACCTCGCCGACGATCCGCTCCACCTGGGCGCCGATGCCGGCCACGTTCGCGGCGAGGGTCTCGTCGTCGAGCAGGTTGCGCTCCTCCGAGCGGCCCCCCGGGTCGCCGATCATGCCGGTGGCCCCGCCGACCAGGGCGATGGGCCGGTGGCCGGCGTCCGCGAACCGGCGCAGGACCAGCAGGCCGATGAGGTTCCCGGCGTGGAGGCTCGGCGCCGACGGGTCGCAGCCGTAGTACAGCGCCAGCGGGCCCTCGGCGAGGCGTCCGGCCAGCGCGTCGAGGTCGGTGCTGTCCTGCACCAGGCCCCGGGCCTGGAGATCGTCGAGGAGGCTGGTCATGGTCGCCGACAGTACGCGGCGCGCCCCGGGACGCCCGGCCGGCCCGAGCGCGTTTGGCGCACCGGGCCGCCGGCGGGCGAGCATCGTGGGCGTGAGCGCCGCCGCCCCCTCCGAACCCGAAGACCGCCGCCGCAACCTGCGACGCCTCGGGGTCCTCGCGGTGGTGGCCAGCTTCGTCGGGATCTGGGGCTACGTGCTGTTCCTGACGTTCTTCGAGGGGCGGGCCGAGCCCCGGGACCGGCTCGGCGACCGGCGCTTCGCCGCAGCGGCCGAGGAGACCTGCGCGGAGTCCACCGCCGCCTTCGAGCGCCTCCCCTTCGCCAGCGAGGTCGACTCACCCGAGGAGCGCGCCGACCTGCTCGATGAGGGCACCGACGAGCTCGAGCGCATGGTCACGCGCCTCGAGGGGCTGGTCCCGCCCCGTGATGCCGACGAGGCCGTCGCGGTCGAGCGCTGGCTCGACGACTACCGCACCTTCGTCCAGGACCGCCGGGAGTACGCCGACGCCCAGCGGGACCCGTCCAGCGACCGCTACGACCGGCCCTTCGCCGTCACCGACCGCGGCGGCTTCCAGATCGACGTGCTCCTCGACGACTTCGCGCTCGTCAACGACATGGACAGCTGCGAGACCCCGGACGACGTCGGTTAGGGGCGGCGCTTCCGCCGCTCGTGCTCGGGGCGGCGGGCCCACTCCGCCTCGGCGTGCAGCTCGCCGAACGCGGCCAGCCGCTCCGCCGACAGCTCACCGGCCTCCACCGCGGCCAGCACGGCGCAGCCGGGCTCGTGGTCGTGCGTGCAGTCGTTGAACCGGCACTGCGCCGAGAGGTCGTCGATGTCGGAGAACGCGGCGTCGATGGCCTCGGGATCGACGAAGAGCCCGATGGCGCGGATGCCGGGCGTGTCCACGACGATCCCGCCGCCGGGCAGCAGGTGCAGCTCGCGCCGCGTGGTGGTGTGGCGGCCCTTGGCGTCGAAGGCCCGGACGTCGCCGGTGAGGGCGACGTCGGCCCCGGCGAGCGCGTTGAGCAGGCTGGACTTCCCGGCGCCCGACTCGCCCAGCAGCACGACCGTGTCACCGCCGAGGAGGCGGGCGAGCTCGTCGATGCCGTCCCCGGTGCGGGCCGAGACCGCCAGCACCTCGGTCCCCGGGTGCTCGGCGGCGACCGCGGCCTGTCGGGCGCCGGGGTCGCTGACGAGGTCGGCCTTGGTGAGCACGACGGTGGGTTCGGCCCCGGCGTCCCACGCCTGGGCCGCCGCTCGCTGGATGCGACCGGCCTTCACCGGGCGGTCGAGCCCGGCGACCACCAGCACGCGGTCGAGGTTGGCGGCCAGCACCTGCTCGCCCTCCCCCACCGGATCGGCTCGGCGCAGCACCCCGCGACGCTCGAGCACGGCGGCGACCTCGTCGTCGACCACCACCACCCAGTCCCCCACCACGGGCGTCCCGACGCGGTCGGCCCGGGTCCGGGCCGCCTGGACGCCGTCGGCCCGGGCGACCTGGACCCAGCCCCGGTCCTGGCGCACCACCCGCCCCGTGACCCCACCGGGGAGGTCGAGGGCGTCGAGCTCGCCCTGGCGCGACTCGTCCCAGCCCAGCTCGCGCAGGCCCGGCGCGTCGCTCAACGGGCTGCCAGCTCCCGGTGGCGGGCGAGGCCGTGGCGGACCATGCGCCAGGTGCCCTCGTCCAGGTCCAGGCCGGCGAGCTCGTCGAGCGACGCCCACCGCACCTCGTTCGACTCGTGGTTGCCGGCGGGCTGGGCCCCCGGCGGCGCCTGGACGAGGTAGCGGACGTCCAGGTGCAGGTGGGGTCCGTCGTCGGGCGGCGCCACCTCGTGCACGTCGAGGTCGACGGCGGTGGGCAGCACCCGCAGGCCGTCGATGCCGGTCTCCTCGGTCGCCTCCCGCAGCGCGACGGCGGCGAGGTTGGCATCGCCGTCGCAGTGGCCGCCGGGCTGCAGCCAGCGATCCAGCTTGCGGTGGTGGAGCACCACGACCCGGCTCCCTTCGGCGTCGACCACGAGGGCGGAGCCGGTCAGGTGGCCGGTGCGGCACGACCGGTGCAGGGCGTCGTCGTGGGCGTCCACGAAGTCCAGGATCGTGCGCCGGTGCCCCTCGGCCCCCGCGTCCACGTCGGCCGCGGCCACGGCGGCCCGGGCGTCGGCCAGCCGGTCCGAGGCGCGCAGCTCGGGGGCGTCGGCGGCGAGGAGCAGCTGGTCGGTGCCGGGCACGTCCGGAGGCTAGGCCGGTCAGCGGCGGGACACGTTGGGGTCGTCGGCCACGTACCAGCGCCACGGGTGCTCCGCCCCGGCGGACAGACCGATCCGCGTGGCCTGGACCGGCGCCGGCGGCGGCTCGGTGCCATCGTCCCAGAGGCCGACCGGTCCCCCGCCGAGCAGGTCCGACCCGTCATGGTCGCCGTGGAGGGCGAGCGCCTGGGCCAGCTTGGCCGGGCCGCTGCACAGGTCCCGCTCCCGCCGGGCCGCCCCGCCCCGGGCCGCTCGCATCGCGTCGATGCCCTCCAGCGGCGCCAGCGCCCGCACGAGCACCGCGACGCCCTCGCCCTCGTCGCCGCAGACCACGTTGGCGCACCAGTGCATGCCGTAGGTGAAGTACACGTAGAGCAGCCCGGCCGGCCCGAACATGGTGGCGTTGCGCGGGGTCCGGCCCCGGAAGGTGTGCGCGCCCGCGTCGATCGGTCCGCAGTAGGCCTCGACCTCGACGATCCGGCCGCTGCGCCGACCCTCGGGTGTGTCGTGGGCGAGCACCTTGCCGAGCAGCTCCGGTGCGACCTCCCGCGGGTCGCGAGCGAGCAGGGCGCGCTCGACGAGCCTCATCCGTCCTGGGTCTCGGCGAGGGCGCGGATGGCGGCGACCTCCCCGGCGCCCATGTTCGGGTCGAGCACCCGTCGCTCGCACACGTCGCCGAGCGCCCGCCGCGCCGCCTCCCGGTCCACCCCGGCGAGGAAGGCGGCGAGCAGCCGCCGGCGCAGGACCGCGGCCAGGGCCTGGATCACCGGACCGCCCTCGGGCCGGCCGACCGCGAGCAGCAGCCAGGTGGTCGCCAGGTCGTCGGCGCCGTCGCCCACGTCGGCGTTGGACCAGTCGATGACGACGGGACCCTCGGGCGTGCACAGGACGTTGCCGGGGTGCAGGTCGAGGTGCAGGACCCGCCCGGTGCGCCCGGGCGGTGGCGGCACCGAGTCGATGCGCCCGTGGAGGTCGGCCAGCTGCCGGCCGAACGCGCCGGCCCGCCACGGGCGGCTCGGGAGCACCTCGAGCTGCGAGGGCCCCTCGACGCGGTCCATCACCAGGTCCCGGCCGTCGACGTCGTGCACGGCCGGCACCGGGAAGCCGTGCTCGGCCACGTGGGCCATGATCGCCGCCTCGGGTGCCGAGTCGTGCTCGGTGCGGTAGCGGCGCAGGACCCGGCCGCCGCCGACGTCGTACACGTCGGCGGCCCGGCCCCGTCCGACGAGCGGACCGGGTTCAGCCATGGCTCGCCACCGCGTCGCGGAGCTCCTGGGGCACGGGAGCGGTCTCCAGCGTTCCGGGCACGACGCACACGTAGACCATGGTCGCCTCGAACAGCGGCTCGCCCGCCTTCGACCCGCGGTAGGTGACGTCGAAGGAGGTGTTGCCGAAGCGGGAGACCGCGATGTCGATGTCGACGGTGTCGCGCAGCCGGGCGGGTGCCGACCAGGTGATGGAGGCGGCCTTGACCATGGCGTCCCACGAGCCGCTCTCGAACCCCACGGCCAGGTCCCGGAAGAAGGCGTCGGCCAGGTCGTCGCACCAGCGCAGGTACACGCTGTTGTGCACCACCTGTTGCATGTCGCACTCGGAGTAGCGGACGTCGAGGGAGTAGCGCACGGGTCAGGCCTCCTGCAGGCGGCTGCGGTCGGTACCGAGGCGGGCCCGGAAGCGCTCGAACTGGGACGCCACCGCGGCCGGGCCGGCCCCGCCGTGGGTCGTGCGCATCGTCACCGGGACGCCCGGCTCGATGAGGGCCGCCGCGTCAGGGCCGAGGTCCGGGTGCGCGGCCACCAGCTCGGCGAGGGACGCGCCCTGGTCGACCGCCTTGCGGACGAGGGCGCCGACGACGGCGTGGGCGTCGCGGAACGGGGTGCCGGCCCGCACCAGGAACTCGGCCAGGTCGGTGGCCGCGGCGGCGGGTGCGTCGGCGGCCTCGGCCATGCGCTCCGTGCGCATCGTGAGCGTCGCGTACTGCCCGGCCGTCGCCCGCAGCGCGAGGCGCACCTGGTCGACGGCGTCGAACAGCGGCTCCTTGTCCTCCTGCAGGTCCCGGTTGTAGGCGATGGGCAGGCCCTTCAGGGTGGCGAGCAGACCGGTGAGGTCACCGATCACGCGCCCTGCCTTGCCCCGGGCCAGCTCGGCGATGTCGGGGTTCTTCTTCTGGGGCAGCATCGACGACCCGGTGGAGTAGCCGTCGTCGAGGCGGACGAAGCCGAACTCGTCGCTGCTCCACAGCACGATCTCCTCCCCCATGCGGGACAGGTGGATGGCCACCATGGTCACGGCGAAGAGGGACTCGGCGACGAAGTCGCGGTCGCTCACCGCGTCGAGGCTGTTGTCGAACACGCCGGCGAAGCCGAGGTCCTCGGCCACGGACGGTGGGTCGAGGGGCAGCGACGACCCGGCGAGGGCGCCGGCGCCGAGCGGCGACACGTCGAGGCGGCGGCGTGCGTCGAGCAGGCGGTCGACGTCGCGGGCCAGCGCCCAGGCGTGGGCGAGCAGGTGGTGGGCCAGGAGCACGGGCTGGGCCCGCTGCAGGTGCGTGTAGCCGGGCAGGTAGGCGTCGCCGGCCTCCTCGGCCCGGTCGAGCAGGACCTGCTGGAGGGCGACCACGTCGGCGGCGACGGCGACCAGCTCGCGCTTGCACCACAGCCGCAGGTCGGTGGCCACCTGGTCGTTGCGGCTGCGTCCGGTGTGGATCTTGGCGCCGGCCGACCCGGCCAGCTCGGTGACCCGGCGCTCGACCGCGGTGTGGATGTCCTCGTCGGACTCGACGAAGCGGAAGGTGCCGTCGGTGAGCTCGGTGTCGACCTGGTCGAGGGCGGCCAGCACGGTGGTCACCTCGTCCGGGGCCAGGATCCCGACCCGTCCGAGGCCGCGCACGTGGGCCCGGCTGCCCTCGATGTCGTCGGGGAACAGCCGCTGGTCGAAGGGCAGGCTCACCGTGTAGGCGAGCAGGTCCTCGGCCGGACCGGACTCGAACCGCCCGTGCCAGAGCGTGTGGCTGCCGTCGTCCTCGCTCATCGTCGCCGGCTCAGCGCTTCCGCGAGCCGGGGCCCTGGCGCTGGGACCAGGTCTCGATGCCGAGGCCCCACAGCCGCACGAAGCCGGCGGAGTCCTCGTGGCGGAAGGAGTCCTCGGCGTCGTAGGTGGCCAGGCCGTAGTCGTACAGGCTGGAGTCGGACCGGCGGCCCTCGACCTCGCAGGTGTTGGGCGCCAGGTGCAGGCGCACCTCGCCGGTCACGTGCTTCTGGGACTCCTCGATGAACGCGTCGAGCGCCTCGCGCAGCGGCGAGAACCACAGGCCGTCGTACACCAGCTCGGCGTAGCGGGACTCGAGGCGGTACTTCTCGCGCTGCAGGTCGCGCTCGAGGCAGATCGACTCGAGGTCGATGTGGGCCTTGATGAGCGCCAGCGACGCCGGGCACTCGTAGGTCTCGCGGCTCTTGATGCCCACCCGGCGGTTCTCGACCATGTCGATGCGGCCCCACCCGTAGGAGCCGACGAGCAGGTTCAGCTCGTGGATGACCTCGGCGGGCGACTTCGACTCGCCGTCGATGCTCACGGGCATGCCCTGCTCGAATCCGATGGTGACCGTGCGCTCGTCGGTGGCGGTCTGCTTGGTGAGCAGCCACACGCCCTGGGGCGGCTTGGCCCAGGGATCCTCCATCTCCCCGCACTCGATGGCCCGGCCCATCAGGTTGTCGTCGATGGAGTACACCTTCTCCTTCGTGGCCTGGATCGGGATGTCGTGGTCGTAGGCGTAGTAGATCGCCTCCTCGCGGGTCATCCCCCACGAGCGCACCGGCGCCATGATCTCCAGGTCCGGCGCCAGGGCCCGGGTGGAGACCTCGAAGCGGACCTGGTCGTTGCCCTTGCCGGTGCAGCCGTGCCCGACGGCGTCGGCCCCGTGGAACCGCGCCGCCTCCACCAGGTGCTTCACGATGACCGGGCGGGACAGGGCCGAGACCAGCGGGTAGCGGTTCTCGTACATGGCGTTGGCCCGCAGGGCGGGCATGCAGAAGTCCCGGGCGAACTCCTCGCGGGCGTCGACGACGACGGCCTCGACCGCACCGGCGGCCCGGGCGCGCTCCTTCACCACGTCCCAGTCCTCGGCGGCCTGGCCGACGTCGACCGCGAGGGCGATGACCTCGACGCCTTCGTTCTCGATGAGCCAGCGGACGGCGACGGAGGTGTCGAGGCCGCCGCTGTAGGCGAGGACGACTCGCTTGGCCATGGTGGGGCTCCTTCTCGGGTGGTGGTGTGCCTCCGCCGGTGCGACGGGGCGACTGCCAGTTTCTAGAGGGTGGGAAGAACGCGCTGGTCAGAGACCGGCGAGATCGCTGATGCGGTGGGCGACCGACTGGCCGGTGGAGGTCTCGGCGACGACCAGCAGGACCGTGTCGTCGCCGGCGACGGTGCCGAGGACGTCGGGCAGGCCGGTGCGGTCGAGCGCGGAGCCCACGACGTGGGCCGACCCGGGGGGCGTGCGCAGCACGACCACGTTGTGGGAGTGGGCGACCTCGACCACCCACTCGCTGCAGACCCGCCGGAGGTGCTCCTCGGGGGCGACGGCGTCCTTGGGCATGGCCGGCACGGCGTAGACGGTCTCCCCGCCGGGGACGCGCACCTTGATGGCGCCGAGGTCCTCGAGGTCGCGCGAGACCGTTGCCTGGGTGGCGACCACCCCGTCGGCGGCCAGGAGCTCGACGAGCTGCTCCTGGGTGGACACGGCCTGGTCCTCCAGCAGCCGCTGGATGCGGTGCTGGCGCTGGGGCTTGGTCAGGCGGGGACCGCGGGGGGTGCGGGCGTTCGTCACCGGATGGCCTCGATCTCGACCAGCCAGCGGAAGAGCCCGATCATGGCGTGCATGCGGTTGTGCGCCTGCACGAACATCCGCGACTGCGGACCGTCGGCGACCGAGGCCGAGACCTCCTCGCCCCGGTGGGCGGGCAGGCAGTGCATGAAGATCGCGGTGTCGCCGGCGGCGGCCATCACCCGGTCGTCCACCTGGAAGCCCTCGAACGCCCGGCGACGAGCCTCGGACTCCTCCTCCTGGCCCATGGACGCCCACACGTCGGTGTGCACCGCGTCGGCGCCCTCGGCCGCCTCGGCGGGGTGGGTGGTGACGAAGGGGGCGGTGTCGAGGCCGGCGGCGCGCAGGCGGTCGACGTCGACACCGGTGGGTCCGTAGCCGACCGGGGAGGCGATGCGGACCTGCATGCCGCACATGGCCGCGCCGATGCTCAGGCTGCGAGCGACGTTGTTGTAGTCGCCGACCCAGCAGACCGTGCGGCCCGAGAGCTCGCCCAGCTCGCTGCGCATGGTGCGCAGGTCGGCCAGGGCCTGGCACGGGTGGCCGAGGTCGGAGAGCAGGTTGACGATCGGGATCGAGGACACCGCGGCCATGTCCTCGAGGATCTGGTGCTCGAAGACGCGGGCGCCGAGCGCGGCGTGGAACCCCGAGAGCACCCGGGCGATGTCGCCCGCCGGCTCGCGGGTGCCGATGCCGACCTCGGCGTTGGTGAAGGTGAGCGGGTGCCCACCGAGGCGGCTGACGGCCGCCTCCGACGAGTGCCGGGTCCGCAGGCTGGGCTTCTCGAAGTACAGGCCCACGCTGCGGCCGGCCAGCTCGCCGCTGACCGCGGCGTCGGGTGCGGGCGGCGGGTCGCAGAGGTCGAGGATGCGGACCAGCTCGCCGGGTGAGAGGTCGTCGATCTCGAGGAGGTGGCGGGTGGGGATCACGCGTCGCTCCCGGCCAGCACGTCGCCGATGGTGGCCACGGCCTCGTCGATCTCGGCATCGCTCACGGTGAGGGGCGGGGCGAGGCGCAGGGCGCTGGGGGTGACCGCGTTGACCACCAGGCCGTGGTCGAGCAGCTCGGCGGCGACGGCCTTGGCGTCCCGGCCCAGCGAGGCGGTGTCGAGCTCGGCTGCGACGAGGAGCCCGAGGCCTCGCACGTCGGTGACCGCCGGCAGCGCGAGCAGGGCGGCTCGCAACCGCTCCCCCGCCCTGGTGGCCACGGCCGGGATGTCGAGGCGCTGCATCTCGGCGAGCACCGCCCGCGCCGCCGAGGTGGCGAGGGGCTGGCCGCCGAAGGTGGTGGCGTGGTCGCCGGGCTCGAACGCGGCGGCCACCTCGGCCTTGGCGGCGCAGGCGCCGATCGGCATGCCGTTGCCGAGGGCCTTGGCCATGGTCACCACGTCCGGCTGGACCCCGAAGTGCTGGAAGCCGAACCACTCGCCGGTCCGGCCGAGGCCGGTCTGGACCTCGTCGACCATGAACAGGATCCCCCGCTCGCGGCACAGCCGCTCGACGCCCTGGAAGTACTCGACCGTCGCCGGGTTCACGCCGCCCTCGCCCTGCACCGGCTCGAGGAGCACGGCGGCGACGGAGGCGTCGAGGGCCTCCTCCAGCGCGTCGAGGTCGTTCCACGGCACGTGGCGGAAGCCCTCGGGCAGCGGCTGGAAGGCCTCCCACTTCTGGGGCTGGCCGGTGGCGTGCAGCGTGGCGAGGGTGCGGCCGTGGAACGACGAGAACGCGCAGACCACGTCGTGCTTCCCGCGCCCACCGAACTTGCGGGCCAGCTTGATGGCCGCCTCGTTGGACTCCGCACCCGAGTTGCAGAAGAACGTCTGGTAGCGGGAGGCGTCGGGGTTGCCGGCGCGCAGCAGCTCGTCGAGGGTGCGGGCGACCGCCCAGCCGGGCTCGGTGCCGAACAGGTTCGACACGTGGCAGAGGGTGCGGGCCTGCTCGGCGATGGCATCGGCCACCACCGGGTTGGCGTGGCCGAGGGACACCACGGCGAGGCCGGACAGGAAGTCGAGGTACCGGTTCCCGTCGCCGTCCCACAGCTCGGTCCCCCGGCCCCGGACGAAGCGGACCTGGGGCGGACCGTAGGTGGGCATCAGGGGGCAGGCGTCGAGCTCGTCGGGCGCGCCCATGGCGGCGGCGTGGGCGTGCTGGGTGTCGGTCACGGTGTGGCTCCCCTGGTCTCCCCGGTCTGGGGGTGGCGGGTGATCATGGTGCCGACGCCCTCGTCGGAGAACAGCTCGAGCAGCACGACGTGCTCGAGCCGCCCGTCGAGCAGGTGCGCGGCGGGCACCCCGTGCTCCACCGCAGCGACGGCGGCGTCGATCTTGGGGATCATCCCGCCGGTGAGCTCGCCGTCGGCGATCTTGCGACGCAGCTCGCTGACCGTGGCCGTGCGGATGAGCGAGCCGGGGTCGTCCACGTCCTCGAGGAGGCCGGGCACGTCGGTGAGGTAGATGACCTTCTCGGCGTGCAGCGACGCGGCGATGGCACCGGCGACGGTGTCGGCGTTGATGTTGTACGCCTGGCCGTCGGCGCTGCCGCCGATGGTGGAGATGACGGGGATCAGCTCCTCGGCGAGCAACCGGTGCAGGATCGCCGGGTTCACCGACTCCACGTCGCCGACGTAGCCGAGGTCGGGATCCCGGGCCACCGAGGTGATGAGGCCGGCGTCCTCGCCGGAGAGGCCAACGGCGAGCGGGCCGTGGGTGTTGATGGCGCCCACGATGTCGCGGTTGACCTTGCCGACCAGCACCATGCGGGCGACGTCGAGGGTGTCGGCGTCGGTGACCCGCAGGCCGTCCTTGAACTCGGACCGGATGCCGAGCCGCGCCAGGAGCTCGCCGATCTGGGGACCGCCGCCGTGGACCACGACCGGCCGCAGGCCCACCGCGTGGAGCAGGACGATGTCGGCGGCGAAGGAGTCGGCGAGGGCCGGGTCGACCATGGCGTTGCCGCCGAACTTGATGACGACCACCTTCTGGCGGAATCGCTGGATGTAGGGCAGCGCCTCCAGCAGCACCGTCGAGGTGCTCAGGTCGCTCACGGGAGCAGCCCGGCGAGCGGCAGGCCGGTGGTCTCGGGCAGCCCGGCGAGGACGTTGGCGCACTGGATCGCCTGCCCCGACGTGCCCTTCACCAGGTTGTCGATGGCCGAGATCACGAGCAGCCGGCCGGTGCGCTCGTCGTGGCGCACCGTGAGGTGGGCGCAGTTGGAGCCGGCCACCGCCTTGGTCTGGGGCACGCGGTCGTCGACGACGATGAACGGCTCGCCGGCGTAGGTGTCGGCCAGGCACGACAGGAGGTCGTCCCGGCCGGCGCCGGCCGCGGGCGTGGCGTAGATCGTCGACAGGATGCCCCTCGTCATGGGCACGAGGTGCGGGGTGAAGAGCACCTGGGCTCCGGTGGCCTGCTCGATCTCGGGCGTGTGGCGGTGGTCGAGGAGGCCGTACGCGGTCATGTTCTCGGAGGCGGCGGCGAAGGTCGTGTGGGCCTTGGCCGGGCGGCCGGCCCCGCTGAGGCCCGACGCGGCGTCGACGATGACGCCAGTGGGCTCGACCAGCCCGGCACGGACGAAGGGCGCGAGGGCGAGGGCGGCACCGGTCGGGTAGCAGCCGG
>Ga0208490_101009_pt1 | contig 12214 bp, 8 predicted proteins | sample SubbioAug_CSWold_FD_184818 | JGI IMG/M metagenome (GOLD analysis project Ga0208490, IMG submission 184818) | Serpentinite rock and fluid subsurface biosphere microbial communities from McLaughlin Reserve, California, USA - CR11Aug_CSWold (SPAdes) | ecosystem: Environmental > Terrestrial > Deep...
CAGCGGTGGCGGCACCGCGAGCGGCACTAGCCTCGCCCGCCATGACCGACAGCGGCGGAGCCTCGACACCGGCCAACTGGTACCCCGATCCGCTCGGGCGCCACGAGCTGCGCTACTGGGACGGCGGGCAGTGGACCGACCACGTGTCGGACCACGGTCGCCAGAGCGTGGACCCGCCCTCCCAGGGCACGCACATCCCCACCACGCAGCGGGCGACGGAGAAGATCGCCGGCGACGTGGCCCGGGCCGGCGCCGCTCCGGTGGGCGGGGGTGGCGGCACGATCTTCACCGAGCCGATCCTCGTCGTGAACCAGAAGGCGAAGCTCATCGAGGTCAACAACGAGTACGCCATCTTCGACCAGCACGCGAACCAGATCGGCGCCGTCCGCCAGGTCGGGCAGTCGATGGCCAAGAAGGTCATCCGCGTGCTCGGCAGCTACGACCAGTTCTTCACCCACAAGCTGCAGGTCGTCGACATGGCCGGCAACGTGCTGCTCGCCCTCACCCGACCGGCCAAGGTCCTGAAGTCCCGCGTCATCGTGCAGGACGGGATGGGCAACGAGCTCGGCCAGGTCTCGCAGCAGAACGCCATCGGCAAGATCCGGTTCAACCTGGAAGCCGGCGGCCAGGTCCACGGCTCGGTCAACGCCGAGAACTGGCGGGCCTGGAACTTCAGCGTCCAGGACGCCACCGGCGCCGAGGTGGCCCGCATCACCAAGACCTGGGAGGGGCTGGCCAAGACGATGTTCACGACCGCCGACAACTACGTCGTGCAGATCCACCGGCCCCTCGAGGAGCCCCTGCGCAGCCTCGTGGTGGCCTCCAGCCTGGCCGTGGACACCGCCCTCAAGCAGGACAACCGCGGGTTCGGCTGACGCCTCGTCGGCGGCGGGACCGGAGGCTCGCCCCCCCTCCGGCACCCGGTGCCCTTCCTGCGTGGCAGGCTCCGGCCATGTCCGCGCTCGATCCGCCTCGCTTCGCCGTCGTCGACGCTGTCGCCCGGGCGCTGGCCGAGGACCTCGCCCCGCTCGGGGACGTGACCTCGGCGCTGCTGCCGGGGGACGCCACCACGACCGCCCGGTTCGTGCCCCGGCAGGACGGGGTCCTGGCCGGGACCGCATGCGCCGGCGAGGCGTTCGCGCAGCTCGACGCGGCCGTCGAGGTGACCTGGGTCGCCGACGATGGCGACCGGATCGAGGCGGGGACCACCATCGGCACGGTCGCCGGGCCCATGGCGGCCGTGCTCACGGGAGAGCGGACGGCGCTCAACTTCCTCTGCCACCTCTCGGGCATCGCCACCCTCACCCGGCGGTTCGCCGACGCCGCCGCCGAGGGCGGGTCGGCGCGGATCTGGGACACCCGCAAGACCACCCCCGGTCTCCGCACCCTCCAGAAGGCGGCCGTGCGCGCCGGAGGGGCGGTCAACCACCGCGGGAACCTCTCCGAGTGGGTGATGTTCAAGGACAACCACCTCGCCCTCCTCGGCATCCGGGAGGCGGTGGCGGCCGCCCACGCGGCTTGGCCGGGCAAGCTCGTCCACGTGGAGGCCGGCGACCTCGACCAGCTCAACGAGGCCCTCGAGGCCGGCGCCGACGCCATCCTGCTCGACAACCTGAGCCCCGACGAGGCCCGCGCCGCGGTCGAGGCGGCCGACGCCTGGGCGGCCGAGCACGGCCGGCGGCGTCCGCTGCTCGAGTGCAGCGGCGGCATCACGATCGACGCCGCGGCCGCCTACGCCGCCACCGGCGTCGACCTGCTCTCCACCAGCCAGATCACCCAGTCCGCCCCTGCCCTCGACATCGGCCTCGACATCGACTGACCGGGGTACCGGTTCGCCCCCTTCGGGGTCGGGCTCGTAGCGTCTGCCGCCGTGCTCCTGCTCGCGCTCGACGTCGGCAACACCCAGACGATGATCGGCATGTACGACCTCGACCCCGACGAGGGGCCCAACCGCGCCGACCGGGTGGCTGACACGGACCTCGTCGACCACTGGCGCATCGCCACCAACGTCGAGCGCACCGCCGACGAGCACGCCCTCGTCCTCCAGGAGTTCCTCGCGTTCCACGGCAGCTCGTGGGACGACAACGACATCCAGGGCATCGCCGTGTGCTCCTCCGTCCCCCGGGTCACGGGGTCCCTGCGGCGCATGTCGGAGCGCTACTTCGGGTTCCCGGCGCTCGTGGTCGAGCCCGGCGTCCGCACCGGCCTGCCGATCCTCTACGACAACCCGAAGGAGGTCGGCGCCGACCGCATCGCCGATGCGGTGGCCGCCTTCGACCTCTACGGCGGGCCCACCATCGTCGTGGACTTCGGCACGGCCACCACCTTCGAGGCCATCTCGGCCAAGGGCGAGTACCTGGGCGGCTCCATCTTCCCCGGCATCGACATCAGCCTCGACGCCCTCTTCGCCCGGGCCGCTGCGCTGCGCCGGGTCGAGCTGGTCGAACCCCGATCGGTGATCGGGCGCAGCACCGTCGAGTCGATGCAGTCGGGCGCCATCTACGGCTACACGTCGGTCGTCGACGGCATGTGCGAGCGGATCGCCGCCGAGCTCGGCGCCGAGCCGACCGTCGTCGCCACCGGGGGCCTCTCCGGGCTGATCGGACCGCTGTCGGAGGCCATCGAGCACGTCGAGCCGTGGCTCACGCTCCACGGCCTCCGGCTGATCTACGAGAAGAACCTGACATGACCGACGAACCGCTCCGGTCCGGGACCACCCCGCCCTACCGCTTCGAGGTCACGGCCACCACCGCCGAGCTCCGGGCCGCCCATGACGGCCTCGAGGCGGGGGAGGAGACCGGGATCACGGTCAGCGTGGCCGGGCGGGTCATGCTCCACCGGGCCCAGGGCAAGCTGGCCTTCGCCACGCTGCGAGACGGCAGCGGCGGCGAGATCCAGCTCTTCGCCCTCGCCGCGGTGACCGAGGCGTTCGAGGACTTCACGAAGATCAACCTGGGCGACTGGGTGGGGGCCACCGGCGAGGTCGTGAAGACCAAGCGGGGGGAGCTCTCGGTGAAGGTCCGGTCGTGGGTGGTGCTGGCCGAGACCCGCCGCTCCTTCGGCGACAAGTGGCACGGCATCAGCGACGTCGACACCCGCTACCGGCAGCGCTACGTCGACCTCTGGGCCAACCCCGAGACCCGCACCACGTTCCTGCAGCGCAGCCGCATCATGAGCCTCACCCGACGGTGGCTGGAGGACCGGGGCTTCATCGAGGTGGAGACCCCCGTCTTCCACCCGATCCCGGGCGGGGCGCTGGCCAAGCCGTTCACCACCCACCACAACGCGCTCGACCTCGACCTGTACCTGCGGATCGCACCCGAGCTGTACCTGAAGCGGCTCACCGTGGGCGGCTTCGAGAAGGTGTTCGAGATCGCCCGGGTGTTCCGCAACGAGGGCCTCTCCACCCGCCACAACCCCGAGTTCACGATGCTCGAGCTCTACGAGGCCTACGCCGACTACCACGACGCGATGGCCCTCACCGAGCAGCTCGTCGCCCACCTGGCCCTCGAGCTCCACGGGACGACGGTGCTCGCCTACGGCGGCCGCGAGCTCGACCTCACCCCGCCGTGGCGGCGAGCCACCCTCACCGACCTCGTCGAGGAGGAGGCCGGGATCCGCGTCGACGTGCGGATGCCGATCGATGAGCTGCGCCGCATCGCCGAGGAGCACGGCGTCGAGGTGGAGGACGGGTACGGCCCCGGCAAGCTCGTCCTCGAGATCTACGAGAAGACCACCGAGCACCGCCTCTGGGGCCCGATCTTCGTGCTCGACTACCCGAAGGAGGTCTCGCCGCTGGCCCGGGACCACCGCGAGGTGCCCGACCACGTCGAGCGCTTCGAGGCGATCGTGGCCGGGCGGGAGCTGTGCAACGCCTTCTCCGAGCTGGTCGACCCCGACGAGCAGCGGGCCCGCTTCGAGGAGCAGGCCCGCCAGAAGGCGGCCGGCGACGACGAGGCCATGGTCGTGGACGAGGACTACCTGCGAGCCCTCGAGCACGGCCTGCCCCCCACCGCCGGGCTCGGCATCGGCATGGACCGCCTGGTGATGCTCCTCACCGACACGCAATCCATCCGCGACGTCGTCCTCTTCCCCACGCTCCGCCCCGAGCAGAGCTGACCCGCCCGGCCAGCAACGGTTGGTGGGCAGGGCGGGGCTCGGCGGCATGATGGGCCGCTGTGAGCCAGATCGCCGTCCCCGCCGGGTCCGCTGAGACCCCTCAGGCGGCGCCGGGCGCCGACGGGGTGTGGGCACCGCACCGTCGGCGGCTCACGCTCGGGCTGGTCCTCACGATCACCTTGGTGGCCTTCGAGTCGCTGGCCATCTCGACGGTGATGCCGGTCGTGGCCGACGACCTCGGCGGGCTCGGGCTCTACGGCTGGGTGTTCAGCGGCTTCTTCCTCGGCAGCCTGCTCGGGATCGTCACGGCCGGTCGCAGCGCCGACGTGCGCGGGACGGCGTTCCCCTTCACCGTCGGGCTCGGCCTGTTCGCGGTGGGGCTGCTGGTGGGCGGGCTGGCCCCGTCGATGCCGGTGCTGGTGGCGGCGCGGGTGGCCCAGGGGATCGGTGCGGGGGCCATCCCTGCGGTCGCGTACACGTCGGTGGGCCGCGCCTACCCGCAGCCGCTGCGCCCCCGGGTCTTCGCCGTGTTCTCCTCCGCATGGGTGATCCCCGGGGTGATCGGGCCGGCCGCGGCCGGCGCCATCGAGCACGCGCTGTCGTGGCGGGCCGTGTTCCTGGCCTTGCTCCCCATCGTCCTCGTGGCCGCCGTGATGACGATCCCGCAGCTGTCCCGGACCGTGCCGGAGGGGCAGCCGCCGAAGACCTCGGCCGGGGTGGGGCTGGCGGGACGAGGTCGGTGGGCGCAGCTCGACCGGCGGTTCCTCGCCGTGCTCCTCGTCGCCGGGGTCACCGCCATCCTCGTGACCGCCAACGGCATCCCGCTGGGCGCGGCGATCCCGCTGCTGCTCGTCGGCGTCCCGACGGCGGCGCTGGCCTTCCTGCGGCTCGTGCCCGTCGGCACCGTCCGGTTGGCGCCCGGGATGCCCGCCGCGGTGATGGTGCGGGGCATCCTCACCTTCGCCTTCTTCGGGACCGACGCCTTCGTGTCCCTCACCTACCAGGACGTCCGCGATCAGCCCACCTGGGTGGCCGGGGCCGCTCTGACAGCCGCCACGATCGCCTGGACGGCGGCCGCCTGGGTGCAGGAGCGCTGGATCCACCGGGTCGGGCCCCGCCGCCTCGTCGGGCTCGGCTTCACCTTCGTCGGCATCGGGGTCCTGGGCATGTTCGGGGCCCTCGGACCGCTGCCGGTCTGGCCGTCGATCCTCGTGTGGGCGTCCGCCGGGTTCGGCACCGGCCTGGCCTACTCGCCGCTGTCGGTCACGGTGCTCGGCCTCGCCGAGCCGGGTCGGGAGGGGGCGGCGTCGTCCTCGCTGCAGCTCTCCGACGTGCTGGGCACCTCGCTGGGCACCGGCGCCGGCGGCGCCTTCATCGCCCTGGGCGACTCGAGCGGCTGGGAGCTGCGCTCCGCGCTGACGATCGCCTTCGCCGTCACCCTGGCCGTGGCCGCCGGCGGCGTCCTGGCCGCCCGCCGCCTCCCCGCCGCGCTGCCCGCCGAGCACTAGATCTGTGCGGGTCCTCGAGCGCCATGCGCTCGGGACCACGCACCGATCTGGTGTCGTGCTCAGTCGAAGCGCTCGGCGACGACGTCGACGAGGCGGCGGCCGGACTCGACCGGGCCGAGGTCGTGGCGCTCCATGGCCACGCCGGCGCCGAGGAGCACGCTGCCGCCGAGGGCCAGCCACACCCAGGTGGGGAGCCCCGCGGTCACCGCCAGCGTCTCGAAGCCGACCAGGACCACGAGGAGCCCGGTGCCGAGGAACAGCGGAGCGGCGAGCCGCCACCGGCCACCGGCGCCCACCGCCACGACCCCGACCGCACCGGCCACCAGGGCGTGCCAGCCGGGGCCGCCGGCCAGCCGCTCGAGCAGCGCCGCGCCCCCCAGCAGGCCGACGGGCGGACCGAAGGCGATCCAGCTCCCGGCGCCGCGCTGACGGGCCCGGGCGCCGGCCAGGAGCAGGAGGGCGCACACCGGCAGGAGGAACGGCTCGGGGGCCGCGACGTCGGCCTCGGCGAGGCGCAGCCACAACCCGCCGGTGACGACCGCACCGGCTGCGTAGGTGCCGGGCCAGCTCCGCTGGTGCACGGCCGCCGCCATGGCGATGCCCCCGGTGACGATGAGGGCGTCGGCCAGCGCCACGGGATCGGGCGCGGCCAGGCCGAGCCCGAGCCCGATCGAGAGGCCCACAGCCCCGAGCACCGGGACCGCCCACCGCGGGCCGAGGTGGACGCCGAGCCCGGCCATCACGGCGGCAGCGACGGTGAGGGCCACGCCGCTCGCCGGCAGGCCGAGCCCGGTGGCTCGGGCCAGGGCGGCCACCGTGACCGGTAGTGCCACCGAGGCCCCGAGGGCCACCTCGGGCTGGCGCAGCCGCACGGCGTCGAGCACGGAGCAGGCGGCGACGACCAGCGCGACGAGCCCGACCTCGCGTGCGGTGAGGCCGGCGGCGCTGGCCAGGACGAGCACCCAGCCGAACCGGAGCGCAGTTCCGAGCGGCATCCCGGCGGTGGCGGTCTGTCCGCGGTCGGCCTGCACCGCCAGGACCGTGGCCGCCACCGCGGCCAGCCCGAGCGCCGGCGCCAGCTGGTCGGTGATCTCGACGACGAGGCCCACGGCCAGGGCCCCGGGAGCCAGGGCGAGCAGGGCGAGCACCCAGCCCCAGGCCTCGGCCCGGTCGGCGCCGGGCCCATCTGCGGGGACGGCGAGGGTGCGCCGCACCGCGACCTCCGTGACCAAGGCGGCCCCGGCGACGGCCAGCCCCACGGCCAGCCACGGGACCTGCTCGAACACCATCAGCGGGGCGGCCAGCGCACCGGCGATCGCCACCGGCCGGCTGCCGGGCCAGCACCGCACGGCCCCGGCTTCGGGAGGGAGGCGATCGCGGCCGAGCCCCGCCACGCCGGCGATGGCGAAGGTGGCCACCCCGACGGCCGTGGCCGACCCGGTGGCCAGCGCCACGGCGGCCACGGTGCCGAGCGCCATCCCGACCGTGGCCAGCGCCCGGCCCGGGCCACCGGTGCGCCGCAGGTCACCGGCGAACCAGGCCACCCCGGTGACGGCGGCGGCCAGCGCAGGGCCCGTCGCCGGCGTGTCCACCCAGTCGACGAACAGCACCGAGAGCGCAAGCGCCGGTAGCGAGAGCACGGCGACGACCTCCCCGATGCGGGCCACGACCCCGGACGGTCGCGACCAGAACCCGTCGTGCCGGGTGAGGTACGCCGCCACCTGCACGATGAGGAAGGCGCCGGCGAGCCCGAGGGCGTCGACGTCGGTGCTGGTGCCCGCCCCCGTCCAGCTCACGACCGTCCCCAGGGCGGCGGCCCCGGCACCGAGGAGCACCAGGCCCTGGTCCCCGCGGCGACGGCCGACGGTCGCCAGCACGGCGGCTGCGAGGACACCGGTCAGCACCGCCAGGGCTCGGGGCTGCGGGCCGACGAAGCCGAGCCGCTCCGCCACCGGGGACGTGGCGATCAGCCCTTCGTCGACGGCGGCCAAGAGCGGCGCCGCCCCGGCCAGCCCGGCCCAGGCCAGCGCGGGGCTCGAGTGCCCGACGCCCAGCGCGACGACGGCGAAGACGGCGAGCACGAGCGGGCTCGGGAGGTCGGTGGTGGCCCCGATCCCGCCGGCCAGGGCCACGGCGGAGCCGGCGGCCGCCCAGCGCAGGACCACGGAGCCCTCGGATCGGGCTGCCCAGGCGAAGGTGACGGTGGCGACGAGGCCCTGGGCGAGCAGCATCGTCGACCAGTCGAGGTCGGCCCGGACGCCGATGGCGGCCACGTCGACGGGGACGAGGAACGCGCCCAGGTGGAACAGGGCTCCGGCGCTGGCCGGCAGGGTCGGCTTCAGCGCCCGGCCGGCGAGCAGGCAGGCGCCGGTGGCGGCCACAAGGGCGCCCAGCTTGGCGGCGTCGGGGATGTCGTCCCAGCGCACGGCGGTGAACACGGCCGCGGCGGCGAGGAGGAGGAAGGCGCCGGTGCCGGTCACCCAGACGGCGCCGGAGCGGGTGCGGTCAGGGCCAGATGGGGGTGCGGTGGTGGTCATGCCCCGACCATCCGCCTCGCGCGGGGCCGGGACGATCCTGGGCACCCCCCAGATCAGCCTGGGGGAACCCCCAACGCCAGGGTGTGGGCTACTCGATCCCGTGGTCGAGGGCGTACCGCACGAGCTCCTGGCGGCGGTTCAGGTGGAGCTTGCCGAGGATGTTGCGGACGTGGTTCTCGACCGTCTTCTCGGCGATGAAGAGCTCTTCGCCGATCTCCTTGTAGGTGTGGCCGCGGGCCACATACTGGAGCACCTCCCGCTCTCGCTCCGATAGCGGCTGGGTGGGGCCGGCCGCCTTGGCCATCCGCCGGAACTCGCCGAGCACCAGGGCCGCCAGCGACGGGGAGAACACCGGGTCGCCGTGGGCGGCTCGCCAGAGGCCCTGGCGCAGCTCCTCCGGAGGGGTCGACTTCACGAGGTAGCCCACCGCTCCGGCGGCCACCGCGTCGAGCAGGTCCCGCTCGGCCTCCGAGACGGTGAGCATCACGACCTTCGTGTCCTCCCCGCAGGTCTTGGCCACCTTGATCCCCCCGCCGTTGGGCATGTGGAGGTCGCACACCACGAGGTCGGGCTTCGTCGAGCGGATCACCTCGATCGCCTCGTCGGCGTCCCCCGCCTCGCCGACCACGTGGAAGCTCTCGCCCAGGTCGGTGCGGACCCCGGACCGCCAGATCGGGTGGTCGTCCACCAGCACCACCCGCACCGCTCGCAGGTCGCTCATCGGCCCATCATGCCCACAGCCGGACCTCGGCGCCCCGGCCGGGGCGCCCGTCGAGCTCCACCCGGCCGCCGACCTCCTCGATCCGTCCGCGGATGCTGCGGGAGATGCCGACCCCCTCGGTGAGCTCCTCGAAGCCGCGCCCGTCGTCCTTGACCGAGCAGAACACCCGCTCCCCGTCGGGCTCGGCGTACACGGTGACCGACGTGGCGCCTCCGTGCTTGCCGGCGTTGGTGAGGGCCTCGGCCACCGCGCCGGCCATGGCCTCGACCACCTCCGGAGCTGGGGTGGGGAGGTCGTCGGCCACGACCACGGTGGCCCGGGCACCGAAGCGGTCCTCGAAGCGGGCCGCCGCGTCTCGCAGGCGAGGCCCGAGCCCGCCGCCGGCCGGGGTGGCCCCGAACAGGTACTCCCGCAGCTCGCGCTCCTGCTCCCGGGCGAGCCGGGCGAGGTCGTCGTCGCTGGTCCGCCGCTGCACCACGGCCAGGGTCTGCAGCACCCCGTCGTGCAGGGTGCGAGCCACCTCCTCGCGGGCCTGCGCGACCGAGATCTGCCGCTCCGCCTGCCGCAGCTTCACCACCACGTACCCGGCCATGCCGCCGGCCAGCGCGTAGAGGACGGCGGTGGAGGAGGCGGAGATCGTCAGGTCTCGGATCGGCTCCGTCGTGCGCACCTCCACGAGGTCCCCGAACAGCCGCCCGAGCCCGACCACGGCACCGGCGATCGCCCCGCCCCGCCCGGCCCACAGGATCCCGGCCGTGAGCACCCCGGCCAGCGGCCACACCGAGCCCAGCGACTGCGGGTGGGGCCCGGCGTAGGCCCAGTCGTCGCCGGCTCCCAGCGCGAACCCCACGGCCAGCTCGGTGACGATGAGCGGCGTGCTGAGGAGCCGGTCCGGGTCGACCTGGGCGGCGACCGCCGTCACCGCGGTGACCACGAGCGCGACCGCGGCCAGCAGCACGGCGATCCACGGCCTCCCGCCCTCGAGCTCGTCCCGGGTGACGACCAGCACGACCGCCATCCACGCCCACGCCAGCCACCGGAAGGCGGCGACCCCCTTCAGCAGCCCCCGGACCAGCGCGTCCTCACGTGCCTCGGCCATCGCCCGGGCACGCTACCCACCCCCCGCCCGCCAACAAGGAGCGGCGAGGTCAGAGGTCGGCGACGAGGTGCTGCGCGGCGCCGCGGAGGGCGACGGCGGCGGGGGCGTCGCCGTAGGGCTCGAGGCAGGCGACGGCCTCGTCGACGTAGGCCCGGGCCACCTGGATCGACTGGGCGACGCCGTCGGAGGCCCGGACCAGGTCCCGGGCCTTGTCGAGCTCGGCGCCCTCGACCGGCCCGCCGAGCAGCGTCCGCAGCTCGGGGCCGACCTCGCCGGCGAGGGCCCGCAGCACCGGGAGGTTGTAGATGCCCTCGGCGATGTCGTGGCCGGCCGGCTTGCCGAGCTCCTCGTCGGTGGCGATGACGTCGAGGACGTCGTCCACCACCTGGAAGGCCATGCCGTAGGCCTGGCCGAAGGCGGTGAGCCGCTCGATGTCGTCTCGTGGGAGCCCGCCGACGATGCCACCCACCCGGCAGGCGGTGGCGAAGAGGGCGGCGGTCTTGCCGGCGATGGCCGCCAGGTAGCTCTCCTCGGTCCGGTCCGCGTTGTAGGCCATGCGCAGCTCGTGCACCTCGCCCTCGCAGAGCCGGCCGATGGTGGCGGCCAGCAGCCCGGCCACCTCCGTGCCGAGCGAGGCGGCGATCTCCGACGCCTTGGCCAGGAGGAAGTCCCCGGCCAGGATCGCCTTGAGGTTCCCCCACCGGGCGTTGACGCTCTCGGCGCCTCGGCGGGTGTCGGCCTCGTCGATCACGTCGTCGTGGCAGAGGGACCCGACCTGCACGAGCTCGACGGCCACGCCGCCCCGCACGACGTCGTCGGTCACGGCGGCACCGACCCCCGCCGCGTCGGGCACGAGGACCGCCGCCGAGCACACCGCGAACAGCGGTCGCGCCCGCTTCCCGCCAGCGGTGATGAGGTGCCCGCCCATCTGGGCCATGAGCTCGTCCTCAGCCGCGACCGCCCCGAGCAGCGTCGCTTCGACCCGCTCGCGGAAGCCGTCCATGCCCGGCAGCTGGAGCAGAGGGTTCGACGAGGGCATCACCGCACGCTACGGCAGCGGTCCTCCAGCCCGGAAACCGCTCACGCCAGGGACCCAGCCTGCCGATGGTGAACCACTGGACGCGAGATGGGTTGCGCCGGCCCATGGGTACACTCGACCCACGGATCCCCCGAACAGGGCGGGAGGCTCACATTGTTCGAACGGTTCACTGATCGGGCTCGACGGGTCGTGGTGCTGGCCCAAGAGGAAGCCCGGCTCCTCAACCACAACTACATCGGCACCGAGCACATCCTGCTCGGGCTGATCCACGAGGGCGAAGGGGTCGCCGCCAAGGCCCTCGAGTCGCTCGGCATCTCGCTCGAGGCCGTGCGCAGCCAGGTCGAGGAGATCATCGGCCAGGGCGGCTCCTCGCCGTCGGGCCACATCCCCTTCACGCCTCGCGCCAAGAAGGTCCTCGAGCTGTCGCTGCGAGAGGCCCTCCAGCTCGGCCACAACTACATCGGCACCGAGCACATCCTCCTCGGGCTCATCCGGGAGGGCGAGGGCGTCGCCGCCCAGGTCCTCGTGAAGCTCGGGGCGGACCTGTCCCGCGTCCGCCAGCAGGTCATCCAGCTCCTCTCGGGCTACCAGGGCCCCGGCGGCTCGGCCGAGAAGGCCGGCGCCACCGCCGGTTCCGGCACGGCCGGCCAGGAGGCCGCCTCCGGCTCGCTCGTGCTCGACCAGTTCGGTCGCAACCTCACCCAGCAGGCCCGCGAGAAGAAGCTCGACCCGGTCATCGGCCGGGCCAAGGAGATCGAGCGGGTCATGCAGGTGCTGTCCCGCCGGCAGAAGAACAACCCGGTCCTCGTGGGCGAGCCCGGCGTCGGCAAGACCGCCGTCGTCGAGGGACTGGCCCAGAAGATCGTCATCGACGACGTCCCCGAGACCCTCAAGGGCAAGCAGCTCTACACGCTCGACCTCGGGGCCCTCGTGGCCGGCTCCCGCTACCGGGGCGACTTCGAGGAGCGCCTGAAGAAGGTGCTGAAGGAGATCCGCACCCGCGGCGACATCATCCTGTTCATCGACGAGATCCACACCCTCGTCGGCGCGGGGGCGGCTGAGGGCGCCATCGACGCCGCCTCGATCCTGAAGCCGATGCTGGCCCGGGGCGAGCTGCAGACGATCGGTGCCACCACCCTCGACGAGTACCGCAAGCACCTCGAGAAGGACGCCGCCCTCGAGCGGCGCTTC
>Ga0208490_101010_pt1 | contig 12187 bp, 13 predicted proteins | sample SubbioAug_CSWold_FD_184818 | JGI IMG/M metagenome (GOLD analysis project Ga0208490, IMG submission 184818) | Serpentinite rock and fluid subsurface biosphere microbial communities from McLaughlin Reserve, California, USA - CR11Aug_CSWold (SPAdes) | ecosystem: Environmental > Terrestrial > Deep...
CCCCCCGCCAGTGGCGGGGGTACTTCCTCCCGCTTGGGGCCTTAGCCTGGCGGCGGCTCGGCCTCGATCTCCTCCACCGTGAGCTGGAACACCGTGGAGTAGTAGGCGATCGGGCTGCCCTCCACCCTCACCTTCGCGGAGCGACCCTCCTGTGGACCGCGCTCGACTCGCACGAACACGTGCTCCTCACCCCGGAAGTCCGTCACCCGATCGCCGGGGCGTACCTCCGTGCCGTCCTCTCTCGTGACCTTGAACATGGGACCGTTCCCCTCTCTGCTCTCTCCTGCTGCCGTTCTTCGGCACCCGTGCCGGCTGCACGCCGGCGCGAGGGGGCAAGGGTGCGCGCAGCGCATCGCCTCGGCGACGCGCAGCCGCACGGCGGAGCGCCCTTGCCCCCTGGCGCGGGTGTGCTATCCGCCCGAAGGGCGGAGTTGGCCGCCGAAGAACGGCCCTCCGGGCCGTCACGCCTCGGATGCTACTCGGCGGGACCCGCCACGACCGTAAAACCGGGGCGCACCACCGAGCAACCCCGTGCGCCGGGCGCGCCACCGAACAGCCCGCGCGCCAAGCACGCCATCGAACAGCCACCACGCGCTAGGCACGCGGCCGAGTTGGCAGTTGTGGCTCTGCGCTTGCGGGTTGGGGAGCCACAACTGCACACTCGCGCACCAGATCGCCCTGCCTGTCGTCGACGCCCCAAAACGCGCCGTCGACGCCCCAAAACGCCCCGCCTGCACCGAGAAACACCCGGAAACGACGAAGGCCCCGCCGGGGCGGGGCCTTCGCGAGTCACACAGCGCGGTCACCCGCGCGCGGGACTAGAAAACGTTGACGTCGAGCGGGATGCCCGGTCCGAAGGTGGTCGAAACCGACCCCTTCTGGATGTAGCGACCCTTCGAGCTTGACGGCTTGAGGCGCACGACCTCGTCGAGCGCCGCCGTGATGTTCTCGGTGAGCTGCTCGGCGGTGAAGCCGGTCTTGCCGACGACAAAGTGCACGTTCGAGTGCTTGTCGACGCGGAACTCGATCTTTCCGCCCTTGATGTCGGTGACAGCCTTCGCGACGTCGGGGGTCACGGTGCCGGTCTTGGGGTTCGGCATGAGGCCGCGCGGGCCGAGGACCTTGCCGAGGCGTCCGACCTGTCCCATGAGCTCGGGCGTCGAGACGGCCGAGTCGAAGGCGGTGTAGCCGCCGGCGACCTTCTCGATGAGCTCGGTGCCGCCGACCTCGTCAGCGCCGGCCGCGATCGCCGCTTCGGCCGCGGGGCCGGTGGCGAACACGATGACGCGAGCGGTCTTGCCGGTGCCGTGGGGCAGGTTGACGGTGCCGCGCACCATCTGGTCGGCCTTGCGGGGGTCGACGCCGAGCTTCAGCGCGACCTCGACGGTCGAATCCATCTTCTTCGAGCCGGTTTCGCGGGCAACCGCGACGGCCTCGGCCGGGGTGTAGTACTTGCCGGGCTCGATCTTCTCGGCCGCGGCCCGGTAAGCCTTGGACTTTTGTGCCATGTTGTGTCTCCTGTAGGTGAAGAACGCGGTTGACGAGCCTGGCTGGCTCTCCCGCTGAGTGAAGGTGTGTGAGGCGCCGATTACTCGACGGTGATGCCCATGCTGCGGGCGGTGCCGGCGATGATCTTCTCGGCCGCGTCGATGTCGTTCGCGTTGAGGTCAGCCTGCTTCTGCTCGGCGATCGCGCGAACCTGGTCGCGGGTGATCTTGGCCACCTTCACGGTGTGGGGGGTCGACGAGCCCTTGTTCACGCCCGCCGCCTTCTTGATGAGCTCCGCCGCCGGCGGGGTCTTCAGGATGAACGTGAACGAGCGGTCCTCGTACACGGTGATCTCAACCGGAATGACGTTGCCGCGCTGCGACTCGGTCGCTGCGTTATACGCCTTGCAGAACTCCATGATGTTGACGCCGTGCTGACCGAGCGCCGGACCAATCGGCGGGGCAGGGTTGGCGGCGCCGGCCTGGATCTGCAGCTTGATGAGACCCGAAACCTTCTTCTTCGGTGCCATGTTTCTTTCCTTACTGTCGTGCTGCATCCCCCAAATGATTCGATGGATGCTGCGCTCCCGCATACGCGCCCGTTGCGCGCCGCGGTGGTCTGGGTACTAGAGCTTGGTGACCTGGTCGAACGAGAGCTCGACCGGGGTTTCGCGCTCGAAGAGCGAGACGAGGACCGTGAGCTTGCCGCTCTCGGGCTTGATCTCGTTGATCGTGCCGGGGAGCCCGGCGAACGAGCCCTCCTTGATCGTGATGGTCTCGCCGATCTCGAAGTCGACCTCGGCGGGGATGACGCGGGCGGCCTGACCGCCGGTCTTCTGCGCGCCGGGCTTGGCCGGGGCCTCCGCAACCTGCACGGTCGACTTCAGCATGTTGAACGCCTCGTCGAAGCGCAGCGGGGTCGGGTTGTGGGCGTTCCCGACGAACCCGGTGACACCGGGCGTGTGGCGAACGACCGACCAGCTGTCTTCGTTCAGGTCCATGCGGACGAGCACGTAGCTGGGAATGCGCACACGGTTGACGAGCTTGCGCTGACCGTTCTTGATCTCGACGACGTCCTCCATGGGGACCTGCACCTCGTAGATGCTCTCCTCCATGTTCATCGAGATGCGGCGCGACTCGATGTTCGACTTCACGCGCTTTTCGAACCCGGCGTACGAGTGCACGACGTACCACTTGCCGGGCTTCATGCGCAGCTCGAGCTTGAAGTCTTCGTAGGGGTCGATCTCGACCTCAGCCGCGTCCTCTTCGGACTCGTCGTGCGTTGCTTCGTAGGCGGCGTCGGCCTCCTGGGCCGAGTCGATGTCGAGGGCGTCGTCGACGACGGCGTCGGCCTCGGGGTCGGCGGCGTTCTCGAGAGCATCGAGCAGGCCATCGAGGTCGGGCTCGGCCGACTCGTCGACGATGTGCATCGCGTTGTGCTCGGCCGGGTCAGCCGAGTGAATCTGCGAGTCGAGGACGTTGCCCTCCTGGGCCTCGTCTTCCTCGCTCGACTGCTCGGCTGCGGTCGCGAGGTCGATGTCGCGCGGCAGTTTGTCGCTCACAAGTTCTCTTTCCGTTGGCGGGTGGGTGGTGGCCGGGGCGGTGCTAGACCGCGCCGCCGAACACAAAGCCCACGAGGGTACCGAAGACAATGTCGAGGCCCGAAACGATCGCCATCATGATGATGACAAACACGAGCACGACGAGCGTGAACGTGATCAGCTCGCGGCGGGTCGGGGTGACGACCTTGCTCAGTTCGTTGAAGACCTGGCGGATGAACAGCGCCAGACGGCCGAAGGGTCCGCGCTTTTCGGCGCGCTCCTTCTTGGCATTGGCGACGATGTCCTCATTGGGTTCGTCGACGGCGTTCCTGGCCACGTGTTAGTTCACCCTTCCTCGGTGTGCACGACATTCGTGCTTTGCAGGGCGGACAGGACTCGAACCTGCAACCTGCGGTTTTGGAGACCGCTGCTCTACCAATTGAGCCACCGCCCTTTGCGGGGGTTGAACCTGAACCTGGTCTGCATGCGACTCGACCGGGGATTCGGTCGACGGCACGACAAAGCTTGGCAGAGTTCAACTACCGCGCCCCAGTGTAGGCGACCGATCGGGGCGCGTCCAACCGACCGCTCACTAGACTTCCGTCATGGCTCCGACCCACTCCCGTATCGCCCGTCGTATCGCCGCCATCAGCGAATCGGCCACTCTCAAGGTCGATGCGAAGGCTAAGGCGCTAAAGGCCGCCGGGCGCCCCGTCATCAGCTACGCGGCGGGGGAGCCCGACTTCGCCACCCCCGAGCACATCGTCGAGGCCGCCGCCGCCGCGACGCACGACGTCAAGAACCACCGCTACACGCCGGCCGCGGGCCTCCCCGATTTGCGCGAGGCGATCGCCGAGAAGACGCTGCGCGACTCCGGCCTCGAGGTCAGCCCCGGCCAGGTGATCGTCACGAACGGCGGAAAGCAGGCCGTGTACCAGGCCTTCCAGACCATCGTCGACAACGGCGACGAGGTGCTTCTGCCCGCGCCGTACTGGACCACCTACCCCGAGGTCGTGCGGCTGGCCGGCGGAGTACCCGTCGAGGTGTTCGCGGGTGCCGACCAGAACTACCTCGTGACGGTCGAGCAGCTTGAGGCCGCGCGCACCGAGCGCACCAAGGTGCTGCTGTTCGTCAGCCCCTCGAACCCGACCGGATCGGTCTACAGCCCCGAGCAGACCCGCGCCATCGGCGAGTGGGCGCTCGAACACGGCATCTGGGTGATCACCGACGAGATCTACCAGGCGCTCACCTACGACGGCGAGAAGGCGGTGTCGATCGTCGAGGCGGTCCCCGCGCTCGCCGACACGTGCATCCTCGTCAACGGGGTCGCGAAAACGTACGCGATGACCGGATGGCGAGTGGGCTGGATGGTCGGCCCGCAGGATGCGATCGCGGCCGCCGCGAACCTGCAGTCGCACCTGTCGTCGAACGTCGCGAACGTGTCGCAGCGCGCGGCGATTGCGGCCCTAACCGGCCCGCAGGATGCGGTGGCGACCATGCGCGAGGCGTTCGACCGGCGACGGAAGGTGGCGGTTGCGGAGCTGAACCGCATCCCGGGAATGGTCACACCGACGCCGACGGGTGCGTTCTACGTGTACCCCGATGTGACGGAGCTACTACACCGCGAGTGGGAGGGCGTCACACCGACGACCTCGCTCGAGCTCGCCGACCTGATTCTCGAGAAGGCGGAGGTCGCGGCGGTTCCCGGCGAGGCGTTCGGCCCGAGCGGCTACCTGCGCTTCAGCTACGCGCTCGGCGACGACGAGCTGCGTGAGGGCATCCAGCGCCTGCAGCGCCTGTTCGGCGCAGAGTAGGCATCGTGTCCGCGCACGAGAACGTCGTCGAGGTGCGCGACCTTCGCAAAACCTACGGTGACGTCGCCGCCGTCGACGGCATCAGCTTCGAAATCCACCGCGGCGAGACCTTCGCCCTGCTCGGCCCGAACGGCGCCGGCAAGTCAACCACGATCGAGATTCTCGAGGGCTACCGGGAGCGCACCTCCGGCGAGGTGCGCGTGCTCGGCACCGACCCGTGGCGGGCGAGCCTCGACTGGAAGGCGCGGCTCGGCATCGTCTTGCAGTCGAGCGGCGAGACGGGCGCCGTCACGGTGCGCGAGCAGCTCAGCCACTTCGCCGCCCTGTACCCGAACCCGCGCGACGTTGACGAGGTGATCGCCGCCGTCGGGCTCGAGCAGAAAGCGAGCTCGCTCATTCGCAAGCTGTCGGGCGGCCAGCGCCGCCGCGTCGACGTCGCGGTTGGCATCATCGGCCGCCCCGAACTGCTGTTCTTGGACGAGCCGACCACCGGCTTCGATCCCGAAGCGCGCCGCAGCTTCTGGCAGCTCGTGCGCACGCTGCAGTCGGAGGGCACGACCATCGTGCTCACCACCCACTACCTCGACGAAGCGGCCCAGCTCGGCGACCGGGCCGGCGTGATCGCCGGGGGAAGAATGGTGGACATCGCACCGATCGATTCCCTCGGCGGGGCAGATGCGCGCATCCCCATTGTGCGGTGGGTCGAGGGTGGCGAGGCGCGCGAGGAGCGCACGGCGACGCCGGGCGCGTTCGTCGCGTCGCTCATCGCCCGGCTGGGACCGGAGCCGGAGAACCTCGAAGTGTTCCGCCCAAGTCTGGAGGACGTCTACCTCGACCTCGTCGGCCGCGAGCACGCCGCCGACCTGGGCCAGGAGGTGGCGTCGTGACGCGGGCGCTGCGGCTCGGCGCGCTGCGCGTCGGCTACGAGGTGCGGGCGTACTTCCGCCAGGGCGACACGGTGTTCTTCACGTTCCTGTTCCCCGTCGTGCTGCTGACGATCTTCTCGGTCTCGTTCAGCGAGGCGAACTTCGGCCAGACCGCCGACGGCGACGAGATCACGGCCGCCTGGTTTTTCCTGCCCGCCATGCTCGCGGCCGGCGTGCTGCTGAGCGGTCTGCAGAACCTCGCGATCGATATCGCGGTCGAGAAGTCGAGCGGCACGCTCAAGCGCCTCGCCGGCTCGCCGCTGCCGGTCATGAGCTACTTCATGGGCAAGATCGGGCAGGCGCTCGCCACGGGCATCCTTCAGGCGTTCGTGCTGCTCATCCTCGCGTTCACCGTCTTCCGGGTGCCGCTGCCGGAGGATCCGGCGCTGTGGGGGCAGTTCGCCTGGATCTTCCTGCTCGGCGTGACCACCTCGGCGATCCTCGGCATCGCGCTGTCGAGCGTGCCGCGCAGCGGCGCCTCGGCGACGGCGGTCGTGATCCCAATCGTGCTCGTGCTGCAGTTCATCTCGGGCATCTTCCTGCGCTTCAGCGACCTGCCCGAGTGGCTGCAGCAGGTCGCCGCGATCTTCCCCGTCAAGTGGATGGCGCAGGGCATGCGCAGCGTCTTCCTGCCCGACGAATTGGTCGTGCTCGAACCGAACGAAACGTGGAACCTGCCCGGCATCGCGATCGCGCTCGGCATCTGGTTCGTCGTCGGGCTCGTGCTGACCGTGCTCACGTTCCGCTGGGTGCGGAAGAACCAGTAGTCGCTACAGCTCGAGGCCGACGAACACCGGCTCGGGGTGCAGCATGACGCCGAACTCGCTGAGCACCCGGGTTTGGATATACCGCGCCAACTCGGCGATCTCGGCTGCCGTCGCCCCACCCGTGTTGGTGAGCGCGAGCGTGTGCTTCTTCGACACCGCGGCGCGTGATGCACCCAGCCGGAATCCGCGCGTAATGCCGGCGTGCTCGATCAGCCAGGCGGCGCTGAGCTTCACCGGGGCGTCGACCGGTTCGGGCGGCGGCACGGGCTCGTGGCCGAGCGGCACCGCCATCGCGGGCGGCTCGGGTACGGTCGACCAGCGCGGCGCATCCGACGGCAAGGTGCGGGCGAAGGCGGCGCTCACGATCGGGTTCGTGAAGAACGAGCCGGCGCTCACCGAATCGGGATCGTTCTCGTCAAGCACCATTCCCTTGGATGCACGCAAGCGCACTACGGCGGACCGCACGCCCGCAACGGGGGCGCGGTCACCGACATCGACGCCGAGCGCGTCGGCGAGCTGAGCGTACGCGACCGGCCGGCTGCGGGCATCCTCGTTGCGTTCCAGGGCGAGGTCGACCGAGAGGACGATCCAGGGGCGACCGGCCTTGATGACGCTCGCGCGGTAGCCGAGCTCGAGCTCGGGGGCGGGCGCGCGGCGACGCTCCCCCGTCACGAGGTCGAGGATCTCGACGGCCACAAGGCTTTCGGACAGTTCTTGCCCGTAGGCGCCGATGTTCTGAATGGGGGCGGCGCCCGTCGAACCGGGGATGCCACTCAAGGCTTCGAGCCCTGCAAAACCCTCGGCGACGGTGTGGGCGACGAGGTCGTCCCACGGTTCGCCCGCCGCCACGCGCAGCCGCACGGGTCGGCGGGAGCCCTCGGCGTCGGGCAGGCGCTCGATGCCGCGCATGGCCACCCGAATGACCGTGCCGTCGATGCCGGCGTCGCCGACGAGCACGTTCGAGCCGCCGCCCAGCACGAGCCACTCGTCGTCGTGCGCCTGCGCGTCGAGCACCGCCTCGACCAGCTCGTCGACCGTCGTCGACTCCACCAGGCGTGCGGCGGGCCCGCCGACGCGCAGCGTCGTCAGGTCGGCGAGCGCCGTCGCGGCGTCGGCTGCGCCCTCGGCGTGGGAGCTCACAGCCTGCGGATGCGCGCCTGCGCCTTGCCGAGGACCGTCTGGCCGCCGTACGAGACGGTCAGGTCGATGCGAGCCTCGTCGTCGTCGAGGGCGCCGACCGTCGCCACAACCTGCACCTCGGCACCATCGGTGGGGTCGACGACGACGGGGCGCGTGAAGCGCACCTGGTAGTCGGAAACCCAGCCCCGCGCATCCAGCCAGTCGGTCACGGTGCCGATCGCGACGCCCATCGTCAGCATGCCGTGGGCGAGCACGCCCGGCAGCCCGACCTGTGCGGCGACGTCGTCGCGGTAGTGGATGGGGTTGAAGTCGCCACTCGCGCCGGCGTAGCGCACGAGCGAGTCGCGAGTAAGTGTGAGGGTTTGGTCGGCCACGACCTGGCCGACCTCGATGCCCAGCGTTTCGGCGATGCTCATGCGTCGTCTCCTCGCACGACAAGAGTCGACACGCTCGTGGCGACGTGCTGGCCGTCGGCGTCGACCATGTCAGTCTCACTCGTCACCATGGCGTTGCCACCGAGCGTCTTCACACTCGTCACGCGCAGCGTCGCGGTGAGCTCGTCGCCGGCGACGACCGGCCGCGAGTAGGTGAAGCGCTGGTCGCCGTGCACGACGCGGCTGAAGTCGATGCCAGCGTCGGGCTCGGCGAGCAGCTGCTGCAGCGTCGCCTCGGCCACGACGATCGGAAAGGTCGGAGGCGCCACCACATCGGCGAAGCCCGCGGAGCGCGCGGCCTCGACGTCGTGGTGCACGGCGGCGGATGCTCGGGTCGCGCGGGCGAATTCACGCACCTTCTCGCGCCCCACGAGATACGGGGCGACGGGCGGAAAGGTGCGCTCGGGCAGGTCAGGATTCACGGGCACCCGGCCAGTCTAGGACGGGGCGGCAGACCCGGTCAGAAGAGCGTGGCGCCGAGCAGCCGGTCGAGCATCGCCCGGCCGAGCCGCTTCTCGGCAGCGTTGCGCGTGCGCGTGCCGCGCACCAGCAACTCGAGACCGCGTGTCGCCGCCACGGCGTTCAGCGCGGACTGGTCTCGATCGGTCGGCGTGCGCCCGTACCCGTGCAGGAACGCTGCGCGCAGCCACGGGGCATCGCGCCACGGTCCGTACTCGAGCCACAGCAGGTCGACGATGCGGGGCTCGTGCTCGGCCTGCGAGAAGTCGATGAGGCGCACGTGGCCGCCCGGGTCGATGATCCAGTGCTCAGGGCGCAGCGCTCGGTGGGCGGGCACGTGGTCGAAGACGCCGAGGTCGAGGGCGGTGGCGACGTGCTGCCGCGCCAGGTGGCGCTCGTCGGCGGGGTCATCGCCGACGCCGAAGACGCGCTCGGCCTCGAGGCTCCAGCGCTCGAACTCGGCGGCGATGAGTCGGCCGAACCGGTCGTGACGTCGCGGCGGTTCTGCGTCGTGAAGCTTTCGCACCAGTTCGCCGAGCCGATAGTGGATGTCGGGGTCGGTCTCATGGGGCGTGCCCGCGGCGGGTTCGCCGAGCAGGCGTGAGAGAACGAGCAGCCGCAGCCCGTCGTCGAGCGTGACGATGCGCGGCGCATCCCCGCCGAGCGCCACCGCGTACTGCTGCAGCGACTCGCTTTCGCGGCGGTAGGGGCCGTCATCGCGATGCCATTTGACGACCGCCTGTTCGCCGCCGCGGGTGACGACGTGCAGCACGCGGGAGGTCTTGTGCCTGCCCCAGTGCTCGATGACGACATCGACGGGACCGAGGGTGCGGTGCACGCGGTCGAGCACTTCGGCATCGCTCGCGATCCGCGCGGCGGGGCGCGTCTCGGGCGCATCGGCGCCAGCAATTGCGGTCATCGCGATGCTCCCCTTCCGGCCAGAGGGTGCGGGTGTGACGACATTGGACCACGAAACCCCGGTCTTCCTGCGGTGGAAGCCGGGGTTTCGGGGGAGGTCTCAGCGATGCAGCGCCGAGACAGAAGTCATGTGGGGACTACTGGCAGCTCTCGCACTGCAGCAGGTCCATCGGGTCGACGGGCACTGCGTAGCCACCGACGGTGTCGTTTTCGTTGTCCATGTCGGGCCTCCTGTGTCTGATGGAATCCCGCCGTCCGGCGGTGGAGCTCCACTATATACACGGAATGACACTCGTGTCATTCCCCCAGATGTAGTGGTTCGGCGTGTCGCGCGATTTTTTCTGGGGCGGCTGTGAGGGGGGCCTCAATAGACTGCATACGTGGCGGATGAACGGGGCGAGACGGGCGAAGAGGCGCCCGCACCCGAGCCCGTGACCGACACACGCACCCGCGCTGAGAAGCGCCGCGATGAGCTGATCGAGGAGGGCATCCTCGTCTCGATGGCGGCACTGCGCATGAAGGTGAAGAACCGCACGATCGTGTGGATGCTGCGCGACGGCAAGCCGTGGGACGACGCCGTTGTACGCACCATGGTGCGCGAAGAGTTGGCAGGGCTTGCCGACGAGCTGGAACGCGAGGCGGAGCGCCTCGCGGCGCTGCGCCCGAAGGCGGCCCGCCGCATCGGCCGCTCGCAGCACCAGCACGACTACGGCCAGGAAGACGTGTACCTTTTGCGGCAGCGCGAGAACACGAACCGCGCCGTGGCGCAGAAACTCATCGAGCTGGGTGAGGACGATGCGGCCGTCGACGCCGTCGGCGCCGGCGTGAAGCACGACAACCTGATGGAGATCGTCTCGGCGGCTCCCCTGCCGTTCGAGCCGCGGTCGGATGACTCGCTCGACCCCGAGCAGCAGCGCCGCGCGATCCGCGCCATCGAGGACGAGCTGCAGGTGATGCTCGCCAAGGCGGAGGGTCGACCCCTGGTCGTCGGCGCGAGCGGCGCCCGAAGCGCGTCGGGTGCGCCGGGGCGCCCGTGGTGGAAGCGCCTGCGCCAGACCCGCTGAGCAGCGTCAGCCTGGGCCAGCCGTCTCGCGGCGCTGGCGCTGAAATGCGACGCGCCTGCGCGTGTCGTGGTGCGCATTCGACAATCGAAGGTGGCCGGGTGAGCCACCCCGGTGTCCGCGACGTCAGCCCGCCACCGTGACACGCCGAACTCCAGTCGCCGTCAGCGGCGTGTCGCGCACCCCTGCTGACGTCGCGGACACGCGTTGCGGTCACGACTGTAGGCAAGGGTGTCAGGGGATGCGTTGTCTCGGAGGGCGGGACTCGAACCCCGCGAACGCGAACCAGCGTCTGCGGCGCCAGCCAGGGCCAGCCGTCTCGAGAATTGGTAGCGAGGGCGGGACTCGAACCCGCGACACCACGATTATGAGCCGTGTGCTCTAACCACCTGAGCTACCCCGCCGGGCGAAACCGGGGTTACACCCCCGCTTCAGAGCCCCGAGTCAGGATTGAACTGACGACCCCTTCCTTACCATGGAAGTGCTCTACCACTGAGCTATCGGGGCGCGACCGATCGGTTACCCGATTTCGGCACCAGAGAAGATTAGCACCTGTCGCGTGGCGTGTCAGACCGCCGTTCTGCTCACGCGTCGGAGCGCGAGACGACGCTCCATTGGGGGCTGTCGGCGGCCGCGGGCACCCCGTGTCCGGGGAAGGCGGGGGCGTCGATTCCGGGTAGCGCCCACGCGGTGAAGGACATCCCTGTCGACCGGATGCGCGCGGCGGGCCCGGTCTGGCGGGTGCCGTCCGCGACGGCCTCGCCCCGTGCATCCACCGCGAGTTCGGCGTCTCCGATGAGCCGCACGGCTGCGCCCGCGTCGATGCCGTCGAGCGCGATGTCGGCGTCGTCGCGCGCCGCGAGTACGAGCACGGTCTCGTCGGCGAGTTCGCGCACGAAGACGAGCGCATCGTCGCCGACGTGCAGCCAGCGCAGCGAACCGGTGCCGAGAGCAGGGTGCTCGCGCCGCAGGCGCAGGTGGTCGGCGTAGAGGTCGATGGTGGGGGCGTAGTCGTCGAGGCGGTCCCAGGGGATCGGTGTGCGCGAGTGTTCGCCGTTTTCGCCGGTGAAGCCGAACTCGTCGCCGGCGAAGACGACGGGGATTCCCGGTAGCGACAGGGACAGGCCGAGCGCCACCGGCACGGCGCCGGGGCGGGCCCGCGTGACGAAGCGGGAGGTGTCGTGCGTGTCGAGGGCGTTCATCGAGTTCAAGCGCGAGCGCCAGGGCATCGCCGCGGTGAAGCGGGTGTTCGCGTCGGCGACCTGGTGACCCGTGTACTGGGGCATGACCGGGTACGGCAGGCCGAAGAACCAGCTGATGGGGCCAGGCTCGCTGAGCCACGCCCAGACGGGTCGGGTGAAGCTGACGTAGGTCATGGCGCCGTGCCAGCCGTCACCCTGCATGTCGCTCTGCGCGTCGTTGGTGCTCTCGGCGAGGAGCAGGGTGTCGGGGTTGACGCTGCGCATGGTCGCCTGGGTGAGCTGTCGCACCTCGGCGTTGAGGTCGTGGTCGTCGAGGCGGCCGGTCATGTTGGCGACGTCGATGCGCCAGCCGTCGAGGCCGTACGGCTGCTGCAGCCAGCGGCCGACGACGGAGTCGGGGCCGTCGATGAAGCGGCGGCGCAGCTCGTCGCTTGCCCA
>Ga0208490_101011_pt1 | contig 12176 bp, 11 predicted proteins | sample SubbioAug_CSWold_FD_184818 | JGI IMG/M metagenome (GOLD analysis project Ga0208490, IMG submission 184818) | Serpentinite rock and fluid subsurface biosphere microbial communities from McLaughlin Reserve, California, USA - CR11Aug_CSWold (SPAdes) | ecosystem: Environmental > Terrestrial > Deep...
CGGCTTGGGTGCGACAGGCTTGGGCGCGGGTTCCGGGGCGACGCTCTTCGGAGTCGGCGGTGGAGTTGGCTTTGAAGGTGACGGCGTCGTGCTCTTCTTCGTCCGTCCACTGATGAGCGACGTCCAGAGCGGCGACGTGCGATCCGCATGCGAGCTGGCCGTGGAGGTTGCCTGCGAACCCGGCTGAGAGGCAAAAGGCGTCGCAGCGTTCCGGCTGGTCCTCTCCGACACGCGTGCCGAGACTTCCGGCCAGACCTGCCGCCAGTTCTGCGACCACAGCGGCGAGGATCTGCCCGCGTCGGACTTGCCGCCGTTGAAGAAATGGCTGAAGCCGCCGCGCAGATCGGTGCCGCCGGCACCCGAGTTCCCGCCGCTGGAGAATGAATTGTTGCCCCACAAGGACGACCCGGTCCAGCTCGAGCCGAGCCGCGACGACGATTGGGTGGAGGACATCAGCCGGTCGTCGGTTCTCCAGGCGGAGGTCGTCGAGGCCTGCGCCGCCTCCCACCATTGCGGGGTGCTCGTGCGAGGCCCGACGAGGGATTGAGCGCTATGGGTATGGTTGCCCGTGAGCGGAAATGTCGGCTGATCGCGCCAGCCGGTCGAGGAGCCGGAGTGATTGCCGGTGAGCGAGAAACCATGCGAGTTGCTGTTGTGCTGCGAGCGGCTGCCGAAGTTCGAGTTCATCCAGCTCGAGCCCGACCAGCCTTGAGCATTATGATTCAGACCCGCATGCATGACGCGCCTCACATTCCAACTTCACGCGAGAACACTACCATAAATTTTATAACTTTAAATACATATTGAATGCTAATTATGCATTATTGATGATGTTTATCATAACCATAACAGGGAAAACGCCAACACCCTCTGCGTCCCCGGAGCCTCGCTGCACACCCGGGCTCCGGAATCGATCGCAGGTGACACGCTCCTCAAAGCGGCAGGTTGTCGTGCTTCTTCCAGGGCTGCTCCGTCTCCTTCGCCCGCAGCATGGCGAAGGCGCGGGCGACGCGGCGGCGGGTGGAATGGGGCATGATCACCTCGTCGATGTAGCCGCGCTCGGCGGCGACGAAGGGCGACATGAAGCGGTCCTCGTATTCCTTCGTGCGCGCGGCGATCTTCTCCGGATCCCCGAGATCGGCCCGGAAGATGATCTCGACCGCACCCTTCGCGCCCATCACCGCGATCTGCGCCGTCGGCCAGGCATAGTTGACGTCGCCGCCGATGTGCTTGGACGCCATCACGTCGTAGGCCCCACCGAACGCCTTGCGCGTGATCACGGTGACCAGCGGCACGGTGGCTTCCGAATAGGCGAAGAGCAGCTTCGCGCCATGCTTGATCAACCCGCCATATTCCTGGGACGTGCCGGGAAGGAAGCCGGGAACGTCCACCAGCGTCAGGATCGGCACGTTGAACGCGTCGCAGAAGCGCACGAAGCGCGCGCCCTTGCGCGAGGCGTCGGCATCGAGCACGCCCGCAAGCACCATGGGCTGGTTCGCGACGATCCCGACCGTGCGGCCCTCGATGCGGGCGAACCCCGTGACGATGTTCTTTGCGTAATTCTCCTGGATCTCGAAGAAATCCCCCTCGTCCGCCACCTTCGCGATCAGCTCCTTGATGTCGTAGGGCTTGTTCGGATTGGCGGGAACGAGCGTGTCGAGCGACGCGTCGTTGCGGCTCGTATCGTCGAAGCTCGGCCATTCCGGCACGCCGTCGATGTTGTTCGCGGGCAGGAAATCGATCAGGCGGCGCACCTGCAGCAGCGCCTCGACGTCGTTGTCGTAGGCCCCGTCGGCGACCGACGACTTGGTGGTGTGCACCTTGGCACCGCCGAGCTCTTCTGCGGTCACGGTCTCATTGGTCACCGTCTTCACCACATCCGGGCCGGTGACGAACATGTAGCTCGTGTCGCGCACCATGAAGATGAAGTCGGTCATGGCGGGAGAGTAGACGTCGCCGCCGGCGCAGGGGCCCATAATCACCGAGATCTGCGGGATCACGCCCGAGGAGAGGACGTTGCGCTTGAAGACCTCGCCATAGCCGCCGAGAGCCGAGACGCCCTCCTGGATGCGCGCGCCGCCGGCATCGAACAGGCCGACGATGGGAGCGCGCATCTTGAGCGCCAGGTCCTGCACCTTCATGATCTTGCGGGCATGGGCTTCCGAGAGCGAGCCGCCGAAAACGGTGAAGTCCTTGGAGAAGACGAAGACCGTGCGGCCGTTGACCGTGCCCCAGCCGGTGATCACGCCGTCGCCGGGGATCTTCTGCTCGGTCATCCCGAAATCGGCGCAATCATGCTCGACGAACATGTCGAACTCTTCGAAGGAGCCCTCGTCGAGCAGCAGCTCGACACGCTCGCGGGCGGTGAGCTTGCCTCTGGCGTGCTGCGCCGCGATCCGCTTCTCGCCGCCGCCGAGGCGCGCCTGCGCGCGGCGATCTTCCAGACGTTCGAGAATTTCCTTCATCGCATTCGCCCCCGGCAGGCGGCTCGCAGGCGTTCAGCGATGCTGGACCCGAAGCCGTCGTTAGAACCATCGGCGCGAGGCATAGCCGAATAAAGCCGCGCGAAAAAGCCCTAGCTTGGGCTGATACGACTTTCTGACGACAGTGGGGACGTCGCGAAGGCTCAGGCGCTCAGTCGTCGCATGAAGGCGTCGATGCCGGCTGCGGCGCGGGCGAGCGCTGCTTCGTCTCGCAGATGACCGTCCGCCGCGATGAAGGTGACGTCCGCGATCCCGATGAACCCGAGGATGTGGCGCAGATATGCGCTGGCGAAATCATAGCCCGATCCCAGTGGCGTTCCGCCGGAGACGAAGACGACGACCGCGCGCTTTCCCGCGAGCATGCCGACGGGGCCGCTCTCGTCGTAGCGGAAGGTCCGGTTGAAGCGGCACACCTGGTCGATCCAGGCCTTGAGGCTGGCGGGAATGGTGAAGTTGTAGAGCGGCACTGTCAGGACGAGCATGTCAGCCTGCTCCAGCTCCTCGATCAGCGCATCGGAGACGGCCAGCGCGGACTTCTGCGCGGCGCTGCGTGCGTGTGGCACCGTGTCGTTTGCGGCGATCCACTCCTGATCGACATGGGGGATGGATTCGACCAGGTCGCGCTCGGTCACCTGCAGTGGCGCATTCGCACGCGCGAGGCTGTCGATGAGGCGGTCGCCGAGCATTCGGCCCTTGGAGCCATCGACGGCGGCGCTGGAATCGATCCGAAGGACTTTCATGTGCGGGCTCCTGCAAGGGGAGCACGCAGGATACAATTATAAATTGGTTTAATCTATCACTGATTGCGAATCGCGTTTTCCCCGACAAGAGCAGCCATCCGAACGGCGGCGTCGAAATCGATCTTTCGCACGGCCCGCCGCCGAATCGCGTCGGCATCCTCGCCCCAGATGCTCTCCTGCACGATTTCGTCCACATGCGCGGCCTCCCAGGCCGCATCGGCAGTGAACGCGCCGTCGGCGGTCGCGAGCGCGATCAGCGCGGATCCGGTGAGCGTGGTCATCACGTTCAGGGCGGCGAGGCGGAAGGGATCGTGCTCCTGCGCCACGCGGGCGCGTATTGCCGCAATCGCCTCCTCCGGCTGCTCGACGAAGACGATCCCCTCGCTCAGCAGGAAACGCGCGCCGTAACGCTCGCGCGCGAAGGCGAGAACCGGATCCCAATGCTGCGATTGCGCCGCGACGAGACGCTCCGGCTCGCCCGCGCGGTAGCAGACGAGATCCGAGCCCGCATATTTCACGATCTCGTCGGCAACGGCCTCGGCCTGCTCCGCCACGCCGTCGATGGCGGAATTGGCGATCCGCGTCAGGGGCATCAGGGCCGGATTGATCACCTCGACCTGCGCCTGCCATTCCTGCGCCATCGCCTCGCCGAGGGCGCGGTTGGGCACGGCGAGCGGGTTGCGGCCCGGCGTGCGCGCCATGCGTCCGTCGAGGGTGAGGACGAGCCCTTCCTCGCGCTCTTCGACAGCAGCCTTCTCGTAGAACCGCTTCGGCAGCGTGCTCTGCATGCTGAGACGCGCCTTCATGGTCGGATCGACGGCGACGACGGTGGGGCTCGCCTCGCCTGCGCTCGGAAGCAGGTCGCTGGAGAGATCGGCAGGCTTGTCTTCGGATGAGGGTTTTTTCTGCATGGGAGTGAGATGAGGCTTTTGACGCCAATCAGCAAGTGAGGCTTCAAGGTACAACTGAAAATCGTGATCGAATCGTCAAGACGAAGATGCCGCCAGCGCATCGAGCACGGGTACGACCTCGTCGTAGCGCTCGACGATGGCCGCAGCGCCCGCCCCGCGCAGGTCGTCGCGCTCGTGATAGCCCCACGACACCCCGACCGGGGTCGCCCCGGCGGCGCGGGTCATCAGCATGTCGTAGGTCGAATCGCCGATCATGAAGGTGTCCTGCGCAGCAACGCCCGTCTCCGCCATCGCCTGGTGGATCATCGCCGGGTGGGGCTTCGAGGGGGCGTCGTCGGCGGTCTGGATCGTCGAGAACAGGCGACTCCAGCCGGGAAGGGCGAGAAGGCGCTCGACCCCGCGCCGGCTCTTGCCGGTGGCGATGCCGAGAATCGTGTCGTCGCGCCGGTGCAGGATGCGCAGGGTCTCCAGCGCGCCCTCGAAGACCGGCTCGTGGAAGCGCGGATCCTTGACGACCGCCTGGAACGCGCCGCGATAGCTCTCCACCATCTCCGCCGCAGGCCCGTCGGGCCCGACGAGGACCGTGAAGGCTTCGAGCAGCGACAGCCCCACGATCGAGAGCGAGCGCTCCCGCGTCGGCGGCTCGAGCCCGTGCGCGATGAAGGTGCGCCGTTGCGCCTCGACGATGAGGTTCTGGCTGTCGATCAGCGTCCCGTCGATGTCGAAAATGATCAGCTTCACGCCGCTCGCCTGTCGGATCGTTGCAGATGCGCCGGGTTTAACCGCTCGGCGGGCGGTTCGCCATCCCCGAATGCGAGCAACGCCTTTCGCATCTGCGGACGCCGGGTCCGCGCAGGGGACGTGGACAATTTTCGATAATTTCGAGCTGAATTGCAAGTATTCGAAAAGTTCAATCGGAAAGCACTACAGCTACGCGCAAGGCTGATTTGGTGAATTGCCGTGGAAGGCTGCAACAAGGAGTTCGGCGATGAGTATCTACGGGACGATGAGGACCGGTGTTTCCGGAATGGCTGCGCAGGCGAACCGCATCGCGGTCGTCGCGGACAACATGGCGAACGTGAACACCGTCGGCTACAAGGGCTCGTCCACGCAGTTCTCCTCGTTCATCCTCGATTCCCGAACCGGCAGCTACAATTCCGGCGGCGTGACCACGACGATCCGCCAGAGCATCAGCCAGCAGGGCGCGCTGCAATACACCACCTCCGCGACCGATCTCGCGGTCAACGGCAACGGCTTCTTCATCGTCAACGATGCGGGCGGCACGCCCTTCCTCACGCGCGCCGGCTCCTTCGTCCCCGACGGGGCGGGCAATCTGATCAACGCCGCCGGCTTCCAGCTGATGGGCTACCCGTTGGCGGACGGCAATCCGAACGTGGTGGTGAACGCACTCGCGGGGCTCCAGCCGATCAACATCTCGCAGGTGGCGCTCGAAGCGACGCCGTCGACGCTGGGAACCTTCGCCGCCAATCTCGATTCGAACGCCGCCATCGTTGCCGGCCTGCTCCCCTCGTCGAACGATCCGAACGCCGAATTCACCGCGAAGACGTCGCTGGTCGGCTACGACAATCTCGGCAATGCCGTGGTTCTCGACATCTACTTCACCAAGACGAATGTGGGCGAATGGGAGGCCACGGTCTTCAACCAGGCCGATGCGACCCCCGGAACCGGCTTCCCTTACGCCAATCCGGCGCTGACGACGGTCAACCTCGCATTCGATCCCGCCAACGGTCGCCTCGCCGGCGCCAGCCCGAACGCCCTCTCCATCGCGATCCCCGGCGGCCAGACGCTCGAGCTCGATCTCGCCAACATGACCCAGGTCGCCGCCGATTACACGGTGATGCAGGCCAAGGTGAACGGCAACGAGCCGAGCGCCGTGCGCGGTGTAGAGTTCGCATCCGACGGCACGCTCTACACGGTCTTCGAGAACGGCGACCGGCGTGCGGCCTACCGGGTTCCGCTGGCGACAGTCGCTAGCCCCGACAATCTCAAGGCGACGGCGGGCAACGTCTATTCCGTCGGGCTCGATTCGGGCGACGTCCGCCTCGGCTTCCCGGGCGAGGCCGGTCTGGGCTCGGTCGTCGCCGGCGCGCTGGAGCAGTCCAACGTCGATCTCGCCTCCGAACTCACCAACATGATCGAGGCGCAGCGCGGCTATCAGGCCAATTCGAAGGTCTTCCAGACCGGCTCCGACATCCTCGAGATCCTCGTCAACCTCAAGCGATAATCGTCGCCTCGAGCTTCCATTCAGGAACGTCCCGCCATGAACCTCTCCGTCGCGCTCAGTTCGGCCCAGTCCGCGTTATCCGCCACGGCGACGCAGACCTCGATCATATCCCGCAACATCACGGGCGCCGCCGATCCCGGCTACTCCCGCAAGCTGGGCATGACGACGACGCTCGGGATGGGCGGAGTGAAGCTGGTCTCGGTGGCGCGGGCGGCCGATACCGCCCTGTTCATGCGGATGCTGGTCGCGACCTCGGCGGCCTCCTCGCACGAGGCGCTGCTGAAGGGCCTGAACGAACTCGAGCGCACGATCGAGGATCCGGAGCTCAACCATTCCGTCGCGGCTTCAATCGGCAAGGTGACGAACGCCGTGCAGATGCTCGCCGAGACGCCGAGCGATCCGGTGCTCGCCGCCTCGCTCCTCGCCGCCTCCTACGATCTCGCCGGCTCCCTGAACGCGGCGACGGGCGTGGTGCAGGGCGTGCGGCAGAATGCGGATGCGGCCATGGCCGAATCGGTTGACCGCATCAACACGATCCTCGCCCAGTTCGAGACCGTCAACCGCGCCGTCATCGTGGGCACGCAGGCGGGGACGGACGTCACCGACAGCCTGGATGCCCGCGACCGGCTGCTCTCCAGGCTCTCTGAGGAAGTCGGCATTTCGGTGATCACGCGGCCCAACAACGATGTCGCGATCTACACCGACAGCGGCGTGACGCTGTTCGAGAAGAGCGCCCGCACGATCAGCTTCGACCGGACCTACACCTATGCCCCCAACACGACGGGCGCCGCGGTCTTCGCCGACGGCGTTCCGCTGACGGGCCCTGCGGCCACCATGGGCATCAAGTCCGGCGCGCTGTTCGGCAACGCGATGGTCCGCGACCAGGTGGCGGTGACCTACCAGCTCCAGCTCGACGAGATCGCCCGCGGCCTGATCACGGCCTTCGCCGAGAGCGACCAGAGCGATCCGCCGGCCCTCCCGGACGCGCCGGGGCTCTTCACCTATCCCGGCGCCCCGGCCATGCTTCCCCCGGGTGTCGCCTCGACGGGTCTCGCCGGGCTGATCTCGGTCACCGCCGCCGCCGATCCCGCACGCGGCGGCGATCTCAACCGCCTGCGCGACGGCGGTCTCGCCGGAGGTGCCTACGTCTACAACGCGGGAGGCGATGCCGCCTTCTCCGATCGCCTGCAGGGATTGCTGGCGAGCCTCGGTGCACAGCAGAGCTTCGATCCGCAATCGCAGACCAACCCCAATTCGACCCTCTCCCGGTTTGCCTCCTCCTCCGTCAGCTGGCTCGAATCGGCAAGGCAGGCGGCCGGGATAGAAGCCAATCAGCGCACCACATTCCTGGAGCGGACATCCGACGCCCTCTCGAACCTGACAGGCGTCAATCTCGACGAGGAACTGGCCCTGATGATGGAGCTGGAGCGCTCCTACGGCGCGTCTGCGCGAATCATCACGGCGGTGGACAACATGTTGCAGATGCTGCTGCAGGCAACGAGGTAAAGCGGCCATGAAAACGACGTTCGTCTCCACCCAGGCCGTCTCCAACGCGACGCGCCTCTCCATGATCAAGATGCAGTCCGAGCTGGCGAAGGCCTCCAAGGAGATGTCGTCGGGGCGTCTCGCCGATGTCGGAATGGGGCTGGGAAGCCGCACGGGGCATGCGGTGCAGCTGCGCCAGGAACTGTCGCAGATCAACACCATCCTCGATACGAACGGACTGGTGAAATCGCGCCTCGACACGGCCCAGGCCGCCCTCGACGGGCTGCTCGGAACGGCGGAGGAGTTCCTGGGAACGTTGATCACCGTGCGCGACGGGTCCGCCGGCGGGCTGGTGGTGAAGTCGCAGGCGAACCTCAACCTCAAGGGCCTCATCGGGACGCTGAACGCCAACATGAACGGCCAGCATCTGTTCGCCGGCACCAACACCGACGTCATGCCGATGCTGGACTACGAGGTCGCACCGCCGTCGGCGGCCAAGGCTGCGATCGATCTCGCCTTCTCCACCCGTTTCGGCTTCCCCCAGACCAGCCCACTGGTCTCGACGATCGACGCGGCCGACATGACGAACTTCCTCGAGAACGAATTCGCCGCGCTCTTCGACGACCCGGAGTGGGGCAATCTGTGGTCCGATGCCTCCGACCAGAACATCCGCAGCCGCATTTCGACGAACGAGCTGATCGAGACCTCCGCCAACGTCAACGAGCGCGCCTTCCGCCAGATGACCATGGCCTACGCGATGGTCGGCGAATTCGCTGTCGAGAACCTTCAGGGCGGAGCATTCAAGGCGCTCGCCGACAAGGCGCTCGAAGCGGTGAGCGGGGCATTGGAGGGGCTTACGGGCATCCAGGCTCGCCTCGGCGTCGCCCAGAACCGCGTCGCCAATGCCAGCGAGCGCCTCACGATCCAGCGCGACATCATGAGCCAGCAGATCGTCGGGCTGGAGAGCGTCGATCTCTTCGAGACCTCGACCCGCGTCAACACCCTGATGTCGCAGGTCGAACTCTCCTACAGCCTCACCGCCCGCATCCGGCAGCTGAGCCTCCTCAAGTACATGTAATCCACCGCGGGCGCGCATCTGCGCGCTCCATGACACCTAGCCGACAAACCTTGTTCGAGGGAACCCATGTATCAGTTCTCCTATGCCGAAGTCGTCGACGATGCCTGCAGCGATTCGCGTGGACGCGAGCGGCGCGCCGTCGAGCGCGGCGTCGAATTGCTCCGCAAGGCCCAGGCCAGCGGCGTCAATTCCCGCGACACGATCGAGGCGCTGCACTATGTGCGCAACCTCTGGAGCATCCTCATGGAGGACCTGGCCCAGAAGGAAAACGACCTGCCGGACGCGCTGCGCGCCGACCTAATTTCCATCGGCATCTGGGTGCTTCGCGAGACGGAGCAGATCCGCCAGCACCGCACCGACGACTTCCAGAATCTCATCGAGATCAACTCCATGATTTGCGAGGGCCTGAAATGATCGAGCATATGCAACGGGTCGCAGCCGGCGATCAGGCGCGCAGATCCGAGGAGCCGCGCAAGGCCGAAGAGTCCCGCAAGGCGATGCGCCTGTCGCTGCGGCCCCAGGAGCGCCTCTTCGTCAACGGGGCGGTGCTGCGGGTCGATCGCAAGGTGGGCCTCGAGCTCCTCAACGACGTCACCTTCCTGATGGAGAGCCACGTCATCCAGCCGCACGAGACGCAGACGCCCCTGCGCCAGCTCTACTTCGTCGTGCAGACGATGCTCATCGATCCCGTCAACGCCGCGCAGTCGCGCCTGCTGTTCGACAGCCTGTTTCCCTCGACGGTGCGCTCCTTCGCCAACCGCGACGTGATCGACGGCCTCCTGACCCTCGAACAGCTGATCGAGGAGGGGCGCTGCTTCGACGGGCTCAAGCTGCTGCGTTCGCTGTTTGCCATCGAGGAGCAGATCATCGGCATGGCGCGAATGCGCGACGGCAATTCCATGAGCCACGCCCGGCGCGACGCCGTGGCAGCGGCCTGAGACGAGACAAGGAAGAGGACGCCGACATGCAGGTCAATCCAGTCGCCCCCACCACCGGCCCCGCCGCCACGGCGACAGCCAAGAATTCCATGGATTACGACTCGTTCCTGAAGCTCCTCATCGCCGAGATGAAGAACCAGGATCCGCTCAGCCCGAAGGATTCCTCGGAATTCGTCGCTCAGTTCGCCTCGTTCTCGCAGGTCGAGCAGGCGATCAAGACCAACCAGAAGCTCGACGAACTGCTCTCGGCGTCATCCTTCGCGCAGACGGGCAGCCTGATCGGCCGCCACGCCGTCTCCGGCGACGGGACTGTCTCCGGCGAGATCAAGTCGGTGCGGATGACATCGGAGGGCGCCTACGCCCAGCTCGTCAACGGCCAGAGCCTGCTGATCGGCCCCGGCATCACCATCAGCTGACGGGGCGCGAACATGCAGGCAGCCGACGCCCTCGATCTCATCCGCGAGGCCATCTGGGTGGTCATCGCGGGCTCCGGCCCCGTCGTCGGCGCAGCGATGCTGGTCGGCATCGCCATTGCCCTGATGCAGGCCCTGACGCAGGTGCAGGAAATGACCCTGACCTTCATCCCCAAGATCGTCGTCATCCTCCTGATGGTCCTCGTCACGGCGCCGTATATCGGCAGCCACGTCTACACCTTCACCGAGCGGGTCTACGCGCATATCGAGGACGGGTTCTGAGAGTGGCTGGGTGGGAGCAGCCTTTTGTCGTGCAACTCTTGCCCCTCGCGTGTCATCCCCGGCTGGAGCCGCTTGCGGCGGAAGGGAAGGGGATCGAGCCGTGAGGGCCCTGCAGGCGTCGCGGCTGGGTGCGCTTCATCGGTCGCACGGCTGGATCCCCTTCCCGACGCTTCGCGTCGCCGGGGATGACACTGAGGCGGGTGCCGGGTGCATTAGAAGGCCGCCAGCGGAGAATCGATCGAGCGAGAGTTGATCGGCGGGCGCGAAAAGCCAATATGCAAGGCTGACGCTTTACTTAGGGATCGATTCGACGATGCATTCATTCACAGCCCCCCAGAAGAACCACGCGCCCGCCATTCCCGCGAGCGTCGCCGCGCGCGATCTGGGGGATCTGCCCGAATGGAATCTCGCCGATCTGTATCCCGCCATGGACAGCCCGGAATTTTCAGCCGACATGGCCCGCGCCCAGGAGCAGTGCGCGGCCTTCGCCAAAAGCTGGCGCGGAACGCTGGAGGAGGCCTCACGCGCCCCTGATGCCGCCGAAAAGCTTTACGCGGTCATTCGCGAATACGAGGAGATCGAGGATCGCCTCGGGCGGCTCATGTCCTATGCCGGCCTCGTCTATTCCGGCGATACGACCGATCCCACCCGCGCCAAGTTCTACGGCGACACGCAGGAGCGCCTCACCACCGCATCGAGCGACCTGCTGTTCTTTGCGCTGGAGATGAACCGCCTCGACGATGCGACGATCGACGCGCTGCTCGGAAAGCCGCCCCTCGATCACTTCCGCCCGTGGATCGAGGATCTGCGCAAGGACAAGCCCTTCCAGCTCGACGACAAGATCGAGCAGCTCTTCCACGAGAAGTCCGTGACGGGCCGCTCCGCCTGGAACCGCCTGTTCGACGAGACCATCGCCTCGCTGCGCTTCGAGGTGCGGGGCGAGGAGCTCGCCATCGAGCCGACGCTCAACAAGATGCAGGATACCGACGAGACGGTGCGGCGCGACGCGGCGCAGGCGCTTTCGAAGACCTTCCGGGCAAACCTGCGCACCTTCGCGCTGATCACCAACACGCTGACGAAGGACAAGGAGATCTCCGATCGCTGGCGCGGCTTTCAGGATGTGGCGGATTCGCGCCACCTCGCCAACCGCGTCGAACGCGAAACCGTGGAGGCGCTGGTCGCCGCCGTGCGCGAGGCCTATCCGCGGCTGTCGCATCGCTACTACAAGCTGAAGGCGAAGTGGTTCGGCAAGGATCACCTGGAATTCTGGGATCGCAACGCGCCGCTCCCCAAGGTCGAGCAGCGCACCATCAAGTGGGACGAGGCGCGCGCCATGGTGCTCGACGCCTATGCGGATTTTTCGCCCAGGATGGCAGACATCGCCCGCCGCTTCTTCGACGAGCGCTGGATCGACGCCCCCACCCGCGCGGGCAAGGCCCCGGGCGCCTTCGCGCATCCCACCGTCCCCTCCGCGCACCCCTATGTGCTGTTGAACTACCAGGGCAAGCCGCGCGACGTGATGACGCTCGCCCACGAGCTCGGCCACGGCGTGCATCAGGTACTGGCGGCTCCCAATGGCGCGCTGATGGCGCCGACGCCGC
>Ga0208490_101012_pt1 | contig 12172 bp, 7 predicted proteins | sample SubbioAug_CSWold_FD_184818 | JGI IMG/M metagenome (GOLD analysis project Ga0208490, IMG submission 184818) | Serpentinite rock and fluid subsurface biosphere microbial communities from McLaughlin Reserve, California, USA - CR11Aug_CSWold (SPAdes) | ecosystem: Environmental > Terrestrial > Deep...
CCCCCGAGCGGCCGCGCCGACGCTGAAAGGCGCCCCTCGTGCACTACGGAGCCGACTACAACCCCGAGCAGTGGCCGGAAGAGATCTGGCCGGAGGACGTCGCGCGCATGCGGGAGGCGGGCGTGACGATGGTGAGCGTCGGCATCTTCTCGTGGGCGCGCATCCAGCCTGCCGAGGGCGTGTTCGATTTCGAGTGGCTCGATCGCGTCATCGGCCTGCTGCACGACGCCGGTATCCGCGTCGACCTCGCGACCGCGACAGCGTCACCCCCGCCGTGGGCGGGGCTCGCGTACCCGGGGCTGCTGGCCGCCGACGAGAACGGCGCGCCGTACTGGCACGGCAGCCGACAGCACTACGCGCCCTCCTCGCCCGACTACCGGCGACTGGCGGGCGAACTCGTCCGACGCCTCGCAGAACGCTACACCGAGCATCCGGCGATCGAACTGTGGCACGTCAACAACGAGTACGGCTGCCACCTGCCGGTCGACTACTCCGATGCCGCGCGCGACGCGTTTCGACGCTGGCTGCGCGGGCGCTACGACGACATCGACGCGCTGAACGCTGCGTGGGGAACGATGTTCTGGGCGCAGGCCTACGCCTCGTTCGACGAGGTCATGCCGCCGAAGAAGGCGCCGTACAGCCACAACCCCGGTCAGCTGCTCGACTACCAGCGCTTCACGAGCGACATGTGGCTTGAGTGCTACCTCATGGAGCGCGACATCATTCGCGCCGCCGGCGCCACCCAGCCGATCACGACGAACTTCATGGGCCCGTTCAAGCCCGCCAACTACGCACAGTGGGCACCGCACCTCGACGTCATCAGCGACGACAGCTACCCCGACCCGAACGACCCCGACAGCTTCCGCGCCGCCGCCTTCCAGCGTGATCTCGTGCGCTCCCTGAAGCCCGATGTGCCGTGGATCCTCATGGAGCAGGCCACGAACGCCGTCAACTGGCGGCCGTCAAACGCCCCGAAGCAGCCCGGTCAGATGGCGGCCCTCAGCTGGCAGTGCGTCGGCCGCGGGGCTGACGGCGTGCTGTTCTTCCAGTGGCGTCAGTCTCGCGCCGGCGCCGAGAAGTTTCACGCGGCGATGCTGCCGCAGGCCGGGACCGACACGCGGGTGTGGCGAGAGGTCACCGCCCTCGGCGAGGCGTTCGCGCAGCTTCCTGCGCTGTCGGCCGGCCCCACGGATGCGCGGGTCGCGCTCGTCATGGACTGGGAGAACTGGTGGGCGCTGGAGGCCCCCGACCATCCGGTCGCCCTCGAGTACCTGCCGGTGCTGCACCGGTGGCACGCGGCCCTGCACCGTCGCCACGTGCAGGTCGACGTCGTGCCGCCGTCGGGCGTGCGCGACCATCACGCGCTCGCGATCGCCCCGCTGCTGTACCTGTTGCGCGACGACGATGCGACGCACCTCGCCGGCTGGGTCGAGCGCGGAGGCCACCTGCTCACGGGCCCCTTCACCGACGTGGTCGATGAGCACGACCGCTTCCGCCCCGGCGGGTTCACCACTCAGTGGCGCGACATGCTCGGCGCTGAGGTGCTCGAGTTCAATGCCCTCGTCGTTCCCGGGGCCGCCGAGGGCGAGCCGGGCGTGCGCGAGGCCGGCTATGCCGGGGTCGACGCGCTGACTCTCGCCGGCGCCGGCCACTACGTCGCCGAAGAGTTGCGCGTGCACGACGCGAGCGTCGAGGCGCGCTTTATCGACGGGCACGTCGCGGGCGGACCGGCGCTCACGGCGCGGCAGCACGGTGCCGGGGTCGCGCGCTACCTCGCGACCGTGCCCGACGATGCGGGGGTGCGGGCTGTCGTTGACCACGTCCTCGCGGAGGCGGGCGTGCATCCTGTCGTTGCGGGCCTGCCCGACTATGTCGAGGTGATGCGCCGCGGCGATCTCGTGACGGTGATCAATCAGACGGCGAGCCCAGAGCCGGTCACGCTGCCCGGCGTCGACTACCTGACGGGCGACGAGGTCGGCGACATCGAGCTGCCCGGCTTCGGCGTTCAGCTGCTGCGCCACCCCGCGCGGTGAGGCCTGCTGCGCCACCCCGCCGCGCGCTGGCCGGGCGTGAGTTGCGTGTTGTGGTTGCCTCAGTCGCCGCGACACCGCCACAACGCGCAACTCACCACTGCGCGGCGCCGCCGCACGCTCGTAGGGGCGGGTCGACGGGGGCGCGGCGGGCGGAGGTGGTGACGCGATGACCCGCATCGTCGTCGCGCCCGACTCGTTCAAGGGCACGATCGACGCGGCCGCCGCGGCGCGGGCGCTCGCCGACGGCTGGCGCAGCGTGCGGCCCGGTGACAGCGTCGACCTCCGGCCCATGGCCGACGGCGGCGAGGGAACGCTCGATGCGATCGCCGCCGCGACGCGCGGTGTGCGCCTGATGCCCGTCACGGTGACGGGCCCCGACGATCGGCAGGTCGACACCCACTGGCTGCTGCTGCCCGACGGCACCGGCGTTGTCGAGCTCGCCGTCACCTCAGGACTCACCCTGCTTGACGAACTGCGCCCGCTGAGTGCCCACACGATCGGCTTCGGCGAGGCGATCGCGGCCGCGCTCGACCACGGCGCGACGCGGCTGATCGTCGCGCTCGGCGGCAGCGCATCCACCGATGGCGGTGCCGGGATGCTCGCCGCGCTTGGCGCCCGCTTCGCCCCGCTCGCGGGCGGTCACCCTCGCGGCCCCGCCGACCTGTCGCGCGTGACACAGGTCGACCTGTCCTGGCTGAGGGCGCTGCCTCCGGGCGGGGTCGTCGCGCTGACCGACGTCGACTCGCCCCTCACGGGCCCACGCGGCGCGGCCGCGGTCTTTGGTGCGCAGAAGGGGCTCGCTCCCGATGACACTGGGTGGGTCGACACGGCACTCGCACGTATCGCCGCGCTACTCGGCGCCGACCCGGCCACGCCGGGTGCGGGGGCCGCCGGCGGAACAGGTTTTGGGCTGCTGGTCTGGGGCGCAGCCCTGACGTCGGGGGCCGTCGCCGTCGCCGACGCGGTCGGCCTCGACACCGCGCTCGCCGGCGCCGACCTCGTCATCACGGGCGAGGGCCGCTTCGACGGTCAGACGGCGGCGGGCAAGGTTGCCCACGAGGTGTCCCGCCGCGCCGATGCGGTCGGCACGCCCCGCGCCCTCGTCGCGGGGGCGATCGCGGCCGAGCCGCGCGGCTTCGCCGCCGCGGTGTCGCTGACCGACCTGGCCGGCGCTGCGCAGGCGGCGATGGTCGACCCGGCCCGCTGGCTGCACGCGGCCGGCGCTCAGCTCGCTCAGAGGTTCTGACCGCGCCCCTGATTGACTAGAGGCCACGAGCTTCGACCTGAGCGACGCGCAGTGGGCCGGCTTCTCGATCGTGGTGCTCGGCATCGTGCTGTTGCTGGCGACCGTCGTCAGACGCTACGTTCCGCTGTTCGCTTCCCTGTTCATCCCGACGTCGGTGATCGCGGGGTTCGTGATCCTGCTGATCGGGCCGCAGCTGCTCGGGGTGTGGACGGACACTGACGGAGCGATCCCGGGCGAGGTGCTGGCGATTTGGGCAACGCTGCCCGGGCTCTTGATCAACGTCGTGTTCGCGGCGGTGATGCTCGGCAAGAAGCTGCCGAAGCCCGCGCAGATCTGGAGAGCCTCGGCGCCGCACGTGATCTTCGGTAGCGCGCTGTCTTTCGGCCAGTTCGCGCTCGGGGCGCTTGCGGTCGCGCTCATCTTGACACCCTTCTTCGGTGTGACCGACCTCGCCGGATCAATCATCGAGATGTCGTTCGCGGGCGGCCACGGCACGATCGCGGGCATGGGTCCGCTGCTCGCAGAGGCTGGCGCGAGCGATCTCATTGACCTCGGCCTGGGGCTTGCGACCATCTCGATGGTGACGGGCATCGTCTTTGGCTCGCTGCTCGTGCGCTGGGCGGTGAGGAACCCGAGAATTCAGCTCGCCCGCACGACCCCGTTGACGGGTAAAGAGGCGCACGACCTGAACAACGCGGGCGTCGACCCGAGTGAGCGCGACGCAGAGCCCGACAACCGTGGCATGGGCCCGGTGACGGTCGCCCTCATGTGTATCGCGCTCGCCATCGCCGTCGCGATCGGCCTGTTGGAGGCATTCCGCTTCGTTGCGAACCTGTTCGGGTCGGACGTGTTTGACAGTTTCCCGCTCTTCCCGTTCGCGGTGATCGGCGGCTACCTCGTGCAGCTCGCCGCGACGGCGATCAAGCAGGACCACTTCATTGAGAAGCGCAGCGTCAACGGCATCTCGGCGATCAGCCTCGACGTGCTCATCGCCACCGCGATCGGCACGATGAGCCTCGCCACCCTCGGCGCGAACGTGCCGGTGCTGATCGTGTTCACGGTGATCGCCGTCGCCTGGAGCGTCACCGCCCTGCTGTTCTTCGGCCCGCGCATTCACGGCCGCGACTGGTTCGAGCACGCCATCGCCGACTTCGGGCAGTCGCAGGGCAACGTCGCGACGGGATTCGTGCTCGCCGACATGGTCGACCCCCAGCGCCGCACGAATGCTGCGAACGCCTACGGATACAAGCAGCTCGGCTACGAGCCGTTCCTCGGCGGCGGTCTCATCACGGCGTTCTCGGTGCCGCTCATCATCGCCTGGGGTTCGCTAACCTTCGGGCTCGTGTCGCTCGGTCTCGCCGTCGGGTTCCTCGCGTGGGGCGTGGGGCGGCGCCGGGCGCTGGAGCGAGCCGCCGCCTAGTGTGGCGGCGGGCACGCGCTTAGGCTCAACGACATGAGCGAAGAGGCGAGTGCGACGAGCGCGGCCGACGCGGTTGCCGCCGCGAAGAAGGCCCTGGCTGATGCCGAGGCGGCCCTGGCCGCAGCCCAAGCGCTGGCGGCGCAAGCTGAAGGCCCGGGCGGCGCTGATGGCGCTGACGGCCCGGATGGCTCGGATGGCCCGGACGGCCCGCTCACGGATGCGCAGCTCGCGACGATCCGCAACGGCTACGCCATCGAGGGGGCAGCCCTCGACATTGGCGCGGTCGTGAACGGGGAGCCCCGCGCCGACGTTCCCGTGCGCATCCCGCTGGCGATGGTGAACCGGCACGGTCTCGTGGCCGGTGCGACCGGTACCGGCAAGACGAAGACGCTGCAGGTGCTGGTCGAGCAATTGAGCGCCGCCGGGGTTCCCGTTTTCGCGGCCGACATCAAGGGCGATCTGAGCGGCCTGGCCGTTCCCGGCGAGAGCAGCGATAAGTTGCTCGCCCGCACGCGCGGGATCGGCCAAGAGTGGACGGCGACGGCGCATCCCGCTGAGTTCTTCAGTTTGGGCGGTGTGGGCCAGGGTGTGCCCATTCGTGCGACCGTCTCGAGCTTCGGCCCGCTCATGCTGGCCAAAGTGCTGGGCCTGAACAAGACGCAGGAGTCGAGCCTCGCGCTGGTGTTTCACTACGCCGACGTCAACGGGCTCGCGCTGGTCGGCCTGGATGACCTCCGGGCGGTCATCCAGTTTCTGACGAGCGCTGACGGCAAAGACGAACTCGCCGCCCTGGGCGGGCTCAGCTCGGCGACCGCCGGCGTGATTCTGCGCGAGCTCATCGCGTTCTCCGCTGACGGCGCCGACGTGTTCTTCGGCGAGCCCGAGTTCGACACAGCCGAGCTGTTGCGCACGACGACGGATGGCAGGGGTGTGGTCAGCCTGTTGCAGGTGCCGGGCGTGGCCGACAAGCCAGCCCTGTTTTCGACTTTCCTTATGTGGCTGCTCGCCGACCTGTTCAACGATCTTCCCGAGGTGGGTGATCTGGACAAGCCGAAGCTGGTGTTCTTCTTCGACGAGGCGCACCTGCTTTTCCGCGACGCCTCGAAGGATTTCCTGGCCGCGATCACGCAGACGGTGCGGCTGATTCGTTCGAAGGGCGTGGGGGTGTTCTTCGTCACGCAGACGCCGAAGGACGTGCCATCAGATGTGCTCGCCCAGCTGGGCTCGCGCGTTCAGCACCAGTTGCGCGCGCACACACCCGACGACGCGAAGGCGCTGCGTGCGACCGTGTCGACGTACCCGTCGAGCGGCTATGACCTGGGCGAGGTGTTGACCACGCTGGGAATCGGTGAGGCGATCGTCACCGTCATGAACGAGAAGGGCGCGCCCTCGCCGGTGGCGTGGACGCGACTGCGTGCGCCGCAGGGTTCGATGAATCCGGCGCCCGCCGAGACGATTGAGCGCGCGGTCGCCGCATCGCCTCTCATGGCTCGGTATGGGGAGGCGGTTGACCGAGAGTCGGCGTACGAGCTGTTGACCGAACGGATGACCGCGGCAGCGGCCGCTGAGGAGGCGCGGGAGCAGGCGAAGGCTGAGGCTGCGGCCGCGAAGGAGCGGGCCGCCGCCGAGCGCGACGCCGCCAAGCGGGAGTACGAGGAGGCGCTGCGTGACCTGCGCCGCGGCTCCGGCTCATCGACGCGCACCCGCACGACGACGAGACGATCGCCCCGTTCGGGCGGCACCGGCGCAGCCGACGGTCTGGGCGATCTGCTCGGGTCGCGCACGGGTCAGACGATCGTGCGCGAGGTGGTGCGCGGAATCTTCGGCACACTCGGTCGGCGGTGAGCCGGCCACCCTGGCTCGAACGCTGGCAGGTGCTCGTGTACCTGCTGGCGATCGGTGGGGGCCTCGCCGTCGGCAGTGCTGCGCCGGCCGCGGGGGCAGCGGCCGGCGTGGCGGTGCTGCCGGCACTCGCCGCGCTGTTGTTCGTGACGTTTCTGTTGGTGCCGCTGGCGAGCATCCCGGTGGCGTTTCGGGATGCACACTTTCTGCTGACCGCGCTGGTCGCCAATTTCGTGGTGGTTCCGTTGGTCGTCGCGGCGCTGGTGTTGCTCGTGCCGGCCGAGGTGGCGGGGGTGGACGGTGCCCTGGTGGTGCTCGGCGTCGTGCTGGTGCTGGTGATGCCGTGCACGGACTGGTTTCTGACGTTCACGCAGCTGGCGGGTGGGGATACGGCGCGGGCGGTCGCGTTCGCCCCCGTGTCGCTGCTCATGCAGTTGGCGCTGCTGCCCGTGTACGTGTCGCTGATCGCGGGCGGTGCGGTCGGGGCCGACGTGGGCGCCCTGTTCGATGTCGAGCAGCTGGTGCTGACGGTGCTCGTGGTGCTTGTGCTGCCGTTGGCGCTCGCCGCGGTCGTGCAGTGGGTTCGCCCACGACTGGCGGCGGGTCGAGCGGCCCGCCTGCCGGTGCCGCTGCTCGCGGTCGTGCTGCTGCTGGTCGCCGCGTCGGAGGTGCCCGCCGTGCTCGATGCGGCCCCCCTGCTGCCCCTGCTCGTCGGAGTGTTCCTCCTCTATCTGGTCGCGGCGGTGGTGCTCGGGATGGCCGCGGCGCGCCTGGCGCGTCTGCCGCACGGCCCGGCCCGCACGCTCGTGATGAGCCTCGCGACCCGCAACTCGTTCGTGGTGCTGCCGATCGCGTTGGCCGTGCCTGAGGGTGCGGGGGTCGTCGCGGTCGTGGTGGTGACGCAGACTTTGGTCGAGCTCGCCGGTGTTGCGGTGCTCGTGCGCGTTCTGCCCCGGATCCTCGCCGCCCCGCCAGCGACTACTCCGCTGTAGGAATTCCTACACCGGAGCAGTCGCGGCAAAGGTTGCGCACTTCCCGTGGCCGTGTCACGAGGCGCACTCCTCCCGGGCGGCCCCCTTCTCACTGCAGGTTCTGCCGCGGCACGACGACCTTCTTCAGGATCAGCAGGATCGACGCGACGAGCGGCGCCGCGACCAGCGCGCCGAGCAGCCCCAAGAGCGTGGCGCCAATGAATGCCGCAATCAGGACGAGCGCCGACGGAATGCTGATCGCCTTGCCGATGATGCGCGGCGTCAGCACGTACGACTCGACCTGCATGTAGACGATCATCACGATGGCGACGATGAGCGCGCTGACCGGCGACTCAAACAGGGTGACCACCGTCATGATCGTCGTGCTGATGACCGGCCCGATGATCGGGATCAGCGTGATGAACAGCGCGAGGAACGCCAAGACGACCGCGTACCGCACGCCGAGAATCGTGAGCAGGATGAACGAGAACGTCGCGTTCAGGGCGGCGAGCACGATCTGGCCGATCAGGTACTTGCCGATCGAGTCGAAGATCTCCTCTGCTAACTCGCGGAATCCGCGGCGCTGCGAGGCGGGCACCAGCTCGTAGAGCGCTCCCTTCATCTGGTCGAGCGACGCCACAAAGTAGAGGGTCATCACGACGACGAAGATGATGCCGAAGAGGCCATTGACGATCGACGCCCCGATGGCGAGAGCACCGCCGCCCACGACCACCCACGTGTTGGGGTCGGCGATCGCGTCGTTGAGCAGAGCGAGCAGCGTCGTCAACGCGCCACCGAAGTCGGTGTCGAGGTTCACGAACCACGCCTGGTTCTCGATGTCGGTCAGGTACTGCGGCACCGTGGTGATCAGTTCGGTGGCCTGCTCGATCACGATGGGGGTGATGAGCAGCACCATGGCGACGACGATGCCGATGAACCCGGCCAGCACGATGAGGATCGCGCCCGTCTTCGACACCCCACGGTTCTGCAGCCGGGTCACCACCGGGTACAGGCCGAGGCTGATGAAGATGGCGAGGAAGATCAGCGTGATCGCGTAGCTGAGAGAGACGACGGCGGCGCCGAGCAGCAGGGCGAGCAGCACGCCGAGGGTGGTGACGAAGCCGAACCGGAATGGTCCGCTGGACAGAATTCCGGTCATCCATTTCGGACGCGGATCGTTCAATCCGGATGCTCGGTCATCGCTCACGCGCATCATTCTGTCGTGCGCGCTGCCGTTTCACGAGGCTTTGGCGGAGGATAGGGGATTCGAACCCCTGAGGGCTTGCACCCAACACGCTTTCCAAGCGTGCGCCATAGGCCACTAGGCGAATCCTCCAGGTGCCGCGCCCGCACATCACACTCGGAATGAGCGCGCGAACCCGACCCGGCGATACTACCGGTAAAGTGGGGGGCGGCTCCTCGCGTGGCGCCATCCAGGCCAACTCCCCCAGGGCGGAAACGCAGCAAGGGTAACCGGGCTCTGGCGGGTGCGCGAGGGGTCCTTTTTTGTGCCCTATAAGCGCGACCCCCGCCGGTGCATGGCCGAAAGCCCCTAGGTTCTGCTCAGGCCGTCTCTCTAGGCTGGGAGTCAATGGCACGCAACCTGTACATCACGTCCGCCGAGGGCAACTCGGGCAAGTCGACCGTGGCGCTCGGGGTGCTGAACGCGCTCTCGAGCCGTGTGCAGCGGGTGGGGGTGTTCCGGCCGATCGCCCGGGTGAGCCCCGAGAGGGCCGCGGCCCGTGCATCCGGCGTTATCGGTGCCAGCGGTGAGGGCGAGCGCGACTACGTGCTCGAAACCCTGCTCGCCCACGACGGCGTCGAGCTTGACTACGACGAGTGCATCGGCGTCAGTTACGACGAGGTGCACGCCGACCCCGACGCGGCGCTCGCGACGATCGTCGAGCGCTACCGCGCAGTCGAACGGCAGTGCGACGCCGTGGTGATCGTCGGCTCCGACTACACCGACGTCTCGACTCCGACCGAGTTCACCGTTAACGCCCGCATCGCCGCGAACCTGGGCGCGCCCGTGGTGCTCGTGATCGGCGGCCGGGCGTCGGGCGCGGCGGGCGGCCGCGGACTCGCCGAGTCGGGCCCGCGCACCCCCGACGAGGTGCGCCGCGCGGCCGAGGCGGCCGTCGCCGAGCTCACCCACGAGCACGCCACCCTGCTCGCGGTGGTGGCGAACCGCGCCGACGCCGAGCGGCTCGACGACATCTGCGCCGAGCTGGCCACGCTCGCCCCGAACGCGGTGGTGGGCGCGATTCCCGAAGACCGCTACCTGATCGCCCCGACGGTGGCCGCCGTCATGGCCTCCTGCGACGGAGAGCTCGAGCGCGGCGAAGAGGCCCTGCTCCAGCGCGAGGTGCTGGGCGCGGTGGTCGCCGGCATGAGCATGGAGAACGTGCTGCCCCGCCTCACCGAGGGCGCCGTGGTGCTCGTTCCGGGCGACCGCAGTGAGGTGCTCTTGGCGGTGCTGATGGCGCACGCGAGCGAGACGTTCCCGAGTATCGCCGCGATCATCCTGTACGGCGGTTTTGAGACGCCCGACAGCGTGCAGTCGCTGATTGACGGGCTCGACCCGACGCTGCCGATTATCCGCACGCCGTACGGCACGTACGACACGGTGCTGCGCATCACCGAGAGCCGGGGGCGGCTGGCCGCCGACTCGCAGCGCAAGTACGACACGGCCCTCGCGCTGTTCGAGAAGCACTTCGACGCAGGCGCGCTGCTCGACCGCGCCGCCGTGAGCCGCAGCGACGTGGTGACGCCGCTGATGTTCGAGTACGACCTGCTCGAGCGGGCCCGCAGTCAGCGCAAGCGCATCGTCTTGCCCGAGGGCAGCGACGACCGCGTGCTGCGCGCGGCCGCGACGCTGCTCAAGCGCTCGGTCTGCGACATCACGATTCTGGGCGACGAGGTGGATGTTCGTGCGCGCGCCGCCGAGCTCGGCCTCGATCTCGAGGCGGCCGAGATTCTGAGCCCGTTCGACACCGAGCTGCGCGAACAGTTCGCGGTCGAGTACGCGCGACTGCGCGCCCACAAGGGTGTGACGGTCGAGTTCGCCCGCGACGTGGTGACCGATGTCAGCTACTTCGGCACGATGATGGTGCACATGGGGCTCGCCGACGGCATGGTGAGCGGGGCCGCGCACACGACCGCGCACACGATTCGCCCGAGCTTCGAGATCATCAAGACCGACCCGGGCGTCAGCGTCGTGTCGAGCGTGTTCCTGATGTGCCTGGCCGACCGCGTGCTCGTCTACGGCGACTGCGCGGTGGTGCCCGACCCGACGGCCGAGCAGCTGGCCGACATTGCAATATCGTCGGCGGCGACGGCGCAGCAGTTCGCGATCGAGCCGCGCGTGGCGATGCTGTCGTATTCGACGGGGGAGTCGGGCTCGGGCGATGACGTCGAGAAGGTGCGGGCCGCGACGGCGTTCGTGCGTGAGCGGGAGCCGCACTTGCTCGTCGAGGGACCGATTCAGTACGACGCGGCGGCCGAGCCGAGCGTCGCCGCGACGAAGATGCCTGATTCGCCGGTCGCCGGCCGCGCGACGGTGTTCGTCTTCCCCGACCTGAACACCGGCAACAACACCTACAAGGCGGTGCAGCGCTCGGCGGGCGCCATCGCGATCGGGCCGGTGCTGCAGGGCTTGCGCAAGCCGGTCAACGACCTGTCGCGCGGGGCCCTGGTGCAGGACATCGTGAACACGGTCGCGATCACGGCGATTCAGGCGCAGCGCACGCCGCCGCCGGCGACGACGGCGATTCCGGTGATCAGTCGTGACGACGCGGCGGCCGCGGCCGAGTCGGGCGTGGAGACCGCGCCGGCCGACGGGGGCGAGGCGTGATGCGCGTCTTCGTCGTCAACTCGGGGTCGAGCTCGATCAAGTACCAACTCATCGACACGGCATCGGGCGAGCGCGTGCTCGCCGGCACTCTCGAGCGCATCGGCGAGGAGGGCGGCGACGCCCCCGACCACACGACCGGCATGCGTCAGGTGCTGGATGCTCTCGGCGACGACGCGCAGATCGCCGCGGTCGGTCATCGGGTCGTTCACGGCGGCGCCCGCTTCACGGCACCAACGCTCATCGACGACGCCGTGGTCGCGGCGATCGACGAGTTGAGCGCGCTGGCACCTCTGCACAATCCGGCGAATCTCGCGGGCGTGATCGCGGCGCGCACGGTGCTGCCCGACGTGCCTCACGTGGCCGTGTTCGATACGGCGTTTCACCAGTCGATGCCGCCGGAGGCGTACACGTACGCGATCGACCGCGCGCTCGCTGACCGCTACGGGGTGCGCAAGTACGGCTTCCACGGCACGAGTCACCAGTTTGTGGCCGGGCAGGCCGCGGCGGTGCTGGGCCGCCCGCTGGAGGAGCTGAAGCTGATCGTCTTGCACCTCGGCAACGGCGCGAGTGTGACGGCGGTCGACGGCGGGCGTTCGATCGATACGTCGATGGGGCTGACCCCGTTGCAGGGCCTCGTGATGGGCACGCGGTCGGGTGACCTCGACCCGGCGGTGCTTGTACACCTGCACCGCGTGGCGGGCTTGAGCGTCGACGAGATCGACGCGCTGCTGAACAAGCGCAGCGGACTGTTGGGCTTGACCGGCCGCAGCGACATGCGCGACGTCACGGATGCGGCGGCCGCCGGCG
>Ga0208490_101013_pt1 | contig 12169 bp, 12 predicted proteins | sample SubbioAug_CSWold_FD_184818 | JGI IMG/M metagenome (GOLD analysis project Ga0208490, IMG submission 184818) | Serpentinite rock and fluid subsurface biosphere microbial communities from McLaughlin Reserve, California, USA - CR11Aug_CSWold (SPAdes) | ecosystem: Environmental > Terrestrial > Deep...
GGCCCGCCCGAGCCAGGCGCCCGCCCGCACCGTGCCGCCACCCGCCAGCTCGAGCGAGCTGCGCACCGGGCGGTCGAACCGGCCCCGCAGCTTCGGGGTGAGCGCCAGGGCGGACCCGACCCCCACCCCGATGCCGGCGACCGCCCCCCGCCGCCCGCCGAGCGCGCCGAGCACCCATGCGGACAGGCTCCAGGCGTTGAGCTCGACGGGTGCCACGGCGCCGGGGTGGCGCTGGTCGAGGGGGGCGGCGGCCGACCCGTACGCGACGCGCTGGCGGACGAGTGCCGGCCAGTCGGGGCGGGGCCGGTGCACCACCTCGGACGCCGGTTCGTAGCGCACGCGCCAGCCTGCCTCGACGGCGCGCCACACCAGATCGACGTCCTCGCCGACGCGCATCGTGGCGTCGAACCCGCCCAGCTGCTCGAGCAGGGCACGCCGGCACACGACGGTGGCGGTGGGCACGTAGGAGACCCGCCCGCGCGGCACCACGAGCGCCTCCCGGGGCCCGAGGTCGAGGGGCGAGCGGTGCCGCTCGTAGCGCTCGAGCAGCGACGGACCCGGCCGGCTCCGCACCCGGGGCGCGACCATGCCCACGGTCGGGTCGACGAGGTGGGCGAGCAGCGGATCGAGCCAGCCCGGGCCCGGCTCCACATCGGCGTCGACGAAGGCCACGACCTCGCCGGACGACGCCCGCCACCCCGTGTCCCGCGCCGACCCGGGTCCACGCGAGACCCCGTGGCGCAGCACGGTGGCCCGCCCGGCGACGGCCGCCGGGACGGCGGCCGGATCGGCCGTGCCGTCGTCGACCACGACGACCTCGGTGCCGTCGGGGACGTCGAGGGCATCGAGCAGCGCCGCCAGCTCGGCGACGTGGTCGCGGACGGGGACGACGACCGAGAGCGTCGCCCCGGTCGGGCCGGCGGGAGCGGTGGGACGCGGGTGGGCCATGCCCGAGTCGAGGAGCCGGCGGGCCACCTGTGCGTCGGGCCCGGTCGTGGCCACCTCGTCCCCGGCCAGGACCCGGTCGAGCGCGGCGGCGCCGGCCTCGCTGAAGCGCAGGAGGCGGACGGGTGCGCCGCCGAGGAGCGAGCGGCCGTCGGCGCTGCGACGGGTCTCGGGGTCCAGGGCCAGCGCGATATGTTCGGGGAACCCCTCGGCCACGGTCCTCCTCGAGCGACGGAGTGGCGAGGCTAGCCCTGCCCCTCCGCCCCTCAGAGGTGTCCGATGACCGTCACCGAGCCCACCACCGAGCCGACGACCGAGGTCGAGGACCAGGAGGCGGCCACCGACGAGGTGGTGACCGACGACGTCCTGGTCGAGGAGATCTCCATCGACGGGATGTGCGGCGTCTACTAGGCGCCGGCCCCGACGCGATGGCGTTCGATCCCGCTGACCGGTACCGGCTCAGCCCCCGGGTGGGCCTGCGGCCGGAGCCCTTCGGCGCCCTCGCCTACCACTACGACACGCGACGGCTGGTCTTCCTGAAGTCCAACGACCTGGTGGCCCTGGTGCGCTCGCTCGAGCGACACGACAGCGCGGCCGCCGCCATCGACGCCGTGGTCGACCCAGCCACCGGTCGCCGGTCCGCCTACGTGACCGCGCTCGCCTCGCTCTGCGAGTCCGGCGTGGTCGAACCCCTGCTGGAGCCCGCCGCATGAGCACGATCCCGAAGACCCCGCCGCTGGTGGAGCAGCTCAAGGGCGGCCTCGACGCGCCCATCTGCCTCACCTGGGAGCTCACCTACGCCTGCAACCTGGCGTGCGTGCACTGCCTGTCCAGCTCCGGTCGCCGGGACCCGAAGGAGCTGACGACGGCCGAGGCCAAGGACCTGGTCGACCAGCTGGCCGCGCTGCAGGTGTTCTACGTGAACATCGGTGGCGGCGAGCCCATGCTGCGCAAGGACTTCTTCGAGATCGTCGAGCACTCCGTCACCAACGGGGTCGGGGTGAAGTTCTCCACCAACGGCACCTACCTCGACCGCGCCGCGGCCGAGCGCCTGGTCGAGCTGCCCTACCTCGACGTGCAGATCAGCCTCGACGGCATGACGCCCGAGGTCAACGACGCCGTCCGGGGCGAGGGCTCCCACGCCAAGGCCATCGAGGCCATGGGCCACCTGCGCGACGTGGGCTTCGAGGACTTCAAGATCTCCATCGTCTGCACGCGCCACAACGTCGACCAGCTCGACGAGTTCAAGGCCCTGGCCGACGACCACGGCGCCCAGCTGCGCATCACCCGCCTGCGCCCGTCGGGTCGCGGGGTGGACAGCTACCACGACCTGCGCCTCACCAACCCCCAGCAGCGTCAGGTGTTCCACTGGATCCTCGACCACCCCGACGTGCTGACCGGCGACTCGTTCTTCCACCTGAACGCGCTCACCACCGAGACGGGCGGGCCGAACCTGCCCGGGCTCAACATGTGCGGGGCCGGCCGGGTCGTGTGCCTCATCGACCCCATCGGCGACGTCTACGCCTGCCCGTTCGTGATCCACGACGAGTTCCTGGCCGGCAACGTCCGCGACGCCGGCGGGTTCGCCGGCGTGTGGCGCGAGTCCACGCTGTTCACCGAGCTGCGCGAGCCCACCAGCGCCGGCGCGTGCGCGTCGTGCGGGTCCTACGACGCCTGCCAGGGCGGGTGCATGGCCACCAAGTTCTTCACCGGCCTGCCCCTCGACGGCCCCGACCCCGACTGCATCCACGGCCACGCTGACGAGGCCCTCGCCGCCGTCACGGCCGGGTCCGCCCCCCGCCCCTCCCAGGACCACAGCCGCCCGGGCGCGGCGGTCCCGGTGGCCCTCACCCGCAAGCGCTGACTTCGCACCCCCGCCCGTGACCTGATCTGGTCACGTCAGGGGGTGGGAACCGCTACTCGGTCGCCTCGGCCTGGCGGACGGAGTCGGAGAAGTCGTCGGGCACGACGATGTCGCTCGGGGCGAGGTCGGCCAGGGTGCGCCTGCCGAGGCCGAGCAGCGCCGAGTCGACGCCGTTGCGCAGCACGTCGAGCACGTTCTCGACGCCGGGCTGGCCGCCGACGGCGAGGGCCCACAGCGATGCCCGGCCGATCATGACGGCCTTGGCGCCGAGGGCGACGGCCTTCACGACGTCGCTGCCGCGGCGGATGCCGCCGTCCATGACGAGCTCGACCTGGTCGCCGACGGCGGCGGCGATGAGGGGCAGGGCCCGGATCGGGGCCGGGGTGGTGTCGAGGTTGTTGCCGCCGTGGTTCGACACGCTGATGGCGCTGTAGCCGGCGTCCACGGCTCGTCGGGCGTCGTCGACCCGCATGATGCCCTTGAGCATGAAGGGGCCGTCCCACTGCTCGCGCAGCCAGCGCAGGTCATCCCAGCTGGGCGGAGGCGTGCCCATCCACTGCCCGTAGGCCTCGAAGAACCCGGGAGGGGACTCGCCCTCGGGGACCATGTTCGGCACGTGCAGGTCCGGGAGCGCGCGGTTCTCGAGGGTGTACTTCCCGTAGCGCCAGGCGTAGCGGGGGCTGGTGAGCAGCTCGGGGGAGTGCTTGATCGAGGTCCTGAGGTCGAGCGCCTCGGGGATGTCGGGGCTGCCCCAGTCCCGGCCGTGGGAGAAGGACCAGTCGAGGGTGACGATGAGGCCGGGGATGCCGGCGCGCTTGGCCCGGTCGATCCGGGCGGTCATCTGCTCGCGCGTGCCGCACCAGTAGATCTGGAAGAAGGTCTGGGGGTTCTCCGCCATGACCGTCTCCATCGGCGTGGAGCCGAAGTTCGACAGGCCGAGGGCCGTGCCACGGTTCCGGGAGGCCCGGGCGATGCCGATCTCGGCGTCCGGGTGCACCATCTGCACGCCGGTGGGGGAGATGAGCACCGGCATCGAGATGCTCTGGCCCATCACCTGCGTGGACTGGTCGCGCTCGGCCGGCTTGTCGGCCACGGTCGGCACGAACCCGAGCTCGGTGAACGCCTTCTCGTTGTCGACGAGCGAGTGACCCGCCTCGGAGCCGGCCTTGAGCGCACCGAACACCGACCGGGGGAGGATCTTCTCGGCGCGCTGCCGGGCGATCTCGACGCTCTCGAACCACTTGTGTGCCATCAGTCCACCTCGTGCCGGTCGGAGCGATCATGTTGGCATGACCACCTCACCCCCAGAGAAGCGGCACCTCGCCTCGCGGACCTGGCCGGAGGTGGCCGGAGCCGCCCCCGCGGTGCTCCTCGTCCCGGTGGGCAGCTGCGAGCAGCACGGCCCCCACCTGCCCCTCGGCACCGACACCCAGGTCGCCCTCGCGGTGGCCGATCGGGTCGCGCGGCTCCGGGACGACGTCGTCGTCGCCCCGGCGTTGCCCTACGGCTCCTCCGGCGAGCACGACGGCTTCGCGGGCACGCTGTCGATCGGCACCGCGGCGCTGCGAACTGCCCTGGTGGAGCTGGGCCGGTCCGCGTTCCCCGAGCAGGGGCCGTCGGCGTTCCGGTCGCTCGTCTTCGTGAACGGCCACGGGGGCAACCTCGAGGCCGTGCGGGCAGCCGTCGAGGTCCTGGAGGGGGAGGGGCGCCCCGTCTCGGGCTGGTGGCCGTCGGTGCCGGGCGGCGATGCCCACGCCGGGCGGACCGAGACCTCCCTGCTGCTGGCGCTCGATCCGGGGGCCGTCGGCACCGAGCGACCGGTGGGGGCCACGGAGCCGGTCGCCGACCTCCTGCCCCTCCTGCGGGAGCGGGGCGTGGCCGCGGTCTCGCCCAACGGCGTGCTCGGCGATGCGAGCGATGCCTCGGCCGGCGAGGGCGAGCAGGTGCTGGCCGGCCTGGTCGAGGACCTGCTCGCCCTCGTCGAAGGTTCTTGACCGAACAGTCAGGTTCGGCATGACAACGGTCACCGGTCGGCCTAGGTTGGCGAGCGCTCATCCGAAATCGCACGACGAACCCGGGGGAACCCCAACATGAAGACCCGCGCCGCCATCCTGTGGGACAAGAACCAAGACTGGAGCGTCGAGGAGATCGACCTCGACCCGCCCCAGACCGGCGAGGTGCTCATCAAGCTGGTGGGCTCCGGTCTGTGCCACTCCGACGAGCACCTGCGCACCGGCGACATGGTGGTGCCCCAGGAGACCGCCGACGCCCTCGGCCTCAAGCAGTTCCCGATCATCGGCGGCCACGAGGGCGCCGGTGAGGTGGTCGAGGTCGGCCCCAACGTCACCAGCCTGGCGGTGGGCGACCACGTCGTGCTCGGGTTCATCCCGGCGTGCGGCAAGTGCCCGTCGTGCTCCAAGGGCAAGTCGAACCTGTGCGACTACGGCGCGTTCCTGCTCGCCGGCCGCCAGATCGCCGACTTCACCGCCCGCCACCACTCCGCCGACGGCACCGACCTCGGCCTCATGTGCCTGCTCGGCACCTTCGGCGAGTACACGGTCGTCAACGAGGCGTCCTGCATCAAGATCGAGCCGGACATCCCCCTCGACAAGGCCGCCCTCGTGGGCTGCGGCGTCACCACCGGCTGGGGCTCGGCCACCTACGCGGCCGACGTGCAGCCCGGCGAGACCGTCGTGGTGGTCGGCGCCGGCGGCATCGGCATGAACGCCATCCAGGGTGCGGCCATGAACGGCGCGCGCCACATCGTCGCCGTCGACCCGGTCGAGTTCAAGCGCGAGCAGGCCATGGTCTTCGGCGCCACGCACACGGCCTCGTCGATCGAGGAGGCCACCGAGCTGGTCGGCCAGATCACCTGGGGCGCCAACGCAGACAAGGCCATCATCACCGTCGGCGTCGGCGACGGCGACCTCATCGCCCCCGTCATGGGCCTCACCGCCAAGGGCGGCCGGGTCGTGCACACCTCGGTGGCGCCGATGGAGCGCAACGACGTGCAGCTGAACCTGTTCGACCTCACGCTGCAGCAGAAGCAGCTGGTGGGCTCGATCTTCGGCTCGGCCAACCCGCGCTACGACATCCCGCGCCTGCTGCGCCTCTACCAGGAGGGCAAGCTCAAGCTCGACGAGCTCATCACCCGTGAGTACGACCTCGCCGACATCAACAAGGGCTACGACGACATGAACGACGGCAACAACGTCCGTGGGTTCGTGCGCTACCAGCACTCCTGAGGTGACCCTGTCCGACCACGGCTTCGACCGAGCGCTCATCGAGAGCGCGGCGGTCGAGGTCGTCGGCCGGCGGCGCGAGCTCGAGCTCGTCACCGCCGCGCTGGCGGCATCCCGGCACGTCCTGCTCGAGGGCCCGCCGGGCACCGGCAAGTCGACGCTCCTGCGCGCCATCGCCGAGCGCGCCGGGCTCGACCTCGTCTTCGTGGAGGGCAACGCCGAGCTCACCCCGGCCCGCCTGGCCGGTCACTTCGACCCCGCCCGCGTCCTCACCGACGGCTACGCCGAGGACGTCTTCGTCGACGGCCCGCTCCTACGGGCCCTGCGCGACGGCGGGCTGCTCTACGTCGAGGAGATCAACCGGGTCCCGGAGGAGACGCTCAACCTGCTCATCACGGTCATGTCCGAGGGTGAGCTCACCGTCCCGCGCCTCGGGCGGGTCGCCGCCGCGCCCGGGTTCCGGATGGTCGCGGCGATGAACCCCTTCGACGCGGTGGGCACGGCCCGCATCTCCGGTGCGGTGTACGACCGCGTCTGCCGGGTGTCGATGGGCTACCAGTCCCTCGACGACGAGCTGGCCATCGTCGTCCACGAGGCCAAGACGGCCGGCGCCACCGACGCCGCGAGCGACGACGACTTCGTCCGCCGCGTGGTCAGCGTCGTGCGCGGCACCCGCGAGCACCCCGACGTCCGCATCGGCTCGTCGGTGCGCGGCGCCATCGACATGGTGCTCATCGCCGACGAGCTGGCCGGGCTCCGGGACACCACCGCGTCGGAGCAGGACACCGCGCTCGACGCCGCCTGCATGGCGCTGTCCGGGCGGATCCGGGTCCACGAGTCCTGCCACCGCACCCCCGAGGAGATCGTCGCCGAGCTCTGGGACCTCTACGCCACCACCGTCGACCTCGGTGAGGGCGGCGGCGCCGGCGACGACCCGGGAAAAGGCTGAGCCTCCCGGACAGCGCCGGGAGGGACCAGGACCGGGAGCGCACCCTCGACGAGGAGGCGGCCCAGGAGGAGCTGAAGGAGTCCTCGCGGCGGACCACGTCCCGGCGGGAGCTGTCCCAGCACGACGACTTCGACGAGGCCTCGCCGGAGCTCGGGGTGCTGGACGAGAACGCCATCGAGGAGTCGCTGGCCGAACGGCCCGACGAGACCCTGGCGATGCTGGCCGACATGACCGGCGCCACCGACGAGCGCCTCCGCGCCCTCGCCCGCCGGCTCGCCGGCCGCATCGTCATCGGCATGGCGCGCGCCGACGCCGCCCGCCGCCGGGGCATCGGCAAGATGCGCTCGCTGCCGATGGACGACACCGGTGGCGACCTCGACCTCGACGCCAGCCTGGAGGCGCTGCAGCTGGCCTCGGCGACCGGCTCGGCCCCGAGCGTCGACGAGCTCACCGTCCGCACCTGGGCCCGACCCGCGGTGGCGATCTGCCTGGTCGTGGACCGCTCCGGGTCGATGAGCGGGGACCGGCTGGCGTCGTCCGCCATCGCGGCGGCGGCCGTCGCCGAGCGAGCGCCGGACGACTTCTCCGTGCTGGCGTTCTCGGACAAGGTCATGGTCATCAAGGGCCAGAGCCAGCGCCGTTCGGTCGACGACGTGGTCGAGGACGTGTTCCGCCTCCGGGGCCACGGCCCCACCGACCTGGGCCTCGCCCTCCGCGTCGCCGCCGACCAGCTCGCCTCGTCCGGCGCGCAGCGCAAGCGGGTGGTGCTGCTCTCGGACTGCCGGCCCACGAAGGGCACCGAGCCCGAGCGCGACGCCGGCGCGCTCGACGAGCTGCACGTGATCGCGCCGGCCGACGACGCCGGCGACGCCGAGGCCTTCGCCCGCGCGGTGGGGGCGCGCTTCGCCGCCCTGTCGGGGCCGAGCCAGATCCCGTCGGTGTTCGCCCAGCTCGCCGACTGAGCCCCGCGCCGGTCCACAGCGGTGCACACTGGCCCGGTGGCCGGCACCGACACCGCGATGACCGACGACCGCCTGGCCGACCTGCGCCGGTGGAACCTGGGCCTCACGGTCCTGCACCTGGCGCAGGCCGCCGCCGTGCTCGTGCTGGCGAGCGACTTCGCCATCACGGTGACGTCGTCGTTCCCGACCGGCCCGCCCGGGACCGAGCCGCCGGCTCCGGACGCGCGCTTCGACATCCCGATCGGGGCCGCCGTCGCCGTCTTCCTCGCCCTCGCCGCCCTCGACCACCTCGTCACCGCCACGGTCGGGCGTCGCACGTACGAGGACGACCTGGCTCGGGGGATCAACCGGTTCCGGTGGGTCGAGTACTCCTTCAGCGCCACGCTGATGATCGTCCTCATCGCCAGCTACAGCGGCATCACCGAGATCACCGCGATCATCGGCATCGCCGGGGCCAACGTGGCCATGATCCTGTTCGGGTGGCTGCAGGAGCGCATGAACCCGCCGGGGCGCACCTCCACGTCGATGCTGGCGTTCTGGTTCGGCTGCATCGCCGGCGTCGCCCCGTGGGTCGCCATCGCCGTGAACATCTTCGGCGCCGACACCGTCCCGGGCTTCGTGTACGGCATCTTCGTGGCCCAGCTCGCCTTCTTCTCGAGCTTCGGCCTGAACCAGTGGCTGCAGTACCGCCGGATCGGCCCGTGGTCCGACTACGGCTTCGGCGAGAAGGCGTACCTGGTCCTCAGCCTCGGTGCGAAGTCGGTGCTCGCCTGGCAGATCTTCGGCGGCTCGCTCGCCGGCTGAGCACATGGCGCCCGGTCGGGTCGGGTACGTGCTCGGCATGGCTGATGAACTGAACGGAAAGACGATCGCCTTCCTCGTCGCCCAGGAGGGCATCGAGCAGGTCGAGCTGACCGACCCCTGGAAGAAGGTCGAGGAGGCCGGTGGTCGACCGATCCTGGTCGCACCGGAGTCCGGCACGGTCCAGGCGTTCGACCACCTCGACGCAGCCGACACCTTCGAGGTCGACCACACCACCGCAGACCTGCAGGTGGACAAGGTCGACGGCGTCGTGCTGCCCGGCGGCGTCGCCAACCCCGACCAGCTCCGCACCGACGAGGCGGCGGTCGCGTTCCTGCGGGACTTCGTGCAGGCCGACAAGCCGGTGGCGGTGATCTGCCACGGACCATGGACCCTCGTCGAGGCCGGCGTGCTCGAGGGGCGGACCATCACGTCCTGGCCCAGCCTCCAGACCGACATCCGCAACGCCGGCGGCACCTGGGTCGACCAGGAGGTCTGCCGCGACGGCAACCTGGTCAGCAGCCGCAACCCCGGCGACCTGCCGGCGTTCACCGACGCCATGGTGGACCTGTTCGCGTCCTGATCACGTGGGGACCGGGCACCTGGGTACCGTCACCCGGGTGCCCGACCACGTGAGCCCCCCGCCGGCCAGCACCCGGCTGGGTGACCTCACGGCCGACGCGCTCCGGGCTCGCGCCGAGGCCATCGGCATCCGGTACCCCGACCACCTGGTGAGCCAGGTCGTCGCTGCGCTCGAGACCGGACGCCACGTGATGCTCACCGGGCCGCCCGGCACCGGCAAGACGACCCTCGCCCACCTGGCCGCCGAGCTGGCGGGCGGCCCCGGCGGGTTCCTCCCGGCCACCGCCACCGGCTCGTGGACCAGCGCCGACACCGTCGGGGAGACGGTCCCGACCCACGAGGGCCCCGTCTTCCGCCCCGGCACGTTCGTGCAGGCCCTCGACGAGGGTCGGTGGCTGGTCATCGATGAGATCAACCGGGCCGACATCGATGCCGCGCTCGGCGCGCTCTTCACCGTGCTCGGTGGGCAGGCGGTCGTCCTCCCGCATCGCCGCCACTCGCTCGGCCGGCCGCTCTCGATCGTGCCCGAGGGCGCCCGCGTGCCCCACGGCACCGATGCCGTCCACGTCCCGCCCGGGTGGCGGATCATCGCCACGATGAACGACTTCGACAAGCGCACGCTGCACGACCTGTCGTACGCGCTGATGCGCCGCTTCGCCTTCATCGAGGTGCTCGCCCCGGACGACGACGCGCTCGCCGCGCTCATCGCCGGACCAGGCGACCTCATCGCCCCGCTGATCGCCATCCGCCGCGTCCGCGAGCTCGGGCCCGCCGTGTTCCTCGACGCCGCCCAGTTCGCGACCCGGCGGGTGCGGGACGACGTCACCCCGTCCCGGGTCCGCTACGAGGCGCTGTTCGCCTACCTGCTGCCCCAGCTGGACGGCGTCGACGACGACGGGGTCCGGCTGCTGCGCGAGATCACCGACCCCGTCCTGGATCCGCCCGAGCGAGCGGCGCTCGCCCGGGCGATCGAGCGGGTGCTCGGCGCCCCGCTGCGCTGACGAGCCGGGTGGTCGGGGAGACAGGATTCGAACCTGCGACCCCCTGCTCCCAAAGCAGGTGCGCTACCGGGCTGCGCCACTCCCCGTGGACCGGCGGGCGACTCTAGCGGTCGCCCGCCCATGCGTCCGGGCCCGGGACCCGTCGGTACACTCGGCCGCTCCTATGAGCACGCCCCCCATCCGACAGAAGCTGGTCACGGCATGAACTCGACCGTCGAGGAACTCGATGGCAACAAGGTGAAGGTGTCGGTCTCGGTCGACGAGACGGAGTTCGAAAAGGACATCGACGCCGCCTTCAAGCGCATCGCCCGGGAGGTCAACCTCCCCGGCTTCCGTCCTGGCAAGGCCCCCCGTCGGATCCTCGAGGCCCGCCTCGGCGCCGGCGTCGCCCGCGAGGAGGCGCTCCGCGAGGCCCTGCCGAAGTACTACGCCGACGCCGTCACCGAGCACGACGTGGACGTCATCGCCGCCCCGGAGCTGGAGATCACCGGCGGGCAGGAGGAGGGACCGGTCGAGTTCGAGGCCGTGGTCGAGGTCCGTCCGGTCGTCACCGTGCCCGGCTACGACGGGCTCAAGGTCACGATGCCCTCGCCGGAGCCCTCCGACGAGGAGATCCAGAACCAGATCGACCGGATGCGCAACCTCGACGCCACCGTCGAGGTCGTCGACCGGGCCGCTGCCGAGGGCGACACCGTCGTCATCGACATCGTCGGCACGCTCGACGGCGAGGAGCAGGACGGCCTGACCACCGAGGACTACAGCTACGAGATCGGCTCGGGCATCATCACGCCCGAGGTCGACGAGCACCTCACCGGCGCCTCGGCCGGCGACGAGCTGTCCTTCGACGCGACCCACCCCGACGAGGACGAGGAGCGCCAGCTCCACTTCGACATCACGGTCAAGGAGGTCAAGGCCAAGGTCCTGCCCGACCTGACCGACGAGTGGGCTTCGGAGAACTCCGACTTCGACACCGTCGAGGAGCTCGAGAACGACCTGCGCACCCGCATGGTCGAGGTCCGCAAGGCCCAGGGCGCGGGCGAGCTCCAGGAGAAGGTGGGCCAGGCGCTCGCCAAGCTGGTCGACATCGAGCTGCCCGAGGCGCTCGTCAGCATGGAGCTGAACAACCGGCTCCAGGACCTGGCCATGCGCCTGCAGGCCCAGGGCCTCCAGCTCGAGCAGTACCTGATGATGACCGGCCGCTCCCAGGAGCAGCTGGTCGACGAGCTGCGCGAGGCCGCCGAGACGTCCTCCCGCGTCGACCTCGGCCTCCGCGCCGTCGCCGCCGCCGAGGGCATCGAGTGCAGCGACGACGAGCTCGACGCCGAGATCGAGTCCGTCGCCGAGCGGGTCGGCGAGAAGCCGGCCAAGGTCCGCACGCAGCTGGAGCGGAACGACCAGATCCCTGCGGTACGATCCGACATCGCCAAGCGCAAGGCGCTGGAGTGGCTGCTCGACCACGTCGAGATCGTCGACGAGAACGGCGCCCCGGTCGACCGCAGCATGTACGAGACCGATCACGACCACGAGCACGAGGAAGACGACGACGGATGAACCCCGAGCAGGTGGCCCAGCACAGCAGCGTCGTCCGCAACTACCTCGTGCCCACGGTGGTGGAGTCCACCAACCGGGGTGAGCGCGCCTACGACCTGTACTCCCGCCTGCTCAAGGAGAACATCATCTTCCTGGGCACGCCGATCGACGACAACATCGCCAACCTCGTCTGCGCCCAGCTGCTGCACCTCGAGTCGGAGAACTCCGACAAGGACATCAGCATCTACATCAACAGCCCCGGCGGCGACATCACGGCGCTGTTCGCGATCTAC
>Ga0208490_101014_pt1 | contig 12165 bp, 13 predicted proteins | sample SubbioAug_CSWold_FD_184818 | JGI IMG/M metagenome (GOLD analysis project Ga0208490, IMG submission 184818) | Serpentinite rock and fluid subsurface biosphere microbial communities from McLaughlin Reserve, California, USA - CR11Aug_CSWold (SPAdes) | ecosystem: Environmental > Terrestrial > Deep...
TTCTGGTCTATTGGCATTTAGGACAAAAAACATGTCATATTCTCCTTCAACAAGAAAATCTTTGTATCTTCCCAATGTCCTTGCACCTGCTGGATCACCACCAATATCTAGTATTGCATCATAGGTCTTATCTTGCAATGGTGTTAAAACCTCTCCAGATATTGCAGGGATGTCTACTGCAGTGCCTTTTAATGCACTTCCTATTACTTTAATCCCCTTCGCTTCTAGAATTTGTGATTTTTCTCTACTACGAAAGTATAGATTCACAACATCTAGGTCAACTAAAGCAACTTTTCTACCCATAGAAGCCAGCTTGACTGCGTAATTAACACTAAATTCAGTTTTTCCACTTCCATAATGCCCAATAATTATTCTTATTCTTTTATCATTTATCATATCTGTCTCCTATTTGTAATGCTTAGGTAGTTCTTCACCTTTTAGAACTCTTAATCCACCTTGAGCTAAAGCCTCTAACTCATCTTCTCCTGGATAAATGGTAATCCCAGAAATATAACCGACCATTTCTCCTATCCATCCGGTAAATATCTTGTCATATGCAATACCACCAGTAATTATAATTTGATCTACTTGACCCTTTAGAACAGCTGAACAAGCACCTATTTCTTTCGATACTTGGTATGCCATTGCATAATATATTAATCTAGCATAATCATCACCTTGTTCAATTCTCTTTTCTACTTCTCTAGCATCATTGGTTCCTAAATAAGATACTATTCCTCCTTGCCCAGTTACCATCTTTTTCATTTGCTCAATTGTATATTTCTTTGAAAAACACAATTTAATTAAATCACCAATTGGTAATCCACCAGCTCTTTCAGGGGAGAAAGGACCATCTCCATTTAAAGCATTTGCAACTTCTACAACTCTACCTTTTTTGTGAGCTCCTACTGATATTCCGCCCCCAAGGTGAACAACAATAAGGTTAAGTTCATCATACCTTAAGCTATTTTCTTTCGCATACCTTCTAGCTACTGCCTTTTGATTTAATGCATGGAAGATACTCATTCTTTCTATACCTTTTAGTCCTGATATTCTTGCCACATCTTCCAGTTCATCAACTACAACAGGATCTACTATAAAAGCTCTTAAATTTGCTTCTTTAGCTATTTCATAAGCTAAGATTCCGCCTAGGTTTGATGCATGCTCTCCCAGTACACCTACTTTTAAGTCATCTAACATTGACTCATCTACCTCGTAAGTGCCCCCTTCTATTGGCTTTAAAAGTCCTCCTCTTCCAACAATACCATGGAGCGATTGGATCTCTACATCGTTTTCCTTTAATGCATTTAATATTATATCTCTTCTAAACTGATACTGATCATATATTGTTTTAAAATCCTTTAACTCTTCAACATCGTGCCTTAAAGTTTGTTCAAATTGCAGTTGATCATCAAGAAATAAACCGATCTTTGTTGATGTGGATCCGGGATTTATAACTAATAATTTAATCTTGTCCATAAACTCCTCCTACTTTGACATTAATGTAGCTAAAACTATTGAATTTAATTTTGCTTCTTCATTATCTGCTCTGGAAGTCAAAACTATAGGTCGTTTAGTTCCAACTATTAATCCTGCTGATTTTGCATTTGCTAAGAAAGTCAGTGCCTTGTACAATACATTCCCTGCCTCAATATCAGGTGCAAGTAAAATATCTGCATCTCCTGCTACTTCACTTACTATACCTTTTATCTTTGCTGATTCTTTACTTATGGCATTATCTAAGGCAAATGGACCATCAACTATACATCCTGTTATTTCTCCATCTTGATTCATTTTAGCAAGTTTAGCAGCATGAACTGTTGCCTCCATCTTTTCACTTACCTTTTCCTTAGCTGCAAGTACAGCAACTTTAGGATGTGGTATATCTAATGAATGAGCTAATTCTACAGCATTTTCAATTATCTGTTTTTTCTGGTTTAAATCTGGAGCTATTATCATTGCAGCATCTGTAACTATAAATACCTTATGGTAAGTTGGAACATCAAATACAGCCACATGACTAATTACATTTCCAGTTCTAAGTCCTATTTCTGAATCTAAGACTTGCTTCATAATTACTGAAGTATCTATTAGACCTTTCATTAATACATCAGCTGTACCAGAGCTAACTAGCTCAGTTGCTTTTCTAGCTGCAAGAGAGCCATCTTTTTCATCAATAATCATGATTCCACTTAAATCAAAACCTATGTTTTTTGAAATTCTTTCAATTGAATCCTTATCACCTACAAGTATTGGTACTGCTATACCCTTTTCATAAGCTATTTTAATTGCACTTAGTACATCCTCATCTTGTGCAGCAGCTACAGCTACTATTTTTGGACCTTTTTCTTGTGCTAGTTTAAATAATGCATTAAAATCTTTTGCCATATTTACACCTCTTCCTCATAAATCTTTGCCTTTTCTTCACCTTCAAGAACTCTCAAGACTCCCCTATTTAATGCATCCATTTCATCTTCCCCTGAATAAACAGTCACAGGTGCAATAAAACTTATCATGTCTTTAATATAATCTACTAAGTAATTTGAATATGCTAGACCCCCAGTGATTATAATTTGTTTTACATCACCTTTTAGGACTGGTCCTAAAGATCCTATTTCCTTAGCTATTTGATATGACATAGCTTCATAAATTAATTTAGCATATTCGTCACCATTATTTATTCTATTGACTACTTCTCTTCCATCAAAGGTTCCAAGGTAGGACATCATTCCACCTTCACCCTGAATAAGCTTTTTCATCTGAGCTTCAGTATAGTCTCCGGAGTAGCACATTTTAACAACATCTCCCACTGGCAACCCACCAGCTCTTTCTGGGGAAAACGGTCCCATATGGTTCGCATTGTTAACATCTACAATTCGACCCTTAAGAATTGGTGCTACGGATATTCCTCCACCTAAATGAGCTACTATTAAATTTATCTCTTCAAGGTTAAGATTATTTTCTTTGGCATATCTATGGCATACAGCCTTTATATTTAAAGCATGTACCAAGGATTTTCTAGGTAGTTCCTTTAAACCTGAGATTCTAGCAACCTGGCTAAATTCATCTACAGCAACTGGATCAACTATATATGATGGTATCCCCAAATCATCCCCAAACCCTTTAGCAAGTAACCCGCCCAGATTAGATGCATGTTGACCTTGGATCCCTATAATCAAGTCTTCAACCATAGTGTCTGTTACAATATATGTTCCACTTGGCATAGGGCGAAGTAGCCCCCCTCGACCTACTACAGCCTTTAATTCAGATGGGTTAATCCCTTCTTTCTCAATCCATTTTTTTATTATGTCCAACCTAAACTGATATTGATCAATTATGTTGTCAAATTGTTTTAAATCATCCTGAGTCAGTTCAAGCTTTTGTGTACTAACCTCTTTAGTACCAAGAAATAATGACACTTTAGTAGAAGTAGATCCAGGATTAATTGCCAAAATGTACTTTTTTTCCATGCTGCCCTCCTAGTTTTCTAATATATTAACTTGTACGCTTATAGGCTCTTCTAATAAATAACTTACATTCTCAATTTCAGCAAAATTTATTACAACTTCATGGTTACCTGCTACAAGGCCAGTTAAATCTGAGTTAATATTTAAGTCTTCAAGTTCCATCTCATCTAAAATTGACTTATATCCAGTAACTTGTATTGTAAATATTTGATTCAATATGTCCTCTTCCAAAATTAAACCTTCTGTTAAACCTGTAAACTCAATGTTACTAAAACTAAACTCAAATTCCCTATTTACAATTTCTTCAATTTTGTAACTAACGGTTATTCTCTGAGTTGGATCAACTAAACTCACTCCTTCTGGAAGATTTAACTGAACTTCAACTGCAGTTGTTTCCAATAATTGATTTATATCAACTTCTGTGGTTTCTAATTTTGTCATTTCTATAATAGAATTGTCTCCTTTTACTTGTACAATAGAAGGGCTTATTTCTATATCTGTAATACTGAAGTTATCAGGTAGTTCATTAATAGTCATCAGCTCTATGGGTAGACTTAAAGTCCTATAAATAAGTATTGTCATATCAATTAGTCCCGGTTCTTTTTCTATACCTCTAACTTCTTCTCCAGCATCATTTAAAATTTTGACTGGAACAGCTAAATTCATTGTTTCTGTTCTTCCTGAAATATCAACTAATGCAGAAACTTTTGTTACCTGGTTTATCCAACTTCTGGGACCTCTAAGCAATATACTTTGGGGTCTTGTGGTAATATCTCCTAGAAGATAATTTTCTCCTAAAGAACCTGCTAAATCTACAACTGGTTCCATTTCCTTTGTAATTATCTTGTCAAAATTAAACAAAACTTCAGTAGGATCGCTGCTTAAAACTCTTATGGCTGAACTTTGGTCAAGTAAACCTACTGTTATTGGCACCCTAACCTGACCTTCAGAATATCCACTAAGATCTACTTGTGCAAAAATATTAGTTGCATCAATCTTATCAATATCTGATTTATTACCGCTTAGTTTTACATTAATCCTTACTGATTCAGGTTCAAGAATTACTAAACCCACTCTTTCTAAAGCAGCAGTATTTAAATAAGAAACAGATACATTCCTAATTTCTTTATTTATTATTGGATTTGTATCACTCATAACATAACTCCAAAGGAATATGGCAATTACCAGAGTAAGAATCTTTGCTGTTATATCACTCTTCCTCTTTTTCATCTTTTTGCCTCCATCTATTTATAAAGGGTTGATTGCTATTTTTAGGTTTATACATGTCCAATAATATTTGCTTTAAGGTCTTGGAGTCTAAATACCTTGAAATCATTCCATTCTCAGCGATTGATATTGCTCCAGTTTCCTCAGATACTACTATGGATAAAGAGTCGGATCTTTCAGATATACCGATTGCTGCCCTGTGTCTTGTTCCTAATTCTCTACTTATATTTGAACTGTCTGATAATGGTAAAAAACATGCTGCTGCTTTTATAATGTCATCTTTTATAATTACTGCACCATCATGAAGGGGTGTATTTGGGATAAAAATATTGATAAGAAGATCACTGCTGACTCTGCCACCTATTTTAGTTCCAGTTTCTACGACTTCATTTAATCCTGTTTGTTTTTCTAAAACTATTAAAGCACCAATTTTTTGACGGGATAATGATGCAGTTGCTTCAACTATTTCATCCACTACCTTTGACATACTCTCCCCACGAATCTCAATTAAAGACTTTGAAAAAAATCTACTTCTACCTATGTACTCAAGTCCTCTTCTTAGTTCAGGTTGGAAAACAATCAAAATGGCTAAAGTTCCAACTGTCATTGCATTACTCAAAATCCAATTTATTGTATAAAGCTTAAGCCATCCACTTACTTCAGTCAACACTAAAAGAACCCCAATACCTTTTAGTAACTGCTCGGCTCGGGTTTCTTTAATCAGTGTAAATAACTTATATAAAACTAATGCTACAATAAGTATATCTACTATGTCTCGTATTCTAATATTGATAATTAGGTTAGTTAAATATTGCAAGAATACCACGCCTTTACTTTAGATTCTTTCATTATTATTATACCTTATGGTAGCTGTGTTTTGTATATTAATCTAGTTTTAATTTACTTAATGTATCGTTTCTAGATTTTTCAATTCTCTTTAAAATTTCTTCACTTAATTCCATATTTAAACTACCATCAAGAATATCTTCTGTTGGTAGGATATAATAATTAAATCTATTATCTTGCCAATATCTATAAACCCATGTTGGTATTGCTTTAACACTAACTAGAGTTGTTTTTTCTTCAAGGTGGTTCTTATTTAAAGTAATATTCATTATTACTCCATCTTCAGTATATGAAACACCCATGGTTTCATATCTTTGATTGGATATAAAATTTCCCATTGAATATATAACATGGGTTTCCTTTCCAAATTCAAGGATTGTCTCCATCTCTTGAATTACATGAGGATGACTACCTAATACTAAATCAAATCCGATCTGAGCTAATTCTTTAGCCAATTTTTTTTGGAAATCTGATGAATCCCTGTTATACTCATTTCCCCAATGTAAGTATATAATCGTATAATCTGGATTTTCTTCCATGGCAATCAAAAAATCTTCCTTTATCATATCTATGTCGATTCTATTGATCATTTTATCTAGTTCTTCACTTGAAAGACGAGTTTCTAGGCCATTTAATGCTTGTGTATATGAGAATATAGCCAACTTAATACCATTAATTTCTTTTATAATATAAGCTCTTCTTTCATCAACACTTGTTCCAACAAAGTCAATATCTCTACTTTCTATTTCTTTTATTGTATTAATAATTCCACTTTTCCCTCTATCTAGAGAGTGATTATTTGATGTAAATAGCAAATCAAACCCGGCTCTTCCAATCCCATCAATTGTTTCAACGGGACTATTAAACATAGGAAATCCACTAAAGCCTTTTTCATTTCCCACTGTAACTGTTTCAAAGTTAGCCATTGAATAATCAGCTTTAGAAATAAAAGGAAGTATATACTTAAATGGTTCGTAAAAATCAAATCCATCTTCTCTTTTAGCTCCTGTAATCTGAGGCATATGAAACATAATATCTCCAACAACAGCTAAATCAATCTTAGTGTTTTCTATAACCTGTGGTTCTTCATATATTGGTTCTACTTTTGGGATATCTATCGGATCATTTATGGTAACGTTTTCATTATTATTGGGAATTTCTCCAACGACTTCACTTGCTAAAAGTCTTCCAAATACAATGGAAAAAGCTCCAAGGACAAATATTAATATAATTAATAGAATTTTTTTCATGAAAACACTCCTAACCTATACTACTATTTTACATCTAATCCATCAATCCTGCAATGGCTTAGGCAAAGTCATATATTTTTGAATAATTAGAAAAATACCAATTGATATGGCTATATCTCCCAAGCTTATGACCTTAGGAAATGGATATTCTATGGGAATAATGTCACCAAGAAAATTTAAATTTGTTTCAGCGGTAATAAGTATTCTGTCAACTACAACATTTTGTTGAACTTTAATTATGATTTCATCTAATCCAACAGCTTGGAGTGCCCATTTAGCTACAGGCATTTTTCCCTGATTCAAAGTAATTGGAATTAAATTTAAAAAAATACCAAAGCTTGTAATTACAAAGCTACTTTCTTTGTAATTAAATAATAAACCAATTATTACTAAAAAAAGTGTAAAGAATTGGAATACATTTAGATAATTGTATAATATGTTACTTAAATTACTATTGCTGTTTCCTATGAAATAAAGAAGAAAAGAATTAAGTATAATTCCTAATACAATAAAAAACAAACCCTTAAAATCTATGTTTTTTAGGTTTTGCAATTCCCCTTTTCTAACCCAACCTGCAATAATTGAAATTATTAAAACCTCAAGTATCATAAAAACACATCCCACTGTATTTTAAAAAAGACGCCCTAAGGCGTCTTTTTATTAATAAGCTACAAATACTGACTTCTTAGCTTGGCAAATTGGACAGCTGTCTTCTTCACCAGTTAAAGTAATATATCCACAAACTGGACATAATTCTATTACATTAGCTTCTAAATCTTTTCCTGCATCAACAAAATCTTTTGCAACTTGATAACAGTCAGCATGTACTTGCTCTGCAGCTACTGCATATCTCATAGCTTGCACTGCTACTTTTTCACCTTGCATTTCTGCAACACTTATGTAAGCTGGATACATTTGAGAAACCTCATGTAATTCTCCTGCTATACCACCAGCAAGATTCTCAGAAGTTGTTCCTAAACCAAACTCTCCTCCTGACAATACTGGAAATCCTCCATGAATGTCTTTTAATGCTTTGAAGTGTAGTGTAGCGTGAACTTGCTCAGCATCTGAAGTTGCCATAAATAATCTACCTACAACAGGGAATCCATCTTTTTGTGCTTTCTCAGCCCAAATTCTGTATCTCATATGAGCTTGACTTTCTCCACCAAAAGCTGATCTAAGATTATCTTGAGTCATTGCGTTCATAAATACATCCTCCTTTAAATTATAGTAATTGCTTTAATAAACTAATTAATAGCTAAAGCTGTAATCATTTCAAAGTTGACTACAAAGTTAATTATACATTAATATTCCATTTTAGTCCATAATATAAAATAATGAAATTATGTTATGAACATCTTAATTTCCTGTTTAAAGCATAAGTGAAAAGAGCGCAATTGCGCTCTTAACTCACTATATAAATAAGTTTACATTAGAGTTGTCAGCTGCATCAAGATATGTTGCAACTCCTCCAATTTCAACTCCATCTATTAATTCTTCTTTTGTTATCCCCATTACATCCATTGACATCTGACAAGCTACAATTCTTATTCCAGAGTCTATACCAGTTTGGATTAAATCTTCTACAGATGATATGTTTTTGTCATTCATAACTTTTCTTATCATCTTAGCTCCCATTCCAGCCATGTTCATTTTTGATAGACCTAGTTTCCTACTTCCTCTAGGCATCATCTTGCTAAACATGTTAGCCATAAAGTCTTTTTTCACTTGAACTGGTTCTGGTCTTCTTAGAATGTTCAGTCCCCAGAAAGTAAAAAACATTGTTACCTCATTTCCCATAGCTTTTGCGCCGTTGGCTATTATAAATGAAGCAATTGCTTTATCTAGATCACCGCTGAAAACTACCATGGTTTTCTCTTTTGAAGTATTTGGAGTTTGGCTTAAGTTTTTTTCCTTCTCATCTAAACCTTTTTGTAATTGCACAACCCATTTATTATCTAACTTCTCATCACATATAAACTTGTTTCTAGTATTATTACACCATGCTCTTATATCATTTATAAACCCTGGATCTGTTGCAGACACTTCCAAAACATCCCCATCTTTTAAGGATTTCATTTTATCAGCAACTTGAATTATTGGCCCCGGGCAGGATAATCCACAAGCGTTTAGCTTTATGGTTTCCCCTGTCGGGGTAACTACTTTCCCACGGTTACATTTGTAACTCCCGTATCTGAAAATGCCTTTGGCATAGTTTTTTCTACAATGTTTGATTGTTTGTACATTACTTTGTAAGTTGTGTACCCACCAGCTAAATTTACAGATTTATATCCATTTTCTTTCAAAATTCTATCAGCTAAATACCCTCTTAATCCAATTGCACAATATGGTACATAAATCGTATCTTTGTCTAATTGTGAAAGTCTTTCTCTTAATTTATCCAATGGTATATGGATTGAATTATCAATAGATCCTATTTCTCTTTCAATTTCTTCTCTAATGTCTAATAGTTGATACTTACTGTAGTCTAATTCTACTAATTCTCTCCACAAAACTTGATCGGTTAAACCTTTCATAAGATTATCAGCTACAAAGCCTACCATATTTACTGGATCTTTTGCTGATGAATAAGGTGGTGCATATGCTAGTTCTAGATCAATTAAGTCTTCAACCTTACCATTAAATCTTAAAGCAGTTGCAATTACATCAATTCTCTTGTCAACTCCATCATATCCAACAATTTGTGAACCTAGTACCTTTCCCTCCATATCAAAAAGCAATTTAATTGTCATAGGTAATGCTCCTGGATAATATCCAGCATGAGAGTTTACATGAATTAAAGCTATATTATAGTCTTTTTTATACTCTTTTCCAAGCCTATTTAAAGTCTTTTCATTTACACCAGTACTTGCTACAGTTAAGTCAAATATTTTTGCAATGCTGGTTCCTTGTGTTCCCTTATATTCTTCTTTATATTTACCTAATATATTATTTGCAACAATTCTACCTTGTTTATTTGCAGGGCCTGCCAATGGTACCATAGTTTGAATTTTATTCACATAATCCTCTACCTCAATAACATCTCCGATAGCATAAATATATTCGTCTGATGTCTTAAGGTATTTATCGACAATAATCCCACCTCTTTGATTTTGAACCAAACCTGAATCCTTTGCCAACTCTCCATTTGGTCTAATGCCTATTGAAAGGATAACCATATCACCCTGTACAGAATTTCCAGATTGAAGTGTAATTGTAGTTACTCCATTTTCATAATCAAATCTACTTACTCCATCTTTTAGATATAAATGTACACCTTTTGATTTTAAATGTTCATGGACAATTTGAGCCATTTCAAAGTCTATTGGAGCCATAACTTGATCTAGCATTTCAACAACTGAAACCTCTAGACCTTGATCATGAAGATTCTCAGCCATCTCTAAGCCAATAAATCCTCCCCCAACTATAATTGCATTTTTTGGTTTTTTGTCATTTATATAACTTTTAATTGTATCTGTGTCTGGGATATTCCATAAACTAAATACATTTGGTGATTCTATCCCAGGTATTGGTGGTTTAATTGGTGTTGAACCTGTTGATAGTATTAAGTAATCATAACTTTCTTTATATACATCGCCTGTTTTTATGTTCTTTACTTGGATTGTTTTTTCTTCTTTATTAATTTTCGTTACTTCAGAAAAAGTTCTAACATCAGCATTGAACTTATTCATTATGTCCTCTGGTGTACTAACCAATAAAGCATCTCTTTCTTCAATTGTTCCACCAATATAATATGGAAGTCCACAATTTGCAAATGAAATGTATTCTCCTCTTTCAAACAATACTATTTCTGCATGTTCATCTACTCTTCTAAGTCTTGCAAGTGCTGTTGCCCCTCCTGCTACTCCTCCAACTATAACTACTTTTTTACCCAATTTTTATTCCTCCTTGGAACTAAACAATACATTTAACAAATCTCCTACTTCATCCTTCTTGACTGAATAATAAACTTCAGTTCCTTTTCTCTTATGAGAGATTAATCCAAATAATCTTAGTTTGCTTAAATGTTGAGATAATGTGGATTGTGGAATATTCAGACATTCTTGCATATAAGAGACATTGTTTTCACCATCTCGTATAAGACCTCTTAAAATACATAGCCTTACTGGATGGGCAATTACCTTTAGTAAATTAGCTTTTTCTTCTAACTTTTCTTTGTCGTAATTCATAAAATCCCCCTTTATCCTTATATTCATATATTAGGATATTTAGATATTAAAGTCAATATATATTTTGTTTATAATTTATCAAACCTTACAATAAAAAAACCTTAAGGAATCTTTTCACTCCTTAAGGTTATATTCTAAATCTATCTTGATGCTAATTCTCTATCCACCATCATTAATCCATGGAATTGATCCTTTACTCCCTCAAGTTTAAAGATAATATCTTTCATGCTGTTTTCTTCTTCCAATTGCTCTTCTACAAACCATTGTAGGAAGTTGATAGTAGCATGATTGTTTTCTTCTTTAGCCATATCTAATAAATCATAAATTCTCTGAGTAACTACCTTCTCATGATGAAGTGCTGTTTCAAATATTTCCAAGAAAGAAGAATAATCATTCTTTGGTTCTGGCATAGCTTGAGCTTTTACTTTTCCATCCATATCGTTAATAAACGCGTAGAATTTCATTGCATGCTCATATTCTTCATGTGCTTGTTTAACTAGGAAATGAGACATACCTCTCATGTTTTCACTTTCGCAATGTGCTGCCATTGCTAAGTAATAATAACCTGATAATAATTCGAAATTAAATTGGTCGTTTAAAGCATTTAGTAATTTTTCACTCATTTTTTTATATTCCTCCTGAAATTTTATTTATTTACTCTTAATATTATTTACCCTTATATTGGCAATATAATCAAATTTATTAAAGTATTTGTAATCATTACAATTATCTAAGTTCTTGGATCATATACTCCATAAACACTATATACAGATATATTGTTCTCGGATAGCAACCTTACTATTATAGGTATTGACTGCACCAGGATATTAATTTCAATACCATTATATTTATAAATAACATCCTCTAAATTAATTATCCTAGAACCTTTCAAAACACCTTCCAGTCGTTCTTCAATTTTAGGTAGGTTTATTCCACCAATTTGAAAAAATACTCTTTGTTTTTTTGTAGAGTAGTCCTTAGGATTAACTCTATTAACTAGTAATATTTCATTCATTACATTACCTCTTTCAATAATAATATAATAGCTTAATACCCTAATATTTTTAAAAGTAACTATTAAAGATACTTAATTTTAATAATGGGTATATATTTTCTGCTGTAAATATTTATTATGATATAAGTAAATACACAGATAAATATATTAAGAGGAAGGAGAATAATCCA
>Ga0208490_101015_pt1 | contig 12157 bp, 12 predicted proteins | sample SubbioAug_CSWold_FD_184818 | JGI IMG/M metagenome (GOLD analysis project Ga0208490, IMG submission 184818) | Serpentinite rock and fluid subsurface biosphere microbial communities from McLaughlin Reserve, California, USA - CR11Aug_CSWold (SPAdes) | ecosystem: Environmental > Terrestrial > Deep...
CGGTAGACGATCTTGGTCTGGGTGAAGAACTCCATGCCCACGCGCCCGGACTCGCGAAAGGTCGAGGTGGAGGAGTTCTTGACGCCGCCAAAGGGGGCATTGACCAGGTTGCCGGTGGTGGTGCGGTTGATCTTGACCGTGCCCGACTGGATGTGCTGCGCGAAGTCGTGCATGTAGGCCGGGTTGCGCGTGGCAATGGCCGCGGACAGGCCGTACTCGCTGTCGTTGGCCTTGGCCAGCGCGTCCTGGAAGTCGCTCGCTTCGATGATCGCCAGCACCGGGCCGAAGATCTCCTCGCGCGCAATGCGCATGGACGGCGCAACACCATCAAACACCGCGGGCGTGACGTAGTGACCGTGCTCGTAGAGCCCGCCCGTGAGGCGCTCGCCCCCGCACAGCAGCCTGGCCTCGGCCTTGCCGATCTCGATGTAGTTCAGCACCGTCTGCAACTGCTTCTCGGTGGCCAGCGGCCCCAGGTCCATGCCCGGCGTCATGCCGCTGCCGATCTTGAGCTGCTTCACCCGCGCCAGCAGCTTCTGGGTGAAGGCCTCTTTGACGGTGTTGATCACGATGATGCGGCTGGTGCCCGTGCAGGCCTGCCCGGTGAGCGAGAAGCCGCCCTTGACCGCCAGGTCCACCGCCAGGTCCAGATCGGCGTCCTCCATCACGATCAGCGGGTTCTTGCCCCCCAGCTCCATCTGCAGCCGCGTGGTCAGGTGCACCGTGCGCTGGATGTGCATGCCCGCCTGCGTGGAGCCGGTGAACGAGATCGCGCAGATCGCGCGCGACGTGGTGATGATCGGGCCCACATCACCGGCGCGACCGGTGATGAAGTTCAACACGCCCTTGGGTAGGCCCGCGTGCACCAGCGCCTCGGCCAGGCGCAGGCCACTGAGCGGCGCGTCCGACGAGGGCTTGAAGACCACCGTGTTGCCCATGGCCAGGGCCGGGGCGATCTTGCGCGCGGGGATGGAGGCGGGGAAGTTCCAGGGCGAGATGACGGTGACGACACCCAGCGGCTCGCGCTGGCTGTAGACCAGCATGTGCGGGTCGTCCTGCGGGTAGGTCTCGCCCCCGAAGGTCTGGCTCTCCATGGCGTAGAAGCGGAAGGTCTGCGCCGCGCGCAGGAACTCGTCGCGCCCCAGTGCCTTGGACTTGCCTTCCTCGCGCGTGAGCTCCTCGCCAAAGCGCTCGGCGTTCGCTTCCAGGTAATCGGCCGCCTTGTTCAGAATGCGGGCGCGCTGGCCGATGGGGGTCTGGCGCCAGCCCTCGAAGGCGGCGGCGGCGGCGCTGACGGCGGCCTCTGCATCGGCCGAGGCCGAGGCCTGGAAGCGGCCCACACACTCACGGGTGTCGGCCGGGTTGGTGTTGTCGAACGTGCGAGCGCTGCGGCTGCGGACCCATTCGCCGTTGATGTGGTTGAAGAACTCTTCGACTGGGGTGCTCATGGTGCGGGGCGGGGACGGGTCCCCGGGGTAGGTGACAGACAGACAAGCAGGAGACAAATGCAGGCCGGCACCGAGCGGCGGCGGCCTGCGATGGGGGCCGTTCAGGCTGCCAGGGCCAACTCGGAGGCCACGTAGTCGTTGTAGAGCGCGGTGGTGTAGAGCAGGCGCATCTGTGCCCCCACCTCACAGATCTTGATGCAGCGCTGCTGCATCTCCACCGTGGTGGCGTGCTCCAGCACGATCTGGTAGCCGCGCTCGCCGTGGATCTCGTCGGAGACGATGTGCAGGTCGAAGAACTCGACCTCCTCGTCGCTGAAGCCGTACTTCTCGCGCAGCGTGGGGGTCTGCTTGCGGTAGATCGAGGGGACCTGAGATTCCAGGCCCACGACCAGGCCGGCCACCGCCACCACCGGGTCCTCGCGCATGGCCACGGCGTAGCACCAGCTCTGCAGCGCGCGCGTGGTGGGCGACATGTTGTCGGGGTCGGTCACACGCTCGCGCGTGGTGCCGCAGGCCTCAGCGAAGCGGATCAGCAGATCGGTGTGGCGGTCCCCGCCGATCTCTTCCTCGTACATGTTGGCCAGCAGGAAGTCCTTGGCTTCGGTCATGTGGTCGGGGGTGCGGGCGTAGAGGTAGGCCAGGTAGTCGGCAAAGGGGCCCACGTAGTGGTAGTGGTTCTCGGCCCAGCGCGCCAGGTGCTCGCGGCTGAGGCTGCCCTCGGCCCAGGCCAGGCTGAAGGGGGATTTGTTGGCGCTCTTGCCTTGAATGGCGTTCTCCAGGGCGCTGCGCAGTTCGTCTCGGTTCATCAGGCTTGGCATGGGATCTCCTTGAAGGGAATGCAGAGAGAGAAAGGGTTCGGGCGCTTCAGGCTGCATCGGTAGCGGCCGTCAACACGGTATACAATATACAGCAATCGACGCAACGTCAACCGGCAAATTCAAACAATCTGTGACGACGGACGGGGCAACCCGCCATGGCACCGCAGCAACACTCCTTGCAAGACGCCATACTTGACCTCATCGCAAAATCTGGTATACAGTATACCTAAACGCTTTAAAGTGCTTTCAAGTTCCACCCAACCGCGAGATTTCCCATGCCTGTCGTCACCCTTCACAAGCACGGTCAAACGTTCCAGGACGAGGTCAAGCCCAACACCAATCTGGTGGTGCGGGCGGGCATCAAGCAGTTTCCTTATCCGAACCTTCAATACGAATGCGGAATGGGCAAGTGCGCCAAATGCGCCACGCGGGTGATCTCCGGCGCGGAGCACCTGCCGCCACCGAACTGGAAAGAGAAAAAGCAGCTGGGCGAGCGGCTGAACGATGGCTACCGGCTCACCTGTCAGCTCTGGCTGGACCACGATATCGAGCTGTCCCAGGACTGAGCACCTTCCGCCAGACGGGCACTTTCGCCTTTTTTAGACCCCTTCATCACCTGGGAGCCGAACCGCCATGTACGTGATCCTGACCACCAAGCCCGGCCAATTCAGAACGGAATTCGGGCCTGAACTGACGCCTGTCGAGGCCTATGACTACGTCTTCTACGGGCGAACCCGTGCACGCTTTCTGATTGCCGAAATCAGCGGCGACACCCGCGTGCGCATCATTGATGAAACCGAGCCGGTCACGGTCAACAGCGTGCCGTCCAAGTTCCTCGAGAAATTCCGCGAAATCGAGGGCGCACGCCGCGAACTGCGCCACCTCTGCGCCTTCGGCGACATGGACACCACGCTGGTGGCACGCGACGTGGCCGACTTCCACCGCCCCGTGACGGAGGCCGCATGATCCACGTCACCTTCATCACGAACGACAACAAGCAGGTCGAGGCGCCAGACAACAGCAACCTGCTGCGCGTGTCCTTGCGCGAGAAAGGCGGCATACCGTTCAAGTGCGGCGGCGGGCTGTGCGGCACCTGCAAGTGCCGCATTGAACGTGGGCTGGAGCACACCGACGAGGTCAAGGCCAAGGAGCGCAAGCACTTGAATGACGAGCAGCTGGCAGACGGGTACCGCATGGCCTGCCAGACCTTCGTCCGCGGAGACATCGCGGTGTCCTGGTAATCCCATGACTGGTCTCACAACGGGGCTGCTTCCCGGGGGACTGGACGGGCTCACCTACCTGGCCATGGGCGGGATGGTGCTCGTGGGTGCGTGTCTGCAGGGTGTCAGCGGCTTGGGCTTTGCCATGTTCTGCGCCCCCATTGCGGCACTCCTGTTTCCCGAACTGGTGCCGGGGCCGCTGCTGGCGCTGAGCTGCCCGCTGGCCTTGATGACCGGTTTGCGGGAGTTTCATTCCATCGAGTGGCACACCGCAGGCCATGCCATCACCGGGCGCGTGCTGGGCACGGCACTCGCCGCGGCCTGCATGACGGTGCTGTCGGTACAGACGCTGTCCCTGCTGTTTGCCGCCCTCATCTTGAGCGGCGTCGCATTGAGTCTGAAGGGCTGGCGTGTCGCCCACAGCGCCCGCAACACCACACTGGCCGGCATGGCGTCGGGCCTCATGGGCACCATCACCTCGGCCGGCGCGCCGCCGTTCGCTCTGGCCATGCAGCACCTGCCGGCCCGCCGGCTGCGCGGCACGCTGGGCGCGGTGTTCTTTATTGGCGCAGCGCTGTCGCTTGTCGCGCTGGCCATGGTGGGCCGCATGGGCGCGCCCGAGCTCTGGCTCAGCGGGCTGCTCATGCCCTGGATGGTGGCCGGCTTTGTCCTGTCCGGCCGCATCAAGTTCCTGATGCACCAGCACACGCTGCGGCCCATGCTGCTGGCGCTGGCCACCTTCGGCGCGCTCGGCGTCCTGGTGCAGACCTGGGCCCGCCTTTGACCTCTTTTCGCCATTTCCCTCCAACCATCCACGCACCATGCAACACATCACCGACGACATGATCGACGCGGCCGTGAGCCCGCAAGACGCACAGCAGGTGCTGCTCGACGCCTTTCGCAGCTTTGGCCAAGGGCAGGCCGCGATGCAGGAACGCATCCGCACGGAGGCACAGGGCGTCAAGCTGTCCACACTCGGTGCGGTCATTCCCGACCAGAAGGTGGCTGGCGCCAAGGTCTACACCACGATTCAAGGGCAGTTCACCTTCGTCATCGTGCTGTTTTCCACCGAAGACGGTCGCGCCCTCGCCTCCTTTGACGCCGGCGCCATCACCCGCCTGCGAACGGCGGCCTGCTCGATGATCGCCGCCCGCCACCTGGCCCGCCCCGATGCGCGCCAGATGGCCTTGTTTGGGGCAGGCGTGCAGGGCCGGGCCCATGCGATACAGATGGCCCAGGCCTTCGATCTGGAGGAAATACGCGTCTGCGATCCCTACGCCATGCCAGGCCTGGCAGCGGATCTGCAGGGCGCGTGCGGCACGCCGGTGCGCCTGTGTGGCGCCGAGGAAACCGTGACCGGAGCCGATATCGTGGTCACCGCCTCGCGCTCCACCACGCCGCTGTTTTCAGGCGATCAGCTCAAGCCCGGCTGCTTTGTGGCCGCCATCGGCTCCAGCCTGCCGCACACCCGCGAGCTGGACGATCGCGCCCTGGAGCGGGCCAGCCGAATCGCGGTGGAGTGGCTGCCCCAGACGCTGCGCGAAGCCGGCGATCTGGTGCTGGCCCGGCCGGGCCTGGTATCGCCCGAGAAGCTGGTCGAGCTGGGTGCGCTGGTCAACAACCCGTCACTGGGGCGTCAGAGCGGTGACGAGATCACCCTGTACAAATCGGTCGGCGTCGGTCTCGAAGATGTGGCCCTGGCCGGTCTGGCCTGGCAGCGCGTTCAAGCCAGCGCATGACACACCTGCCACGCCCGATCCACGCGGCCATCGGTGCGGGCGCCCCCGCCGCGATGGCGGCGCCTGGCTCAAGGCTCCATCTGCGCCGCGTTGTACACGTGTCGCATGGCCAGCAAGGACGCCAGTTCGGCATCGCCGTTGATCACAGCACGCAGGATGGCCGCATGCTCCTCCCAGTTCTGGGGGCCGCGCGAGCGGTTGATGGGTGCAAACAGCAGCGCGGTGCGGTCACGCAGCGACCGCATGATGTCCTGCAGGATCGAATTGGCCGCAATGCTGCCCAGGGCGTCGTGAAACCGCTGGTTCATCATCAACATGACCGCATCGTCCGCACCGTCCTGGCAAATCCGCGTTCCTTCTTCGAGGATGCGCTGCATCTCGGTGATCTGCCGCTTATCGTGCCGCTGGGCGGCGAGCTTGGCGTTCAGACCTTCCAGCGTGGCGCGGACCTCGACCAGTTCGCGCATCTGCTGCGGGCTGAAGCTCGTCACCGACGCACCCCGGCGTGGCTCGATGGTCACCAGACCCTCGGCCGCCAACTGGCGCAAGGCTTCGCGTACCGGCATGCGCGAGACGCCCAACTCCTCGGACAGCTTGCCTTCGACCAGACGCTCGCCCGGCGGCATATCACCCGAGAGGATGCGCTCCCGCAGCGCACTGACCACCAGTTCGGTCAGCGGCGAGTGAATGGCGCCCAGGGTCGATGCTTTGATGTGTTGATCCATGGGTGGGTGCACGTGTCTCGGGTTGAGCGGTATCGCCGAAAAGCGAACGCCCCAGATTTTATTTCTTCAAAAGGATACAGAATGCCGTTTGGATCAAACGTCCTCGTTAAATCCGGCTCAACCGTGCCGGTGCAAGACCTGTCAGGCGGTGCCGCATGCTGAGCGCCGAACTGCTCATCTGGCTCCCTGCCTATCTGGCCCTGGGCATCGCGGGAGGCTTTGCCGCCGGCCTGCTCGGGATTGGCGGGGGCATGCTCTATGTGCCCTTGCTGACCTGGCTGTTCGAGGCCCAGGGCTTCTCGTCCAGCACCTTGCTGCATCTGGCGCTGGGCACCTCGCTCACCACCATCGTGTTCACCTCCATATCCAGTGCCCGCACGCACCATGCCAAGGGCAACGTGGACTGGTCCATCGTGCGTCGCATCACACCCGGCATATTGGCGGGCGGCGTCATCGGCGGGCTGCTGGCCAAGCAACTGAACACCACCACCCTGGCGCTGATCTTCGCGGTCTTCGTCACCTACTCTGCGGTGCAGATGTTCCTCAATGCCAAGCCCAAACCCAGCCGCAGCCTGCCGGGTACGGCCGGCATGATCGGGGTGGGGGCAACCATCAGCACCCTGTCCCAGCTCGTGGGTGCCGGCGGCGGCTTCCTCTCGGTACCGTTCATGACCTGGTGCAATGTGACCATGCACCGCGCAGTGGGCACCTCGGCGGCCATCGGCCTGCCCATCGCCATCGTGGGCACGGTGGCCTTCTTCGTGGGCGGACGCACGGTGAGCGGTCTGCCGGCGGGCAGCCTGGGCTTCATCTACCTGCCAGCCCTGCTGGGCGTGCTGGTACCCAGCGTGCTGATGGCGCCCGTTGGCGCGCGTCTGGCCTCGCGTTTGCCCGTCGCCACGCTCAAGCGTGTGTTCGCTGGCTTCCTGTTTGTGCTGGCCCTGAAGATGCTGCATTCGGCCATCGTCGCCTGACACAACGCCACCGAACGGTGGTGCCGCGCTGTGCGGGGCGGCCGGCGGGGCACCCGCAGCGGCGCTCAGGCGATCAGTCGAGCTCGCTGCGGTTGGCTGCGTTCTGCACATGGCACAGCGCCAGCACAGCCGCCAGTTCGGGGTCGGCGTTGAGCACGGCGCGCAGGATGGCCGCGTGCTCTTCCCAGTTCTGCCGGCAGCGGTGTCGGTTGAACGGCGTGAACAGCAGCACAGTCCGGTCGCGCAGGGAGCGCATGACATCTTGCAAGACCGAGTTGCCAGCGGCCTGGCTCAGCACGTCGTGAAAGGCGTCGTTCAGCTGCGCCAGGGCGTCAAGCTGCCCCGCGTCGGCCAGGCGGTCGCCTTCTTCCAGGATGCCGCGCATTTTCCTGATCTGCTCGGGGTCCTTGCGCCGGGCAGCCAGTTTGGCGTTGAAGGCTTCGAGGTTTCCCCTCACCTCCACCAACTCCCGCACCTGTTCCTCGCTGAAGCGCGTGACACTGGCACCGCGGCGCGGTTCGATGGTGACCAGCCCCTCCGCGGCCAGGTGGCGCAAGGCCTCGCGCACCGGAATGCGCGACACCTCGAACTCGGCCGACACACGGCCTTCCACCAGACGGTGACCGGGTGGCAGACTGCCATTCAGAATGCGTTCGCGCATCTTCTCCAACACCAGCCGGGTCAGGGGTGAATGGCTGGCGCCCACCGTGGTGCTCGCCACGCCAGCGTCCGGCGGTGAGGGGGACGGTGCCATGGCACCACGCACCAGCGGGCTCGATGGCGGGATCGGTTCAACAACGGCCAGCGAGGTCATGGCGGCATGCCTCACTGCGGCTGGCGCAGCGCCATGGCGCGCTGCGCGCCAGGGCGGCCCATGCAGCGCTGGTGCCAGGCCGTGGCATGGGGAAAGTGCTCGCCTCCCAGCACGGCCAATCGCTGCAGGACCGCGGCCAGGTTCAAGTCGGCCACCGTGAAGCCGTCAGCGAGCAAATAAGGCTGCGCCTTCACATGCTCGTCGAGCACCCGCAGGCGCGTCTGCAGCTGGGCCCGTGCGGCCTCGGCCAGTTCCGGGCGCCGTTTCTCTGGCGGCAGAAAACCGGTGTGGTGAAACCACTGGCGGGCCAGCGGCTCGATCTCGGTCGCGGCCCACAACGTCCACTGCAGGATGTGCGATTCGCCCGAACGACTGACCGCCCACAGCCCACCTTCAGGCCGGGTCCTCGCCAGGTGCAGGGTGATCGCCAGGGACTCGAACAGCACCAGACCATCGTCGTCGATGACGGGCACCGTGCCGTTGGGGTTCAGCCCCCGGTAGGCCGGCGCGCTCAGCGTTGCCGCGTCCTGGTAATGAACGGGAATGTGCTCGTAGGGAATGCCCAGCTCTTCCGCCGCCCACAGGGGACGGATGGCCCGGGACGCGGCCACACCATAAATTTTGAGTGCCATGGATGAAGTGCAAAAAAAGGAAATCAAACCGCCAGGGCCATGCCGTCTTTGCGTTTGTCCGATCCGCCAATCAGGCGACCGGCCGAATCGCGCAGCACCACCTGAGCGCCGCCAAAGTCGCTTCGCCCGCCGAGTTCACCCAGGCCTTGCGGCTCTTCGTACCCTGCAGCACGCAAGGCCGCTGCCACCTGGGGCGCCGTGCCGGTTTCCAGCGCCAGTGCGCGGTCTCCCTCCAGGCGCCATCGCGGAGCATCGATCGCCGCCTGCAGAGGTTCGCCCCAGGCCGCCAGACGCGTGATGAGCTGCACCTGGCCTTGCGGCTGCATCGCCCCCCCCACCACGCCCAGACAGGCATGAAAGGCGCCGTCCTTGAGTACCGCGGCCGGCACCACCGTGTGGAAAGGGCGTTTTCCCGGCCCGGCGCCGTTGATGTGGCCAGGCTGAGAAAAGCCAAAGCCCCTGTTCTGCAGCACGAAGCCACACCCCGGGGCCGCGATGCCAGAACCGAAGCGTTTGAAAATGCTGCTCATCAGCGTCACCGCCAGCCCGTCGGCATCGACCACCACCGTGCAGACCGTGTTGCCCGCCGGGTCGGCCACGGTTTCCTTGGCGTGCTGCAGGGCGCGGCCCATGTGCTCCACCATGCCAACGGTGGTGGCCGGGTCGGCCGGGTCCAGCGGCAGCGCGTCCAGACCTTGTAGCGCGTGCAGCACGGCCACCCCATGGGTGTTGGGTGGGCACTCCAGCACCGTCAGCCCACGGAATCGAGCGCTGAGCGGCTCGGCGAAGTGGCCGCGGTGTTGGGCAAAGTCCGCTTGTGTGAGCGCGCCGCCGAGCTTTTGAACCGCCCGCTCTGCGGCCGCCGCGGGCGTGCCACCATAGAAAGCCTCGGGCCCCTCGTGCGCAATCGCCAACAACACCGTTGCCAGTTCCGGGTTGGCAAACCGGTCGCCAGCGCGAGGCAGCGCGTCGGCACGGTACAGCGCGGCACTGACCGGGTCGGCGCGCAGCACAGGTTCAAACAGTGCCCATTCGCGAGCAGCCACTGGGGCCACAGGAAAGCCATCACGCGCGGCCTGAATGGCGTCCTGGAACAGGCGCTGCCAAGGCAGGCGCCCATAGCGACTGTGCAGATCGTGCCAGCCGCGCACCACGCCGGGCACCGTGACGGCAAACACGTGACGCTCGGGAATGCGTCGGCCAACCAGTTGGTCCAGAGCCTCAACCGAGAACTGGGCCGGAGAACGTCCCGTGCCGTTGTAACTCATGGGCGCCTGCCCGGGCGGCACCACCATGGCCAGCAGATCGCCGCCAATACCGGTGGCCATCGGCTCCACCACGCCCAGCACGGCGTCTGCCGCGATCGCGGCGTCGACCGCACTCCCGCCCTCGCGCAGCACGCCGGCGGCTGCCGATGCGGCCAACGGATGGCCGGTGGCCACCATCTGTCGATCACCTACCACCCCCCAAGGGTTGTCCTGAGCCATCGATGTCATATGCAAGATCCCCATGAGATGCACTACGGCGGGTGACGCGCCCCTGGCTGGCAGCGCCAAACAAGGACAAGCGTCCTTCAAAGCAACTAAAGGTATACAGTATACAAGATACACCCACTCTCTGCAGCGGGGCCGACCCTGTTACGCCAGGAACAGGTCTTCCGACAGCCAAGCCCCCATGCACGGCGTACTGAAAGCCGCCGCAGAAGAGTGAATCGTCCCTTCAGCAATATCGGTCGGCCCGCCCTTCCCTGCCGCCTTTGTCGCATCCAGCCGACCCGCCTCGGCCACGACCTGCCACCCTGCCCCACTTCACGTCACCTGGCACGGTATATGAATACTGTATACCAATAACAAATCAAGGGCTTGATTTGCACAAAAACAGTGCATTCAACCTCGAAATTTCTTATGAAACCCCTCGTAAAGCCATCCACATGATCAGGGTAAGTCCTATAGAGGTGCATTTAGTATGTTGTATACCATTTTGACAGAGGATCCCCATGATGGGGCTGGGGTAATGCCCCTGCCGTTCCCAGCCAAACCCCTACCGACCCTCCGTCGGCTTTTCAACCTCACCAAGTAATTGACATGGACTCAACCGTAACCCTCACAGCGGCGCACTGGATGTACCTGATCGGAGTGGTGTGCATCATCGTCACCATGATGTTCAGGGCCAACGTATTGGTGCCATCGATCATCGCGACTTTCCTGGTGGTCTTCGCCTGGACAGGCAACCCGCTGGATGCCATCGGCGGCGTCTTCGGCGCCAGCTTCGTCGCCGCCAAGGAGCTGTTCAACATCTTCCTGGTCATTGCCTTGATGACGGCTCTGCTCAACGCGCTCAAGGCCTTGCAGTCCGACATCCTGATGGTCAGGCCCTTCCGGCTTCTGATGAAGAACGGCGTGGTGTCTTACCTGATCATCGCCATCGTCACCTACCTGATCTCATCGTTCTTCTGGCCGACGCCCGCGGTCCCGCTGGTGTGCGCGGTGCTGCTGCCGGCGGCCATTGCGGCCGGTCTGCCGCCGCTGGTGGGCGCGGCGGCCATCGCCATCGCCGGCCAGGGCATGGCCCTGTCATCGGACTACGTCATCGGTGTGGCGCCCGGCATCAGCGCCAGGGCAGCCAACACCGCGGCGGCTCTGGTGGCCGATCGCGCCCTGCTGCTCTCGCTGATCACCGGACTGGTCGCCCTCACCCTCGTCTTCGTCTTTCACCGAAAGTCTTTCAAGGCGGCCAACCCCGACTTGCTGGTCCAATGGCAGGCATTGGGACAGCTGGGCGGTTCTGAACATGTGCCCGCAGGCACTTCGCGCAAGTCTGAGATCGCCAAAGGCACCCGCCGTGAAGAGCAGCCGGTAACCGGTCAGGATCTGCGTCGAGAAATTGCCAGCGTGGACGAGCGGCGCCAGAAATGGTCCAAGGTGTTCGCCGTGCTCACGCCCCTGGTGTTTCTGGCCATCATCACCATCATGGCCTTGCCCAAGCTTGGCGTGCCCTTGCAAGACCTGAAAGGCGGAGCGGGCGCCTCGCTCGTGGGTGGCGCAGCCGCGCTGCTGATGCTGCTCGCCACCTTGGCCTATCACGGCCCCAAGGGCATGCTGGAAGAAAGTGCCAACCACATCACCGAAGGGTTCGTGTTCGCCTTCCGCGCCATGGGCTCGGTGCTGCCCATTGCCGGTTTCTTCTTCCTGGGCAACAGCGAAACCGCTGCCGCCATCCTCGGCCAGGCCGAGGACCAGACGCCCAGCCTGCTGTTCGATCTGGTGCGCGGCGCACAGGACTGGCTGCCACACAACGCCCTGTTCGTGTCCTTCGGTATTTTGATCATTGGCATGGTCACCGGCGTGGACGGGTCCGGCTTCTCCGGCCTGCCGCTGACGGGCGCGCTGGCGGGCGCCATGGCCCCGGTTTCCGGCATGGAAACCGCCACGCTCGCGGCCATTGGCCAGATGGGCGCCATCTGGACCGGCGGCGGCACTTTGGTCGCCTGGTCATCGCTCATTGCGGTCGCAGGCTTCGCCCGGGTTTCGGTGCTGGACCTGGTGCGTGTGTTGACACCCCCTGTGCTCATCGGCTTGGCCACCGCCACTGTCTGCGCTGTTCTCTTCTTCTGAGCCGAACCTCAGTTTCCTGACGTCCCCCACGAGAAGTCCCGTCTGTGGCGGTGCTTCTCGCCTTCCAAACACCCCCCGGCGCCATCGGCGCCATTCCCTTCAAGGAGATCCCATGCCAAGCCTGATGAACCGAGACGAACTGCGCAGCGCCCTGGAGAACGCCATTCAAGGCA
>Ga0208490_101016_pt1 | contig 12152 bp, 9 predicted proteins | sample SubbioAug_CSWold_FD_184818 | JGI IMG/M metagenome (GOLD analysis project Ga0208490, IMG submission 184818) | Serpentinite rock and fluid subsurface biosphere microbial communities from McLaughlin Reserve, California, USA - CR11Aug_CSWold (SPAdes) | ecosystem: Environmental > Terrestrial > Deep...
GCCGGACGTTTCGCAGTCCCGGTCCGCCGGCCCGCGCACTTCGACTTGCCCCCGTCCGACAGGCGTCCTCCACGTGCCGTACGTCGACACGCACTGCCATCTCGACCACCACGAGGGTCTCACCCCGGCCGAACAGGTCGAGCGGGCCCGCGCCGCCGGCGTGCAGACGATGATCACCGTCGGCACCGACATGGCGTCGTCCACCCAGGCGCTGCGCACCGCCGCCCGCTTCGAGGGCGTGTGGGCCGCGGTCGGCGTTCACCCCAACGACGCGATGGAGGCCACCCCGCACGTTCTGGAGGTCATCGACCGGCTCGCCCGTGACGACAACGTCGTGGCCGTCGGTGAGACCGGGCTGGACTACTACCGCGACTACACCACGCCCGCGCAGCAGGAAGCGGCGTTCCGCTCGCACATCCAGATCGCGCGCAGCCACGACCGCGCGTTGGTCATCCACTGCCGCGACGCGTGGGAGGACTGCCTCGACATCCTGGTCGACGAGGGCGCGCCCGAGCGGGTCGTCATGCACTGCTTCAGTGGGGACCTCGACATCACCAAGCGCTGCGCCGAAGCGGGCTGGTACCTGTCGTTCGCCGGCAACCTCACCTTCGCCAACGCCCACGACCTGCGCGAGGCGGCGGCCGCTGCGCCGCTCGAGTTGCTGCTGACCGAGACGGATTCGCCGTTCCTGACCCCGCATCCGCATCGCGGCAAGCCCAACGACCCGTCCTACGTGCCCTACACGCTGCGCACGCTCGCCGAGGTGCAGGGTCTGCCGGTCGACGAGGTCGAGGCCGCGGTGGAGGCCAACACACGGCGCGCGTTCGCGCTGCCGAAGGACTAGCGTCTGTGGCCATGTCCCGGCGAACCCCGACCTCCCTCGCGTCCCGTGGTGCCCGAAGGGGCGCAACCCGGGCCAGCGTCCGCAAGGCCGCAGTCCTGGGGCTGGTCGGTGCGGTGGCGTTGCCCCTCATCGCCTGGTCGAACGCGGTCGAGGTCGAGGTCGACGGCGAGCGCCACGCGATCCGCACCTACAGCGCGACGGTCGCCGAGGTGCTCGATCAGCTCGACGTCGAGGTGGGTCCTGCGGATGCGGTCCGGCCCGGACCTGACGCGGCGCTCTCGGACGGCCTGACCATCGAGATCGACCGCGCCATCGGCGTCGAGGTCGTCATCGACGGTGACGAGACCCGTGAGGTCCTCGCCCCGGTCGATTCGGTGGCCGACGTGCTCGAGGCGGCCGACCTCGGCGACGCGCGCGCGGATGGCGCGATCATCTCACCGCCGTCCACCGCCGGGGTGGAGGATGGCGACGTCGTCCACGTGACCCTGCCCAAGGCGGTCGAGGTGGTCGTCGACGGCGACGTGCACCGGACCGAGACGGTCCTCGACACCGTCCGTGACGTGCTGGCCGAACTCGACGTCGACCTCGATCCGAGCGACCGGGTCCGTCCGGCCTTGTGGGAGCCGATCGACGGCCCGACCGAGATCGTGGTCCAGCGGGTCGACACCGGCGAGGAGACCGTCGAGGTCGTGCTCCCCTCCGGCGAGCAGCGCCGCGAGGATCCCGACCTGCTGCGCGGGACCGAGAAGGTGGCGCAGGAGGCCCAGGACGGCCTGCGCGTCGACCGCTATGCGGTGGTCGCGGTGGACGGGGAACAGACCCAGCGCGAGCTCGTCGAGCAGACCGTCGTCCGAGCGCCCGTCGACCGGGTCGTCTTGGTCGGCACCAAGGCACCGCCGCCACCGCCGCCACCGCCGCCACCGAAGCCGAAGGCGACCCCCAAGGCCACGGCACCGGCCACCGCCTCGGATTCGGTCTGGGACCGGTTGGCGCGCTGCGAGGCGGGTGGTAACTGGAGCCACAACGGCCGCTACGACGGTGGGTTGCAGTTCCACCCCGACACGTGGACGCGCCACAAGCCGTCGGGCTACCCCGAGTTCGCCTGGCAGGCCAGCCGCGACCAGCAGATCGTGGTCGGCAAGCGCGTACAGGCCTCCCAGGGCTGGGGTGCGTGGCCGCACTGTTCGCGCCAGCTCGGACTGCGGTGACGGCCGCGCGCCGTACCGTTGCCGTCGCCGTCCGAGCCCAGGAAGACCGATCGCCGACCTGTTGACCCCCCGTGAGGTCCGCCGGCTGCTGGCCGAGCGCGGTCTGGCACCGCGCAAGTCCTCGGGGCAGAACTTCGTGGTCGACCCCAACACGGTTCGTCGCATCGTCGAGGCCGCGGGCCTCCACCCGGACGACACGGTGCTCGAGATCGGCCCGGGCCTGGGCTCGCTGACCCTGGGCCTGGCCGATGCGGTACGACGCGTGGTCGCCGTCGAGATCGACGCCGGCCTCGTGCAGGCGCTCGGCGAGGTGTTGGAAGGCCGCGACGACGTCGAGGTGGTCCACGCCGACGCGCTGCGGGCCGATCTCGGCGCGCTCGTCGGCGGCGGACCGGCACGGCTGGTCGCGAACCTGCCCTACAACGTCGCCACGCCCCTGATCGTGCATGCGTTGGAGGATCCCGCGATCGACGACCTGTTCGTGATGGTGCAACGCGAGGTCGGCGAGCGCTGGGCTGCGACACCGGGCCACCCCCTCTACGCCGGGATCAGTGCCAAGCTCGCCACGATCGCGGTCGCCGAGGTGACGCTGACCATCCCGCGCACGGTGTTCCACCCGGTGCCCAACGTCGACAGCGTGATGGTGCGGATCGTCCGTCGCGACGACGCCCCGACCCGCGTGGCCCGCGAACGCCGCTTCCGACTGATCGAGACCGCGTTCCGGCAGCGCCGCAAGACGCTGCGCAACAACCTGCGCAGCCTGGCCGCTCTCGACGTCATCGAGGCCGTGGCCGAGGACGTCGGCATCGACCTGACGGCCCGGGCCGAGACGCTGTCGGCCGCAGACCTCGCCCGCCTCGACACCGCGCTCGAGGCCCGTGGCGTCGAGGTCTGACTTCTCCCCGGGAGCCCCAGGACCGGGATCGGTGGCGTGCGGTCGGCGGCGCGCCGCGTGCCCCGAATCGGGCCGGACGGGCCTGCTCCCTAGGATGCGGATGCGCAAGGGGAGAGCCGATTCGGGAGGCCGGCGTGGACGACGCAGGGGTGGACGGCGCATCGCGCGTCCGCGTCCGCGTGCCCTCGAAGGTCAACCTCTTCCTCGGCATCCGCGGTCTGCGGCCCGACGGCTACCACGAGCTGGTCACGGTCATGCAGACCGTCACCATCCACGACACCGTGCTCGCGAGACTGGACGGCGCGGTCGCGTCGGCGCACCCTGCCGCGCGCCGGTTCATGGAACTGGCGTTCACCCACGAGGCCGGTCCCGGCGTGCCGCCCGGCGGGGACAACCTCGCCGTCCGGGCCGCCCGCCACCTCATGGGACTGGTCGGCGTCGGCACGTCCCAGCGCGACGGCGAGGCACAGGTCCCGGTCACGCGCCTGCACCTGACCAAGAACATCCCGGTCGCGGCCGGCATGGCCGGCGGTTCGGCGGACGCCGCTGCGGCCCTGATCGCGCTCAACAGGCTGTGGGGGACCGGGCTCGACCGGGACGAACTGCGCGAGATCGCCGCCGAACTCGGAGCCGACGTCCCGTTCTGCGTCACCGGCGGCACCGCGCTGGCCACCGGCACGGGGACCGCGACGGCGCAGGTCCTGTGTCGGGGGACCTACTACTGGGTCGTGGGCATCAGCGACGAGCCGCTGTCGACGCCGGCCGTCTACCGCGCCTACGACGAGGTCGGTGAACCGTCCGAGCGCGAACCCGACGCCGTCCTGCAGGCGCTGCGGACCGGCGATGCGGAGGCGCTCGGCGCCGCGTTGCACAACGACCTCGAGGTGGCGGCGTTCTCGCTGCGTCCCGAACTGCGCGACGCCAGGGACATGTTCCTGGACAACGGGGCGCTCGGTTCACTGGTAAGCGGGTCCGGGCCGACGGTCGTCGCCCTGGCCGAGTCCGCGCAGCACGCCACCGAACTCGCGCGCCGCATGGACGGCGTCTTCGACCGTATCGAGGTCGCCATGTCGCCCGCCGGTGGACCCGACATCGAGTCCCAGTAGGGGCGAAACGAGCGCTCCGGATCGGCGCACTACCCTCACCGCCCCGGTGCCCGGCCGCCACGTGCGGCCGGAACCACCCTGGGAGGTGGTGTAACTGGCAACACGCCGTCCTTTGGAGTCGGTATTCAGGGTTCGATCCCCTGCCTCCCAGCCACGAAGATCCGCGGTAGGGCGACCTCCAGACTTCCCTTCGCCGAACGGTGTAGACGGTTCCGTCGGGGGTACGTAGGCACTGTTGCTGACCTACGACCGGCTTGCGTCGTCGAGGTGGCTACTCGACGGTGCGTAGGGCCACGGCCGGACGGATCGCCGCAGCCCTTGCGGCCGGCCAGGCGGTCGCGGCCAACGATGAGGCGAGCGGCACCGCCACGATGACGGCGAGGCCGACCCAGGGCACGCTCAACGTCAGGTCCGGGTCGAGGACACCCAGCAGTTGCTGGGTGGTCGCGAGCCCGAGCAGCACTCCGATCACGGTGCCCTGCACGACGATCAGCCCGGCCTCGACGAGCATGGCGGTGCGCACCAGCCTGCTGCTGGCCCCCATGGCCCGCAGCATCGCGATGCCCTGCCGCCGCTCCCGCACGGCCCGAACCATCACGACCCCCAACCCGGCGGTGCCGATCAACAGGCCCAGGCCGAGGTAGCCCCGCAGCATGGTGAACAGCCCACGCAGCTGTCCCATCGCCTCATCGACCAGCGTCGTGATCGGGTTCGCGTCCGCGCCGGCTGCCAGATACGTCCGGTTGAGCGATGCGGCGACGGTGGCGGGATCGGCGCCATCGGCCACCTCGACATAGCTGCGCATGCCGGTCTCGGCGCCGGCGGTCAGGTCCGCGGCGAGCGGCTGGCCGACCAGCACGCCGGTGCCGAGCCAGTCGCCGATGGTGCCGACGCCGACGACGGTGAGTTCGTGGGGTGCGCCGGTGGCGGGGTCGAGCGCGGTGAAGGTGCTGCCGACAACCATCACGGAGGTGGCGCCCGCGCCGGCGAGGAAGCCGTCGGGGACCACCGCGAGCGTCGGGTCGTCGAGCATCGCCTGGTAGGCGGCCGCATCAGAGGTGTAGGCCGGATCACGGGACGCCAGGGCGGCGGGCATGCCACGGTCGAGCAGTGCGGCGTCGTACCCGGTGAGCGTCCAGGCACGGGCCGTGTCGAGGTGGTCGGCGGTGAAGGTGGCGACACCGCGGGTCATCTCGGCGACCCCGGCGATGTCGTCGCGGGTCGCGAGCGCGGCGGCGTCCACACCGCTGCCCGGCGCGGTGTCGAGCAGAACGTCGGCGCCGATGGCGACGTCGGCGGCCCTCGTGTCGCTGTTGCGGTCGTAGGTGACCGAGTAGGTCGACAGGATCGTGATGGTGAACACGACCATGGCGAACATGCCGACCAGCAGCGACGTGCGGGTCGGGCGGGCCAGCGGATAGGCGACGCCGAGCCGCGCCGCCAGGCCGTTGCCCCGACCGAACCGGGCGATCAGGCCGGCCCACACGCGGTCGAGCCCGCCGACCAGCGAGACGGCCCCGGCGGTCGAGACCACACCCTGGAGGACGAACACGACCGGGTCGTCGAACGTCATCACCTCCGGGAACAGTGGCACGACCCCGAGTGCCCACCCGAGCACGATGACGCCGACGGCCAGCCGTGCCCGACGCTCGCCGACCAGCCGGCGCAGCCACGGCATGGCGGCGTAGGCGGCGATCGGAACGCCGAGCAGCAGGGCGGGACCCGCGTCCCCAACCGCACCGGCGACGGTGAGCGCCACGCCGGTCCCGACCGCTAGCCCGGACAGCGCCAGCGTGCGGCGGCCCGCACGGCGCCTGGACGGTTCGGGCAGGTCGCGGATCGCGCGGACGATGTTCAGCCGGGCGATACGGATGCTGGCGAGCCAGATGGTCACGAGCGAGACGAGCAGCCCGAGCGCGGCACCGGCGGCGAGGCTGGCCGGCTCGATGACCAGCGGGTAGCGGGCACCGTCGGCGGCGACACCGAGCAGCGGCCCTGCCACGGCGGCGACGAGCCATCCGATGCCGAGCCCGAGCCCTGCGCCGAGCACGGCCGCCGGCAGCGCGTACAGCACCCCTTCGAGCGCGAAGGTGCGGGTGAGCCGGCGACGGGTGAACCCGAGCGCGCGGAGCATCCCGAGTTCGGTGCGGCGCTCCTCGGCCAGCATGGTGAACAGGTTGACCAGCAGCAGGATGCCGGCCAGGACGCTGAACGCGCCGATGGTGCCGAACAGTTCGGTGAATCCGGCGCCTTCCTGTTCGGCGACGTCGAGCACGGCGGCCTTGGGCGCCTCGACGCGAACGTCGGGGAGCCCGGCGAGCACAGTCCGCAGGGTGTCGGTGGCGTCGCCGGCCGCCTCGCCGGTGTCGAACACACCACCGGCCAGCGACACGAGCAGTTGGTGGCGGACCGGCGCCGCTCCCCCGGCGGCAGCAGCCGCGTCGGGCAGCGTCCCGGGCGCGACGATCACGCCGCCGTAGCCGGCGAGGCCGACCTGGGCGACCACCTCGGCGACGGTGAGCTCGGTGGTGGCGCCGGCGACGTGCACGAGCAGCCGGTCGCCGATGTCGATGTGGAGCCGCTCGGCCGTCGTCGCGGACACGAGCGCCTCTCCCGGTGCGAGGTCGCCGGCATCCGCCAACCCGGTGTCGGTCGCCTCGCCACCGAACGTCCGGGCCTCGGCGAGGTCGAGCGTCACCACCTCGACGCGTGGGAGGGCGGTGTCGCGGGCGGGTGCCTCGATCGTGGCGGTGGTGACGGTGACGTCCAGCAGCCCGTCGACGCCGCCTCGGTCGGCGGTGCCCAGGGCGCCGTCACGGGCGGCGTCGCGGACGGTGGCGGTGGCCAGGTCGAACGTGTCGCGGTCCGGTGTGGTGACGGTGAGGTCGATCGGGCCGTAGCGGGTGCGGGCCTCGTCGGCGACGGCGCCGTCGATCACGTCACCGACGACGAACGCGGAGGTGATGATGGCGGTGCCGAGCAGCGCGCCACCGATGACCAGGGCGGCCTCGGTGCGGCGGCGGCCGATGTTGCGCAGCGCCATGGCGGCCAGGGCACGCTGGCGGACCGCCGTGACGGCCAGGGGCAGAGCGAGCAGCAGGCAGAGTCCGGTCAGGACGGCGACGGCGGTCACGACGCCACCTCGACGCTCGCGGCGGCGGCGGGGGCCAGCTCGGAGGCGGCAGGGGCGGTGCGCGGGTCGCCGTCGTGGACGATCCGGCCGTCACGCACCTGCACGAGGCGCTGGCCGCTGCGGCCGAGCCCCTCGTCGTGGGTGACGATCACCAGCGTCTGTCCGGCGGCGTGGACCTCGAGCAGCAGTTCGATGATGTCGCCGGCGGTGCGGCTGTCCAGCGCGCCGGTCGGTTCGTCGGCCCAGATCAGCGCCGGTTCGCCGACGAGTGCCCGGGCGACGGTGACGCGCTGCCGTTCGCCGCCGGACAGCTCGCCGGGCCGGTGGTCGGCACGGTCGCCGAGCCCGACGCGGCCGAGCACGTCGTGGGCACGCTTGCGGGCGGCCTTGGGGGCGACGCCGGTGACGAGCAGCGGGAGCTCCACGTTCTCGGCGGCCGAGAGGACCGGGATCAGGTTGAACGCCTGGAAGACGAACCCCATGCGGGTGGCGCGGTGGCGGGTGCGCTTCGCGTCGGACATGGCGAACAGGTCGGCGCCGTCGACGGTGACGGTGCCGGCGTCGATGTCGTCGAGGCCGGACAGGCAGTTCAGCAGCGTGGTCTTGCCGTTGCCGGACGGCCCCATCACGGTGACCAACTCACCAACCTGGACGTCGAGGTCGATGCCGCGTAGGGCAGACACCTCATGGGCTCCGCTGCGGTAGGTCTTGACGACACCTCGGGCGCTCAGAATCTGCGGCGGTGGAGCGGGGGTATCGGTGTGTGTCCGTTGCGGACCGACGTTCATGTGGCACTCCTCGGGAGGGGGTTTGCGGGACGTCGGTGCTCGGACCGACCGTGACCACACCCTGTCGCGTACCGAGACGACCTACATCGGTGTTTCGGCTCGGATCGTCCTGGCCGGTCGGATGAGCGCGGGTTCATCCTTTCGGCTGAGCCGCCGGCATCTCGGCGTCCGTAGGCTTGGCAGATGCTGATCGATGCCGTCCGCTCGCTGTGGGCCGAACCCCGTGTGCCCGCACCACCTCCGTGGACGTCGCGGGACCGGATGCTCGTGCTCGCCCTGGCGACCGGCGCGCTTCTCGAGGCGTTGCTCCGCGACGACCTGGTGTGGCGCACCAGCGCCGTGGTGATCGGTGTGGGGCTGCTCATGATGGCGCCGTGGCGGCGCACCAGGCCTCTGCTGGTGGTGGCGGTCGTCTTCGGACTGATCGGCACCTACGACAGGGTCGCGGTCCTCGCGGGCGTGGACCCAGAGCTCGCGACCCTGTGGATCCAGGTTTGGGTACTGCTGCTCCCCTACGCGCTGACGCGGTGGGGATCGGGGCGACAAATCGTCAACGGCATAGCGTTCCTGCTGATCTTCCTGGCGATCGTTGCCGGCCGGACCGGGTGGGGCGATCTGTTGCTCGGGCTGCTGTTCTTCGGGTTCTCGGCGACACTGGGGACGACGGCCCGCTACCGGGCGGCCTCCCGGGTCCGCGAACTGGACCAGGTGCGGCTGCGGGAACGGGAACAGTTGGCCCGCGAACTGCACGACACGGTCGCCCACCACGTGTCGGCGATCGCGGTCCAGGCCCAGGCCGGCCAGGCGGTCGCCGCGACCTCCCCCGAACTGGCGGTGGACGCGCTGGCGGTGATCGAGACGGCGGCGTCACGCACGCTGCGGGAGATGCGGGCGATGGTGGGCATGCTGCGCGACGGCAAGGATGCCGACCTGGCTCCCCAGCCGGGTGTGGCCGACATCGCCCGCCTGGCCAGCGACACCGGCGAATGGCCGCGAGTGGACGTGCACCTCACCGGCGACCTCGACGAGGTGAGCCCAACGGTCGCGGCGGCGACCTTCCGCCTGGCGCAGGAGTCGGTCACGAACGCGATGCGCCACGCCCGCAACGCCACCAGGATCGATGTGCGGGTGTGCGGCGACGGCGAGGCGCTGCACCTGAGCGTGGTCGACGACGGGGACGCGGTCGCGTCGGACCGGATCTCGTGGGGGTACGGCATCGTGGGGATGACCGAACGCGCAACACTGCTCGGCGGGAGTCTGACGGCCGGCCCCGGTCCGGAGCGCGGCTGGTCGGTGCAGGCGGTACTGCCGCGGGCGGGGGCGGGCGCGTGACGATCCGGGTGCTCGTCGCCGACGACCACGACCTCGTACGCACCGGCCTCGCGATGATCCTCGACGCCCAACCGGACGTCGAGGTGATCGCTCAGGCCGCCGACGGCCGCGAGGCGGTAGCCCTGGCACGACGCCTCAGGCCCGACGTCTGCCTGTTCGACATCCGCATGCCTGAGATCGACGGCATCGAAGCGACCCGCCAGCTGGCCGGCCCGAACGTGGCCGACCCGATGGCCGTCGTGGTCATCACCACGTTCGACCTCGACGAGTACGTCCACGGGGCACTGAAGGCCGGCGCCCGCGGGTTCCTGCTCAAAGACGCCGGCCCGGAGCTGCTGTTGCAGGCGATCCACGCCGCCGCGAACGGCGATGCGCTCATCGCCCCGAACGTGACCGTGCGTCTGCTCGAGACGTTCGCCAAGCCGGCGCGCAGCCGTCCGGCCCAACCCATCGAGCCGCTCACCGACCGCGAGGAACAGGTCCTGCTCACGGTTGCCCGCGGACACACCAACGGCGAGGTCGCCGACGAGCTTCACATCAGCCTCTCCACCGTGAAGACGCACCTGGCCAGCCTGATGCGCAAGCTCGGGGCCCGCAACCGGGTCGAGATCGCGATGTGGGCCTACGAGACCGGCCGCGTCCAACGGTGAGTCGTCGCGCCGTTCCTGGATGAGGCGTCTGCGGAGCATGCTGCGCCGGGGCTTCGAATCGAACGGGGCGTGCCTGCCGGAGGCGCCGCGGGCGGGTAGGTCGTACGGGCGTTCCGCCACGGTCGTCTCGGGGCGACGTGACGGCAGCCCGCGGGTGTGACCTCAGATCGAGATAGACCTCGATGTGGCGTCACGCCCTCGATCTGACATCACACGGTGACCGGCATGCCCGCAACCGCCTCGGTATGGGCAGGTTGGGCGATGCCGTCATGCGGCCCGATGCGGTCGCAGAATCGGGCCGGCGCGCCGCGTCATCCCTCGGTCGGCGCGCGGTGAGATGAATTCGTTGGATCCGCCCTCAGGGCGACGGCGAACCCGCGCCAGTGGACCGGGTCGAAACACTGGCGGGTCTGCCAGTCTTCGCGAAAGCGTTCTAGGGTGATCTCGGACGTACCGGGCGGCCACGAGTCACGGAGGCACACATGGGCATCATCGCATTCCTCATCCTCGGACTTCTTGCTGGCGCCATCGCGAAGGCACTGCTGCCTGGCGATGACCCTGGCGGCATCATCGTGACGATGATCATCGGTGTGGTCGGCGCGATCCTCGGCGGCTTCCTGGCCGGGCTGATCTTCGACGTCGACCCCGTCGACGAGTTCTTCAGCCTGTCGACCTGGCTGGCCGCGATCGTCGGATCGATCCTCCTGTTGCTGATCTACCGAGCGGTCACCGGGAACAAGCGAACCAACGCATAGCCACGTCGCCTCAGCCCCGAGGAGAGCGCCCCGACCCTGACCGTCGGGGCGCCGTCATCCGGGGCACCGCCGTGCCGGAGCACCGACTGGCCGAGGTCCGGGAGCCGTTCTCCGTACGGTTACGGGCCGAGACGGCGGTGCGCCACCGGCAGGCCGAGTCCGAGCCGTTCGTCTTGGATCTGCTGGCCGGCCGGCTGCCCCTGTCGGCCTACGCGCTGCTGGCCGCGCAGCACTGGTTCGTGTACGAGGCGCTCGAACGGATCGCCGACGAGCACGGCGCGGACCCCCTGCTCGCACCGTTCCTCGCGCTGGGACTGCGCCGGCTGCCGCGCCTGCAGGACGACCTCGTCCACCTCGTCGGCCCCGACTGGTCCGAGCGGATCGCACCGCTTCCCGCCACCCGCCGCTACGTCGAGCGGATCCAGACGGTCGCCGCGACGTCCGCGCCGGCGTTCCTCGCCCACCACTACACGCGCTACCTCGGCGACCTCGCCGGGGGGCAGGCCGTCGCGGCGAGCCTGCGGCGCACGTACGGGTTGCCCGACAGCGGCGGCACGGCCTTCTACGACTTCGCCGAGGTCGGCGCACCGCCCGCCGTCCGTGCCCGCTACCGCGCCCACCTCGATGTCGCTCCACTGGACGGCCAGGCGCAGGAGACGGTCGTCGAGGAGGCCCGCATCGCCTTCGGGTGCAACACCGCCATGTTCGCCGACCTGGCAGCGGCCCCGCGGGAGTAGCCGGGCACGGCCGCAGGGTCGCGCGGCCGACCCATCCACCCCGACTACCGTCGTGGGTCGAGGCACAACGAACCCACCCTCGTCCGAAGGCTGCTGCCGTGTCCGACAATGCCCGCATCGCTGCCGTGGTGCTCGCCGCCGGCAAGGGGACCCGTTTCCGCTCCGAACTGGCCAAGGTCCTGCATCGCGCCGCCGGTCGCAGCCTGATCGGTCACGTCCTCGAGGCGGTCCGCCCGCTCGAACTCGGACAGGTCATCGTCGTGGTCGGCCACCAGGCCGACGACGTCCGCGCTGCGGTGGAGGCCAGCGGGATCGCCAACCTGACCACGGTGCTGCAGGAGGAACAGCTCGGCACCGGCCATGCCGTGCAGGTCGCCATGCCTGCGCTCGCCGACGACATCGAACAGGTCATGGTGCTGCCCGGTGACACGCCGATGTTGACCGCGTCCACGCTCGAAGAACTGCTCCACGCCGCCACCGACAACGCCGCGGCGATGCTGACCGCCCACGCCGCGGACCCCAGCGGGTACGGCCGGGTGCTGCGGGACGAGGACGGCAATGTCCTGCGGGTCGTCGAGCACCGCGACGCCACGCCCGAAGAGCGTGAGATCGACGAGTTCAACGCCGGCATGTACGTGATCGCCCGCGAACACCTCGTCCACGGGCTCGACCGGCTCGACACCGGCAACGACCAGGGCGAGCTC
>Ga0208490_101017_pt1 | contig 12140 bp, 10 predicted proteins | sample SubbioAug_CSWold_FD_184818 | JGI IMG/M metagenome (GOLD analysis project Ga0208490, IMG submission 184818) | Serpentinite rock and fluid subsurface biosphere microbial communities from McLaughlin Reserve, California, USA - CR11Aug_CSWold (SPAdes) | ecosystem: Environmental > Terrestrial > Deep...
TAGCATATGAAATACTAAAAGAGTCAGAGTATGGTATATTATCAACAATTGGTGATGATGGGTATCCTTACGGAATACCTTTAAGTCATGTTTTGATTGGAGATAATATTTATTTTCATGCTGCGAAAGTTGGGTATAAGATTGATAATATTAATAAAAATAATAAGGTGTCTTATTGTGCTATAAAAGATACTAAGGTACTACCTAGTGAATTTGCGACAGATTATAAGTCTGTTGTTTTATTTGGAAAAGTAGAAGAGGTAGTAGAAGATGAAAAGATAAATGCTTTAAAAGAGTTAATCAATAAGTATTCCAAAGGCTTTGAAAAAGAAGGTATGGACTATATCAATAGATCAGCTCAAAATACTTCAGTTTTTAAGATTAAAATTACACATATTACGGGGAAAGTCAGATAGAAAAGAGTTGATTTTTATGCAAGGGTTTAATAAAATTTTCGGGAATATTTTTGGATGGATAACATCATTATTAATAGCGGTTTTTGTATCCTTATTTATCGTTTCAAATATAGTTACAATGACTCAAATAAAGGAATTGTCAATGGAACCCACACTCTTTGAAGATCAAAGAGTCGTTATTAATAGGGCTATTTATTATATAAGACAGCCTGAAAAAGGAGAGGTTGTAATTCTAAACAAGGATTCCATAAGTAAAGGTCCATTGGTCAACATGGTACATGAAGTTAAAGAGATAATAAACAGCTTAAAATACAGATTTACTGGGAAAATTGAGAAAAACATCTTAATTAAAAGAGTAATAGCAGTTGAAGGTGACACAATTGGTTTTGTAGATGGAGATGTATATGTAAACGGGGATATTTTAGTGGAAGATTATACCATAGGAAAGACATATAAAAGAGCATCCCAGGGGCAGGTATTTGAGATTCCAGAAGGAATGGTATTTGTAATGGGAGATAATAGAGATAGAAGTTTAGATAGTAGAGAGTTTGGACCTGTATATATGGATCAAATAAAAGGTCGAGCAGAGTATATATTCTATCCATTTAACCAAATGGGCAAAATAAAATAAACAGGAGTGAATAAATTGGAATTTCCAGATAAAATATCAATTGCAAATTTACCCACCAAAATAGAAAAATTAGAGAAATTTAGTCTTGATAACCATTATAACATTTGGATTAAGAGAGATGATCAAACAGGACTTGAGTTCTCAGGTAATAAGATTAGAAAATTAGAGTTTGCCATAAAAGAAGCCATGGATGAAAATGCAGATGTTTTAATAACATGTGGTGGCATTCAATCAAACCACGCAAGAACAACAGCTGCTGTAGCTGCAAAAGTTGGATTGAAATCTCATTTAGTATTAAGAGGGAATGAAGTTGATGTCTCAGAAGGCAATTTGTTCATGGACAAAATGTTTGGTGCAGAAATTACATTTGTATCTGAGGATGACTATACTAATAATCGTAGCGAGATTATGAATAGTATTAAGGAAGATTTATCCAATAAAGGATTAAAGGGTTATATTTTACCTGAAGGAGCTTCAAATGTGATAGGCTCATTTGGATATATTAATGCTTATGATGAGATATTATCTCAAGAAGAAGCGCTTGGGGTGATATTTGATGCTATAGTGCTATCTGTTGGATCTGGTGGAACTTATTCGGGATTATTCTATGGAAATTTATTAAGAAAAGGAAACAAGGATATTATTGGTATGAGTATATATGGTACAGAAGATCATTTTAGAGAAATTTCTACAAATCTCATAAAAGATATAGGAAAATTTACTGGAGAATACTTTGATGTAAATAAAAAAGATATTATAGTTAATGACAAGTACTTGGGGTTAGGGTATGCTAAAAGTACCAAAGAAGAAGTTGAATTTATCAAATCTTTTTCCAAAAGTGAAGGGATAATACTAGATCCTGTTTATACTGGTAAGGCAATGTATGGATTGTACAAAGAGTTAAATGATGGAAATATTAATAAATATAATAATATATTATTTATTCATACAGGAGGAATATTTGGATGGACAAAGGAAGCCAGAAGCCTAATATGAAAGTAGACTGGAACATTAAGTATCTTACCGTTGCAGTGTACTCATTTATAGTAATAGCTTTAAGTATTCTATTTTTTTTAATTGCATCAAATTATTCTGTTTTTAGTAATGGTGTACATAGATATGTAAACACTCTTCAGCCTATTATAATAGGGGCTGCAATGGCGTATCTATTTAATTTTATTCTAGACTTTATTGAAAAAAAACTAATAGTCCCAGTGATGCATAAAAATACAAAGAAAAGATATGTAAGAGGATTGAGTATGTTAATTACATATATTATTGTATTTATATTGATTTACTTTTTTGTATCTATAATCTTTCCTCAGCTAATATCCTCTGTTATGAGATTGGTAAATGAATTAACAACTAACTTTGACTCGATTTATGCATGGGTTATTGGAATAATTGAAAGGCTTGAGATTAGACAAGAATACTTAAACTATATAGTTGAATGGTGGAATGGTTTTTTTGATAATATATTAGATTTCATTTCTGATTTAATCCCAATATTAGGGAATATTGTAAGAATTATATTAGCTTCTGTTTGGAATATAGTTTTAGGAATAGTAGTATCTGCTTATTTATTAGCAGATAAGGAAAGGTTTAAGGCTCTATCAAAGAAAATAATATACTCAATATTTCCTCAAAAAAGAGCAGATAGAACTGTAGAATTATCTAAAAGAGCAGACTATATTTTTGGTAGATTTTTAAGTGGAAAAATACTTGATTCACTTATTATAGGAGTATTAACATATTTCACACTACGATTCTTTAAGATGCCATATGTAACATTAGTATCTTTTATTATTGGTGTAACAAATATTATTCCATTCTTTGGACCTTTTATTGGAATGGTACCTGCATTTTTTATTATATTAATCGTATCACCAGTACAAGCATTATGGTTTTTATTGATAATTTTTGTAATCCAACAAATTGATGGGAATATTATTGGTCCTAAGATACTTGGGGATTCTTTGGGTATATCTGCATTTTGGATACTATTTTCACTATTGGTTGCAGGTAAATTACTTGGATTCTTTGGGCTTATCATAGGAGTTCCATTATTTGTATTTACTTATTCTGTTATTAAGGATAATGTTGAAATCAGACTAGAGAAAAAAGGTCTGCCAATTGAGACAAAGGAATATTTTTAGAGGTATGCATGCATACCTCTTTTATTTATTTTCTTTTATTTAAAAATCAATCAAGGATGTGTTTAATAAGAATAATTGGGTGATAAAAAAGCATTCTTGGAGCTGAGTATCTCATTACCTCTATTATATTTGATCTCATTTCATCACTATAACAATGGATTTTACATGATGAACAAAAGGTTTTCTTATCTGTAAAAGGACATATATCAGATTTACTATGAGCATATTTGAGTAATGAGTCGCACTTTAAACAAAGATTTTTATTGGAATTATGATTTCCCCTACAGTAAATAGAAATCATAAGGGTTAAAATTTCTTTTTCCTGATTTTTTTTAGTTTTTATAATGGAAATCAAATCAGTCACCACCATCTTTGTTTTATAATTAAATTATAACACGAATACTAAATTATATAAAAGAACCAAAGGGGGATATATGAATTATTTTGAGTACGGAGATAAAGAACTAAAATATTTAAAAAGTCGAGATATAACTATTGCAGAAGTTATCGAATCCATTGGATATATTAAGCGTAGAACAAATCCAGATCCATTCGAAGCATTGGTTAGTAGCGTAATTTCACAACAAATATCAACTAAAGCTGCTCTAACGGTAAAAGGTAGATTTTATGAGCTTACTGACAATTTGGATACTGATAAAATTTCAAAGATTAGCATAGAAGAAATAAAAAGTTGTGGTATGTCCTATAGAAAGGCTGAATACATTAAGGGTATTATTGATGCCAAACTAGAAGAAAGAGTAAATTTCAATGAATTGAAAAGTATGGATGATGAGGAAATAATAAAATTACTTATTAATCTAAAAGGTGTTGGTAAATGGACTGTGGAGATGCTTTTAATATTTTCACTCCAGAGAAAGAATGTACTTTCATATGATGATTTAGGTATAAGAAGGGGTATTATGAAAGCGTATAAATTAAATTCATTAAGTAAAAATGAGTTTCAAAAGTACAAAGAGCTCTACTCGCCTTATGGTTCAATAGCTTCCTTATATCTTTGGGAGTTATCAGTACTTTAAAAGAAACAAAAGGAGGGAATTAAAATGAAAAAAATAGCTTTTTTTGCATTTAGAGGAGATGAAATGTGTTTTATGCATCTTGTGCTTAATGCACTGGATTTAAATGAAAAAGGTTACCAAGTTAAGATTATTATGGAAGGAGAAGCTGTTACAATTATAAAAAAGCTTGAAGAAGGTAGAAATCCTTTATACTTTAAAGCAAAAGATTTAGGATTGTTTGATTGTATTTGTAAAGCTTGTTCGGCTAAATTGGGGGTTTTAGAGTTTAATGAGACAGTGGGAATACCTTTAAAAGGAGATTTGCAAGGACATCCTGCTATGGAAGAATTTATTAAAACTGGATATGAAATAATTACACTTTAGTAAGGAGGAGAGTAATTTATGAACTTTGGACATTCAAGGATTAGAAAGCCTTCAAACGAACCTATTTTAACTTACTTACCGGGTTCTAAAGAAAAGCTAGAATTAAAAGAAATGTTAAGTGAATTAAAGGATCAGGTTATGGAGATTCCTCTAGTCATTGGAGGAGAGGCTATTAAGACTGGAACTGTTAGAGAAGTAAGAATTCCACACAATCATAGTCATATTTTGGCTAGATACCACCTTGGTGGTGAAGAAGAGTTGTTATTAGCAAAGGAAAAAGCTCTTGAGGCTAAAGAAAGCTGGCAAGAAATGCCAATGGATCAAAGAGCAGCTATCTTTTTAAAAGCTGCGCAACTACTAGCTGGTCCATATAGATCTTTGTTAAATGCAGCTACCATGCTAGGTCAAAGTAAAAATGTATTCCAAGCGGAAATTGATTCAGCATGCGAGCTTATTGATTTTTTAAGATTTAATACTTATTATATGCAAGATATATATTCAGAACAACCAGACTCAGTTGTAAGTGAGTGGAATAGATTAGAATATAGGCCTCTTGAAGGATATGTTTTGGCAATAACTCCTTTTAACTTTACAGCAATAGGAGGGAATTTACCTACTGCACCAGCAATGATGGGAAACACAGTAATATGGAAACCATCTAATAACGCGGTGTATTCTAATTACCTATTCATGAGTATATTAGAAGAAGCTGGTTTGCCGCCAGGAGTAATTAACTTTGTACCTTCCTTAGGAAAGGATGTTGAAACAATACTTTTAAAAGATAAGGATTTAGGAGGAATTCATTTTACTGGATCAAGTAAAGTGTTCCACAAAATCTATAAGACCATTGGAGAAAACTTAGAAAACTATAAGAGTTTCCCAAGAATTGTTGGGGAGACTGGAGGTAAAGACTTTATTTTTGCTCATCCATCTGCAGATGTGGATGCTTTAAGTGTAGCTTTAGTAAGAGGGTCTTTTGAATACCAGGGTCAAAAATGTTCTGCAGCATCAAGGGCTTATATACCATTAAGTTTATTTGATGAGGTTTATGTAAGAATTAAAGAGATGACAGATGAGATAAAGGTTGGTGAAACAGAAGATTTTACCAATTTAGTAAATTCAGTTATAGATAAAAAAGCATTTGATAAAATTGTAAATTATATAGAGTGGGCTAAGAAAGATGAGAATTCGGATATAATTATTGGAGGGACATATGATGACTCTGTAGGTTATTTTATAAACCCTACAGTTATAATAACTAATGATCCGAAATCTAAGACGATGGAAGAAGAGATATTTGGTCCTGTTTTAACAATGTATGTATATGAAGATGATGATTTCTTAGAGGTCCTAAAACTTTGTGATGAAACATCTCCATATGGTCTTACAGGAGCTATATTTGCCAGAGATAGGGAAGTCGTTGATATGATGACAAAAGCTTTGTATCAGTCAGCAGGGAACTTCTACATTAATGATAAACCAACTGGAGCAGTTGTGGGTCAACAGCCTTTTGGAGGAGGTAGAAAGTCAGGAACTAATGATAAGGCTGGTAGCAAACTTAACCTGTTAAGATGGGCGAATGCTAGAAATATAAAGGAGAACTTTATTCCGCCTAAGTCATATAAATACCCATTTATGAATGAAAAATAGTTATTTTGCCACTCTCTAGAGGAGAGCGGTTTTTGTTGAAATTATTATTTTGATATGTAAATGTTTTCATGTTATAATTAGGAGGTATAGAATTTCAACTTGTTTGAAAATTGCTTTAATTTAAAAAAGGCATAAATCCTTTATAAAAAAATCTTGTTAGGGGGAATGTATCTTGAAAGCGTATTCAACGGATAAAATTAGAAATGTAGCTTTATTAGGACACAGTAGTAATGGTAAAACCACTTTAACAGAAGCAATGTTATTCGCAACAGGAGTAACTACGAGACAAGGAAAAGTAACAGATGGTAATACAATGTCAGACTTTGACAAACAGGAGATTGCACGAAAAGTATCTATCGGAACATCAGTAATACCAATTGAATGGAATGGATTGAAGTTTAATATTTTAGATACTCCAGGATATTTTGATTTTATTGGAGAAATGTATGGAGCTAAAAGAGCAAGTGAAGGATCAGTTCTATTGGTAGATGGATCAGCAGGAATAGAAGTAGGAACTGAAAAGGCATGGAAAAATGTTGAGAAGTATGACACACCTAGAATAATATTTGTCAACAAACTTGATAAAGAAAATATCAACTTTGATAAGTTGCTGGAAGATTTAATAAGCCAATTTGGTAATAAAATTGTGCCATTTGCCTATCCAACTGTAACAGGAGAAGGATTTAAAGGCTTTGCAAATCTTATAGATGAAGTTGCTTATGAATATGACGGGAAAAATAGAAAAGAAGTTCCTCTTAATGATGCTCAAAAGGCAAAAATTGAAGAGTATAGAGATGTATTTATGGAAAAAATTGCTGAGTCCAATGAAGAAATGATGGAAAAGTATTTCGACGGAGTAGCATTTACACAAGAAGAAATAACTAAAGGAATAAGAGGATCTGTAGCTTCTGGAGAATTAGTTCCATTGGTTGTTGGTTCAGCTGAAAAGGCAATAGGAGCAGATTTCTTATTGGACTTGATTTCTAGATATATTCCATCACCAGCAGATGTTGGAAATGTTAAAGGGACTAAAGATGATAAAGAAATTGAGAGAAAAGTTGATGTTAAAGAACCTTTCTCAGCTGTTGTTTTCAAGACTATTATAGACCCATTTGTTGGAAAATTAACCTTATTTAAAGTAGTTTCCGGTAAGATAACCAAAGATACTCAATTATTTAACTCAACAAAAGATAGAGAAGAAAAGCTTGGTGGATTGTTCATTCTTAGAGGTAAAAATCAAATGGAAGCTACAGAGATTTTTGCTGGAGACATTGGTGCGACAGCTAAACTAAACTATACACAAACTGGAGACACTCTTTGTGAGAAGAATGACCAAACACTATATGAAACAATAAGCTATCCACAACCAACTTTATTTATGGCTGTAGAGCCAAAGAATAAAGGGGATGAGGAAAAAATTGGGACTTCATTAAACAAATTAACTGAAGAAGACCCAACTTTTATAGTAGAGAGAAATACAGAAACAAAACAACTTTTAATTGGTGGACAAGGCAACATGCAATTAACAGTAATCGTAGATAAATTAAAACAAAACTTTGGTGTAGAAGTTTTACTTAAGAATCCAAAGATAGCATATAGAGAGACAATAAAAGGATCAGCAACTGTTCAAGGAAAGCACAAAAAACAATCTGGTGGTGCAGGTCAATATGGAGATGTTCATATGAGATTTGAACCAAGCACAGAGGAATTTGTTTTCCAAGAAGAAATATTCGGTGGCTCAGTTCCAAGAAATTATTGGCCAGCAGTAGAAAAAGGAATAAGAGAGTCACTTGAACATGGTGTGTTAGCTGGATGCCCAGTTGTTAATATAAAGGCAACACTATTTGATGGATCATACCATGATGTTGACTCTAACGAGATGGCGTTTAAAATAGCTGCACAATTAGCATTTAAAAAAGGTATGGAAGCAGCAAAACCAGTCCTACTTGAACCTGTTGTAAGGGTTGAAATAACAATTCCTGATAATTATATGGGTGATGTTATGGGAGACATGAACAAAAGAAGAGGTAGAATTCTTGGCATGGAGCAACAAGCTGATGGTAACCAAAAAGTTACTGGAGAAGCTCCACATGCAGAAATGTTCCAGTATGCTATTGATTTAAGAGCAATGACTCAAGCTAGAGGATCATTTACAATGGAATTTGTAAGATATGATGAAGTCCCAGCTAATATTGCAGAAAAAATAATAGCAGATTATAAAACAGAAAGAGAAAACAACTAACACCTGTACCTGGTCCATGGACCAGGTACTTTTAAGTTTTCAGGAAGTTATTGAAAATTGATAAAAAGAAATAAAACTAATACTCTGAGTTGTCATTTATGTTATGAAGTTTTATACAAGAGAAACTGGGTAACAATAAATACAATAAATGATTTAGATTATGTTAAAATAATACTAGATGAAAATATTAAAATACTAAAGCTTATGAAAAGGCAAGTGTATTATTAAGCCCTAAAGGCTTAAATTTTTAAGATGAAAGACAAAGAAAGTCAAAGTCAGGAGGCGAACATGGCTGGTCTAAGTAATATTATTGAAGAATTTATACTAGAACTACTGGATAATACAAACGGAGTTGCTGAGATTCAAAGAAATGAATTAGCAAACTATTTCGATTGTGCACCTTCTCAAATAAACTATGTTTTGACTACCAGATTTACTCCATATAAAGGGTATTATATTGAGAGTAGAAGAGGTGGCGGTGGGTATATTAAAATTGTAAAAGTAAGTTTACAAAAAAACATAAATTTAAGTCATTTACTTCAAAATATAGTGGGAGATTCTCTCACAGAAAGCAAGTCTTTAGATATTGTTGATACATTGGTGTTAGAGGGGATCATGTCACATAGAGAAGGTGAAATTGCAAAGATTTCAGTAAGTGATAGAAGTCTAAATTGCAGCCCAGAGATTAAAAACAATATAAGAGCAAGTATATTAAAAAATATTTTATTAATCCTATTGGATTAGACAAGGAGATATATCATGCTATGTGATTCATGTAAAAAAAGAGATGCAAAAATCCACTATACAAGTGTAATAAATGGAGTGGTACAAGAGCAACATTTGTGTGAAGTATGTGCAACTGGATTTCATGAAGCTGCAATGAGTGATTTTCCAGTTCATAAGTTTTTTGAAGGATTGTTTAGTGACATAAAATGCCCAGTATGCAATTTAACTTATGAAAAATTTAGAACAACTGGCAAATTAGGATGTTCAAATTGCTATGAAGTATTTGGAGATGACTTAAGAAGAGTTATTAAGGGAATACATGGTCATACTCATCACAAAGGTAAATTTCCAAAGAAAAGTGATTCATCAGTAATGAATAAAAAAAGTATTGATGAATTAAACAAACAAATTGAAAAAGCAATTGAAATGGAAGAGTATGAGAAAGCAGCCATGTATAGAGACGAAATAAAACAATTAAAAGAAACTATAAAAAACACAGAGGATGGTAAGGAAAATGACCAGATGGCTTGATAATTCAAGTACAGATAATGTAGTTGTGAGTACAAGAATTAGGGTTGCGCGGAATCTAAAAAACAGAGTATTTCCAATATATTCAACAGAAGCTGATGCATTGAGTATAAAAGACTCTATAAAGAAAGCAATAGAAGAGCTATTTCCACAAGGAGAATATAGTTATCATCAGTTAATAGAGTTAGAATCAAGGGAAAAAATGAGATATATGGAAGACCATTTAATCAGTCCAGGGTTAGTCGATCACTCTAGAAAAAGTGGGTTCTTCCTAAGAAACGATGAAAAGGTAACCATAATGATTAACGAAGAGGATCATATAAGACTACAAACACTATTGCCTGGACTAGACTTAGTAGAAGGATGGAGACTTTGTTCAGAAATAGATGATATTTTGGAATCCAAACTTGACTTTGCTTGGCATGAAGAGTACGGATATCTAACATCATGTCCAACTAATACAGGCACTGGACTTAGAGCATCAGTAATGCTACATCTACCAGGAGTATCTATGACTGGTCATATTTCAAATATTATTGATGCCTTAAGAAAAATAGGACTTACCATTAGAGGAATATACGGTGAAGGAACAGAAGCTGTTGGGCACCTATATCAAGTATCTAATCAACTAACCTTAGGTGAGTCAGAAGATGAGATAATTGAAAAACTAAATAGAGTTGTAAATCAGCTCATAAGGAGAGAAAAAAACACAAGGGAGTTTCTCAAAGACAAAAAACACTTAGAACTTGAAGATAAAGTTTTTAGGAGTTTGGGGTTATTAAGAAGTGCAAGATTAATTTCATCAAAAGAAGCTATGGAAATGATATCATATATTAAACTTGGGAAAGATTTAGGTATGGTTGAGTATCAACAGTGGCAAGATTTGATAAAACTAATGATAGAAATTAAACCTGGTAACATTCAAAATCGTCTAGGCAAGACTATGAATAGAGTAGAAAGAGATCAGGTTAGAGCAGAAATGGTAAGAGACTATTTTAAGTAATGGAGGAATAATATGGGAATGTATGGAAGATTCACTGAGAGAGCACAAAAATCAATATTATTAGCCCAGGAAGAGGCTAAGAAATTCAATCATAATTATGTTGGAACTGAACACATCCTACTAGGACTTATTGCTGAGGAAAAGGGTATTGCAGCAATAGCACTAAAGGAATTGGGTGTAAATATAGATAATACAAGAAAAGAAGTCTATGACATTGTTGGTATGGGAGAAGAAGGAGTAGATTTAGTAGGATTTACACCAAGGACTAAAAAAGTATTTGAACTTGGTGTGGCTGAAGCAAGAAACCTAGGGCACAATTATGTTTCAACAGAACACCTCCTATTGGGATTAATAACTGAGGGAGAAGGAATAGCATCAACGATTCTTAAAAGACTGGGAGTAGATCCAGGTAAATTAGCACAGACAATAATTAATAAAATTACAGAAGCTGGTCCAAATAAACAACAAGTACAGCAACAGGAATCAAAAAAGACAACTAGTCTTGAAAAATATAGCATAGATTTAAATAAAATGGCGGAAAATGGAGAAATAGATCCTGTAATTGGCAGAACAAAAGAAATTGAAAGAGTAATTCAAGTTCTAAGCAGAAGAACTAAGAATAATCCTGTTTTGATTGGAGAACCTGGAGTGGGAAAAACTGCAATAGCAGAAGGTTTAGCCCAAAAAATAGTTGAAGGAAATGTACCTGAAATAATTAAGAACAAGAGAATAGTTACCCTTGATTTGCCAGGATTAATTGCAGGTGCAAAGTATAGGGGAGAATTTGAAGAAAGACTAAAGACTGTGATGAAAGAGTTGAAGGATGCAGGAAATGTAATTTTATTCATTGATGAATTACACACCATCGTGGGAGCAGGTGCAGCAGAAGGAGCAATAGATGCATCAAATATTTTAAAGCCTACCCTGGCTAGAGGAGAACTTCAAATAGTTGGAGCGACAACAATTGACGAGTATAGAAAACACATTGAAAAGGATTCTGCTCTTGAAAGAAGACTTCAACCTATAATGGTTGAAGAACCATCCATTTCTGATACAGTAAAAATTCTTCAAGGTCTTAGAGATAGATATGAAGCTCATCATGGAGTAAAAATTACTGATGAAGCGCTGGAAGCAGCATCAGAATTATCATATAGATACATTACAGATAGATTTTTGCCAGATAAGGCAATAGATTTAATAGATGAGGCTGCATCTAAATTAAGAGTGAATAATTATATTGCACCACTGGAACTTAAAAATCTAGAAGATAGACTAGAAGAACTTCAAAATGAGAAAGAAGAAGCTATAAACACTCAAAATTTTGAGAAAGCAGCAAGAATTAGAGATGAAGAAAAGAATATTAAAGAAGAAATAGAAAGCAATAAAAT
>Ga0208490_101018_pt1 | contig 12129 bp, 13 predicted proteins | sample SubbioAug_CSWold_FD_184818 | JGI IMG/M metagenome (GOLD analysis project Ga0208490, IMG submission 184818) | Serpentinite rock and fluid subsurface biosphere microbial communities from McLaughlin Reserve, California, USA - CR11Aug_CSWold (SPAdes) | ecosystem: Environmental > Terrestrial > Deep...
GGCCGCCGGTGCCGCACCGGCGCCCTCGGACACCTCGTCGGCCTGGTCGGTGGACACCTGGCCCCGGCGGACGGCCTCGTCGGTCTTGGGTTGGTCTCGCAGGCGCTTGGACGTGGACAGCCGCCGCCGGGCCTTGGACGTGCCGGTGCCGGTCTTGCGGGCGATGTCGTCCTCGGGGGAGCGGGCCCCGTTGCGCTTCCACTGACCGGCCTCCTCGTACCGGGCCGCCATGCGCAGCACCGCCCCGCCAGCGGACCGCTCCATGGCGGCGAGGGTGTCGAACACCTCTGCCACCTGGTGCATCGGCACCGTCGCCGGATCGAGGCGAGCGCACACATCGAGCACGACGGACAGCGCCTCTGACACCTCCGAAGCGGTCGCTGGCCCCTGAACCATGCGACCAGGATAGCGAACACCAGTTCGAGCATCAACCCATTTGCCCGAATTCCTCGACGGCGGCAGCGGTGCGACGACAGCACTGCCAGATCGGGGCGGCTGCCAGATCCCCGGGGACCCACCGGTAGCCTCGAATGCGATGCTGGATCGCCTGGAGACGCTGGAGCGCGAGTACGCCGAGCTCCAGGCGCGCCTCGGCGACCCCGAGCTGATCGCCGACCAGACCCGCTACACGCAGGCCACCCGCCGCTACAGCGAGCTCGAGGACATCGTCGACGTCGGGGGCCGGCTCCGGGCCGCCATCGGCAACGCCGAGACCGCGCGGGAGCTGTCCAAGGAGTCCGAGGGAGACGACAAGGAGCTCTTCCGGCTCGAGGCCGAGCAGGCCGAGCTCGACGTGGGCCGCCTCACCGAGGAGCTCAAGCTGCTGCTGCTCCCGAAGGACCCGAACGAGGGCCGCAACGTCATCGTCGAGATCCGCGGTGCCGAGGGCGGCGAGGAGGCCAACCTGTTCGCCAAGGACCTGTTCGAGATGTACCAGGGCTTCGCCAGCCGGATGGGCTGGAGCCTCGAGATCCTGAACACCGACTGGTCCGACATGGGTGGCTACAACGACATCACCTTCGTGGTGAAGGGCGCCAACGCCTGGACCCGCATGAAGCACGAGGGCGGCCCGCACCGGGTCCAACGGGTGCCGGTCACCGAGGCCCAGGGCCGCATCCACACCTCCTCGGCCACGGTCACCGTGCTCCCCGAGGTCGACGACGTCGAGATCGACATCGACGAGAAGAACGACCTCGAGATCCAGGTGTACCGGTCATCCGGCCCCGGCGGGCAGTCCGTGAACACCACCGACTCGGCGGTGCGGATCACCCACAAGCCGTCCGGCCTCGTGGTGTCGATGCAGGACGAGAAGAGCCAGCTCCAGAACAAGGCCAAGGCGCTGCGCGTGCTCAAGAGCCGCCTGTTCCAGCTCGAGCAGGACCGCCAGCAGGCCGAGCTGTCCTCGGCCCGCAAGGACCAGGTCGGCGGCGGTGGGCGCAGCGAGAAGATCCGGACCTACAACTTCAAGGAGAACCGGATCACCGACCACCGCATCGGCCTCACGCTCTACAAGCTCGACAAGGTCCTCGCCGGCGACCTCGACGACGTCTCCGACGCCCTCGTCCAGGACGAGCAGGCCGAGCGCCTCGCCGACGCCACCCGCTGACCCTGCCTGGAACTGGCATCGACCTCGTCGCACGCGAGGTGCCGCCGTCCCTCAGGTCAGCGGGTCAGACCGGGATGCGGATCTCGCGACCATCGGGCGCAGTGCCAACGACCACCAGCTGCTGACCGGCGCGGGTGCCGGTGACCACGACCAGCACCAGGCTGTGGTCGGAGCCCTCGATGGTCGCCAACGATCCGCCCCTGTGGTCGACGACCTGGCCGGACGCTGCGTCCCGGACCTCGATCGGGCCCTCATGGGGGCCGATGACCGCGGCGACCGCCACGGTGCCGTCCGGGAGGTCGTTGCGGACCGCCGCCTCGACGTCGAGGCCGGTCACGTCGATCGCCGCTCCGGAGCTCCCACCCGGCGTGTCGACGTTGGCCTCGAGGGTCACCGAGCTGCCGTCGGCCGGGCTCGTCAGCGCCGCCCGGTGGTTGCGATCGCCGATCTGGAGCTCCACCGAAGCGATCGGCGCGGCGAAGCCGGTCCCCGATGGCGGGCCGTCCTCGACGAGCTCCGAGCCCGAGTCCGAGAACGACTCTTCCACCCCGGAGCCGACAGGATGCGAACGGACCAGCTCGGCGAAGCCCTCGTCGTCGATCGGTTCGAGCTGGTCGAGCACGGCCACGAGGGTGTCGGGCGTCAGGCCCGCACCGGCTCGTACGAGCGTGCCGTCGGCCTCGAGCCAGGTGACCTCGATGAGCGAGCGGTCGGCACCGAAGCGGGCGACGATGGCATCCCGTCCCCGCACGGTGACCTGCTCGGTCGACTCGGCGACCACGCTGGCCGCTCGCAGGCGGGCCTCGTCGCCGCTGCGGGTGGCGACGACGAGTCCATCGTCGGCGTCGAGCTGCGCGTAGGCGACACCGCGCAAGCCCTGGGGAGCGCCGATGGCGCTGGCCAGCGTGGGGAAGACGTCGGAGGTGGTTCCGGTGAACACGATGCGCTGCCCGGGGAGCGGCTCGCCCGCCGGCGTCGCCTCGACGACCGCGGCTCGGGCCAGGTCGACGAGCTCGTCGCGGGTGCGCCTGCTCGAGACGAGGTAGCGGACCTCGTCGCCGTCGACCCAGCCGACCGTCGCCGCGATGCCGTCGTCGTCGTAGGTGGCGTCGACGTCACCGAGCTCCACGGCCTCGCCGCCGAGCGTGGTCATCTCGGCGGGCAGCGAGTACGACAGCACGCCTGTCGCCCACGGGTCATCGCTGTCGACCGGGCCCTGGACGGAGATCGACAGGTCGAACACGTCGACGCCTGCGGGCGGTTCCTCGGTGCCGTCGAACGCGGCGACGAGCTCGTAGCCGGCGGCCTCGGGGTCGGGCAGGACGAGGTGGGTCAGCGAGGGCTGACCGGCCACGGTGCCGTCCTCCTGGCTGCCACCCCCGCGGACGAGCACGGCGCCGACCAGCGCGATCAGGACCACCGCAGCGGCGACGAGGAGCGGAGAGAAGGGTCGCCTCGGGCCAGGCTCGGCGAGGTCCGGTTCGGGGACCGGCACGGTGGCGACGGCGGACGCGAGCTCGTCGACTGCAGCGCGGGCGCGGCGATCGAGTGCCTCGAGCAGGTCGTGTTCCGTGGGCTGGCTCATCGGTCACCCTCCTCGGGGCGGAGTGCGGCGGCCAGCGCGAGCCGGCCCCGGTGCAGGTGCACCTTGACGGTGTTGGCGGCGATGCCGAGGATGTCGGCGATCTCGGCCACGGAGCGGTCCTCGACGTAGTGCAGGGTCACGGCCTGGGCCTGGCGCTCGGGGAGCCGGCGCAGTGCCGACCAGAGCTCGGGGTCGCGGAGGGCGTCGCCGTCGACGGCGTCGCGGGGTGGTTCGAGCCGGTCGAGGGCCCGGCCTTCCGCCGCCCGCCTCCGGGCCGCCGATGTCGCGTCGTTGAGGAGCACCCGCCGGGCGAAGCTGCCGGGCTGGTCGTAGGTGCGCACCCGGCTCCAGCGCCGGTGAACGGTCAGCAGCGCGTCCTGGACGAGCTCCTCAGCCAGGTCGCGGCGTCCGGTCAGCGACCAGGCGAGCGTCAAGAGCGGGCGGTACTGCGCCCGGTAGAAGGCGTCGAAGGAGTGCTCGACGATGGAGACCACGGCCGAGCGGTCTCGGACCACCCCCTCTGGATCGTCGGGTTCGTCCATGCGCCGTCCCGTCGTCGGGTGGAGTGGTTGCACATCCGATCACACGCACCAGCGCCATCCGAGGTTTACCGGGCTGCGACGTCAGCACTGCCAGAACGGGCAGGGGCGCTCGTAGGATCGCGGCCGCCATGAGCGCTCCCGGCACCGACACCACGAGCTGGGCCGAGCTGCACGCGCAGACGGTCGAGCGCCTGCGCGACGCCGGCGTCGAGAACGCGGGCAACGAGGCCCGGTGGATCGTCGAGCGGGCCGCCGGCGACCCCTATCCGGTCGTCGCCGAGCACCCGGTCACCGTGCGCTCGCACCACCACTGGCGCCTCATGGTCGAGCGTCGGGAGACCGGGGAGCCCCTGCAGTACGTGCTCGAGCGCTGGCCGTTCCGCCAGCTCGAGCTCTTCGTCGACCGGCGGGTGCTCATCCCGCGCCCGGAGACCGAGGTCGTGGTCGATGCGGTGCTGGCCGAGCACACCCGGGTGGGCGGTCCCGTCGTCGACCTCGGCACCGGCTCGGGGGCGATCGCCCTGTCGGTGGTGGCGGAACGTCCGGGCACCGAGGTGTGGGGCATCGAGCGCTCCGCGGACGCGCTCGCCGTGGCCCGGGCCAACTGCACCGGTCTCGGCCGGCGGGCCCGCACGGTCCGGCTGGTGGAGGGCTCGTGGTTCTCGGCTCTGCCCGAGGAGCTGCGCGGCGAGGTGGGTGTCGTGGCATCGAACCCGCCCTACGTGCCCGACACCGCTCCGCTCCCGGCCGACGTCGAGGACTGGGAGCCGATCGAGGCGCTGCGAGCCGGCGACGACGGGCTGGCCGACATCCGGGTGATCGTGGCCGAGGCGATCGACTGGCTCGCGCCCGGCGGGGCGCTGGTGGTCGAGCACGGCGACGACCAGGGCCCGGTCACGCGGGCGCTCGCGGCCAGCGCCGGCTTCGACGAGATCCGCACCGGCACCGACCTCGCCGGTCGCGACCGCTTCCTGGTGGCCCGGCGATGACGGCACCGGTCGTGCCGGCCGACGACCCGTCCGCGGTCGAGCGTGCAGCGGAGGCCCTGCTCGCCGGCGGTCTGGTCGTCCTGCCGACCGAGACCGTCTACGGGCTCGCCGCGCTGGCGTCCGACCCCGTCGCGACCCGTGCCCTGTTCGAGCGCAAGGGGCGCGGTGCCGATGTCCCCGTGGCCGTCCTGTGCGCGGACGCCGAGCAGGCGTTGGCGCTGTCGCACCGGCAGCCGTCGCGGGCGACCGAGCTCGCCGAGGCGCACTGGCCCGGTCCCCTCACGATGGTGCTGCCCCGGCGGCCGGGCCTCGGCTGGGCGCTGGGCGAGCCGACCGACACCATCGGGCTGCGCTGCCCCGACCACGAGCTGGTCCGGGCCCTCGCGTCCCGGGTCGGCCCGCTGGCCACCACGAGCGCCAACCGCCACGGCCTGCCCACGCCCGCATCGGCCACCGAGGCCGCCGAGCAGCTGCTGGGCGACGTGGACCTCGTCCTCGACGGCGGGAGCCTGTCGGGCACGCCGTCGACGGTCGTCGACCTCACGGGGGATGCGCCCCGCGTCCTGCGACAGGGCGGCATCGACATCGATGCGATCGGCGCGGGCAGCGCCTAGCCTCCCGCTACGACGCTCCTAGGGGGAAACCGCACCATGTCCGACATCGACCTCTCCACCCTCTCGTTCTTCGCCGGGTTCGACCAGGCGGCCCTCGACAAGATCGCCGCCATGGGCGAGGCCGTCGACGCGGAGAAGGGTGCGGTCATCACCGAGCAAGGCGAGGTCGGCCGCGAGGCGTTCCTGGTGACCTCGGGCGAGGTGCAGATCATCGTCAACGGCCACCCGATCGCCACGGCGGGTCCGGGTTCGATGCTCGGCGAGATGGCGTTGCTCGACCTGCGGCCCCGCTCGGCGACGCTCGTGGCCCTGACCGACGTCGAGCTCATCAGCTACGGAGCCCACCAGTTCCGCACCATCGTCCACGAGATGCCGGCCGACGCCAGGGCGTCGCTCGAGGCGCAGGACGACCGGTTCCGGGCCGAGAACCTCGAGATCGCCCGCGAGGACGACCGGCGGCGCGCCGCCGGCGAGTGAACGCCGGCCAGCGCTGGCCGGTCAGCTCACGAAGCTGACCCGACCGTCGGCCGTGCGGTGCACCCGGCGGCCGATCACGTCCTGGGCGACCATGGTCGCGACATCGTCGGCATCGTCGGTGGTGGCCCACGCCCGGCGACCGTCGTCGAGGAGCATGGCGACGATGGCCAGCTCGGGCCCGCCGTCCTTGCCGTGCATGACGGTCCAGGTCTCGATGGTGGCCTCGCCCTCGTGGTCGGCGGCGACCTCGCGCGACGGCAGGGCGTCGACCTCGTCCTGGGGGTGGGCGTGGCGGAAGCCCTCGGCCGGGGGCTCGGTCGAGTAGATGCCGAAGGCGTGCTTGGTGAGGTAGCCGCCGTTGCCCCACACGAGGCCGGTGGTGCCCGGATCGGCGCGCAGCACCTCGACCATCGCCGCGATGGAGTGCATCACGTAGTTGTTCCACGGGCCGCCGGCGAAGCTCAGCCCGCCGGTGAGGGTGAGCTGGCGGTCGAGGTCGAGGCCGAGCTCGTCGGCGCCCACCTCGACCGCGACCGGGAAGCACGAGTACAGGTCGACGTGGTCGATGTCGTCGATGGTGAGGTCGGCCGCAGCCAGGGCCGCGCGACCGGCGATGCCCACCGCCGGCGCGGTGTGGAGCGTGTCGCGGTGGGACACGTAGGGGTGCTCGTGGGCGTCGGCGCCGGCGAGGGGGAACACCCAGCGGTCACGGGCCACACCGAGGCGCTCGGCCACCTCGACCGAGCACACGAGCACGGCCGCCGACTGCTCGACCGCGTTGTTGGAGTTCATCACCTTCGTGTAGGGCATGCCCACCATGCGGTTGGTGGGGGAGGGGGTCACGACCTCCTCGGGGGTCATGGCCTCCTGGATCCACGCGTGGGGGTTCTTCGCCGCCACCTCCGAGAAGCGCGACCACAGCCCCCCGAGGATCGGCAGGTGGTCCTCCATCGTCCGGCCCAGGTGGTGGCGTCGGGCCTGCTCGAACATGGGGTACACCTGGATCGGCAGGAAGATGCCGAGCGCGGTCTCGGCCTCGTGGTTCATCTCCACGGCCGTGCCGATCTCGCGGGCCGGCGTCGTGCCCTCCGGCTCGCTGGTCCACGGCGGGTTCTCGCCCGCGGCCCGGTACTTCGAGCGGGTCCGCCAGGACTCGGCACCGGCCAGGAGCACGCAGGAGACCTCGCCGGCCTGGATGTCGAGGGCGGTCTGGTTCAGCAGCATCTGGGGCGAGTTGCCGCCCATGGCCGAGATGCCGCTGTCGACGGGGTGGCCGACGCCCAGGCGCTCGGCGACGAGGGACCCCGGGTCGGTGTAGCGCCACGACAGCAGGCCGACCGTGCGCACGGAGTCGATGGCGGAGGGATCGCCGACGTGGCCGTCGTCCAGGGCGGCGCGTGCCGCCACGACCATCAGGTCCACCGGCTCGAGCTCGGGCTCACCGCGGTCGACGCGCTGGCTCCGCTGGCCGACGCCGATGATGACCGGGGTGCGGGGATCGAGCGACACGGGTACCTCCGAGAGACTTGACCGAACGGTCAAGAATGTAGGAGGCCGAGCCCGGGAACCGGCAACCCGCACCGGTAGCCTCCGGCGGCATCGACCGCTCCCCCCTGCGCATCCTCGTCGTCTGCACCGGCAACATCTGCCGCTCACCCATGGCCGAGGCCATGCTGCGCCACCGCCTCGACGAGCGCGGCGTGCCGGCCGAGATCACCTCGGCGGGCTTCGTCACCGAGGACCGGCCGGCCTCGCCCCCCGCCGTCGACCTGCTCGCCGGGCGCGGCCTCGACCTGCGGGCCCACCGCAGCCGGCGGATCACCGCCGACCACCTCGGCGACCCGGACCTGATCCTGTGCATGGAGCGCATGCACGTGCGGGAGGTCGCCGTCCTCGACCGGGAGGCCTTCGAGCGCACCTACACCCTCCCCGACCTGGCCCGCCGGGCCGCGGCCGCCGGGCCGCGCCGGGAGGGCGAGGGCGTGCGGGACTGGCTCCGGCGGATCGGCGCCGGACGGCGGCCCACCGACGTGCTCGGCGTGGCCCCCGAGGACGAGGTCCCCGATCCCTACGGCCGCCCGGCCGCCGCGTACCGTCGCACCGCCGAGACCCTCGACGAGCTCCTCGACGTCGTGGTCTCCCACCTGTTCCCCTGAACCCCGATCCGGAGCCCCCATTGCGCATCGCCATCGGCGCCGACCACGCCGGCTACGACCTCAAGCAGCACCTCCTCGCCACCATCGCCGACCTCGGCCACGAGGCCCTCGACCTGGGCACCGACTCGACCGAGTCGGTGGACTACCCGCCGATCATGGCCGCGGTCGGGCGAGCCGTGGTCAGCGGCGAGGCCGACCGCGGCATCGTGCTCGGCGGCTCGGGCCAGGGGGAGCAGATCGCGGCCAACAAGGTGCGGGGCGTGCGCGCCGCGCTGTGCAACGAGCTGTACACCGCCCGGATGAGCCGGGAGCACAACGACGCCAACGTGTTGGCCATGGGCGCGCGGGTGGTCGCCACCGGACTGGCCGACGAGATCCTCGAGCTGTGGCTGGCCACGCCCTTCGAGGGCGGTCGCCACCAGCGCCGCATCGAGGGGATCGCTGCGATCGAGGGCGGCGAAGGTGGCATCCTGGGCTGATGGGTTGGCCCGAGATCGACGACGACGAGCTGTTCGGCCTGATCGACCGTGAGGTCGAGCGCCAGAACACCACCATCCAGCTGATCGCGTCGGAGAACTTCACCTCTCCGGCGGTGATGCGGGCCACCGGCTCGGTGCTGACCAACAAGTACTCCGAGGGCTACCCCGGCAAGCGCTACTACGGCGGCAACGAGGTCATCGACGAGGTCGAGACCCTCGCCATCGAGCGAGCCAAGTCCCTGTTCGGCGCCGCCCACGCCAACGTCCAGCCCCACGCCGGCGCCAACGCCAACATGGGCGTCTACCTGGCGCTGCTCGAGCCGGGCGACACCGTGCTCGGCCTGCGCCTCGACCAGGGCGGCCACCTCACCCACGGCAGCCCCGTGAACGCCAGCGGCAAGCTCTACGACTTCGTCGCCTACGGCGTCACGCCCTCCGACGAGCGCATCGACTTCGACCAGGTCCGCGACGTGGCCCTCGAGCACCGGCCCAAGATCATCGTCGCCGGGGCCACCGCCTACCCCCGCATCATCGACCCGCAGCCCTTCCGCGACATCGCCGACGAGATCGGTGCGTACTTCATGTTCGACGCCGCCCACATCGCCGGCCTCATCGCCGGCGGCGTGCACCCCTCGCCGGTGCCGGTGGCCGACATCGTCACCTTCACCACGCACAAGACCCTCCGGGGTCCCCGCGGCGGCACGATCCTGTGCACCGAGGAGCTGGCCCAGACCATCGACAAGGCGATGTTCCCCGGCCTGCAGGGCGGCCCCCTCGACCACGTGATCGCCGGCAAGGCGGTGGCCTTCGCCGAGGCCGCCACCACCGAGTTCCGCGACTACGCCGCCCAGATCGTGCGCAACGCCGAGGCCCTGGCCAAGGGCCTCGCCGGCCGGGGCCTGCGCCTCGTGTCCGGTGGCACCGACAACCACCTGCTGCTGGTCGACCTGCGCTCCTACGACGAGGACCTGTCGGGCAAGAAGGCCCGCCTGGCGCTGGACCGGGCCGGCATCTCGCTCAACGAGAACACGGTCCCCGACGATCCCCGCCCGCCCTACATCACCTCGGGCCTGCGCATCGGCACGCCGGCGGTCACGACCCAGGGCATGGGCGAGGACGAGATGGACACCATCGCCGAGCTGATCGTGCGCACGCTCGACGGTCGGGAGGACGAGTCCGAGGTCGCCGCGGTGCGCGACGAGGTCCGCGCCCTCTGCGGCAAGTTCGAGCCGTACCCGGTCTGAGTCGCCCGCGCCGGCCCGGGCCGGCGCATCCCCGCCATGGACGCGCTCCTGGTCTTCGCCGCCGCTGCCCTCACCACGCTGGTGCTCACCCCGCTGGCGGGGCGGCTCGCGACCGGCCTCGGTGCCATCGCCGTCCCCGACGACCGACGGGTGCACGCCCGACCCACCCCCACCCTCGGCGGCCTCGGCATCCTCGCCGGGTTCCTCGTCGGGATGCTCGTCGGCTGGCGGGGCGGGGGGTTCGGCGCCATCTTCACCGCCCCCACGGTCCCGCTCGGCGTCGTGATCGCCGCGGTCATCGTCTACGCCGTCGGTGCCGTCGACGACGTCCGTGAGATCTCGGCGCCGGCCAAGACGGCCGGGACGGTGCTGGCCGGCTCGATCCTCAACATCGCCGGCGTGTCGATCCTGCTGTTCCGCATGCCCGAGATCGGCCTGATCGACCTGTCGCCGGACCTGGCCGCCCTCGTCACCGTGCTCTGGGTCGTGGGCATGTGCCAGGCCATCAACCTCATCGACGGCCTCGACGGCCTGGCGGCGGGCATCGTCGCCATCGCGTCCGGCGCGCTGTTCCTCTTCGCCGACAAGCTCGGCGACCCGGCCGTGGCCCAGCTCCCGGCCGACAACGTGGCGCCGCTGGTCGCCCTGGCCACGTGCGGCGCGTGCGTGGGCTTCCTGCCCCACAACTGGAACCCGGCGTCGCAGTTCATGGGCGACGGCGGCGCCCTCCTGCTCGGCCTGCTCATGGCGGCCTCGTCGATCGCGGTCGGCGGCAACTCCCTCGCCGACTCCTCCAGCCAGACGTTCTTCTTCTTCGCCCCGCTGTTCATCCCGCTGGTGATCCTCGGGGTGCCGATCTTCGACACCGCCTACGCCATCGTGCGCCGGGTGCGCCGAGGGATGAGCTTCGCCGAGGCCGACAAGGGCCACCTGCACCACCGGCTCATGGACCTCGGCCACGGCCAGCGGCGCAGCGTCGCCATCCTGTGGCTCTGGACCGCGCTGCTGTCGGGCCTGGTGCTGTACCCCGTGTACACCGACTCCGACGACGGCGCGCTGCCGATCGGCATCGCCGCGCTCGCCCTGCTGCTGTACACGGTGCTGCACCCGAGGGCCCGGACCGAGCGCCGCGCCCGCCGGGAGCCGGGGCGGTGAGGCCCGGCGCCCGTGCCGGCCTCCCTTTGCTACGTTGCGCCCGGCCGTCGGGGGACTCGGATTTGCCGTCTCGCGACCTGCCTTCATAGATTGCGAAACGATTCACAAGCGGCGCCGAAGGATCCCCTCGAACCGTGCCCCCGAGAAGCGACAAGCCAGCCCTGAACGAGCTGCTCGGTGACGAGTCGGCCCGTGGCATCGAGCTCGCCGTGACCCCCGTGGTCTTCGGCGGCCTCGGGTGGCTCGTCGACGGCTGGCTCGGCACCGGTCCGTGGCTGGCGATCGCGTTCGCCGCCTTCGCCCTCGTCGGCACCGTCGCCAAGCTGTGGTTCTCCTACGACGCCGAGATGCGCGAGCTGGAGTCCACGAGCCGCTGGGCCCGCCGCACCGGCGCCACGCCGTCGCCGGCCCCCGGCGACGACGTCGACCTCTGGTCCGATCGGCGGGCGCAGGCATGATGCCCGTGGCCGCCCCCGCCGGCGAGGCTCCCGAGTACGAGCTCGTGGGCGACCTGCTCCGCAAGGCCCTGCCGGTCGCCCCCGTCGTGGTGGCCGTCGCCGCCCTGTTCGCCGGCGTCCACGGTGCCCTCTCGGCCGCCGTCGGCGTCGCCCTCGTCGCCGGCAACCTCCTCCTCGCCGCCGCCAGCCTCGTGTGGGCCGGTCGCATCAGCCTCGGCCTGCTCATGGGCGTCGCCCTCGGCGGCTACGCGGTGCGCATCGGCCTGCTCTTCCTCATCGTGTGGCTGCTCCAGGAGCTGTCCTGGATCCACCTCACCAGCCTCGGGCTCACGCTCGTCGTCACCCACCTCGGTCTGCTCTTCTGGGAGCTCCGGTACGTGTCGGCCAGCCTCGCCCACCCGGGCCTCAAGCCCACGACCGCCCCCGCAACCTTCGCATCCAAGGAGCGAGCCCAGTGATCTTCGGTCTCGAGTTCCCGCCGCTGAGCCACATCGTCGACTGGCCCGTCTTCCTGTTCGAGGGAACGGCGTTCGGGATCAACAAGGTCGTCCTCGTCTACTTCGCCGCGATCATCCTCACGGTGCTGCTCTTCGTGCTCGGCAACCAGCGCAAGCTCGTGCCGACCGGGGCCCAGAACCTGGCCGAGTCCTCGGTGAACTTCGTCGAGAACGGGATCATCATGCAGTCCATGGGGCCCCGGGGCCTCAAGTGGGCGCCGATGCTCACGGCGATGTTCTTCTTCATCTTCTTCAACAACATCTTCGAGGTGATCCCGGGCGTGCAGATGCCCGGCACCGCCCGCATCGCCCTGCCGATGTTCCTCG
>Ga0208490_101019_pt1 | contig 12127 bp, 5 predicted proteins | sample SubbioAug_CSWold_FD_184818 | JGI IMG/M metagenome (GOLD analysis project Ga0208490, IMG submission 184818) | Serpentinite rock and fluid subsurface biosphere microbial communities from McLaughlin Reserve, California, USA - CR11Aug_CSWold (SPAdes) | ecosystem: Environmental > Terrestrial > Deep...
GGGCCAGAGGCCCACGCTCCGAGCAGGAACGAGTTCGAGGATCGACCCTACCGCACCGTGAACGTGGCCGGATAAGTCACGTCCCGCTGCCGTTCGATCGTGACGGCTCCGCCGCCAAACCGCAACCGTGACGTGGTTCGCCTCGCCTGACGGCTCGGCTCAATACGACCGGGCGCAGATCGCGAAGAGGTCGTCCTCGTCCTCGCTCGCGGGAACGCTGCCGTCGGCGCGCTGGATGCAGCGGACCGTCACCGCCTTGGTCCCGAGGCTGGCGGCGGCCTCCTGGCCGGCCACGACCGGCCACGGCACCCGGGCGAACCCGGTGGCGGCGGCCTCGAGCACCTCGTCCACGCTGGCCGCGTCGACGGTGCGCTCGTCGCGCATCGCCGTGGCCTCGGCCAGGAGCACGCCCTGGATCTCCTCGAGCAGCCGCTGGACCGTGGCGGTGATGTCGCCGAGGGGAACGGGCGTCTTCTCCCCGGTGTCGCGGCGCACGAGGACCGCCTGGCCCTCGGCGACGTCGCGGGGCCCGATCTCGAGGCGGATCGGGACGCCCTTCAGCTCCCAGTCGGTGGCGCGACGGCCGAAGGGGGTCTCGACCCGATCGTCGAGGCGCGAGCGGACCCCGGCGAGCGTCAGCTGGTCGTGGAGGCCCGCCGCCACGCCGCCGGCACCGTCCTCGTCGCGGATGCAGAGCACGACGGCCTGGACGTGGGCGAGGCGGGGCGGCACCCGCAGGCCCCGGTCGTCGCCGTGGCACATGATGAGCCCGCCGACCATCCGGGTGGAGGTGCCCCACGACGTGGTCCAGCACAGCTGCTGCTGGCCGTCGGAGTCGAGGTACTGGATGTCGAAGGCCTTGGCGAAGTTCTGGCCCAGCTCGTGGCTGGTGCCCATCTGCAGGGCCTTGCCGTCGCGCATCATCGCCTCGCAGGCCATGGTGTTGATGGCGCCGGCGAAGCGGTCGTAGCTGGGCTTGATGCCCAGGTGCAGCGGCATGGCCAGCACGTTCACCATGAAGTCGGCATAGGCCTCGTGGAGGATCCGCTGGGCGTACGCGCTGGCATCCTGCTGGGTGGTGTGGGCGGTGTGGCCCTCCTGCCAGAGGAACTCGGTGGTCCGCAGGAACAGGCGGGGCCGCAGCTCCCAGCGCACGACGTTGCCCCACACGTTGAGGAGCAGGGGCAGGTCGCGGTAGCTCTGGGTCCACTTGGCCATGAACTCGCCGATGACCGTCTCCGATGTGGGCCGCACGACGATGGGCTCCTCGAGCTCCTTGCCGCCGCCGTGGGTGACGACCGCCAGCTCGGGGCTGAACCCCTCGACGTGCTCGGCCTCACGGGTCAGGTAGCTCTGGGGGATGAAGAGGGGGAAGTAGGCGTTCTCGGCACCGCAGGCCTTGATGCGGTCGTCCATCTCGCGCTGCATCCGCTCCCACAGCCCGTAGCCGTAGGGCCGGATGACCATCGTGCCCCGCACCGGCCCGTTGTCGGCCAGCTCCGCCTTGTTGATGACGTCCTGGTACCAGCGGGGGAAGTCGTCCGCCTGCGGGGTGAGCACGGGGGGCTTGGCCATGGAGCGAGACTAGGAGCCGAGCCGACAGGCGAGTCGACCCATAGGCACGGTGCCCTGCGGCGGCGAAGCCGCCAGACAGGGTCGCGGAGGGGGTGAACCTGTTCGCACGGGTCCTTGACCCGGTGCCCAGCGGGCCGACACCGTTCAGCCTGGCTACGGTCGTTGCCAATGACCAGCTCGCACATCCGCTACGAGGTCGACGACGGCGTCGCCACCATCACGATCGATCGACCCGAGAAGCGCAACGCCATGACCTACGCCGTCCTGGCCGACTTCACCGACGCCGTGTGGCGGGCGGCGGGCGGCGGACGACGACTCGGCCCGTGTCGTGGTCCTCACCGGCGCCGGCGGGGCGTTCTGCGCCGGCACCGACCTGTCCGAGCTCGACGACACACCGGAGGACGAGCGGGGTACCCGATCCGGCCGGCGCGATGGTGACGAGCGGACACGACGCCCCTGGCCGATCGTGCAGTGCCCGAAGCCGGTGATCGCCGCCATCGACGGCGCTGCGGTCGGCATGGGGGTGGAGTTCGCCACCCAGGCCGACGTCCGCATCGCCAGCGACCGGGCCAAGCTCGGGTGGATCTTCGTGAAGCGGGGGCTGGTGCCGGACACGGGCGCCGGCAGCTACCTCCTCCCCCGCATCGTCGGGACCACCGAGGCGCTGCGCCTGCTGCTCTCCGGTGAGGTCATCGACGCCGGGGAAGCCCTCCGGATCGGGTTCGTCTCCCAGGTCGTGCCCCCCGACGACCTGCTCGCCGCCGCCCGCACCGAGGCCGAGCGCTACCTCGACGCCTCGCCGTTCGCCATCGCCCGGACCAAGCGGCTCGTCTACCAGGCCATGGAGGCCGAGGTCGCCGCCCACGTGGGCGAGACCGGTCGCCTGCTGCAGGAGTGCTTCCACTCCGAGGACCACGCCGAGGGCGTGGCGTCCTTCCTCGAGCGCCGGCCCGCCCGGTTCACGGGCCGATGACCGGCGCCGCGGTCCCGATCGGCATCGAGCTCGACGGCGTCCATCGCTGGTTCCAGGACCACGTCGGCGACGTCGGGTCGACCGAAGAGCTCCGCGTCGACCAGGTGCAGGGTGGCCACTCGTGCCTCACCTACATCGTCCACGCCGCCGACGGCACGAGGTACGTCCTGCGCCGGCCACCGGTCGGCCACCTGCTCGCCAGCGCCCACGACGTCCTGCGCGAGCACCGGGTCATCACCGCCCTCGCCGACACCGACGTGCCGGTCGCGCCGGTCATCGGGGCGTGCGACGACGCCGAGGTCACCGGCGCACCCTTCTACGTCATGGCCTTCGTCGACGGCCCCGTCCTCCACGACCGGGCGGCCGCCGAGCGGCTCGACCCGGTGGCCCGCGTCCGGGCGGCCGAGTCGCTGATCGAGGTGCTGGTGGCGCTCCGCGACGTGGACCCCGACGACGTCGGGCTCGGCGACTTCGCCAAGCGCAGCGACTACCTGGGTCGCCAGCTCCGCCGCTGGCACGGGCAGTGGGAGGCCGCCGACACGCGGCCCATGCCCGGCATGGCGCCCCTGCACGACTGGCTGGTCGCCAACCGGCCCGACGAGGGCGCGGCCGGGATCGCGCACGGCGACTTCCGCCTCGGCAACGTGATCCATGCGCCCGACGGCTCGGTGGCCGCCCTCCTGGACTGGGAGCTGTGCACCCTCGGCCCGCCCGCCGCCGACCTGTCGTACCTGCTCAGCTGGTGGGTCGATCCCGCGGCGACCGCGCGCTCCGACGCTGCGTCGGCCGCCGAGGGCTTCCCCGACCGGGCCCAGCTGGTGGCCTGGTACGAGGAGCGAACAGGCGAGCAGGCCCACGACCTCGACTACTGGCTCGCCTTCCACGCGTGGCGCTCGGCGTGCATCGCGGCCGGCGTCTACACCCGGTACCGGGCCGGCCAGATGGGCGCGGGTGGCGACGACCTCACGCGCTTCGAGGACTCGGTGGAGCACTCGGTCCACACGGGCCTCGTCGCCGCCGGCATCGCGTGAGCTGACGGGTCCGGGTCGTCGGCGCTGTCACGGCGATCGACTACGAAGGAGCCAGATGTTCACGATCCACCGCTCGGAGCGGACCGACGCCCTCGTGGACGCCCTCGTCGAGGTCGTGGCCACGCCCCTGCCGGACCCCTTCGCCGCCGAGGTCATCGCCGTCCCGACGCGCGGCGTCGAGCGCTGGCTCACGCACCGCCTCGGCGCCTCGGTGGGCACCAGCCCCGGTCGGACCGACGGCGTGTGCGCCAACGTCGAGTTCCCGTTCCCGGGCCGGCTGATCGGTGACGTGCTCGCCGTCGCCACCGGCGTCGACCGCGACGAGGACCCGTGGCGGCCCGAGCGGCTGGTGTGGCCGGTGCTGAGCGTGCTCGACCGGTGCTCGGGCGAGCCCTGGCTGCGCATGGTCGGCGCGCACCTGGGCGTGCGCGGCAGCGACGAGGACGGCGACGAGCACGACGGCCTCCGGCGGCGCCGCCGGCAGCCGGCGGCGCGCCACATCGCCGAGCTGTTCGACCGCTACGGCGTGTTCCGCCCGTCGATGGTCCTGGCGTGGCTCGAGCGCACCAGCGCCGACGACGACGCCGACCCCGACCTGCCACCCGACGCGCGCTGGCAGCCCGAGCTGCTCCGCCGGGTGCGCGACCACGTGGGCGTGGCGTCACCTCCCGAGCGGATCGCCGCGGCCTGCGACCGCCTCCGCGCCGACGACGTGGTGCTCGACTCCGTGCTGCCCGAGCGGGTGTCGCTGTTCGGGCTGACCCGCCTGCCCACCACGTACCTGGAGGTGCTCCGCGCCCTCGCCGCCCATCGGGACGTGCACCTCTACGCCCTGCACCCGTCGCTCGCGCTGTGGGACCGGATCGTCGAGGCCCACGCCGACGTGGTGCCTGCGGTGGCGGCGGGCCTGCCCCGGGGCGACGACCCCACCCGACGGGTGCCGCGCCACCCGCTGCTGGCCACCTGGGCCCACGACAGCCGCGAGATGCAGCTCGTCCTCTCGGCGGCCGCCGAGGCCGAGGTCGCCCACCGACCGCCGTCACCCGCCCGGCGATCCGGCTCCCGGCTGGCCCGGCTCCAGGACGCGATCCGCGACGACGAGCCGCTCCCCTCCCCCGGCGGGGCACCGCACCGACCCGAACCCGGGGACCGGTCGGTCCAGGTCCACGCCTGCCACGGCCGGGCACGCCAGGTCGAGGTGCTGCGCGACGCGATCTGCCACCTGCTCGCCGGCGACCCGACGCTGGAGCCGCGCGACGTCATCGTCCTGTGTCCCGACATCGACGAGTACGCGCCGCTGCTGCACGCCACGTTCGGTGGCCGGAGCCTCGACGACGAGGACCCGCTGCCGGGCCCGCCGGTGCTCCCCTACCGCCTCGCCGACCGCTCGCTGCGCCAGACCAACCCGTTGCTCGGGGCGCTCGCCGACCTCCTCGACCTGCTCGACGACCGCCTCACCGCCACCGAGGTCCTGCGCTTCGCCGGCCGCCCGCCGGTCCGTCGGCGCTTCGGCTTCGACGACGACGCGCTCGAGCGCATCGCCGGGTGGGTCGAGGACAGCGGCGTCCGCTGGGGCCTCGACGCCGAGCACCGCCGGCCGTGGTCGCTGCACACGGTCCCCGACCAGACCTGGCGGGCCGGCCTCGACCGGGTCCTGCTCGGGGCGGCCATGGACGCCGACGACGCCCGCACGGTCGGCGGTCGGCTCCCGCTCGACGACGTGGACAGCGGCGACATCGACCTCGCCGGCCGCCTGGCCGAGCTGGTGGACCGCATCGGCACGCTCGTGGCGCACTGCTGCGAGGAGCGGCCGGTCGCCGACTGGGTCGCGCTCCTCGGGGAGGCCACCGACCTGCTGCTCGCGCCGCCGCCCGCCGACGCCTGGCAGCGGGTCCAGGTCGACCTGCTCCTGCGCGACCTGCTCGCCGAGTCCTCGACGGCGGGCACCGCGAACGACCGTCCGCTCTCCCTGGCCGAGGTGCGGTCCCTCCTCGCCACCCGGCTCGCCGGCATGCCGACCCGGGCCGACTTCCGCACCGGCGCCATCACGATGTGCACCCTCGTGCCGATGCGGGCCGTGCCGCACCGGGTCGTGTGCATCCTCGGCCTCGACGACGGCGTGTTCCCTCGCGCGTCGCGGACCGACGGCGACGACCTGCTCCAGCGGGTGCCCCTCGTCGGTGACCGCGACCCCCGCACGGAGGACCGCCAGCTGCTGCTCGACGCCGTGCTCGCCGCCGAGGAGGTCCTGGTGCTCACCTACACCGGGCACGACGAGCGCACCAACGAGGAGCGGGCGCCGTCGGTGCCCCTCATCGAGCTGCTCGACGTGGTGGGCGCGGACGTGGTCACCCACCACCCCCTCCAGCCCTTCGACCCCGACGCCTTCGACGACGCCGAACCCTGGAGCTTCGACCCGGTCCAGCTCGCCGGCGCCCGTGCCGTGGTGGCCGAGCGGGTCCCGCCACCCCCGTTCCTGCCCGCCGCGCTCGCGCCCCGGGAGGAGACCTCGGTCGGCCTGGACGAGCTCGTCCGCTTCGTGCAGGACCCGCTGCGCGAGCTGCTCCGCCAGCGGTTCGGCCTCTCCACCTGGGAGAACGACGACCAGGTGCCCGACGGCATCGCCATCGAGCTCGACAACCTGCAGCGCTGGGCCGTGGGCCAGCGGATCCTGCGCCAGCTCCTCGCCGGCGTCGACCTCGATGCGGCCGTCCGGGCCGAGATCGCCTCGGGCACGCTGCCGCCCGGCGAGCTGCGGCACCGGCTGCTCGCCGAGGTCGCCAACTCGGCCGAGGCCATCCACCGCCTCGCCGTGGACGAGGGCGTGGCTGGTCCGCCGACGTCGATCGAGGTCGACGTGGACGCCGACCTGGTCGAGTCCGGCGGCGGGCGCGTCCGGGTCCTCGGCACCGTGCCCGGCGTCCGGGGCGACACCGTGGCCGAGGTGTCGTTCTCCTCGCTCAGCCCCAAGACCCGCCTCGCCCTGTGGGTGCGGCTGCTGGCGGTGAGCGCCGCCCGGCCCGAGCGGGAGTGGTGCACCCTCGGCATCGGCAAGGCCCGCAACGGCGGCAAGCTCGTGCGGCACCGAGCGCTGGACGGACCGGCCGAGCAGCGGGCCGCCGACGCCGCCCGCCTCCTCGGTCGGCTGGTGGCCCTGCGCCAGCGCGGGCTCTGCGAGCCGCTCCCGCTGCCCTGCAAGACGGCCGAGGCGTGGGCATCGGCGGCGCACCGGGACCAGGACCCGGAGCACGCCGCCGCGGCGTGCTGGTCCGGCGGGAGGTACGAGGGCGATGCCCACGACGCCAGCGCCGTGCGCATCTTCGGCGAGGGCTTCGCGTTCGACCAGCTGGTGGAGGCTGGGCTCGGCGACCTCGCCCGCAACCTGTGGGACCCGATCCTGGCCCGGGAGGGCTGGCGATGACGGCGGCGGACGTGGACCTCGACCTGCTCCCCGAGGGGATCACCGTGCTCGAGGCCAGCGCCGGGACGGGCAAGACCCATCGGGTCACCACCGAAGCGGTGCGAGCGGTCGCGGCCGGGACACCGCTCGAGCAGATGCTGCTGGTGACCTTCACCGTCGCGGCGACCAGCGAGCTCCGCGCCCGGACCTGGGACCGCTTGGCCCGCACCGCCACCGCACTCGGCGCCCACCTCGGCGGGGCCGCGATCGACACCGACGACGAGCTGGTGGCCGAGCTGTGCGCCGGCGACGAGGGGGCCGTGCGCGCCCGCCACCGGAACCTCGCCGACGCCATGGCCTCCTTCGACGGGGCCACCATCACCACCATCCACGGCTTCTGCCACCAGGTGCTGCAGAGCCTCGGCTTCGCCGCCGACGTGGAGCGGGACCCGACGTTCGTGGAGGACGTCCGCGACATGCTCGACGAGGTCGTGGCCGATCTCCTGGTGCGCAAGCTCCACCGGGGCACGGGCGTCACGTTCCCGCTCGACCTGGCCCGTCGCATCGCCGAGAAGGCGACCGTGGACCCGCGCGCCCGCATCGTGCCCGAGGGGGTCGACGGCCCCGGCGGTACCGACGGCACACGCGCCAGCTTCGCCGGTGCCGTCCGCAGGGAGATGGGCCGTCGCAAGCGGGCCGCCGGCGTGCTCGGCTACGACGACCTGCTGCTGCGGGTGGAGGAGGCGCTCGTCGAGGACCCCGACGGCACCGTCCGCGACCGGCTCCGGCGCCGCTACTCCCTGGTGATCGTCGACGAGTTCCAGGACACCGACGCGGTCCAGTGGGAGATCCTCGAGCGGGCCTTCGGCGACCCCCCGACCCGGCTCGTCCTGGTGGGCGACCCGAAGCAGGCCATCTACGCCTTCCGGGGCGCCGACGTCCACGCCTACCTCGCGGCCCGGCGGCGCGCCGGCGCCGCGAACCTGCACCGCCTGGATCGCAGCTGGCGGGCCGACGCCGGCGTGCTCCGCGGCCTCGACTCGCTGTTCGGCGACACGGCGCTCGGCCACGACGAGATCCGCTACGCCAGCACCACCGCGGCACCGGGACGGGAGGCCACCCGCATCCACGGGTTGGCGAAGCCGACCCCCGTCCGGCTGCGCCTGGTGGGCGGCGACCGTCCCGGCCTCACGCTCACGCCGAGCAGCGGGGTGGTCCAGAAGGACAGCGGCATCGGCTACGTGGCCGAGGACCTGGCCTCCGACGTCGTGGCGCTGCTGTCCCAGGGCGCCACCTACGACGACCCCGACGAGGGCGAACGACCGCTCCGGTGCGGCGACGTCGCCGTGCTGGTCGGCCGGAACCAGGACGCCCTCACGGTGCGCGAGGCACTGGTCCGCGCCGGCGTGCCCGCGGTCGTCAACGGCACCGGCAGCGTGTTCGGCACCGGCGCCGCCCGGGCGTGGCTCGCCGTGCTCGAAGCCGTCGAGCGCCCGGCCGCCACCGGCGTGGTCCGCAACGCCGCCCTCACGCCCCTGCTCGGGTGGACCGCAGCCCAGGTCGACGCCGCCGACGAACGGGCCTGGGACGCCCTGCACGACCGACTGCACGACTGGCACCGCCTGCTCGCCATCGGCAACGTCGCCGCGCTGTTCGAGCAGCTCAGCGCGCACACCGACCTGCCCGCCCGGCTGCTGCAGGTGGAGGGCGGCGAGCGCACGGTCACCGACCTGCGCCACCTGGCCTCGCTGCTGCACGCCCAGGCCGGGCTCGGCGGCGGCGCACCGTCCCTGCTCGCCTGGCTGCGCGAGCGGATGCGCGAGGTCGATCGAGACGCCGCCCAGGACGACCGCAGCCGTCGCCTGGAGACCGACGAGGAGGCCGTGCAGGTCTGGACCATCCACCGGAGCAAGGGTCTCGAGTACCCGGTCGTCTACGTGCCGTTCCTCTGGGTCCCGCCACCGGCCCGCGCCGAGGACGTGCTCGTGTTCCACGAGGAGACGTCCGGCGAGCGGGTCATCGACGTCAGCGACCCGAAGGGTCCCGGCGCGAGCGAACGGGCGGACCACGCCCGTCGCTACCTCGACGAGGAGGCAGGCGGTGCGCTGCGACTGGCCTACGTCGCGCTGACGCGCGCACGGAGCCAGGTGGTCCTGTACTGGGTGCGGGGCCACGACTGCCACCGGTCGCCGCTCGGCCGCCTGCTGCTCGGAGCCGACCGCGCCGAGAACGACCGCGGCACCAAGCTGCGCGACGAGGACTGCCGATCCGCCGCCGACCTGCTCGCCCAGCGCGCGGGCGGCGCCCTCGCCGTCGAGCCGGCCTCGGGTGCCAGTGGGGCGCGATTGGCCCGGTCGGCCCCGGCGAGCCCGCGGCTGCGCACGGCGTCGTTCGACCGCACCATCGACCGGGCCTGGCGGCGCACCTCGTACTCCGCGCTCACCGCCGCCGCCCACGACGCACCCGACGCCCACGCCGCCGGCGAGTCCGATGCCACGGACGGGTCCGCGACGCCGACCGGCACCGCGCCCGAGCACGACGAGCGCGGGCTCGAGGACGAGCGCATGCCCGAGGACCTGCCGGTGGCCGGCGCCCGGGCCGACGCCGAGACCGAGGCCCGCCTGCGGGCCGTGCCATCGCCCTTCGGCGATCTCGGCGGCGGCGCCACCTTCGGCACCCTCGTCCACGGCGTGCTGGAGGAGGTCGACTTCGCCGCCGACGACCTCCCCCGTCAGCTGCGCGCCGGGCTCGGCGCCCAGTACCTCGGGGACCAGCAGATCGATGCCGATGCCCTGGTCGGCGGGCTGGTCGCGGCGATCGAGACGCCGCTCGGACCCCTGGTGGATGACCTGCGCCTCCGGGACGTGCGGCGGGCCGACCGGCTCGACGAGCTGCACTTCGAGCTGCCCCTGGTGGGCGGCGACGACCCGACCGGCCACGTGACGATGCAGGCCATCGCCGACGTCGTCTCCGGCCACCTCCCCGCCGACGACCCCCTCGCCGGCTACGGCGACCGGCTGCGATCGCCGGCGCTGGCCGCCCAGGTGCGGGGTCACCTCAGCGGGTCCATCGACGTGGTCCTACGCCACCGGGATGCGGACGGGCAGGGCCGCTACGTGGTGATCGACCACAAGAGCAACTGGCTCGGCGTCGCCGGCGAGGAGCTGTCGGCCTGGCACTACCGGCCGAGCGCCCTGGCCGAGGCGATGGTCCGGGCCCACTACCCGCTCCAGGCCCTCCTCTACGCCGTCGCCCTGCACCGGTACCTGCGCTGGCGGTTGCCCGACCACGATCCGGCGCGGGACCTCGGCGGCGTGCTCTACCTGTTCCTCCGGGGCATGACCGGTGCCGACGTGCCCCGGGTCGACGGCCAGCCGTGCGGGGTCTTCACGTGGCGGCCGCCCGCCGAGCTCGTGGTCGGCCTGTCCGACGTGCTCGACCGGGGGGCGCCGTGACGGTGCTCACCGGTCGACAGGTCCACGGCGCCACCGGCCTGCTCGGCACCTTCGCCGAGGCCGAGGTGCTCGAGGCCGCCGACGTGCACGTGGCCCGGACCCTGGGTCGGCTCGCGGGCACACCGGAGGGTGCCGACGCGGACGCCGTCCTGCTCGCCGTCGCGCTCACGGTGCGAGCCGTCCGCCTCGGCAGCGTCGTGGCCGACCTCGCCACCCTCGCCGGCACGGTCACCGTCGACGCCGCCCCGGCGGGCGCGGATGGCGGGCCGCCGGTCGATCTCGACGAGCTCCCGTGGCCGGACCCCGGCGGCTGGCTCGAGGCCGTGCAGGGCTCCACCCTGGTCGCCGTCGGCGACGACGCACCGGCCGACCGACCGCTGCGCCTCGTCGGCACGTCGCTCGCGCTCGACCGCTACTGGCGCCACGAGCGGCGCATCGTCGCCGACCTCACCACCCGGGCCGCCACCGAGCCGGCCGGCGTCGACCTCGCCCTCCTGCGCGACGGGCTCGGCCGGCTGTTCCCCGGCTCGCCCTCGTCGGGCCCCGACCTCCAGCGCGTCGCCGCCGCGGCGGCCGTGCTGCGGTCGTGCACGGTCATCGCCGGTGGTCCCGGCACGGGCAAGACCACCACCGTGGCCCGGATCCTCGCGCTGCTCCACGAGCAGGCCGCCGCCGAGGGTCGCCCGATGCGTGCCGCGCTCGCCGCCCCCACCGGCAAGGCCGCTGCCCGGTTGCAGGAGGCCGTCCAGGACCAGGCCGCCCAGCTCGAGCGCGACGGCAGCGTCCCGGCGGACGTGGCCGCCGCCGTCGGCGCGACCGAGGCCGCCACGCTGCACCGCCTGCTCGGCTGGAACCCCGGCAACCGCAGCCGGTTCCGCCACGACCGGTCCAACCAGCTCCCTCACCAGGTCGTGGTGGTCGACGAGACCTCCATGGTGTCGCTGTCGATGATGGCCCGCCTGCTCGAGGCGGTCCGCCCGTCCGCCCGACTCGTGCTCGTGGGCGACCCCCAGCAGCTCGCATCGGTGGAGGCCGGCGCCGTCCTCGGCGACCTCGTCGGTCCCGCGGCCGAGCGCCTCCGGATGCGCCCGTCGGCCCGCACCCAGCTCGAGGCGGTCAGCGGCCAGGTGGTCGACGCCGACGACGAGGACCGTCCGGTCTCCATCGGCGACGGCATCGTCGTGCTCCGCCACAACCACCGCTTCGCCGGTGGCATCCGGGACCTGGCCGCGGCGATCCAGACCGGGCGCGACGACGACGTCGTGCAGGTCCTCGCCCGTGGCTCACACGACGTGCGCTGGCTCCCGGTCGACGTGGCCGAGACCAGCGCCGGCGAGGCTGCCGCCCGGACCGCCGCCGTCACCGACGTCCGAGACCTCGTCGTCGAGCAGGCGGCCGACGTGATCGCCGCGGCGATCGAGGGTCGGGCCGCCGATGCGCTGGCCTCCATGCGTGGGGTCCAGCTGCTGTGCGCGCACCGGCGGGGCCCGTACGGCGTGGCGACGTGGCGGCGTGAGATCGAGCGACGCCTCGCCGAGACCGTCCCCGGCTTCGCCTGGCAGGGCTGGTTCGCCGGCCGCCCGCTGCTCATCACCGAGAACGACCGCCAGCTCGGCCTCTACAACGGCGACACGGGCGTGGTGGTCGACGACGACGGGACGCTGCGCTGCGCGTTCGAGCGGCGGGGCGAGGT